>Ga0209066_10002183_pt1 | contig 24384 bp, 24 predicted proteins | sample All_14_2_FD_187198 | JGI IMG/M metagenome (GOLD analysis project Ga0209066, IMG submission 187198) | Freshwater microbial communities in response to fracking from Pennsylvania, USA - Allegheny Zone_MetaG_DW_15 (SPAdes) (version 2) ... | reverse complement strand
TGTGCCTCGGCTTCAGCGCGTGCCTTGCCGTCTGCATAACCTTCCCGCAAGCCGGCCTCAAGCCCTTCGGCATGCCCTTGACGGCGTCCTTCCTCGAAGCCGGCTGCGCGCAATTCCTCATGCATGCGCTCGATTTCCTCTGCGGTGGGCAGCTGGAAATCAGGTGGCAGATCGATGAGGGGTTCCGGCTCCGCGGGGGGAAGTGGTTCAACCGCAGGGGCAGGCTCGACCGGCGTCTCCCGCACGCGACCTTTGTCGTCGAAGTCGGGTGGCTCCCAGCGGCGATAAGCGCCCACGGCCTGGTGGCGGGCGAAACTCATGGTGTCGTGCGCTCTGTGGCGTGATTACACGAAGCCATCGTCGCCCCCCTTGCTGGCCATCATCACCTGGCCTTCCTCTGCCAGACGGCGGACGATCTTGAGGATCTCCTTCTGTTCCGCTTCCACCTCGGACAGGCGCACGGGGCCTTTTGCCTCCAGGTCTTCGCGCAGCATCTCCGCCGCGCGGCTTGACATGTTCTTGAAGATCTTATCGCGTAGTTCGGGTGGCGCCCCTTTGAGCGCCACGATCAGCGAGTCGGACTGCACTTCGCGCAGGATGGTCTGGATGCCGCGGTCGTCGATGTCGAGCAGGTTCTCGAACACGAACATTTCATCCAGGATCTTCTGCGCCAGGTCCGGATCGTATTCGCGCACGTTGTCGATGACGGTGGATTCGTGTGCCGAGCCAACGAAGTTGAGGATTTCGGCCGCGTGGCGTACGCCGCCCATTGCGGCCTTTTTCACCGTTGACGCACCTGACAGCATGCGTGTCAGTGCATCGTTCAGTTCCTTCAGGGCCGTCGGTTGCACCCCGTCCAGCGTGGCGATGCGCAGCACCACGTCGTTGCGTAGCCGGTCGGTGAAGTGCTTGAGGATCTCGCCGGCCTGGTCGAACTCCAGGTGCACCAGGATGGTGGCGATGATTTGCGGGTGCTCGTTCTTGATCAGGTCGGCGGCGGTGGCAGCGTCCATCCACTTCAGACTTTCGATGCCAGCCGTATCCGATCCGTTCAGCATGCGTGACAGCAGGTGTCCGGCCCGCTCGTCGCCCAGCGCCCGCGTCAGCATCTCGCGCAACTGCTCTTCGTCGGCGTGAATCATGCCGCCTTTGCCGAAGTGCTCATCCATCTCATCGAGCAGGGGGGTCACGGCGCTGCGCGGCTGGGGTGTCATCGCCGCCATCTTCATGCTGAGCTTTTGCACTTCGCGTGGCCCCAGGTGCTTCAGCACGTCGGCCGCTTCCTCTGGGCCCAGCGTCAGCAGCAGCAGGGCGGCCTTGTTGAGTCCGTCTTCAGGCGTCGTCATTTGTGCCCCTCTTCATTCACGCCCATCCATTCCTTGAGCAGGTTGGCAACCAGGCGCGGATCGGCTTTCGCCAACTCGCGGGCGCGCTGGAGACGGGCTTCGTAGTTGTCGGCCTCGCTGGCGCCCGACAACGAGACCTCGACCCCGTCTTCGCCCTCCTCGCCTTCCTCGTCCTCGGTCTCGGCCTTTTCGGCAGGCTTTGCCGGCGGCGGCACCACGGTGCGCAGCAACGGACGAATCACGCCGAAGTAGGCCAGCAACACCACGATCAGGATCATCAGCCAGTTCATCAAGTCCTGGCCCAGACTCAGCACGTCCGGATCCTTCCACAGCGGCGGCGCGGGCTCGGTGGCCTCGGCGGCAAAAGCACTGTTGGCGACGTTGATGGTGTCGCCGCGGTCAGGGTTGTAGCCCACTGCTTCACGCACCAGGTTATTGATGCGCGCCAGTTCGTCATCCGTCAGCGGCACGGTGGTCGGCTGGCCATCGGTGCCCGGGATGGTGCGATTATTGACCACCACCGCCACCGACAGGCGCTTGATCTGGCCGATCGACTGCTTGATGTGCTGGATATTGCGATCGAGCTCGTAATTGAGCACGGCGCTGCGGTTGCTGCTGACGCCGCCCTGGCCACCGGCGGCCCCTGCGCCGACCTGCGGATTGGTGATCGGTGCGGTGGCTGGCACGGGCGGTTGGTTGGTCAGTGCGCCCGGCACACCTTGGGCGCCCGGTAAGGGGTTGACCTGCTCCGTCGTTTGCTGGCTGCGAATGGCCTGGTCGGGCGAAGGGTTGGGTTTGTAGGTTTCCGCGGTTTGCTCGACGACGTTGAAATCGACGTCTGCCGCCACCTGAGCGCGGAAGTTCGATTTGCCCATCATGGGGACGAGGATGTTCTCGATGCGACGGATGAATCCGGCCTCGACCTCGTTGATGTAGTCGAGCTGGCTGGGGTCGAGCCCCGCACGACGCAGTGGATCGACCTTCTGGGTCAGTAGTTCGCCATTCTGGTTGACGATGCTGACGCCGGCCTCGGTCATGCGCGGCACACTGGAAGACACCAGATGCACGATGCCGGCAACCTGGTTCGGGTCCAGCACCCGGCCCGGGCGCAGGTTGACCATCACCGATGCGGTGGGGCGCTGTTCGTCGCGCAGGAAGGCCGTCTGCTTGGGCATGGCCAGATGCACGCGGGCACTGGCGACCGCCGCGATCGACTGCACCGTGCGTGACAGCTCCCCTTCCAAGGCGCGCTGGTAATTGATCTGTTCGTTGAACTGCGAAATACCCAGCTTTTGTCCATCCATCAGCTCGAAACCGGCCAGGCCGCCCTTGGGCAAGCCTTCTGCCGCCAGGCGCAGACGGGTTTCATGGACTTGCGCTTGCGGCACCAGGATCGCGTTGCCGGTGGGCGACATGCGGTAGGGCACGTTTTGCTGCTGTAGCGCGGTGATGATCTGGCCGCCGTCGCGCTCCTCCAGGTTGGAGAACAGCACCGCGTATTCGGGCGCGCGATTCCACATCGACACTGCGGCCAGCAGGGCGATCACCAGCGCGATCGCCGCAGCGGCGGCCAGCTTCTGGCGCTGGCTGAGGGCGTTGATGTTTTGCAGGGCTTGCTGCAACCGGCTCGAAGCGGCAGCTTCGGGAGTCAGTGCGGCGGTGTTGTCGGCGCTGGCCATGATGCGGGTCCTGTTACGTCCACTTCGACGGATGACGGCATTGTCCGCTCGCGCGCGCAAGTTCCAAGCCTTGAATAGCGGCATTTTTTGCCGGCTGTTTGCCGGCTACCATAGCGCAAGTGAGGACTACAGTGCTTGGCGTGAAAACAGATCGATCCGATTCCTCTTCCGAACGTGTGGCGGGTGCTCCAGTCGGGCCGGCGAGCGCCGCACCGCTGGACGCTGCGCAGCTGGCCGAAGCCTTCGCGCTGTTCAGTCGCGCCTCGGAAGAACTCTCCACCGCCTACAATGCCTTGCAGGCGCAGGTGGGGCAGCTCACCGAGCGTCTGTCGGTGTTGATGGGTGCCTTGCCTGCGGGTGTTGTCGTGGTCGATCGAGGCGCAAAGGTGGTGCAGGCGAACAGGGCGGCGGCGAGCCTGTTGAGTACCGAGCTGGCCGGTCAACGCTGGCCCGATTTGATCGCGCAACTTCAGCCTACCGAAACCCCCGGCGAGTACATCCTGGGCGCGCGGGCGGAGGACCCCAGCGCCGCGCGCCGGCTGGCATTGTCGGAGTCGGCACTGGAGTCGGGGGAAGAGCGCATCTTTCTGCTGCATGACATCACCGAGAACCATCGCATGCGCTTGGCCACTGAGCGCAACGAGCGTCTTGCAGCGATGGGAGAGATGGTTGCCGGTCTGGCGCATCAGCTCCGCACACCCTTGGCGGCCGCATTGCTCTACACCGGCAACTTGCGCCAGCCCGAACTCGACCCGATGCAGCGCACCATGGTTGCTGACCGCGCCCTGGAGCGGCTGCGCTACCTGGAGCGTCTGATCCGCGACATGTTGCTCTTTGCGCGTGGAGACAGCCTGGGACGCCAGCAGTTCGGCGTGTGCGACCTGGTGTCCGAGCTTGCACACACGCTCGAGCCCCTGGCGCGTGCCAAACAGATTGCTTTCTCGACGCACTGTGACTGCCCTGCCACGAGTTTGATCGGCGACCGCAAGGCACTGGGCGGGGCACTGACCAATTTGCTCGAAAACGCGATTCAGGCAACGGAGGCCGCAGGCAGCGTGGCCTGCAGCGTTACCGTGCTCAGTGCCGCCGACAGTGGGTTGGGCGTCGCGGCAGTACGCTTCAGCGTCACCGATACCGGCCGCGGCATTGCGCCCGAGCTGCAGGCACGGCTGTTCGATCCCTTTTTCACCACACGCGCCGAAGGTACGGGCCTGGGGCTGGCGATTGCGCGCGGCGTCGCGCGGGGTCATGGCGGCGATATCCAGGTTCATTCGCTCCCGGGCAAAGGCTCGACCTTCACGCTGGTGCTACCGCTGCCGGCCGATGTCCCGCCGGACGCCTCCACAACGCCTACTTCCGGACAAGCGTCCGTCTCGTCATGATCGATAACCTCAACATCCTCGTCGTGGAAGACGACGACGCGCTGCGCGACGCAGTCTGTTTCACCCTCGAGATGGCGCATCACCGCGTCACCGGGGTCGGTGGGGGGCCGGCCGCGTTGAAGGCGCTCGAGGCCGATAGTTTCAACCTCGTCGTCACCGACCTGCGCATGCAGCCGATGGACGGGCTGCAACTGCTGCATGAGGTCCGCGCCCGCTACCCGCAACTCCCCGTGCTGCTGATGACCGCTTATGGCGATGTGGACAAGGCGGTTGCAGCGATGCGGGGCGGTGCCTGTGACTTTCTGATGAAGCCTTTCGAGCCCGAGGTGCTGCTCGAAAACGTGCGCCGTTATGCCGCGCTACCGCCTTCGACCGAAGACACGATTGCCGATGATCCGCTCACCCGCAACCTGCTGGCGCTGGCGGCGCGCGTGGCGGATACCGACGCCACCGTGTTGCTGTCGGGTGAGTCCGGTACCGGCAAGGAGGTTTTTGCGCGTTACATCCACAACCACTCGGGTCGGGCCAAAGGCCCCTTCGTCGCCATCAACTGCGCGGCGATTCCTGAGAACCTTCTCGAAGCCACCCTGTTCGGTTACGAGAAGGGCGCCTTCACGGGTGCGCAAAGCGCTCAGCCGGGCAAATTCGAGCAGGCCCAGGGTGGCACCATTCTGCTCGACGAAATTTCGGAGATGCCGCTCGGCCTGCAGGCCAAGCTGTTGCGCGTGCTCCAGGAGCGCGAGGTCGAGCGCGTCGGCGGCAAGAAGCCGGTCGAGCTCGACATCCGCGTGCTGGCCACGACCAACCGCGACATGCAGCGTGAGGTTGCCGGTGGACGGTTTCGTGAGGACTTGTTCTACCGGCTCAACGTTTTCCCGATTGCCATTCCGTCGCTGCGCGAGCGCCCGGGCGACATCCTGCCGCTGGCACGTCATTTTCTGTCCCAGCAAGCCACGCGCCTCAAGCGAATCGTTCAACTGTCGCCCGAAGCCGAGGCGCTGTTGCGGACTTACGGCTGGCCTGGCAACGTGCGCGAGCTCGAAAACACCTTGCAGCGCATGCTGATTTTGACGGTGGGCGACGCTGTCACTGCCGAGACGGTTCGACTGTGCTTGCCGCACTGGGATGGGACGCCTGTCGCGGCAAAAATTGCCGCTGTATCGGCAGGATTTGCCGTGCCCAGTGCACCTGCGGCGGCGGTACCCCTATTTTCAACCACACTGCCACTCGCCGCACCGCCACCGACTGCGCCCCCTGCTGCGCCATCGACGCCCGAGCCGGTGCCGGCATCCGGCCGACCGGTCAATATGAAGGATCTCGAGCGGGAGCATATCCTCACCACACTCCGCGAGATGAATGGCTCGCGCAAGAAGACCTTTGAAAAGCTTGGGATTTCGGAGCGCACCCTGCGCTACAAGCTGCAGCAGTACCGGGACGAGGGGTACGACGTCTAGTCCGGGTTTTAGATGCGACCCCGAACACGGAGCTGGTTTATGGCACGTGCTTTGCTATAGTCGGGTGTGACGTCACACAACTCCCTTCTGGCCTGGGGTACGTATCATGGAAAGCCGAGGAATCGATCAAGTGCTGAGCGAGCTACGCTCGGTATCGCAGCTTGCGCAGAACAAGCCTGTCGCCCCGACCGAGGCGCCTGCTGGCGGCGTCAACTTTGCCGATGTGCTCAACAACGCGTTGAAGGACGTCAGCGCAGCGCAGTCCGAAGCGCGCGGCATGGCGCAAAATTTCGCGGCGGGTGACCCCAACGTCAATCTGCAGGAAGTGATGGTCGATCTGCAGAAGGCGAGCTTGTCCTTCCAGCAGATGGTGCAAGTGCGCAACCGGCTGGTGACCGCCTACCAAGATATTATGAACATGCCGGTCTGATGCGGTCCAAGGTTGTCCAATTGGTCTTGTATTGTTATTAAAAAACATCTACTTGCGCGATTTATAGTGCGAGGTTGTCCAGCGAAGATCGTTGAAATCCAGGGCAGATGTGGGTAAATTCGTGGGTAAAGGTGGACCTTGCCCACGGAGAGTACGATGGTCACGTTGCTGAGCCCTGTTACCGTTCTGAGTGCGCTCGCCGAGGAGCACCGGCTCACCGAGTTCGACACGCTCCAGCGAAAACTCTCCGATCGTCTAGTGAGGACGAAAAAGCCGGAGGAGAAGCCCAAGAAAATCGCCGATGGTGGCGGACTGACGCTCTACATTCCTCCGTCAGGTAATCGCGTTTGGCACTATCGGTTCAGGTTGGAAGGAAAGCCACAAACGTACACTTTGGGCCCATATCCCGAGGTCAGTCTTGCTGTCGCTAGACAGATGCATCGAGCAGCGGCGTGGTTGGTTGAACGGGGGCAGCACCCGAAGGATTTTGTTGCTGCCGCGGTGGCACGCGAGTCAGAGGCGAAACGGGCAGGGGTAACGTTTGGCGAAGTGTGCTCCGCTTGGCTGGAGGCGGCTGATGTTGCAGCCGCTAAGAGTAGCGCTGCGAATCGACGGTCAATGCTTGCGAGGTATGTACTTCCAAAGCTAGGTGATAAGCCCATTGCAGAGGTGAGTCGCAAGGATATTGTTGCCGTCTTGGAGACAGTTGATGCCCTGTATCCGGTTACGGCTAAGCACTGCCGTATTCACGTAAAACAGCTCTTCGACTATGCGACAGATCGTGAGTTGGTGGCCGGAAACCCGATACCTAGCACAAAAGTCCTCGTTCATTACGCTGCTCGTGAGGAGAAGGCGCGAAAGGCTCTACCGCTGAGCCGAATCCCGGAGTTCTTTGATGAGCTTGATGCAGCTGAGGAAACAAGCCCAATAACAAAACTCGCCTTTCGGCTTCTTGTTCTAACTTGGTGTCGCACCTCTGAAGTGGCTGGGGCACGCTGGTCGGAATTCGATCAAGAACGAAAAAACTGGACAATCCCTGCGTCAAGAATGAAAGGGCGTGTTGAGCACGTAGTACGTTTGTCAAATCAGGCGAGAAAGATTCTTAAGGCTGCAGAGGACTTTTTTGATCCTATGAACCCCGAGTATGTCTTTCCTAGTCGGTCTGGTACTGGGGGGATGTGTCGTACAACGCTTAGTGAGTGGCTTAAACGGCATGGGTTCGGAAAGGATGCCGATGTGCATGGTTTCAGGGCGATGGCTTCAACGTGGGCTAACGAGACCATGAAATACCCCGAAATTCTTGCGGAAAAGGCTTTGGCTCACCAGCAGAAAGATAGAATCAAAGCGGCGTACGACCGGGCAAAACACGAAGAGCCATTGAGAGGACTCTGGCAAGCTTGGGCTGATAAAATTGATTCCCTTGTTGTGGAGCATCGCGCTAAGAGTAAAGATGCTGCTAAGCCAGTGGAGGAAGTTCTGGGTTAATAAGAATACCCTTAACTGTCTGGGCGAGCCGCTTGCCGACATCAAGTCGCACATCGACTTTGTGGCAGGTACTCCCCATCCTATTGGACGGGTGGCGCTGTGTGGCGAAGCACTTGGCTGTTCGTACATTCGTTTGATTCACCCGGTCGATGGCTTGATTTTTCGGTACGAGCAGGCTGGTTTCAAAGTTGCAACCAACAAGATTCATCGCATATGCTGCGGGAAACCCCTGAAAAGGAGCTAAACATGGCAGCAGTCTTGGAAAGAATGGTCCCTCCGCAAGCTACTGCGTTTGTGCGGGATGCTGTTGCTCGTATGCAGGCTGCTCCGCGCTTCTTCAATCAGGAAGAGTGGAATGCACTTGCGTCATATGAAGGCCCTGTTGTTTCTGGCGACCCTGAAGGCCGTATCCCGGAAAACTCGGAAGCAGACGACAACGAGTAAATACTCTTCGCAATCTCAAACCCCTGCGCATTCATTGGGCTGACGGGGTGTTACTACGCATATGACCCAAGAAGCCCCCAAATTATGACTTTGGGGTGACTTGGGCCCGCTTTGGGTGCTAGAGGTAGCTTTATGAGGGGTAACCTACAGGGAGCCCCTCATAGTGCAAAAGCTATCTCCAGTCATGAAAGGCCTAGTCGAAACGCGCGCCAGGGCCGACGGCCAGTGCAACAAGCTGGCTCGGCTGATCGAATCCCTCAGCGCAGACTTTCAGCGGGTGCGCGCGGAGCGCGATGCGTGTGACCTTCTCATTGCGAAGATCAACAGCCGTATCCGTCCCGACCAGATAGAGCCTATCAACGCTCACCAGGGGCGCTATGGCCCTCGCGGCTCTTTGCGCGGCACCCTCATCGCCCTGATCCGTTCCGAGCACCCCGGCTCCATCACCACTACCGAGCTCGTGGCGTTGCTCTCGGCCACATTCCAGAGAGACTTTCCGACAGCGAGTCAGCGAAAGGCTTGGATCAAAGGCTCGATCAAGCCCGCCTTACGCGATTTGGTTAGAGAAGGGCTTGTCAACCGCCTGCATGACCCTACCGTTACCGACGGAATGCCTGGCGTGTGGCAGTGGGTGCCGCCCAAGCAGCCGACTGGATCATTGGCACAGCTTGCCGCGGCTGCCGGACTTCCCATTGTCACCGAGACTGCCCCGCTCGATGACGAACCCACATCATCCGATGACAATTTGCCGAGGTGAGCCATGCAAAAGACCCCTTCTTACCTCAAAGGTCTGGCCGAGACTCGTGCACGTGCAGCAGCTGACGTCCTCCGCTATCAGCAAATCATCGACGAGGTAATGGTTAGCCTCGCGCGGGCGCAAGCCGAGGTCGATGCCTGCGACATGCTCATCAGAAAGTTCGACGATCGGCTAGACCCCACGCAGATCGAGCCCGTGGCGCACTGGAAAGGACGCTACGGTAAGCGCGGAGCGCTCAAAGAAGCAGCCATGGGCCGCCAGGTGAGCGCAGAGCTCATCCTCGAAGATCTTCTCGGTGTGGATGTGGGGGAGGTCGGTCATAGGGCGGTTGCCTTAGTCGTTATGCGTGGCCGTCGTATAGCGAACCTCGTGAACCCGAAGAGACCAGACCCCGTTAGCCGGCAAAGCGGGATGTCGTTTGGTCGTGGCCAGGCCATGGTTATATCAACGCCGCGTAGTCGTGCAAGTCACGGCAGATATACCCCCGTCCCTCCAGCGCTGCTCGATTTGCTGCCGTGAATTGAGGGGAGAAGAGCACCTTTTCGCAAGCCCAGTCTGCTAAACGGCGGTGCTCCCGGACCTTGAGAAAATTACCAACGTGCTGCTCAAATTTGGCAAGCGCCGCGCCATCATGCGCAAGCTCATCGCGCTTGCACGAACCAAACCGGATACGCTTGCTTGGCTCATCCAGCGCCACCAAGTCAATCTCGATGCTGTCGGCGACGTCGCGGGGCCGATTCCAGTAGCCTAGCTGCAAGCTCGAAAGCTCAAAATCCCCCAAGCCTTTGCGGGACATTTCTACATGAAGGTGGCGAATCAGCTTCTCGAAGCTCGCCCCCTCCAGTGTCTCGAGTCTTGGCTTCGCTAGCGCCAGCGCTTTTTCGAGTGGGCGCATGCGGGCCGCTTCGCGGGCCGGCTTAGCCACGGCCAGCCACGCCTGAAGAAAATTGTCGGCGATGTAGTAACGGGCGTTTCGGCTCTTGCTGTCGGAGAATACCGGCTGCAAGCGGTCCACCATGTGGTAGTTGTTCACGAGGCGGCTAATCACTGTCGCGACAGGCGTAGCGTCGTGCGCGTCATTAAGAGCAGCCAGCATTTCTTTGTGATTGCAGCCCGTGCGGTCCGCGAGGTAGTGAAGTACGGATACCGCCTTGCCGCGGAGCTCACGAAGGAACCAAGTGTCGGCCTCCTCGGCCAAGGGGCTTGAACTGCGCACGAACATGCGTGTCAGGAGTTCCGGTCCAAAGACATCTGGAGCCACAGTGAAGAGCTGCTGCTCATAGGCGTCATGGTAGAACTTGGGCACCCCTTCGAAGAAGGTCCACAGGGTGAGCCACTGAGAGGGGCGCTCTAGCCCCTGACTTCGGAACACCGCCATCAAGTCCTGAAACTCCCAGTGGTCGAGCTTCAGCTGCGCCGTAACTCGCCCGTACAAAGGCGCTGCCTTGTCGTCCAGTAGCGCGTTCATCTCGGATTGCAGTGACCCCAGAACGAAGAGGCCTCCTTTGGCAAGCCCCGCGTCTCGCAGCTTGTCCACTTCGGCTTGGAGGAATGAGTTGAACGCCCCCAGCTTGGCACGCGTGAAGTATTGAAACTCATCGAGAACGACCAGAAAGCCTTCACGGCATAGCCGTCCAATTGCGGCAACCATTGAGGGGAAGTCCACAACCGCGGATGCCAGCCCACTTGAAATCTCAGAATCGCTGCTCTCGAGACTGCGGCGGAAGGTGGCCGCGACATCCCGCTCATCGGAGTCCGGTACCTGCATGTAGATGAGCTTGGCCGCCAAATCGCCATTCTCTCGGGATAGGCGAGAAAGGAGCGTGGTCTTGCCGATTCGGCGGCGCCCCTCGATTCGGCAGAAGAACCACCGGTTCGCCTGAACGATCCGTCTCAACTCAGCGAGTTCGTGTGTTCGCCCGTAAAAACCCCACTGAGTCATCACTTTCCTTTAAGAATCTTTTTTGTAACTTACGGACTTATTGGTCATAAGTCAATGTTTATTAGAGTTTATTTTCATCATCTTTGCCCGGCTGACGCAATGAGCTCTCGTCACCCCCGACATCAACCTGCCCCGTCACCGCCGCTGAAATCAAGGACGAGCGGTACTCGCGGAGGCGGGAGATGTGTTCCACCACGTGTTTCTGCAACAGGTCAAGCTTGAAAGCTACCTGCTGAAGCTCTGTCACAAGCTTTTCTTGAAGTTCGTAGGGTGGAAGCGCTAGCCATAGCTCTCTGAGGCTTCCAGATCCAATGTTCTTGGCCAGCCCATCGGCGCCACTAACGTACTGGCGAACCTGTTCGCGAACTGTCCCCGTACTGCACATCCATGCCAGGAGCTCGGGCATAAGTGGAGGTTCGGGAGAGAAGCGCAGGCGAAAGTTCTTGTCGCTCAACATAAGACGTGGGCGGGTCTCGTAGACGAAGGCAAAAGACCCAACAAGGTCTGCGGAGCCACTTGCCCTTGAAACGAGAACATCGCCCGCTCGGACTTCGAGTTCGGGAAGAGGCTTCAGAGATGCGGGTAACGCTTTGTGCTCAGTGTCACGATAACGCCCGCCGTTCGATGCCCCAGCCTTTAGCACCCCCCACTCGTCGCCTTCAACCATACGAGCCTCACACTCTGGACTCCAGCCTTGCTCGATACCTTGAACAACGTGCTTCAACCTCACAAGACGCCAGCCCTTTGGGAGGGCTGAAATCCAACTGTTCCCGGTAGCCTGTGCCGTTAAGCATAACCTGTCCGCGGATTCAAGCATAAAGTGTCCCTGAAGACTAAGCTAACCCCTTGAATTTACGGGGCGCGAGGGCCCGCTCGCGGTCAGGTTATGCTTTATTTTCTGGACACTTTATGCTTTACGGCACAGACGGGGCCTTGCGTTCGGTTAGCAGACGTGGAATGCCGGGAGAAGGACAGTAGGCCACTGCTGCACCCTGAAGAGATGCGGCCTCGCCTTTTTATGACAATGATGTAATTGGCGGAGCGCCAGGGCCGTTTGCGGTTGCTCGGCAAGAACTCTCTCAACCCATTGAATCTAAATCCAATGGGTCATATGCGTAGTAACACCCGGCTGACGGGGGTTTTTCACGTCTCCGGATACTGGTCAAAAGGGCAAAATTTGACCCTTTTGCCTGCCGCCATGCCAGTCAATATCCTGAACCTTCCCGGCCTGTATGTGGTTAATTTCCGGGAAACAGCGACTGAGTATCATGTCCGTGCCAAGCCAAAGGTAGTCTCCCGCCAGTGCCCATCGTGCGGCCCGGCAGGCAAGGTCGTCATCCATGAACACAAGACGCTGTTCGTGCGCGACATGCCGAGCCATGGACGTTCAGTAGCCATTCACATTGATGTGCCGCGTTTCAAGTGCCATGGCTGCGTCAAGACCTTCACCGCCGTTGTGCCGGAGGTCGATGCCGACTGCTGGATGACTGAGCGCCTGCGAAAGTGGATTGGACGGCAAGGACTTGACTGCCCGTTCAGCGAGATTGCCAAGCAGGTTGGCTTGGATGAGAAGACCGTCCGGAGGGTCGAGAACATCGAGGTCAAGAAACGGCCTCGGTTTGATGACGTGCCACAGAACGCCATGTGCCTAATGATGGGTGAATGACCTACGCTGTGCCCGAGTACGTGACCCACCAGGTGCTGCGCGAAGTGAAACTCGGAACCGACCTGTCCACCTTGCTGGCCGAAATCGACACTTTGCCGACCAAGGTATAAATCAGGCTCCGTTCACCGAAGAGTCCGAAGTCCCAAAAAACGGGGTCAATTCGCCGATAAGCGCGGTGGTATTCGAAAGACATTTGGCCGAGTTCGGTCGTGGCCATCATTCTTGTGCGGCGGGACTTGCTGGATACCTTGGGTTATTCCAAGTGCCTAGTATTCTACTGCCCGCTTTGTACAGCCATCCGCCTTGTTACCACCTGAATCGCTGGTAACAAGGCGTCAGCATGGGAGAAGAATTGCTCCTCACGTTTCAGGCACTTGTCTTATCGCCAGAGTGACTTGCCCGGAGGTAGTGCCAAGTCTGGGCCCTGTCATTCCTGGATAAGCAGATCGTCCAAATTTTTGCCTACGGCCCACTGGGGACGACGGCCAAATCCAGACCAGTCCTTTCCACTTTCAGGGCAGCGGTACTTCGCTTCCCGCTTCTTCTTTGGGGTGTTTCCCCTCGGCCTCTCCTTGCCGAACAGCTCATCGGCGGTCAGTTCAAAGTCCGCGATAAGCGAGCGTGCCTGTTGAACGGCTGCCTCGCGCTTTTCAGCCTTGAGCTGAGCAATCTTTGCATCGAGTTCGTTGCGCTGTTCGATCAGCGTCTGAAGTTCAGTAGAAGCCATCTTTCTTCCTTATAAATCATCGTTTGAACCGCACTTTTCTCCATCGGAGCATGAACTGCTATGCCGAACGATAGCGACACTTAAAGTTTATCTCGACACCCCCTGTAAGCCAGCCCTGAATAAGAAAAAGCCCATCTTGCGATGGGCTGAAAAGCGCTTAATCCTGACCTCTTCTATTTGAACGACACCTTTACTACCTTTGTGCGCGTCGAGGAAAGCTTTTTTGAAGCCAATGACTGCCTGCTTCTAGCTCCTCGCGCTCTTTCATAATCTGAGATACCAGCTCACTTTCAACGTACGCTTGAAAGTCATCCTTGCGATTGCAATCGTGAGGATGGTGTTTAATCTGATAGAGCGAGATAAAGTTTGAGCGGCATATCAGCACCTTCTGTCGGTCCCGCTCTTGAATCAGTTTCAGCTTTCTCTCATCGACATCAAAGTGTTTGACTGTCTTGAAGTGATGAGCACCCTGGTACTCGAACGCGACACTTCGTTCGGATGAGTATCCGTCCAGTTCCAGTCCTTGAGTCCATACTGTCCGGATTTTTGGGAATCTGGCGTTGAAGAACTCCTCGAAAACCTCTCTGCACAAGGACTCTGACTTGTACAGACAGCACGGACAGCCGCTTTTGCGATGCCAGACATTAGCGATTGTGGCTTCCCACTCGTGGCCGAACGGACACTGCCATTTCAGACGAGACTGAATCGTCACGGCAACGCTACGATCTGAGATGCATTGAATGTCGCGTCCCTGCATCTCCTTATCCACCCGCTCCATTGTCCAGCGCTTTTTGGGCGCGCATTCAGGACACCAGGTTCCGGACTTGACGTTGTCTACACGCACTGCAAAAACATGTCCTTTAGCGCATTTCCACCGAACTTTTTCCTGACGTCGGGGGAGGTGTGGATGCACGCATATACCCCCATGACTTTCTGCGACTTTGACGTAATCGTCCCACTGCAAACGTTTTGGCATGCTTGCCCTCATATCACTGGTGGTTGTCCTAAAAGCGGGGGCGAAGCCCCCACTTTCCTGTCCTGCGCTATGTATAGCGAGCTGAGGTCGGTTCAGGTTTTCCTGAGTTGACTAAAGAGGGCGTCGACGTTGCTGTTGTGGCTAGTCAGAGAGTCATCGCGCTTAAGGTGTGCATAAGCCTCAATGACGGTACTCAGCTGGTCGTTAAGCAGTTCAGCAACCTGCAGAAAGCAATTCGGATTCTTCATCAAGAAGGTTGTCGCGACGAGATGCCGGAATGCGTGAGGAGATATACCACTGCAACCTCGGATGTAGCGCTTGGTGAGTTTGAAGACATGTTTTCCCATCTCTGTCCAGAGTCCTGCTGAGCGAGAGCTGAGAAGGAGGTAGGGGTCATTCGGATCCTTGGTGAGTACTGGACGATACTCCTCGATGTACTCGTCCAGCATTCCCGTCACCCAGGGTGCAATTGCGACGTCGTAACGTTTTCCCGCGTCACCCTCACCGTTCTTAAGCTGCGATGGTGTGAGGCGAAGTCGATAACCCTTGTCGGTGCGATAAACGCTGCCGGCCCCTGATGGACAAATGGTCAAGGACTGCATCGACCGCAGCCTCAGCGGATTCGAGAGAAAAAGAGCTAAGACAAGAGCATCACGCTTCAGGATGGCCTGCTGTTTCGAGCCAGGTGCAGCTGACGCGGCGTCTCGCTCAATCTGCTTGATGGCCTCGAGTACCGGAAGCAGAGGCTCGTCATGATCTAGCAGAAACGCGATTGGATCCTGAGGTGCGCGACGAATCCCGGTCGAGCACTTTTGCCAAGCCTTGAGGATCTTATGCGTCTGCTCGCACATCCGCTTCCACGCAGTGTCATCCAGGGGACGGAAATCCTCCGGGAGATTTTGTCGAAGCTCGCTGCGCTGTCGCAGGTAGCCCGTGCCCTCCCTCAGCAGCGATGCGACATGCTGGCAAAACACCGCTTGGCCCGCGTGCTTAACGCCCATCGAACGTTCCGTTATGAATTCGAGGAAGGCATTGATAGCCTCCGGGTGCGCGAGCCACGAGAGAGTTTGAGCTTGGTCTGAGGTCAGCCCCCAGCCTCCGGCTGCAACCGGGCGAATGAGAAAACCTAGGAATAATCTTATTTTCATGAGAAAGACATCGGCCGAAGGACAAACCTGTGCCCCCCTACAGACCAGTGCGGACCTACTAGCCGAGTCCTTCTTGGGGATAAGACGCCAAACCCCTTTTGAACTCCGCTCGAATTGAGGCGCGATGGAGGTCTTGTAGTCGAATAATGCCTTCCACTCACGCGTTAGAGTGGGGTTGAAATCTGTTTCCGGAAGGGCATAGCGGTCTGCGATGAGGAGTCCGAGGTTTTGCCGAAAGTCAATTGATCTGGCGTTGCTGTTGTCGACGCGAGGATCTTCATCTTTGATGAGTCGGGTGAGTGAGTCGCGCTCAAGACCGAGTTTGAGCTCCAGGCGCCTCAAAGGAGCGAGCCCCCGAGCGTTCGGGGTCGCACCAGCGAGCCATCGTTGAATTGCAGAGGGGCTTATCCCTGCAGCCTTGGCAAGAGTTTTCGGCGCTAGTCCGGAGCCGGCGACGGCGCGCCGGAGTTCCTGGCTGAGAGTCGATTCCTTTGGGGCCCGCCCAAGCGAAGCGGCTTTGAGCTTCTCGAAGTGGCCCCTAATCACTTTCAGATGGTAGCGACGGTCGCGTTTAGTGCTCGTCGCGACCTCAAGGGCATTGAGGTAATCTGCAGCAGAAGTGTCGAAATTAGTGGTGAGCTCGAGACCGACGCGGCTATCGACGGTTTTGCCGTGATATGCGAGAAAAGAGTGCAGGGTTGAAGCGATGTTACGGACCTGCTGCGGTAGTGAGGAAGAAGTTGCCTCGCCCTCAAGGTCTCGGGTGTTGCTGAAGCTGGCGGCTATATCCGCCAAGAGTTGCTGATATGTGATGATCAAGATGGACTCCCAAGTGGAGCCCGCAACAACGTTTTGGTCTACATAGATGTCCTTTTGGGTAACGTTATAAGACGTCGTTAAAACGTAACTACGTTTTTTCAAGTCACTGAAACTGCTATTGTTTTTTTTCATCGCTAGATCCTCGGTATATGAAGCTGGAGGTCTGCGAGTCGTTATTGCCCTTGGTGATGACGTTTGTTGCGAGCGGTCAGTCCTTCGTATAGCGACGAGACCGCGTTTACTTTGTCAGGAGGTCACAAGTTTGTGTGGAGCCGTCAAAGTTACATATGGACGTCTCGGACAGCTGAGCAAAAAGCCCCCGACATCGCGGGGGCCAAAAAGGGATTGCTCATCAGTGCAGTTGGATCGGTGGTTCCTTGGCTACAAGTAGCGTCGGGCTGTGCCTTGTGTACTCCCGCAGCGCGGCCCGCAGCCTGCACACGACTTCGTCGAGCATCTCGGAAATTTGCCGAAACTCGGGGCCTCCAACCCGAACCCGCTGGGCGCGCTTTGTCAGCTCGTTGAGCTGCTGCTGCAGGCGCCTAACGCGCTCGTCGTGGTTATCGAAGTCGTCGTAGTCGTCATCATCGGTGTTTTCCTTCGCCTCAATTTCCATCTTGATGTCCTCGGCATCGAGCGGATTGCTCTCTGGGTATAGCGATGATCCGAAGACTTTTAAGGGGAGGCTAGGTGGGCCGTGATGTAGGGTAGGGCGCAGGGCGGCTGGACTGAGTTGGAAATGCCCTGGCCTGGAAAGCAACTCGCGGGATACGCCTTGCGTGCCGATGCCTAATACGATCCAGCGTGTAGCTCGGCCGGCTTCACCCCTTTGCAACCAAGTAACCAGGCAACCAGTTGTCAGGGTCAAGGGGCTAGTGCCACCCAGCAGCAGGTTCGTGGTAGTTGAGGCGATGCATGAGGTCACTACGCCACGCGGGGCGGTGTGGTTCAGAGGAATGTACTTTACGAGGTTGGGGGGGCACTGACCCGGGACCGAGTTGGATTGGTGAGGAGAGCGGCTAGGATCGGCCATGACCGGCCGATGGCGATTTGCTCAGAATTTCCCTGGCTTGCCCCTCTTGGATGACCGGTTTCCGGCGGCCAACTTTGACCCCGCCTTGGCTCAACCCGGCCACGACCCGCCGTTCGGCACGCAGGTAGAGTTGCTGTTCGAACGGCCGCTCCACCCGGGCTGCTCCATTCGGTCATCCCCCTGTCCGTTCCGAGAAGTCGGCCAGCGCAGTCCGCAGCGCGACGAACCACCCAATTACTGGCAGCGTGCCAATTGCAATGCCGACTGCGAGCTTCACGCCAGTCAGTATGTGCCATGTAGTATGGGTAGCTGCGGGAGCCCAGGGTGCCGAACCTTCGGTACGGCACTTTACTGGGCGCTTCGCGAAGGCAAGGTCGTATATGGCTGAATCGGTCGCCGCCATGCTGCTCAACACAGCACGCGAAGATGCCAAAGTGCTCCGCGTTCTGTAAGGACTGACCGACATATCCGACGCCATCTTGGGCTTTCACGCCCAACAGTCGGTGGAAAAAGCACTCAAGGCAGTGCTGTCGTCGAGCGGCGTCGCATTTCGTCGTACTCACCACATCGCCGAATTACTACTAGCGTTCTCATTTCCTTTGATATCAGTAAAACCGCTTGGGCTAGTAATGGATATTTATTTCTTATCCTTTAGACTGCGCTCGTATCTAATCCTGTCTTCTCTTTTTTCAAGCTTGCCGTATATCTTTGCAGTAATTGCTGCAATAAAACAATAACCCGTGATGAGAAGCATTCCGAAAAGATAAGAATAAAATATATAATCAATTATCATATTTTTAAATCAAGCCTTGATCAGTTTTCGTTTAGCCGTGAAACCATACTAACACATTCCTGATACAGGGCTCCCGCAGATACCTATACTGCATAGGGTGTACTGGCTTGCCTCGGTCCTATTTCCGCTGAATCGACTCAGATTTGCACAAAACATGGCGCAAGCAGAGGCTGCTCAGGGCAGCTTGCCAAGCGCCAGAAAATGCAATACGGGTAGCTGCGGCAGCCCTGGTGGACATACTGAGGCGCCCATGGATGTTGGGTGGCTGATCCAGGCGCTGGACCAACTTGCTTATCTGGTTCACGGCATCGAGTACGAATTCGAAGGGATTGACTACCCTGGCCCTCCTGATCAGCCCCACTCACAGATTTCAACGCAAGCCGAAACGTGGCTGAGGGGACTCCGAATGGAAGAAACGGAAGACATCCTCTCCACTGCCGCCGATGACCTTGCCGGCATCATCGACGACTACGAAAGCATCGGCTGGCGATTCAGTAACACCCCGGAAGCAGATGCGTTGCGCGAGTTCGAACTAGGTTTTCGGACACACTGGGGCCATCACCTGCGAACTCTGCAGAGCACTCTTCATGACTGGTACTGGTGAAGTCACAGAGCTGCGGTTCGGATTGCAAGGACCAGGTCCCAGCAGTGGTTGTGACCTACCCGCAGCGAGGATTGCCAACATTGACACGCTGACGCTGAAGGCCTCCCTAGCTCGGCGGTAGGGCTCCCGTAGCCACAGAGGCATCGGATAGTCGACGCCGTTCAGTCCATACGAGCGGTCGGGCATCTGATAGATCTGCCAGCGCTGGCGAAGTGGCGCTCGAATGACCGGTTCGCCCGGGAAGGAACCCCCAAGACTTTGTCTCCGCGACCGGCAGCTCAGGGTCGGCTGCCGTCCGCCGAGCGTAGTAACTGAATGACCGGTTCCAAACGCAAGCTGCCCGCGTGGCCCCAAGGTGACGAACTTCCACCAGTGAGGTCCGGAGCAGTCAGAAAGCCGTCGCCCTCTTTCAAGGGCTCCGTCCGTGCCCGACCCAAAGCCGCCGGCGAGATTTGAGGAAAGCTGTCGTTCAACGTTCGAGTTAACACCGAACACCGAACACCGCGCACAGAAGCGAGCGGCGTAAGTCGGGACTACGACGAGTACGACTGGCGCGGGCCTGGCTTACATCGCTTGCCGTAGTGCGTCGGGGGTTGAACGAGGGGTTAGGCCTCACCGCGCTACGCACCTTCTCCTGTGTATTTTTCAAAAGTGGACGTGGCGACGGAAGTTAGCGCTTCCGAGCAGGCATATCGCAGCCACCAACAGCAGGTTGGGGCTCGATGGTTCGGAAATTGCGTTGGCCGGCGACTCACTAAATGTAAGGTTATCCATGAAAAACTTTGTTGGGTCTCCCCAGATAAGACTGCCAAGTGAACTGGTGGCAAATATTTCTATCCGATCGACTTGCCAGTCAAAGTAGATTGACTCCATTCCGAGGCCAACTTGAATGTTTCTCTGATACCAATCACCGGTTTGGCTACGGCCGTTGATAGAAAGATTCAAGGATTCATCTAAATAGGATGAGAACTGAATGCTGTTCAGAGTAACAAATTCATTGTTTGCGGTGCCGAAGCCTACTCTGCGTTCGCCGCTTAAGTTGTATGCGTAGAAGTCTCCAGAGCCCGATCTGTTGGCGTAGTCTGTGCCGACATAGTCAACTTGATTCAATACGCCGAACCCATTCCAAGTCCATCCGCCATACTTATCTGGCATTACTGCAGAGCCATAAGTTGTTGCCCCTTCAAAAGAAATTACGGAGGCGTGCGCACTTCCAACAAGCGCAACGAGGGCTAACATGAAACAAAATATTCTGGTCTTCATTGAGTATTTCTCAAAGAGTTGAGCGTACTGTGTAAAGATCTACAGGCTGACGCAAGAGGCATGTGTTACGAAGCCTAACGAATAGGGTTTATCCTTCGCGCTGCAAGCGTCGTTCCGTGCCTGGGCGCCTACCGCGAGGGATAAGCCTTGTTGAACTGAACCGCCCCTCAGGTGGCCACATTGGAGATTCTACGCGCGGGGCATTTGCATTGGATAGCGCGCGGCTTGCTTCGACTCTGTACCGGTGCTCGGTACTCGCCTGTTAATCGCTGCCATCGTGGTTATCGACGACGACCGTGCCCCGATCGAAGCGCTGGAATGCGCCGTCGGTCACGTTAACCGCACGGGGCGTGCCACCGCTTGCCAGTGCGGACGTTCCATCGGCAAGACACGAGACGGCGGAGCATGCGTGTTCATGGCGGCCCATCCCGACAGCGCGGCGCCGGCGCGGGCGGATCGTACCGGCGGGCCATGACGATCTAGACTGTGTGCCAATGCACGAGCGCGCAGTGCGGGCAACATCGCGGGGTTTCCCCGGTCACGTGGGCGAAGAAGTCTTCGGCCGCTTCGCTCTCGACCGGTTGTGGTGCCGGCGTATGGAGCGCCGCGCGCGCGGCGGCCAGCCGGGCACGGTTGTGGCCGCAGGCGAGCAGCCCGTAGTGACGTAGGCGCTTGAAGCCGGCCGGCAGCACGTGGCACAGGAAGCGTCCGATGAACGTGTCGACCGGCAGGCTCACCGTGCGTTGACCGCCGGTTTCGTTGACGCACACCCGAAGGCGCACCTGGCCTACATCGCAGCCGAGCAAGTGGTCGTTGGAGAGGGCCACACGGTACGTGTAGCGGGCCAGGTAATCGAGCACTTGGGCGGGCCCGCCCGGCGGCGGCTTGGCGAAGACCACCCAGTCATGCACGAGCAGTGCACGACGCCGGGCTTGCCATGGACCCGGCGCAACGTACGGATCATCTTTCAGCTAGCCGCTGCGGTGTGCGGTATCGAGCCGCGCGAGGAGCTTGCCGCGAAACACCTTCGAGGCGGCCGGCCTGCACCGGACAGGGCGTGCAGCACGAGCATAAGCCGGGCACCGCGCCCAGCCAGCGCGGGTTGGCAGCGTGTGCGGGCAATGGCAGTTGCAGCACGAACACCAGACATGGCACTCGGCGCCGCAGTTCGCGCAAGCTCGCGTACGCCGCCCAGCGTCGCATCGAACGGCCGGTTCCGGAAACGGCTCCCTGTGTCCGCTGATGGCCGGGTTGAGCCAAGGCGGGGTCCAAGTTGGCCGCCGTAAACCGGTCATCCAAGAGGGGCAAGCCAGAGAAATTCTGAGCAAATCGCCATCGGTCGGTCATGGCCTGAGTCGTGAGGTCACGAACGGCAGCTTCGTTGCAGCGAAACTCACAGAAGGTCACTGTGCCTCAGCGGCGGCTTCAGGGAAGTTCGGATGCCCGGTCTGGGTCGGGTGGAGACATCTACTGGTATGGGTCACAATGTGTTCTGATGTCCTAACCGTAAACTCCGAGAGCGTCTTCTAGATGACTACCCAATACCTTGACGACCTGCAGGTCAGCCAAACCTTCAAGACGAACGGTGTCACCCTCACCGAGGGCGATATCATCGACTTTGCGCTGAAATATGACCCCCAGCCTTTTCACCTGGATGTCGTCGAAGCGGCCAAGTCGCCGTATGGCGGACTTATCGCCAGCGGCTTCCAGACCGTTGCCTATTGCTTTCGTTTGTTTATACAAAGCGGTGTCTTCCTTGAGTCCAGCATCGGTTCTCCAGGTATCGACGAACTCAGGTGGCTGGCTCCTGTACGACCAGGGGATACCCTGTGTACCGAGGTCGAAGTTCTTGAAGTACGCCCATCGTCCTCGAAGCCCGATCGTGGGATTGCAAAGCTCAAGTACCAAGCAAGAAACCAGCATGATGTTGTGGTCTTGTCCTTCTTGGTGAATCACCTGCTTAAGCGACGCACTTAGTACATGGCGTCATCGGTTTGCCAGAGAGGTGGCATAGCTGACTCCGTCGCGCCCACGTCTACTGCCTCCCCCGCCAGCTGCTCTCCTACCCAGCCACCCCGACCCTGCGCAACCCACCACGAACTTTCTTGCCGCCAAATTTTGTATCGCCGCTGATGGTGGCTAGACTCTGAAGTCAGTCGGCGAGGTTTGCCGGCTCGCTACGCGTTTTGATGCAATCGCATCCCGCAACGCGGCGTAGCTGACGAGGAGGTGGCCTGCATTCAAACGTGCTTAAGCGTTTATGCAGGTGGCCTTGGCCGAACAGCGACGCCACGAAGCGGCAGGGGTAACCGGTGGGCGCGTGGTGGTTTCATCCGATACAGACGAACTGGAGTAGTCGGAACCCGGGAGATGGCCTTAGGCGTCGATGACGTGTGAGGTGCCAGCGCAGGGGTCTCCAGCGGTCGATGGTACAGACCGAATAGCTGCGGGCTAGCGAGGGGTGACCAACAACCTCGTACCGGGCGCCACCAAGGATGGCGATACGGGGGAAATCATCCTTGCTCACTTGCGCAGTGGGTAGGGATGAGTTTTGCCCGAGACTTGGAAAACGGTTCCGGAAGACCTCCGGGATGAATAAATCCTAAATAAATAAAACCTCCTAGCCAAGGGAGGATGGTTAGGTTAAGCACAATGCTTGATCTGGACGCGCGCGCGAGGGGCAGGCCGGGTAGGCGACGTGCTGGCGGTGTCCTGTGGTCCCGAAGGCGTCCGGAATGTCGGGGAGGGCGGGGTCCTTATTGGAAGCTGGTGCATGAGGGCGAAAAAATGGTCAGGCCGCAGGTGGCCGCAATCAGCACGAAATTCTCAAAACACCCAAAATGTGCGACATCGCACATTTGAACTTTCGATTTTAAATTCAAGACTTTAAGTGACTTCGATCCTTTTTAACCTGAGACTCTAATCTACGGTATGAGCCGCGATTTAAGTGTGCCCGCTGGAGCGTCAGAAGGGCGCATCAGTGTCATCGAACCTGTCCTGACCGGCGGTTGCTGAGGAGCCGGGCTCGTCAAGCCAGTCGTCCCCGCTGCTTGATGCCTCTTTGCGAGGAGCGTCTGCGTTCGCGCCATTAAGCGCTTGAGCCAGCGCCTTTTCGACGGCGTCGATGCGCTCCTTGCACACCTTGTAAGCCTCGACCGACTGGGTGACGATCGTAAGCAAATTGTCGATGTCCGGCTCACGCTGGGTGCGCAGGGTCTCGGCGTGCTGCTGAAGCACGGTGTAAGCGTCGCGAAATGTGGTCATGGTCATGATGGTTTTCGTGTTGTTGTTTTCGCCGAGACGCTGCCATCCCGAAACTGGATTTCGATCGGCGCGTTCTCGCCGATCTGGCTCGCGCTGGTTAGCGCCTTCCCAGTAGCGTCCTTGACGAGCGCGAAACCTCGATTGAGGGTTTTCTGTGGGCCCTGGCCGGCGATTTCACGAAGCAAGGCCTCGGACTGGACTTTAGCGTCTGCGACATGGCGCTGCGCGTCCCGCCCGACATCTGCCCGCGTTCTCTCAAGTGCGGCATACGCCTCCCGAACCTGGCGTCCAGCGCGTTCTTGCGTCGCCTCAAAGTGGGTGCGTGAGTAGCTCCGGGCATCATTCACCGTCTGCTGTGTTTCGATGCGAATCTCGGCTAGGAGCGCGGGGAGCTGCTGCTTTGCCTGAGCCAACTGGCTGCGGGCTTCTTGTTTCACTTCATGAAGCACCTCCCGTGTGCTCTCCGCCGCCCCGCGCACAGTCTGTAGAGCCGACAGCCTGACTTCGGCCGTGAGCGCAGAGACGGTGCTCCGTGCGGCGCCAAGCGCCCGGTGGGAACCAGATTTCACCTCGGCGTCCTTTTGCGCGATAGCGCTGCGAGCAAGGTGCAACGTGCGTTCGGCGTGCTGAGCCACGCGCTCAAAGCAGGTCTTGGCCTCGGATGCACGTTGCTGGATCAGCTGCTCGATGCCGTGAATCACCTTCGATGGCGTGTCGAAGGCGCGGTTGGCGACTTCGTCGAGGATTGTGCTGTCTCGCTCATGACCGATGCCAGTGAAGACAGGCGCAGGCGCTTCGCAAACGCACCGTGCCAGATCGTAGTCATTGAGCCAGGCGAGGTCATTGACGGCACCGCCGCCCCGGATGATGGCGATGGCGTCGGGGGCATCAGCCCATTGCCTTGGCCAGGATGCCAGCGCCTTCAGCAAAGCCGTCCGAATCTCAAACGCAGCCCCCTCGCCCTGGAAGCGGCTGTGAGCGTACTCAAACGCGCACACCCCGAACGCCTGCAGGCGCCGTGCTTCGGCGTCGAAGTCCCCGAGCCCGGCAGCACCCTGCGGTGCGACGACAAGCACGTGGTCGAAATCCCACGGAGCCGGCAGCCTCCGATTGGCGTCGAAAAGGCCCTCCCGCTGCAGCCGTGCGCGAATCTCGCGCTTCTTGGCCTCAAG
>Ga0209066_10002182_pt1 | contig 24384 bp, 28 predicted proteins | sample All_14_2_FD_187198 | JGI IMG/M metagenome (GOLD analysis project Ga0209066, IMG submission 187198) | Freshwater microbial communities in response to fracking from Pennsylvania, USA - Allegheny Zone_MetaG_DW_15 (SPAdes) (version 2) ... | reverse complement strand
ATATGGTCTAACCGAGATGCCCGGAATGATCAATGTCATCCCCCTTCCCACCGACCTCAAAGCGTCAACCCAAACCGTAATCCGCAATAACGGCCTCGTCAAAACAAAACGCAAAGTCAGCCCCGTTATCCCCCATCAACCCGGAAAAGCCTCCGACCAAATCAAATATGTGGTCTTCATAACCAAAGAAAATCACACTTTCGATGGCATCTTCGGCAATCTCAAAGGGGCAAAGGCTGAACCCTCCTATGCCGAATTTGGCCAAACCGGATGGATTAAAGAAAAAGGCAAAGATGAGCGGGTGCCGATCATGCCTAACCATATCATCCTCGCCGAACAATTCGCTATTAGCGACAACTTTTACATGGAGCCCCAAGCGTCCGGCGATGGTCACCGATGGCTCGTCGGCGTCTACCCCAGTCTTTGGACAAGTCGCGTATTCTACGCTGGTTGGAACTACCGACTCGATAACGCAACCCCTGGTCGAATGGTCTCATTCGGATCAGATGGCTCTCAAATCCCCGAAGATTATCTAGAAAACGGTTCAATGTTCGAACACCTCCACCGATCCGGAGTCAGTTTCCGAAATTACGGAGAAGGATACGAACTTCCTCGAACCGACGAAGGCAAAGACACCACAAAATCTGGAACGTTCTATCCCCATAATATGCCAATGCCTAAGGTGTTGCACGATCACACGTGTTTCGAATTCCCCGCATACAACACCAATATTCCGGATATCGCCCGAGCTCAATGGTTCTTCGAAGACCTCGAAAAAACGTACTTTAGCAAAGGAAAAGGCTTGCCCCAATTCCTAAATATCGCAATCTGCAACGACCACGGTGACAGCCCGCGACCCGATGAAGGCTATCCCTACGTCTCCAGCTACATGGCCGATAACGACCTCGCTCTTGGTCGAATCGTCGAATACCTCTCCCGCCGCCCAGAATGGAAAAACATGGCTATCTTCGTCACCCAAGATGACTCCGGCGGAGACAACGACCACATCGATCGCCACCGATCATTTGTTCAGGTCATTTCACCTTACGCAAAAAGAGGCTATGTCAGCTCCGAGCACACGAGCATCATGAGCATAATCCGAACAATCTACGGAATATTCGGACTTGGCCCCAACAACATGTTTGATGCCGTCGCAACGCCCCTTGATGATATGTTCACCGACAAGCCGGATTACACACCGTACTCCCATGTCCCTGTCGACAAACGAGTCTTCATCCCGGAAAACGCCATGGATCCAAATGATCCAAAATTCTTGAAGCGACTGTCTCGATCGTACACTCCGCTCGACGACCCCGATTTCATCGAATCACTTCGCAAAGAACCCATCAAGAAACCCGCCGGTCAATCCGGAAATTAAGTTCAGGTTGGCCCGGGTGTCATTACCCGGGCCAAGCTAACCTCGTTTAACCTTAGTAATCCAGTGAGCATCTGAGGCCCTCTCGCCTAAATAAAGCAAATAAAGAAACATCAACAAAAGGTCTAATTGTTAACCGGCGGTACACCCATTAAACTCTGTAAAACCTCGAATCCAGTTAAATTATTCCATTTTCAACTCCTACATGCGGCAATTCTCCACCGCCCCAAGCCCAACTCATCCGAACCTGCCAAAATAGCCCCCATGGCAAAGGATTTAGGAGTCACAAGTCGGGAAGAAAATTACGCCGAGTGGTACAACGATGTCGTCAAAAAAGCCGACCTCGCTGACAACAGCGTCGTCCGCGGTTGCATGGTGATCAAACCCCACGGCTACGCCATCTGGGAACACATGCAACAAGCCCTCGACGGCATGTTCAAAGCCACCGGACACGTCAACGCCTACTTCCCCCTTCTGATCCCCAAATCCTTCCTCAGCAAAGAAGCCGAACATGTCGATGGCTTTGCCAAAGAGTGCGCCGTCGTGACCCACCACCGCCTCATGAACGACCCTAACGGCAAAGGCGTTGTCGTCGATCCCGAAGCCAAACTCGAAGAAGAACTCATCATCCGACCAACCAGTGAAACCATCATCTGGCACAGCTACAAAAACTGGATCCAAAGCTACCGCGATCTCCCCCTCCTCATCAACCAGTGGGCCAACGTTATGCGCTGGGAACTCCGACCGCGCCTCTTCCTCCGCACCGCCGAATTCCTCTGGCAAGAGGGCCACACTGCCCACGCCACTTACGAAGAAGCCGAACAGGAATCGCTCACCATCCTCGGAATCTATAAAAGATTCGCGGAAGAGTGGATGTGCGTCCCCGTCATCGATGGCATCAAATCCGATGGCGAAAAATTCGCCGGTGCCGATCACACCTACACCATCGAAGCCATGACCCAAGATTTCCGCGCCATCCAAGCCGGAACCTCCCACCACCTCGGTCAAAACTTCGCCAAAGCGTTCGACGTCACCTTCCAATCCGCCGAAGGCAAACTTGAGCACGTCTACGCCACCTCATGGGGAGTCAGTACAAGGCTCATCGGCACCCTCATCATGGCCCACAGCGATGACCAAGGTCTCGTCTGCCCCCCAAAACTTGCGCCAATCCAAGTCGTCATCGTTCCAATCGGAAGAGGTGACGATCGAATCGCCGTACTCGAAGCCACCGACAAAATCGCCGCCGACCTCCGTGCCACAACCTGGCAAGGCAAACCCATCAGCGTCAAAATCGATGACCGCGAAAAAGAATCTCCTGGCGTCAAGTTCAACTATTGGGAAATGCGCGGGGCATGTCTCCGAATCGAACTCGGCCCCCGCGATCTCGCCGAAAACAAGTGCCTCATCGCATCGCGAATCGGTACCGAAAAAGCCGAAACCCCACTTGATCAAATCGTCGATGCAATCACAACCGGACTAGATCATTTCCAATCCGAACTCTATACCCGCGCCCTCAAACTCCGTGAAGAAAACACTCGCCGTGTCGATACCTGGGAAGAGTTCCAAGCTGCTTTCGCTCAAGAAGGCGGTGGCGGATTCATCGTCGCTCACTGGGATGGCACCGGCGAAACCGAAGACGCCATCAGCGCGGCCACCAAAGCCACAATCCGATGCATCCCCCTCGTCCCCCTCGACCCCACCGATAACGAACCCGGCACCTGCGTCTACAGCGGCAAACCCAGCCAACAACGCGTCATCTTCGCCAAGGCATATTAGGCTGACGATCCTATCGCGGAAAAATGCAGCCCATCCCTCCCCTCCGGGGATGGGCAGAGCCTGCCCCGGACTCGATCCGGGGGGTGGGGCCAAAGTAACTTAAATCTTATCAATATCTCTCTACCAATTCCCGCACTAACCCCAAAATCCACTCCCCACCACGGTTCCCCCGAACGTCCAACCACATCTCACCCACTACCGGCGCCCACGTCAACTCCAAAACCCCCCGCTCGCCCGGCTTCGAAACATGCCAATGCCGTCCACCCACATACTTCTTCGTCCCCATCTCCTTAACCACCAAACCTCGTTCCTCTACCCAACCCAACAACCCTTCCACTTCCGTTATAAATCCAAGCTCAAACCGCTCCGCCACAACCCCATTATAGTAAACACCAACAATTAACCGAAAATCATAACGTTAAACCATGAACTCCCTCCGCAACATGGTGCTCGATAAACTCAAAGAGCAAAACGGAATGACCGACGAAGAACTCGCTTACGAACTTCGCAACTGGGTGCCGTCAACCCAAGCCGTCAGCCTAATCTGCCGACAACTCGAAAACGAAGGCGTTGTCAAGCGCATCAAGCGCATCGGCAAGCCCAGCGGAAACTACGTCATCGACGAAGAATCACAAATCATCCCCCAAGATGTCTCCGAAAAAATCGCCATCTATCTCCCAAAACTCGAAGATCTCCCCAAACTCCCCAAAGGTCAAGAACACCTCACCGAGCTCCAAAGAATCGGATTCCAATGGGTTGGCGATTTCACTAACTCTCAAGAAGGCGTCAACTTCTTCGTTGGCGAAAAAAACGAACTGGCAAACATCCTCATCGCGTTGACAATCGATGGTGCCGTCGTCCTCCTACTCAATTCACCCCGCTCTCTCGGTCAGACCCTCGCAAGCCTCACAAGCAACTCCCCACCTCCCTATTTCCAAGACTACAATCGCTACCTCAAAGCCATCCTGAATCGCGGCAAGCACATCCAAATCTATGTCCTCGGCGATCCTGGCGGACTCGAATATGTCGGCCACAAACTCAGCCTGTGTGCCGGACTCTTCCCCAACCTTCTCGAATATTTCCGCCCCGTTTGGAACAAAAACGTCAACGAAGAAGCCGCCTAACTCACTCGCCCATCAGTTCCTTTGCCAGCGATTTGTTTGCATCGCCTGGACCCTTTTCCGCAACAAATGCCAATGCATCTTTGCCTGGCACCAAGAACCCAGCCTTAGCTAACTTCAAAGCTAGAGAAACTTCCTCGTTCCTACCCGAATAAAGTGATGCCCGCCCCGATCCAAGCTCCCCTTTCATAAAACCAAGCTTCGCCATCGATCCATCTACAAACTTCAAAGCCGCCTCCCGATCTTCCGCCGCATCAAAGTCGAGCATCCGGCTCATCACATTCGTCAAATGCGACTTATGAACATCTTCCGCCTCCGATCCCGCGAGTTGTAGCATCGAATTCCCATTTTTCTTCAACCAATCGCCCGCCTTCTTTGCATGATGAGCATCAAGCGAATTCATCAAAAAGTTCGTCGCGTAGGCTGGCGCACCCGCCCCCATCATAAACTCCGGCTTGATATAGCTCGCATCCTTCAGCATCCGCTCGTCAAGGCCACCCGCCCAGTCAACGTCCGCCAAAGCCATCAAATACCCCGCATTCGAAAGCCCACCGACCAATTTCTCGTTCACTCGCTCAATCGTCGCTTTATCCGTATAAATCCACAAACGCGCCTGATCCCACGGCCCTCGGAAACGAGAATCGTCCACATTCTTCGCCAACGTCGCAAAAACCGGATCCGCCGGTCGATACGGCAAATACTTAATCCCCTTCGCCGGCTCAAGCTTATCAATATTCATACAAAGCACCCGCATCGAATTCGCATTCTGCTGCGGTGCACGACCTATAACCGCCATCAAACTAAAGCCCATCGTCTGAAAATTGAATCTCGCCCCCGTCATCATCGACTGATACCTCTTGTCCGAAGGAATCCACATCGTCCCCGGAGGCGCATCAAAATCAAAATTGCACGTCCCCTCATCCTGCGGGAAGTTCAATCGATTCATATCTTCCCCTTCCGGTGCCAACTTGTTCAATGCGTCAATCATTTCCGGCACGGAATAACCCATCCCCCCCATCGTATCAATGAGAGACTTGCCATTCTCTTTCGTCAAATCGTTGATATAACCCTGCGGCGTCTGCGAAACAACCTTCGGTGGATCAGATTCATAACCACCCCCCGCATAACTGCCCCGAATCGTTGGCACCCAACCATACTCCGGCAAAGTCATCTGCACATTAACGCCAACATCCTTCGGCTCCACCGTAATCCCCCCAATCTCCTCCTGATACTGCTTATCCGGTGTTCCATCGGGCGCAAAATGAGTCTCATAATAAAGTCGCTTCGGATACCACATGGTCGCAACTGTAATTGAAGAATTCAGAACAATCTCATCAACCGCTTTCGTACCATCATCATAGTTAGCAATGACCTGATAGAAACAATCCACATAAGCCTCCTCGTGGGCATATTTATTTGTTGTCCATCCCCCAGGCTGAACATTATCATTGGGATTAATTGTCGTGTTATCAACTGTATGAACCGAATATTTCGCTTTTGTCTTCCGAATCGCTTCCTGAATCTCCGCCCCAACGGTTAAACCACCCCCCACCGAAGTCAAATTAACATACGCTGCCCCAACCTCACTCTCATCAATCTCCAACTCTTCAAGATAAGATCGCATCTCAAACGACGGAGCCTTAACCTCCGGCCGCGCACGTGTTGTGCGATAATGCCGCCGCTCCGGAGAATCCAAATCACTATCAACTGAACCGCGAAACTCAACCCGATAAGTAACACTAATTTCCTTCTCAACCCCATTAATCGTGCGCTTCTCCCGACGAGTTCCTAAATCCGCTGTGCGAAGGGGTTTTTGTGGAATTCCTATCACTTGACGAGTAACATCCACTTCCCCAAAATTCTTAACTTCCATCGAAGGAACAGTTACCAAAGCGCACATCAAGCTGAGCATGCACCTAATCTATCAAATACTAACGATAACAATCAAGTTGCAAGTTAAACATTTTCAAAAAAAAGAGTGGCAGTCACTTTCGTGACTGCCACTCTTCAATACAAGCATTTACTGCCTACATATGCTTAACAATTTCTTCGCCAAATCCCGAACAACTCACTTCCGTCGCATCATCCATCATCCGCGCAAAGTCATAAGTCACCGTCTTCGCCGCAATCGCACCCTCAACTCCTTTCAAAATCAAGTCTGCCGCTTCCGTCCAGCCCAAGTGCCGGAACATCATCTCACCACTCAAAATTACCGAACTCGGATTAACCTTATCCAAATTCTCATATTTCGGTGCCGTGCCGTGTGTCGCTTCAAAAATCGCATGACCGCTCACGTAGTTGATGTTCGCCCCCGGAGCAATCCCAATCCCGCCAACCTGAGCCGCCAAAGCATCACTCACATAGTCGCCGTTCAAGTTCAAAGTTGCCACAACATCATAATCTTTCGGACGAAGCAAAATCTGTTGCAAGAACGCATCCGCGATCCCATCCTTAATCACAATGCCCGCACCCGGCTTCCCTTCCGGAATCACGTGCCAAGGGCCACCATCCAGCGGAACCGCCCCATAAAAGTCACGCGCCACCTGATATCCCCACTCCATGAACGAACCTTCCGTGTACTTCATAATGTTCCCCTTATGAATCAACGTCACGCTCTTCCGACCATTTGCAATCGCATACTCAATCGCGCTATGCACCAGTCGTTCAGTTCCCAAATAGCTCACCGGCTTAATCCCAATTCCCACACTCACGGGCAAATCTCTCGCCGGAGCGCCAATGCCCTCCAACTCCTTATTCCAGCTATCGCCCTGAGCCTTCGTTCCAAACCGAATCTTCTTCGCCTTGTCCGGGAACTCCGCTTCCAACCAGCTTAAAAACTTTGCCGACTCATCGGTGCCCGCCACAAACTCAATACCGGCATAAATGTCTTCCGTATTCTCTCGGAAAATCACCATGTCCACCAAATTCGGCTCCTTCACCGGACTCGGAACACCCGTAAACCAGCGAACTGGTCGCAAGCAAACATACAAATCCAAAATTTGTCTCAGGGCCACATTAATTGAGCGAATCCCGCCCCCTACCGGTGTCGTCAACGGCCCCTTGATCCCAACACGATATTCGCTGAACTTATCCAGCGTATCCTGCGGCAACCACTCACCCGTCGTATCAAAAGCCTTCTGACCCGCCAAAACTTCAAGCCACTCTACTTTTTTGTCTCCGCCGTAAGCCTTTTCAACTGCCGCATCAAAAACGCGAACACTCGCCCGCCAAATATCCGGGCCAATGCCATCCCCAATAACAAATGGAATGATCGGATCATTCGGAACATTCAAACCCGTCGGCGATTTAGTAATTGGATTGCCCATTTCAGTGCTGACAAGATTACCTACCCCACTCCCTCACAACCCCTTCAAGGCCCAAATCACAAACTCAATAGAACACCCAAATCTGCGCGAAGATTCGCAATCCAAACTAAATAATGGGCAGGGGGGCTGAAAACCAATTCCAGTAAACTACCTCCCTATGAAATTTGAGGAAATGATGGAGGAACTAGAACGCAGTGGCTCAAAAAAGAACTGCGAAGTCTATCGTAAGCACGGCATAAAAGATCCTATGTTCGGAGTCAGCTTCACCAACCTCAAACGAATCGCCGGAGAATTCCGCAACAGTTCACGCCAAGCAACATTGCTCTGGAACACCGAAAACCACGATGCGCGCATGCTCGCCACGATGGTCGCATCACCCCAAGACCTCAGCATGGATGAACTCACCCTCTGGGCCGAAGAATCCGAAAATTATGTTCTCTGCGGTTCGGTCGCCGGGCTCATGGTGCGCTACCCAAACTCCTGGATCACAACCCAAGCCTGGATCGAAAATCCGTCCGAATGGATTTCAACCATCGGCTGGAATGCGGTCTCAATCTTCGCCGCCAAAGCCACACGCCGCGCCGATTCCGAATTCCGGCCCCTGATCGATTACATCATCAAAAACATTCACAAATCACCTAATCGAACGCGATACGCCATGAACTCCGCGCTCATTGCCATCGGTCGACACCGCAAAACCCTAACCGAAGTTGCAATCAAAGCCGCCGAAGTCATCGGTGATGTCAAAGTCAATCACGGCGATTCCGGGCAAGAAACTCCCAACGCCGCCGAGGCGATTCGTGAATTCGCCACTGCAAAGGCATAACAAAAAGCTCATGGTCAAGGTAGCCGCTTTCTACCGATTCGTCGCTCTCTCCGACTACCAAGCTCTTCAACCAAAAATTGAGGAGCTTGGTAAATCACTTGACCTCCTCGGCACCGTTCTCTTAGCCGAAGAAGGCATAAACTCCACCCTCTCCGGGTCACCCGAAGCTCTTGATGAGTTCTTCGCCACACTGGCCGAAGATGAAAGATTCGGAAACCTAACGGTCAAATTCTCCGAAGTCGAAATCCCCCCTTTTCACCGCTGGAAAGTCAAGCTTAAACGCGAAATTGTTAGCATGGGCGTGCCCGGAATAGACCCTAACCAATTGGTTGGCACTTATGTTTCGCCCGAAAACTGGAATGACATCATCACCCAACCCGACGTTGTCCTAATCGACTGCCGCAACTCTTACGAATTCGAAGACGGTACGTTCCAAGGCGCAATTGATCCCAAAACCACCAATTTCAACGAATTTCCCGACTACGTAAAAGAGAATCTGACTGATCCCAACCAAAAGGTTGCCATGTTCTGCACGGGCGGAATCCGATGCGAAAAAGCCACCGCCTACCTCCGCCAACTTGGGCATCAACACGTCTATCACCTTCAAGGCGGCATCCTTCAATACATCGAAGACATCCCCCAAGAAGAAAGCCTCTTCCATGGTAACTGCTTCGTTTTCGACGACCGCCGCGCCGTCGATCACAATCTCAAACCACCGGCAAAGAACGATGAAGTCAGCCAATCTTCAAAAGCTTGATCTACCTAACGATGAACTTTGTTTAGAGCTTCTGCAAACAACCCACTCACCTGGGCCTGTCCTCCCGGAGCCTGTCCCTGCGAAGGCAGGGAGCAGGGACCCAATGCTCGGTCAAACACTGCAATCCGTAGGATTGTCCACTTCGTCGTGAATCCGCCCTTGAGGCGGAATACATCCCCCAACTTCCACAAATATTGCGTGGCCCGGCTAGCAATAGCCGGGAATGCGAAGCTCCTCCCTGAACAACCACAAACTTCCATGCCCCGGAATTGCCAATGGCAACTCCGGGAACTACAATCCCTCTCCCTAGTCACCCCGAGCGTAGGCCGGGGCCCAGTCCTCAACAAAACAGCATTCCGAAGGATTGTCCACTTCGTCGTTATTCCGCCCTTGAGGCGGAATCCACCCTCCAATATCGTCAATCCTGGGTGGCACTGGTGAAACCAGTGTAAAAGCAAAACCCTTCCCTAGTCACCCCGAGCGTAGGCCGGGGCCAAGTCCTCAAAGATCAAAAGCAATCCGCAGGATTGTCATCTCGCCATGCCGCCCTTGCGGCAGGATCCATCCCCCAACCAATACCAACAGTGCGTGCCCCTGCCTTTTGCATCGCAATAGGCAGGGAATAACAAGCCTCCTCCCTAGTCACCCCGTTGTAGAACGGGGCCCAGTCCTCAAAAACAAAAAGCAATCCGAAGGATTATCCATCCCGTCATTCCGCTCTTGAGGCGGAATCCATCCTCCAATATCGTCAATCCTGGGTGGCACTGGTGAAACCAGTGAAAAACCAAACCCCACTACCTAGTCACCCCGAGCGTAGGCCGGGGCCCAGTCCTCAAAAATCAAAAAGCAATCCGAAGGATTATCATTTTCAATCCATGGACCCCCACTGCCAAAAGAGTAACATCACTCCCAAAGTAAATGCGGCGTGACACTCACCTCCAACACCTCGGCGAAGAAGACCACCACCTCGGAGCCGTCACTCCGCCCATATTCCAAACCTCCCTCTTCGTTCAACCCGATTTCGATACATTCCGAGGCAAACTCGACGACCCCACAAAATCCCGCGAACGTTATGTCTATTCCCGAGTCGGCAACCCCAACCTAACCATGGTCGAGAAAAAACTCGCCATGCTTGAACACACCGAAGCCGCCCTCATCTTCGCTTCCGGAATGGCTGCCATCACCGCTGCAATCCTCCACTGCGCAAGATCCGGCGACCACATCGTCTGCGTCGACACCGCCTACGGTCCCACCCGAGAATTCCTCACCAACTACCTCCCCAGCCTCAATATCACTCACACATTTGTCGTCGGCAACGATCCCCAAGAAATCATCGATGCCTGCCAATCCAATACCAAACTCATCTATCTCGAATCCCCCAGTAGCGTCCTATTCCGCGTTCAAGACTTCGAAGCAATAACTACGCACGCAAAAGCCAGCGGAATCAAAACCATTACCGATAACAGCAACGCCACTCCGCTCTTCCAACAACCGCACCTCATGGGCGTCGATATCATCGTCCACAGTGCCACAAAGTATCTCTGCGGACACAGCGATGTCGTCGCCGGCGTCATCTGCAGCACCGCCGAAACTTGCCGCGATATCGAACTCCGCGAAGGCCAATGGTTCGGCGGTCGGCTCGCTCCATTCGACGCCTGGCTCATGCTCCGTGGACTCCGAACCCTCAGGCTCCGAGTCGAAGAAGCCCAACGCATGGGCAAACTCCTATTCGACTACCTGAGCACAAAAACGGTCTTCGATCAAATCCTCTACACGGGCGACCCTAATCACCCTCAAGCCGATCTCATCGCCAAGCAGCAAACCGGCCACACCAGTCTCATCACCGTCATCCCAAAAGTCCAAACCGAAGAAGCCACCAAAAACTTCCTCGAAGCCCTCAACATTTTCCAAATGGGCGTCAGTTGGGGCGGATACGAGAGTCTTGCCGTCCCCATTCATGGCAAACCCATGGATTGGCCCGCAGAAAAATGGGCGATCCGTTTCTATGCCGGATTAGAAGATATCGAAGACCTCACCGAAGATATCGAACAAGCGATCCACCACCTAGCGTGAATTAAATAGCCAAAGACCGATCATCAACAGCATAGCGAGAACAAACACTTTCTCCACCCCAAAACGCCGAATCTGGTCTTGAACTTCCGCTATCAGCGGCTTCCGTTCACTCATTTCAGGATCGCCCCTTCGCAAACTCAATCCACCCCGCAACATCCACCATATCCCATGGCTGAGCATCTACCGCCGCAAGCAATTCCTCTTCACTTGTCCCTGAAATCACCGAAAAACCACTAAATCCAGCAACTCGCAGCGCCTCAGCCTGATCCCCTGTAATCCCCGGCAACAGCATCAAATCATCCCCAGCTACCTTCTCTACTACCGTTGGAACCGCCACGCTCGACTTTCCTGCCAATTCCGATGCCTCGCGAATCCATGCTCCAACATCCAAATCATCCCACGGTTGAGCCTCAACCATATCCAAAATCTCTTGCTCAGATCGCGAACCCAAATCCGCCAAGTCTGCAATTCCCGCCGCTTCCAATCGAACCCGAAACTCATCCGGCAAACTCGTAACCGCTTCCAGTCCCAACACCTTTACTACCGGGGCACTTTCAACACTGGAAGTTTCCAAAACTTGCACCGGTCGATTCTCCAGCTCAACAACTCGTGCTTTCAACCCCGGCACCAGATCGGCCTGCTCACGCAAAGCCGCAATCTCAATCTTGAGCCCCTTAACTTCCCGCTCCAAATTTTCTGATTCCGATTTATATTTCGGCAAAGCCGCCAAACTCCGCAAGATCGACCCATGGCGAACCCACTCAACCGCCACGCCAAGCCCCAATCCGACCACAATCCACTGAAAAGCCTCGACCATCGTAAGCCATAGGATACTCGCCCTAAGCCTCCCAACGTATACTCCAACTCGTGGTCGAACTCAGAGAAGCAATCAGCGTTTTCGATATTTTCAAAATTGGTGTTGGACCAAGCAGCTCCCATACTCTTGGCCCATGGCGCGCCGCCCGACTCTTTCTCAAGAAGTTACAGAACCACCAAATTCAAAGTATTAAAGTCCACCTCTATGGCAGCCTTGCCAAAACTGGAAAGGGCCACGGCACCGATATCGCCGCTCAACTCGGGCTCATGGATTGGGATCCCACAACCTGCCCCGTCGACGAAATTGCTCCCACAATTGCCCGAATAAAGGCCGAAAACTCCCTCAAAACTCCCCAAAACAACCTTAAAACTCCCCAAAACTCCCTAGTTTTTAACCCCACCGAAGACATCGTCTTCCACATGAACGAAACTCTCCCTTTCCATCCCAACGGCATTCGATACACCGCACAAACCGATAATGGCGAAGTTTCCGAAACCTATTACAGCGTCGGCGGTGGGTTCGTTGTCACCGAAAATGAAGAGCTAAATGGTGCCCGATGCATCATCCTCCCACATCCCGTTGAGTCCGCCGCTGAACTCAAAAAACACTGCGAAACCACCGGATTAGACATCCCCGGAGTTAGCCGCAAAAACGAAGCGCGGTGGCGCCCAACTGAAGAAACCGAAGCAGGACTCGACCAAATCTGGTCAACAATGAAGGATTGCATCTACCGTGGTTGCCACACCGATGGCATCCTTCCCGGAGGACTCAACGTCGTCCGCCGAGCCAAAAAGCAAAACGCCGATCTCATCGGCGCGCGAACCTATTCCGACTTCGACGGATGGGTCGCCGCCATGCGATACGCCAGTCCAAACTTCCAACAAACTCTACGTTGGATCAGCGTATTCGCGATCGCCGTCAACGAAGAAAATGCCGCCTTCGGCCGAGTCGTCACCGCCCCAACGAATGGAGCCGCTGGCGTCATTCCCGCCGTCATGATGTACGGATATGTCTTCCTCGGACTCACCGAAAGTCAACTCCGCGACTTCATTCTCGTCGCCGCCGAAATCGGATGCCTCTTCAAAAAAGGCGCAACCATCTCCGCCGCAATGGGTGGATGTATGGCCGAAATCGGCGTCAGTTCCGCGATGGCTGCCGCCGCTCACGCTTACATGCTCGGATGCGACACCGACCGAATTCTTATGGCCGCCGAAATCGCCATGGAACACCACCTCGGTCTCACTTGTGACCCCGTTGGTGGCCTCGTCCAAGTCCCCTGCATCGAGCGAAACACCATGGGCGCCCTCAAAGCAATCACCGCCGCCAATATCGCCTACGGCAGCGACCCCGCCAACGCTAAAATCAGCCTCGACGATGTCATCCAGACCATGTGGGAAACCGCCCTCGATATGAATTCCCGATACAAAGAAACCAGCGAAGGCGGCCTAGCCCTTCGCATCTCCGTCATCGTCCCTGAATGCTAAACCCAAATTCACTGAACTAGACCAGATTCAAATTATTCCGTGATCGCTGATAGCGAAACCTCCATCCACAACCAAACCGTCCCTATAATCAAGCAAGATGCTCACCGCCCTTCTCCTCTCAGTCCAGGCACAAACCCAACCCCCAGCCGCTCTCAACTGGAAAACGTTCGACAGCATCAAAGCTCACGCCTCTCTCCAAGGGAACGACACAATTTTTCAAAGCCTCAACTGGCGAACCCGAATCTTCGATGGTCTCGTCGACGGACACCAAGCCGACAAGCCCGTCCTCCTCTGGCTCTATTTCGGAGACCCTCGCGGACATTGCTGACAAAATGGCGCAAAAACCAGACAGTTTGTCTGGACTCGCCCCGACATCGCCAACTATGTCACCCAAAATTTAATCCCCGTAGCCGCAAACGATGTCAGCTACAACGAACACCCTGACAAGCAAATCTGGGAACACCGAATCACGTCTCAAATCTTTGCCCGCGACCCCCACGGAATCCATCAAGGAATATTCGTCGCAACCCCTTCCGGAAAAATGATCGCCTACTGCAACGCCGGCTGGCCCGATCCTGACCCCGAAACAACGCTGAACAACATCAAGGCCGCCGTCACAAAGTATTACCAAATGCCAAAGTCCGAACGTCTCCTTCCCAAGCTCCCCGATCCCAAAACGGACCGAATCAAGTTCCAAGTCGACGACTTCACCAAACCAAAAGACACGCTCGACCTCCGAGTCACCAAACGCGGATACTCCTATCCCGGCATGACAACATTCGATGAACGTCATCCCAAATTCTTCGGCATCGACCGCCTCTGGTTCAAACCATCCGAATACCGCCAATTCCTCCCCCGCAAACTCCAAGTCGGAGCATCTGTTGACCTGAACGGTCGCGTATCCGAAATCTGGATACTCCACAACCACATGCAAAAGGCTGGTTCCGCATGGTGGCAAGAGCACATTAAACAAGGCACCCTCACGAGCACCATCACGAATATTGCCGGTGACGCCATCGATATCGAAATCAAGGGCCACTACGAAGCCAAAGCTGATTCTGAATGGAACACAGGGTCTTACTCTGGCGACCTCCTCGGAAAAGCCACATTCAACCGAAGAACGAATGAATTCATCGCCTGGGAAAGTGTCATGTACGGCAAATCCACACTCGGGAAACTCCTACCCAATGCGCATGCCGGGGACAAATCTCAAATGGTAGCCACCTACGCCACAATCAATCCCCTCTCCGATTCCGATGACGCCATGGTGCCAAGTGATTGGCTCTATGGCTACGGCCTCAATTGGTGTAAATCCAACTGAGGCCGTTCTTCCCGTCACTAGAGAGGGCTAATCAAGCTGAACAAATTCCCGGAATTGTCCAAAAAGTGCGCCTCAACGCCATAATCCTCGCGAACCGGATCGCGCACAACCCGCACGCCTTTTGCAATTAACTCCTTGGTCGAACTCTCACAATCATCCACCAATAATGTACATGCCCACATCATTTGGTTCTGCTGAAGCAACGCAATCGCTGAAATCACCTCCGCACTAAACCCAATATGGGGATCCATCGGCATCAAAATCAACTCAACGCCAGATTCGGGAGTCGTGACCGTCAACCACCTAAATCCATCAGGAATCGTCACATCTGCCGAAACAATGAACCCCAACTGATTCGTGTAAAAATCCAGGGCAGTGTCTTGGCTGTCAACGTATATTGTCGTGTGTGTTATCTTTGCTTTCATAACATCCCCAATCATCCTCCACCGCGACAGTGCCACTTTGTTTGCATCTTGCGGATTCTTCCGAAACTCCTTTGGACTCACCCCCGCTATCGACTTAAACCACGCCGCAAACGAAGAAAAACTCGTAAAGCCAACTTCAATCGCAATCTCCGAGACAGAGAAATCCTGCCCATTAAGTAGGTGTGACGCCCGCAAAAATCGCTCCCGATTCGCCGTTTCAAACGGAGTCTCGCCAAACCGCAAACAATAATTGCGATGAAAGTGAAAGGGTGAAATCAGCGCCACATCTGCCGCCTTCTGAACAGAAAACGAATCACTATTCCGCCGAATCCATCGGCGGCTCCTCAACAAATCAGTCTCAACCGGCATCAATTCTAAGGCTACTCAATCCACACCAACTGAAACTGTTTCAATCTTGCTCAACAAAAATAGAGGGCGGCCATGTGACCGCCCTCTATGATCCTGTGACCCTATGCGGCTGTCGGAGTATTGTCCTCTTCCTTCGGAGGGAAGAACTTACTCGCCGCAATAGACACCACCAAAATCCCCGCGATGATCCCAAGGCTCAAGCCAATCGGGAACTTATCAACTCCTGCAATCAGGTCGTACTCGTGCTCAAAGTAGTTGTAAAGCATCTTGCCGCCAACAAAAATCAAGACCGCCGCCAACCCATATTTGAGATAGGCAAAAATCTTGACTAGGCCAGCAATCGCAAAGAACAACGCCCGCAGGCCCAGAATCGCAAACACATTCGACGTGAACACGATAAACGGATTCGCCGTAATCGCAAAGATCGCCGGAATCGAGTCAACCGCAAAAATAATATCCGTAAACTCAACCATGATCAAGGCGACAAAAAGTGGAGTCGCCCACAGCTTTCCATCTATGTGAGTGAAGAATTTCTGACCAACATAATCATCCGTAACGGGCCATATTTTTCGAACTAATTTCACCGCCGGGTTCTTATCCGGGTCAATCTTGGCATCGTGCGCAAAAAGCATCTTCACACCCGTAAAGATCAAAAACCCGCCAAAAATAATCATCGTCCAGAACCAACGTTCTAGAATCGCCGAACCTGCAGCAATGAAGATCGCCCGGAAAATCAACGCACCAATGATTCCCCAAAACAACACGCGGTGCTGATATTTTGCTGGAACCTGAAAGTAACTGAACACCATCAAAAACACAAATATGTTATCGACACTCAATGCCTTCTCAACCAGATACCCCGCCAAAAATGCTTGCCCCGCCTGTGTCGGCGTATAAGCACTTCCCGGCTGAATCTGATTCCAGAACAAGAAGATAACCGCGTTAAATGTCAGAGCAACGGCAATCCAAATGCCGCTCCACATCAACGCTTCTTTAATCTTCACCTCATGGGCCTCGCGGTGAAACACCCCTAAGTCCAAAGCCAACAAAACGAACACGAAGCCCAAAAAGCTCCCCCAAATCCAGATCGGAATTCCTGCCATTTCCATTTTGTTGCTATCCTACGCAACAAATTTCTCAGAAAACGCGACTTGAATTTTTTCGTTAATATTTGCCTAATTTAGGTTCAATTTTTCAAAGGGCCAAAGGTCGCGTGAAACAAATGTCAACCAATTGTCTCCCTTTCATCCATTCTAAAACCTAAGTGAAGAAGTCGAAAATCGCCCGCAAAGGTGACTCTCGATCATCGTCGTCGTCATCCCGATCACGGCGTCGCCGTCGGTCTCGACGGTAGTCATCGTCGTCGTCATCGTCCCAATCCCGACGAGGACGCTGAGGCTGCTGCGGTTGTTGATATTGAGGTTGCTGTTGAATTGCACCTCCCTGCATCCGAGATGAAGGCAACAAATCCTCCGGCATCGCTGGTGCCGCTGGCCGAGCCCCGCCAAATTCTGCCAGTTCAATAAACCGTTCAAGTTCGCCCTGGTCAAGCCAAATCCCACGGCATCGCGGACAAAAGTCAATCACAATCCCACTTCGCTCTGCAATCTGCAAATTAACTCCGCAATTTTTCGGACAAGCACCCATTATCACAAATAGACGATACTCAGCTTTAAGCCGTTGCAACTGAAATCCAACATCTACGACTTTTCCCGGGTCAAATCGTCCAAAATCGCACCCAAATTCCCGTAATTGAATTCAAATCCCTGCGACAAAGCCAAAGTTGGAACCGCCCGCTGACTCATCAAAATCAGCGCCCCCTCTTTCCCCATCAAACCACTGCCCAAACTCAAAGCAAACTTCGGAACAGGTGGCGAAAATGGTCGCCCATGAGCCTCCCGCAACGCTTCCATGAATCCCGCATTCGTAACTGGCTCGGGACAGCACCCATTGACCGCGCCTTCCTGCGCATGATCAGCCGCCCAAACAAAGAGTCGCGCCAAATCGTCAACATGAATCACCGGCAACCACTGCTTTCCGCTTCCTGCCGCACCGCCGAGACCCAATTTTGCCAGCTTCGACATCACGGGAAAAATCCCTCCCTCATGCCCCAAAACAATCCCGATCCGAACGCAAACTTGCTTCACCTCTGGGATGTCTGGCTCCAAGGCCGCCTGTTCCCATTGCGTGCAAACCTCAGACAAAAATCCTGAGCCAATATGTGCACTTTCGCCCAAAAATTCATCGCCACGATCTCCATAAAATCCAACCGCACTCGCATTCACCCACGCTCTCGGTTTCTTCTCCGCTGCCCGAATCGACTCCCCAATCACCCGGCTCGAATCCACCCTCGAATCCAGAATGACTTTCTGATACTCCGGCGTCCACTTCTTATCAATCGGGGCCCCGCTCAAATTAAAAACAAGATCAGACCCATCAATCTCTTTCGCCCAATCCCCCAAGCTTCGACCATCCCATTTCACTTCTCGATATTTCGCCGATGAATCCACCGATCGCGACAAAATCACGACCTCATAGCCCTGACGCTCCAATTCGGCCCCCAAATGGTGACCAACAAATCCACTGCCTCCCGCAATTACTGCTTTCATATCAATCCTCAACCATCCACTGGGGCATCAAATTGTGTTGAACCCCCAACTGCTGCAAAATCCTCGCCACAACCGTGTCCGCCAAATCCTCCAGCGACTTCGGTTTCTGATACCACGCCGGACTCGCCGGCAAAATCACCGCCCCTGCTTCCGCGAGCTGCGTCATGTTCCGCAAATGAATTAAGTTCCACGGCATCTCACGCGGAACCAAGATCAAAGGCTTCCGTTCTTTCAAACAGACATCCGCACTGCGCGTCACCAAATCGTTGCTGATCCCATTCGCAATCCGGCCCGCCGTCCCCATCGAACAAGGACAAATAACCATCCCGTCGTGCCGAAAACTCCCACTCGCTGGCGGCGTAAAATAATCCTTCTCATCCAGCAAATGCACATTCAAATATTGCTTGCCGAGCCAAGACGTCGTATCAAAACTCTTGCGATTAATCGCCACCCCAATCTCGGTCATTGCGACATCAATGGCTTGGTTACTGACCATCAGATAAACTTCCTCAAACCCTTCCGCGAGGTGCCGCGCCAACCGCTGAGCATAAATCGCCCCGCTCGCCCCCGTCACCGCCAAAACCACTCGCCCCGTACTCATCGTTAATTCATTCTACGTGAACCCACAGAATTCGTCCTGTGATGCCTACCGAATCTTTCATCCCATCGGACTTTGCCCACCCGTTAGCAAGAATCTGCCTTCAGCATCTTGCTGCTCGTAAAGCTCAAGTTGAGCCCGCTCCGGGAGGGCCGCATATAAGTCGCGAATCACTGACCGGCCCGTTTCAACTGCAACACCCTGTCGCACGTAATCCAACCGAGTCGATATAACCAACCCTATCTCTTCATCGTCTACTCTAGACCAATAACCCAAAGTATCCATGGCTCTCAAACGATTTGGGTCACACTTCTTCCTTAGATAGAGAACCCCGGCCGCGATCGGAATTAACCACGCAAATACAACCGGGAAATATAGTCTCGATGATTGGAATGCCATAACCAATATCACTGTCCCAATCATTCCGATAAGAGCAATTTGATTCATCCACTTTCGCGCCCATGCTAACTCATGCAGAATTTGACTGTAAATTGCAATCTGCGGGTTACTATTCACTTGTCTTTACTTCCTTTGGGGGGCTCACCCACTGGCGCTCCCGTTCGGAGAGCGACACATAGAGCGATTTCGCCCCATCTTCGCCCATCCGTCCATACAATACTCTTACAAAATCCTGCCCCGATCTTACAGCAATATCTGAATTCAAATAGCTCACCCTCATAGAAATTAAACTGGCCGCTTCGTTATCCGACCACTCCTCACTTAATAAAGTGTATTCAAATTCAGACAATCCAGCAAAAGGTTTGTAAGTAAATCGAAAAATGAAACTGGCTAAAATGCAACCAATAATAAGCCAACCAGCGACCTTTCCTCTGTCACCTATCAGCCAACCACTGTGTGAGAGAAGTACCGCAGTTGGAACGAAAATCAAAACCAACGCAAAAGTTGAATTTGACGATACCAAATAGCGGATCTTCGCTCGTTTCAACACAAGCTGGTACTCGGAGAGCATTCGCCTGTACTTCCCTTGATCCATTAAAAACCTTAGATATGAGAATACACTAGATGGGATTGGAAGTTGGTGGCCCAGAGCGACTGGGACAGATTTTAAGTTCATTCTAGTGCCCAGAGAGTATCCTAACCCCCATGCACCGTATCTGGATGGTTGACCTCGCCCGAGAACAAAGCCCAACCCTCAACCACCTCTACCAATACGCCGCCACCGCCCAAAACGCCGGATACACCGCCCTCGGCCTCTACCTCGAACACCGATTCGCCACCAAATCAACCCCCTGGAGCCACGGTAAAGGCGCGATCACCCCCGACCAAATCCAAAGTCTCCAAAGCGAATTCCCCTCCCTCCAAATCATCCCCTTCATCAACCTTTTGGGTCACTTTGAAGGGTTCTTCAATGTCCAAGAAGGCCGCCATTTCCGCGAAGAACCCTACTCCGGTCTCCAAGCCTGCCCCAGTTGCCCCGAATTCGTCACTCTCTGCCAAAACCTCATCGACGAAACAATCGAAGTCTTCAAATCCGAAATCATCCATATCGGCGGCGATGAAACTGCCCAACTCGGGAAATGCCCCAAATGCGCCGCCCGAATGGCTGGCCAAAGCGAAGACGAAAAAGCCTGGCTCTACAACGATCACTTCGCCCCTCTCATCCAACGAGTCGTCGAAATAGGGCGTCGACCCGCAATGTGGGGCGATATGTTCCTCGAACACCCATCCGCTCTCGCAAATCTCCCCAAACAAACCCTCATCTTTGACTGGCACTATGTCAACGGAGTCAAAGAAACTGCCATAAAATTCCCCGGCCACGATGTCATTGCCTGTCCTACCACTGCCGTCTATAACGCCGCCTGGATGCACGTCGAGCGAACCGAACACAACATCCGTCAATGCGCCCTCGACGCCCAAGAACTCAAACTCGCCGGGTTCTGCCTCACCACCTGGGAGCAAATCCTCCTCAATCCCTTCGACAGCATTTTTCCCGCCGTTGAATGGGCCGCCCGCATCAGCATCAACCCTACAAGCCCCGAAACCCTCCCCGAAGCATTCGGACAAGCTGAACAATGGGCTCGCACTCTCGGAATCGAGCTCGAGCAAAAAGGCGGAGTCTGGGCCGCATCCGGGCACCGCCACAAGCTCAAATGCCGACTCCTCCTCGCCGGAAACCCTTTTCTCGCCTGGCTCCACCACCGCGATGAAATCCTCAACGGACGCGATCGCGAACTCCTTCTCCTCATCGAAAAATCAATCCACTACGCCCCCGAAGAGCAATACAAAAATGTCTCGTTCGGCCTGCGCGCCATGGTCGAAGCCCTGACCATGATGGAAGCCGCGCACACCCACTACGCCGCCCGCGAACCTGATGCCGCTATCTCAAAACTCGCCCCTATGCGATTTCTCTTCGAGACCCTCGCCAAACTCGCCAAAGAAAATCACGAGCGTATCGGTGGCTCCCTCGCCGATATCGAACGGTGCCACCTCGCCAAACACCACATCGAAGTTGTCATTAACCGCATACGCAAATATGGCAACGGCGAACTCGGCTACCTCCCCGCCTTCGAAATCATCACCAACCACCGCTTCACTCCCCACGACCAAGCCTGCTGGTGGCTTGTCAACAAATGGGCCAACGAATAGCTGCCAAATCCCCACCTCCCGGAACTAAATACCAGTCAGAATCATTCCTAACTGCTGATGCTCGCCATCATCCCGACCATCAGCCAATCCGGACACCCCAATAACGGCATGGGCTTATTCGCACGCAAAAACCCCCGAGACTTCGAAAGAGAAGTCTCCGGCGAACTCGCAGTCCTCTTCCGTGTCGCCCGACGCCTCGGCTGCGGACAAGAAGAAGCCGAAGATCTCGTGCAAACCGCCCTCATCAAAGCCTACAAAGCCTGGGATAGATTCGATGGCAATCATCTTCGTTCCTGGCTCATCAAAATCCTCCGTAACGAACGACTCATGGTCATTCGCTCCCAAAAAGAAACCATCTCCCTGGATGAACACGAAGAAATCGAAGTCATCCAAGAAGGATTTTGGAGCGAACTCGACGGCAAACTCGAAGCCGAACGCATCATGAAGGCTCTCGAAAAACTTTCACCCCCGTACCGAATGGCCATCCACCTCTGCGATGTTGAAGAACTCACATACGAAGAAGCCGCCGAAATCATGGACGTTCCCATCGGTACCGTCCGATCAAGACTCTCACGCGCCCGACAAATCCTTCGCGAACAGCTCCTCGCCGAAGCAAAAGCGGAGACAACACAATGAACAATAAACTCATTCAAAACTACCTCGATAACCAACTTTCTCAATCCGAGAAAGAACAATTTGAATCTGAGATCGCCGCAAACCCCCAACTTTCAAAGGAAATCGAGTCGCTCAAATCTTTTAAGAACGCAATCCAACAGGCATGCCACAGTGAGCCAATTCCGAACTTGCAACCCGCATTAGCTAATATCGCACGACCCCAATCCACCAATTGGTTCACAAGAGTCGCGCCGGTTGCAATTGCCGGTTTCGCCATCTTCGCTATTGGGATCGCCGTCAACCGCGTGATTACAGATAATGCAAATCCAACGATCGCAATCGCCAAATCCCTTCCTCCCGAAGCTAAACTTCAATCCAAATCCGAAATGGTCATGCACTGGGATGGGACAGACCCCGAGCAGGGTGCCGAAAAAATCCGCGCTGTCTTCCAAAGACCGATTCCTACAATCACCTTGAACGAGCTCGCCGGAGCAAAATTTACCGCCGCCGAATGCGGAGGTTGCTGGATCAGCTTCCACTACCAGTATCAAAACCAAAACTACGCGATCTACGGTCGCCGTGAAACGGGCAACCTCAATTCGGGCTCACCAACTTCATCAGGAAACCAAACGTTCTATGAATTCCGAGATGCCATCGGCTGGTACGACAAAGAAGATATGACCTATGTCTGCACCGGCGGAACATCCACCGGACGGAAGGTCGTCGCCCAGATCGCCAGCAAACGCACTTCGGAACTCCGCTAGCCCCGAATCATTCGAACTGATTCCAAATATTCCGCGTGGCTCCATGTCAACGGGCAAACACTCAGCGGTTCCCGAGTGTCTGGATGATACTGTTCGCTGAGCATTCCACTCAGACTAGCTAAATCCTCACACCAAACCAATAAGTCATCAGCTTCATCAATTCGCCCTTGAATAAAATATGCTCGTGCTAACCACATGGTACAAATCACCCAAGGATTACCCGGATACCCTTCTCTCACCCGGCAATAATAGTCCCCTTCATATCTCGCCACTCCTCGGCAATTTGTCTCCATCAATAAATGGCTCTCAACCATATCCACCGCTTGGTCCAAAAACTTTTCACGAAGAGGTTCGCACCACAAACATCCCGCTAACACACTTGCATCCGCAATATGGTCATTCACTCGCCTCGGAATCCTTCCTTCAACCAAATGGAAGTTTTCCCCCATTGCCCGAACCAAGTCATCTCCCAAATCCGCACGCCCTGCATCAAAGAACGCTTGTGCTACCGTCGCGCATGTCCAAAAATGTACACCAAACCGCTCTTCCCACAAATCCCAGCTCGGCCTTGGTAAACCGTCTGCTGAAATCGATTCTATTAATAGTTGTAACCACCCTTCAACTCGACCACTCACAAAACCATTCCGGTAGCAATAACTTACTAATAGGGCCGTTTCATCCATTTGGTAAGGAAATGCACCATCCCCCGCATGGGGATGCCATGTACTCCCGCGATGCCCCGTCGGATGATATTTCTGCCATATCCATTTTTCACCACCAGGAACGAACGATGCAATATCTTCTTTCGTCTCCATAACCTCCGCTGTTAACACTGCATCTCGCACCCACACATATGCATAGTTTGAGCGGTTGTTTTCCATAATCTCGCTATCAATAGCAGCAATTACTCTTCCCCCCTCTCCCGTATTGGATTTAATTAGGTTCAAAGAAGCTTCTTCAAGACTTATTTTTACCTTCGCTATTTCTGACCGTGCCTGCGCATCATATTGAAATCCAGTGCGAGATAGAATTTGTTCAAGACCCTCAGGTAGACCTCCCAGAACATCAATCCCCTCTTCGGCTAACTCAAGTGACCAATCAACTCCTATTACTGCCAGCCAATCGCTCATTACCCGAATGCCAAAAACCGAATCAACACTTCCTTGTTCAATTGGTTTTCCACTCAAAATTCCGTCTTCGGCGTCTCGCCAGGTTCCCTCTAACCCCATAACTCCGCTTAACCCACAAGCAACTTGATCTAGAAGCCCAGTTAAACCTCTACCAAAAAATGACACTACAACATCATTCTTAAAATGCATGATTGCTTCAACCTCACGGTCAAGGTATAAGCAAGTATCTCCAATGTCAGTTTCATTTATTCGCAAATCATGTGCCTGATAAAAGGTTAATTCTTCATCTAAGTCGCAGAAAAACTTCTGATAGAGCAACATCCCACTCATCTCAGCCATGCGTATTATGCAAAGCCCAAACCCCACCCACTCAGTGACCCCAACTTCCCCC
>Ga0209066_10002181_pt1 | contig 24387 bp, 18 predicted proteins | sample All_14_2_FD_187198 | JGI IMG/M metagenome (GOLD analysis project Ga0209066, IMG submission 187198) | Freshwater microbial communities in response to fracking from Pennsylvania, USA - Allegheny Zone_MetaG_DW_15 (SPAdes) (version 2) ... | reverse complement strand
AAGTCAGGACTCTTTATTCAGTAATTTATACATACTTATTTTCGCAACATCGAAAATTGACGAATTGCCGAATTATCAAACTCCACTAACATTGGATTGGAGATCGGACACTTAATCTATTTGAGGTAATCATTTACCACTTTTTTTATACTATTTTTTACTTTCTCCCAGGTTTGGCCTTTGAAACTTATTGGAGGATCGCTTTCATCAGCATCAACAAAATATGTGATAGCGTGCGGAATACTGATTGCCAGCATCTGACTGGGATATTTTTGTTTATGCCAGTCCATTAGTTGTTGCAGCGGGTAATGCTTTAGCAATTCATGTAAATCCCAGAAGTCTTTTTTCTGTGCCCGCCCAAGGATTGCCTGGATTTTCATTGCAGCTATATCAGCACTGCTATACATTCTTATTTCGTTCTCCTTTTCGAAAGCAGAAATTGGCAGATGAGGGAAATGCACAATATCAACTTTAACATTATCTATAAAACAGAATATTCCAAATTGAGTATGTTGTTGCTTATATACAAACCGATTTTTGAATGTTTCTTGAAGTGAGCCGATAATTGTGGGATGATCAAATTTTTCATGAAAGAATAAATCGAGATCTACAGAACTCCGATGGCCATATCGCAATGCCAATGCTGTACCTCCAACCAATGAAAATGCCTTAAGTTCGGGCAAATTCATTAATTCTTTTAGTAAGGAAAAAGTTCCGGGTTCAACTGTCTCAGTATATAGCATCTGAATTCATTAAGTGGCTTATCAATTATAGCACTGGCAAAGTAAATGGTATGAAGAGGTAAATATTTTGCATTTAACAGGGCTTCAGTCACTTTCTCATCTCCATAATACCTGCGGCACTGGCGTATATCCTCCACATCACCACGCTCAAAAACCCGGGCAATAACCCAGTTTGCTTTGGCATCATAATCTATCTGCTCAAAGTTAACATCCCAGAAAATGCGTTTTTCAAAGACAGGCTTTTTCTTTTCGTCCATACTGCGAAAATAATGAAAGTGTGCGATTTTTAGGTGGTTATATTCAAATTAAATTAATTTTCAACACTCCCTATATCCTCAGTATTCACTTCAATACATTCTCTGATTATCCATCTCAATATTGAATCATTTAAATATCGAATTGCTCTATAGCCGGGTTTCTGTATTACGGAATTACAAAATTACCCAATTACCAAATTGTCGAATTGCCGAATTACCAAATCGTCGAATTGCCGAATTACCAAATTGCCAAAATACCAATTTCCAACTAAAATCCTACATATGTAATTCCTCTGCAAATAAACCCTACCTTTGCACCCTTTTTCACAAGTAAAATTTTTCATGCAAAGTATTCGTAACATTGCCATAATTGCACACGTTGACCACGGCAAAACAACACTGGTTGACAAGATATTACACAGCTGTAACCTGTTTCGCGACAATCAGGAAACCGGCGAGCTTATACTCGACAACAACGATCTGGAACGTGAACGTGGTATCACTATTACGTCCAAAAATGTAGCTGTCGAATATAAAGGTGTAAAAATTAACATTATCGATACTCCTGGCCACGCTGATTTTGGAGGCGAAGTGGAACGTGTACTGAAAATGGCTGACGGTGTTCTTTTGTTGGTCGATGCGTTCGAAGGTCCTATGCCTCAAACCAGGTTCGTAACCCAAAAAGCACTATCACTCGGCCTTCTGCCAATTGTTGTTATTAACAAAGTAGATAAAGAAAACTGCCGGCCCGATGAAGTTCAGGAGCAGGTTTTCGAGCTGTTTTTCAATCTCGAAGCTACTGACGAACAGCTTGATTTTCAAACGATTTATGGTTCGAGTAAGCAAGGTTGGATGAATACCACCTGGCTCGAAGAAACTGAGAATATTTTCCCTTTACTTGATGCCATCATAAAATACATACCCGAGGCTCCGATTCCAGAAGGACCTTTACAGATGCAGATTACTTCCCTCGATTACAGTTCTTATGTAGGTCGTATTGCAATAGGGCGTGTTTCGCGTGGTGAGGTCAAGGAAGGTATGAATGTGGCACTTCTGAAAAGAGACGGAACCATCACCAAATCGAAAATTAAGGAATTGTATTCTTTTTCAGGACTCGGACGTGTTAAGGTATCCTCTGTTCATTCAGGCGATATCTGTGCATTGGTAGGCCTCGAAGGTTTTGAAATCGGCGATACAGTAACTGATCCTGAAACACCCGAGCGTTTGCCTGATATCCATATCGATGAGCCTACCATGAGTATGCTTTTTACAATTAACAATTCACCGTTTTTTGGTAAAGAAGGTAAATTTGTTACTTCGCGTCACCTGAGCGAACGACTCGAAAAAGAAACGGAAAAAAACCTTGCATTACGTGTTGAATCAGCCGGTTCGTCGGATCAGTTTATCGTATTTGGCCGCGGTATTTTGCACCTTTCTATCCTTATCGAAACTATGCGCCGCGAAGGATACGAATTACAGGTTGGTCAGCCACAGGTAATTGTTAAGGAAATTGACGGCGTAAAATGCGAACCTATCGAATTGCTGATTGTTGATACACCCCAGGAAGTTTCAGGAAAAGTAATTGAACTTGTTACCCAGCGCAAAGGCGAATTGCAGGGCATTACTCCAAAAGGCGATTTATTGCACCTCGAATTTGTGATTCCTTCACGAGGCATCATTGGTTTGCGTAATGCTGTTTTAACGGCTACTGCCGGCGAAGCAATTATAGCTCATCGTTTCAAAGCTTTTGAGCCTTGGAAAGGTGCTTTGCCACAGCGACTGGCCGGAGTTCTGATCAGCATTGATACAGGTATGGCAACTGCTTACAGTATTGATAAACTTACTGATCGTGGCAGATTTTTCGTTGAACCATTTGATGAAATTTATGAAGGTCAGATTGTAGGCGAAAATTCACGCGATAACGACCTCGGAGTCAATATCACTAAAGCCAAGCAAATGACCAACTTCCGTACAACCGCTAAAGACGAAGCTGTGCGAATGCCGCCGGCTGTTAAGTTTACCCTCGAAGAAGCGCTTGAATATATACAGATTGACGAAATGGTTGAGATTACGCCTAAATCAATGCGCCTTCGCAAAATCTTCCTGAAAGAATACGAAAGAAAACGGTTGTCGAAGTAGAACAGGGAAGTATGTACGATTTAAGAATGACGATTTACGATTGTGTAAGTCGTCATTTGTTTTTTTAGCTGCAGGTAAAAGCTTTATTGTAAATTGCACCCCGGAATGCCAGGAACCAAAAACCAAGAACTAAGAACCAAGAACCAAGAACCAGAGTCCAAAACCCTCCAAATCTTTCTACCGATGAAATCAATCAAGCAAGCATTATTACTGGTTTTCGTATTAATATACAGTCATTTGGCTAAAGCCGACGAAGGCATGTGGCTGCCGGGGCTTATAAGCAGATATAATATCAGTGCCATGCAAAATGCGGGTCTGAAACTTACTGCTGAACAGATATATAGTGTAAATCAGGCATGTATAAAAGATGCCATCGTATCACTCGATTACGGTGGTTGCACCGGTTCAATAATTTCGCCCAAAGGCTTGCTGATTACCAACCACCATTGCGGTTACGAGGCAATTGCTGAACAAAGCTCGGTAGGAAGTGATTTCCTTACCGATGGTTTCTGGGCTATGCGACAGGAAGAAGAACTTCCGATTCCTGATAAAACAGTTTCATTCCTTATTTTTATGGAAGATGTAACCGCTCAGGTGCTTGCCAATGTAACTCCGGATATGGATGAGGGTGAAAGAGGTCAGGCTGTTCAAACAGCTTCCGACAAAATTATTGAAGCCAAAGCCACCGAAACAGGGTATGAAGTTACTGTAGAAAGCATGTTCGAAGGCAACGAATATTATATGTTTGTTTACCAAACTTTTAAGGATATCCGCATGGTTGGAGCGCCTCCTTCGTCAATAGGCAAGTTTGGCGGCGATACCGATAACTGGATGTGGCCGCGTCACACAGGCGATTTCTGCCTGTTGCGAGTTTATTCAGATGCTGATGGTAAACCTGCTGAATTTTCAAAAAACAATAAGCCATACTCACCAAAGCATTTCCTTCCGGTTTCGCTGGCCGGCATTAATGAAGGCGATTTTTCAATGATACTCGGCTATCCGGGAGCTACCGATCGCTATCTTACTTCGTACGGAATTGAAGAAAAACTCAATCAGTCGAACCCTGCCGATATAAAAGCCAAAAGGGCTAAAATGGATGTGATGAAAGAGTTTATGGATGCCGACGACGCTACCCGGATTGAGTATGCCGGAAATTATGCATACCTGGGCAATTTCTGGAAAAAGTCGCTTCAGGAAAGTAAAGCTTTGCAACGCCTCAAAGTGTATGACGATAAAAAGAAAACAGAAAACGATTTCGTGGCTTGGGTGAATGCCGACGACAGCCGCAAAACCCGGTTCGGGAATGTGATGGATGATTTTGCTTCAGTTTATAAAACAGCTGCTGAAACACGCGCCAACGAAGCACTTATTTATACCGGCGAACTCCTGCAGGATACACGGATACTGTATATCGCATTTCAAACCGGTGAACTTGCAAGCCGTTTTGATTCAGCTGATTTCAACGAAATGATTTCAATAAATAAAACTAGGGCTGCGAAATTCTATAAAACCTTCAATCCGGAACTGGAAAAGGAAATGATGAAAACAATGCTCACTTTGTATTCCAAAAATGTTGCAGCACAATATATTCCTGATATTTACGAAACAATTAAAAAGAAATACAAAGGTGATATCAGCCGGTATGTTGATTATATTTTCGATCGCTCCATTTTTGCTTCTGAGGCGCGGCTGATGGCTTTTCTGAATAATCCTAAAAAGAAAACGCTGGAGAAAGATCCTGGTTTTGTTGCTGCAAATTCATTTATAACATCCTATATGATTGCCCGTTTGGCGCAAATGCTCGATGAAGATAAATTTTCAGCAGCCCGCCGCAATTATATTGCCGGTTTGCGCGAAATGAATCCCGAAACCGTTTTTTATCCCGATGCCAACAGCACCATGCGTTTAACCTATGGGAATACTAAACCCTATAAACCTGCTGATGCGCTTTTTGCCAATTATTTTACAACTCTCGAAGGTGTTATGGAAAAGGAAGACCCTTCGAATGAGGAGTTTATTGTTTCGCCAAAATTGAAAGAGTTGTTTTTTAAAAAAGACTTCGGGCCTTATGCGACAGATAGTATAATGCATGTTTGTTTTCTTACAACTCATGATATCACCGGCGGCAATTCGGGAAGCCCTGTAATAAATGCAAATGGCGAATTGATTGGTGTTGCTTTCGATGGTAATTCCGAAGCTATGAGCAGCGATATTAAATTCGATGTAAACCTGCAACGCACCATTAACGTTGATATCCGTTATGTGCTGTTTGTTGTGGATAAATATGCCGGCGCAGGATATCTGGTGGATGAAATGAAGGTGATGAAATAGGAGGGATGTTCCCCGATTTTACCTTAAACTAATGAATAAACTACCAATCAGTATTTAGAAGCGGGGATTTACAAATCACTCCTCTTTATATTGTAGGTCGATTTTTTCCAGATTTTGCGCGATCGTTCGAAAATGCCGCCAATAAAGGCTGGTGGCAGCAATTCAACAAACCAGCGCATTAGTTTAGTACCCAGTGCTAAAAACATCAGGTTGATAAATACTTCCATGGCGTAACGCTGAAAAGTAAATCCGCTTACTGTATATCCATAATCCGGAACCGGCAACCCGAGCATTTTACGGAGACGGATACGGATGAATGTTCCTCGCTTCTTCAGATCATAGCCGTGCGAATGCATGGTAATGGCTTCGTTTACGTCAATTGATTGAAGGTCGAGAACTCCCTGTTGCTGCATCTGTTCCAGAATTTTTTGCCCTTTTTCCGATCGCGCTATTACCATCGAAAAACCTTTGCCTCTCTCTTCGTAAACCGGCGCCCAGGCATCACCACCCGAAATATCAGTAAACTCGTTGCTCAAATCGCTGCACAGTAAACTGTTTTTGAGTATATGAAAGGGAATCAAATAGTTGGCATGAAATTTAGGTAGCTGTATTACTTCGCCATTGCGGAATTCAACACGCATATTCCCAGGCCATTCGCCATACCTGAAATAAAGTTTTGTGATTTGTGTATAGTCTTTATAACCGTATGATCGCAGGAAACTGCTTACCGATGAAAAATGCAGCGTGTTACCATAAAAAGGCCCGAAAATATATTCAATATTCTGAACCCACGGATGATTGGCCTGCTGCAATTTGCGTATGGACTGAACCTGTCCGGGAAGACCAACATAAGCCAGCCGGCCTTTAAAACTTCCGATTTCGGGCAGGATTTCATTTACCGAAGTAATAATATATTTACTTTGGGCAGCTTCCAGAATTTGAGCAGAAGTAGTTGCAATAAAACTTTTTGAAAGCCAGGGTTCAGTCTCCGACATGCCTGTAACCACCGCACCGTCAATCATTTTATTTTCGAGTAGCCAGATAAGAATTGCACTCAGGATACCACCGCTTGCACCTTGTTTACGCACTTCCTGGTTGCAGGCAAACCCGATACTCATTGATTGATAAGAACCCGTATAAACATGATAAGGTGTTCCTTCCGGATAAATAAGTTTTCTAAAACTCTGAAAATCAAATTCTTTACCGGCACAGGACTGCCAGATTAAATCAGCTGTTTTTTCGTCAGGCTCGCTAATAATTTTGGGAAGGTAATCGCCGGTTTTATCCGAAAACACGATTTTTTCCTGCGATAATCCAATGCAGCTGCCACACCTGTTGCACAGGTTGTGGTTTATTACTTCGCGGAGTTTGTTAAGGCTTGTAGCAGACATAAAACTGGCGGATTCCAAGTTCAGCAATAAATGTTCCTTGCATGGAACGGATAATTTTTTCGGCAAATTGTTTTAAAAATGGCGGTCCTACAGGAAGTAAAACAGTGCCTTCGTGTAATGTGAGATTCCATCCGGCAGCTTTAAGCCATTGTTTTACAGTGCGTGAGGATGGAAATTTGTGCGGTCCTTCGCCGTGTCCGCCAAACAAAGCAGTATAAATGCGATACGCTGGTTCGCTGGTAGCAGGCGGGCAACTGAGCACCATTACTGCGCCGGGTTTCGAAATGCGGTTCAGCTCTTTCAGGAAAATGAAAGGTTCAGCAGCGTGTTCCAGCGTTTCGAGGCTTAGTATGCGATCGAATGATTGATCAGCAAATGGCAATTCCGAATAGGTCGAAAGTTTAACGTGTTTCAGCCAGGGGCGAAGCGAAGCGGCAACATTAATAAGTCCCTGCGATATTTCGGCATTTATAATTTCGAGGCTGGGTTCTGCTTCACGCAGATATCCGGCAGCTTCGCCATCGCGGCTGGTGATGTTAAGTACAGTAAAATCCTTTTGAAGTTTAAGATGCGGAATGCTGTAGCTGAATCGCTGATCGTGAGCCCCTTTTACCTTATTATTTTCGGCAACATAAATGTGTGCCACTTTATCCCAGTGTTTTTCAACATCGGAGTCGCTCCACAGTGGTTTATCCGAAATAGTGTTTTCTCCCATTTAATAGAATGCTACAGCGATTTTTTCCGGCTGAGTATCGAAATCTGATCGGCAATAAGTCCGAAAAAGAACATAAACATGCCGAAAGTTAGCAGTACCGTGCCCGAAATGGCAAACCTGCCGTATTCGTAATACCCGTAAAATCCCCACAATAAACCCACTGTGGTTGCGAGTAAGCTGCCGGGGAAAAAAACTTTCATCGGGTTGAAAAGCATGATTATCCTGAAAAGCAGTAATATCGTTTTGGAACCATCTTTTATAAACTTCACTGAACTTTTGCGTCCTTGTCTTTCGATTACTTTTATAGGGAAAGTCCCAATGCTATAACCTTCTTTTAAAAATGCAAGTGTTGACGTGGTTGAAAACGAAAAACCATTTGGCATAATATGCAGCATTGGGGCAATTAACTCCCTGTTGAAACCACGGAATCCGGAGTTGTAATCAGGAAGTTTTTGATCTACAAGGTATTCGCCAACTTTACGGATAATTAATTTGCCGTTTTTCCGGTTGCTCACCTGGTGCGAATCTGCTCCACGTTCGCCAATTACCATATCGAATTCATCCAGCATATCAATCACTTGTCCGAGTGATGAAGAATCATGTTGCCCGTCGCTGTCGAGCATAACCACTTTTTGCCCGCTTGCTTTACGTATGCCTGATTTTAGTGCTGCTCCATAGCCTTTATTAATTCCATGCCTGATAAGCCTTACCGGGAATTGCTTTACAATTTCAGCGGTATTGTCGGTAGAGCCATCGTCAACAACAAGTATTTCGTATTTTTCGTGCATACCCTTTTCCTGCATATCAGCCAGCAGGTTACCAATGGCAGCCTCCTCGTTGAATGCAGGAATAATAACCGAAACTAATTTTTTATCACTCATTTTTGAGATACTCTTAATCAGGTAAAAACCTGAATACTCAATTAGTATTTGTCGTCCTCATCGAAACGGCTGTTTCCGCTGCTACTGTTGTCATCGAATTCGGAACAGTTAAAATAATCTTCTTTTAATCCTTCAGGTCTTTCGAAATCGCCTTTGGTAAGCTGCAGCGAATTATCAGCATAAACTTTTTTCATATAGAGGGCCCAGATAGGCAAAGCCATATTTGCACCTTGTCCGAGTGATGTTGACCGGAAGCGGATGGAACGGTCGTCGCCGCCAACCCATACTCCCGTAACCAGGTCGGGAGTAAGACCCATAAACCAGCCGTCGGAATTGCTTTGCGTAGTTCCGGTTTTACCGGCAATAGGATTGGTCAAACCATATTTCCCTCTCAGCCGTCCGCCGGTTCCACTTTCGACAACCCCTTTCATCAGGCCGATCATCATATAGGCAGTTTCTTCGTTCATAGCTTCATCCTGGTGCGGTACAAACTGAGCGATTACATTGCCGTTTTTATCTTCAATACGGGTGATAAACAAAGGCTGAACAAAAATTCCTTTATTTGCAAAAGTGCTCATAGCTCCTGTCATTTCGTAAAGAGAAATATCGGGAGTGCCAAGACAAATGGACGGGACGGCAGGCAAAGGACTGAAAATGCCCATTTTACGTGCTATTTTAATTACGGCTTGTGGCGAAAATCGTTTAATCAGGTAAGCAGAAATCCAGTTTATTGAATTGGCAAGTGCTTCCTTTAAGGTTACCATTTGCCCCTCTTTGTAATCGCTCGAATTGGATGGTGACCATAATTTGCCGTTCGCTTCGATGGAATATTGTACGTTAGGTACTTTTGAGCAAGGATACATCTGTCCATCCTGCATGGCAACCGTATAAACAAAGGGTTTAAAAGTTGATCCTACCTGCCTGCGGGCAACTACAACATGGTCGTATTTAAAGAATTTGAAATTTATTCCTCCTACATACGCTCTTACATATCCGGTTTGTGGTTCCATTGACATGAGGCCGGCATGAAGAAACCATTTGTGGTATTTTATTGAGTCCATCGGGCTCATGATTGTATCAATATCGCCTTTCCATGAAAAAACACGCATGGGGATAGGTGTTGCAAAAGCACGCTCAATGGAATCGTTGTCGATTCCTGCTTTTTTCATGCTCCGGTACCTGTCCGAACGTTTTTTGGATGCAACGAGCATTTTCTGAATCTCTTTAGCATCCGACATGTCGTAAGGAGCATGTTTGTTGCCTTTCCAATGTTTGTAAAAAGCCGGCTGCAGATCGAGAGATAAATGTTCTGTCATAGCTTCCTCGGCATAGCGTTGCATATGCGAGTTTATGGTTGTGTATATTTTCAGACCATCCTTGTAAAGATTGTAATAGGAGCCATCTGCTTTTTTATTTTTTACAACCCAACCAAACGCCGGATCGCGAAGCCAGCGCACGGAGTCGGCTGTAAAATCATCGGGGTTGTCATAATTACCCCTTTCGGGTTTATCAGCCATCATCGATTCGCGGAGGTATTCCCTGAAATAAGTGCCGGGTCCGCTGGTATGATCCTGCAGGGTGTATTGCGACATATCAAGAGGCAGAACGCGAACCGAATCGTACTGCTCTTTGGTGATATAATCGTTTTTAACCATCTGATTAAGAACGACTTCTCTTCGTTTTTTCGAACGTTCCTGATTTCTTACAGGATGAAAATACGATGGTGCTTTGAGCAGCCCGATCAAAACGGCTGATTCCTGAAGATTGAGCTCTGCAGGAGTTTTATCAAAATAGGTTTTTGCGGCTGATTTTATTCCGAAAGCCAGGCTGCCGAAATCGACGGTGTTGAGGTACAAGGCAAGAATTTCCTCTTTGGTATAGTTCCGTTCCAGTTTTATGGCGGTAATCCATTCTTTAAGCTTTGCATATCCCACGCCAAAAATAGTGTAGTGGCGTTTTCGTGGGAAAAGGTTTTTAGCCAATTGCTGTGTGATTGTACTTCCGCCGCCCTTATCGGTGCCGGTAATCATACCAACAACAGCTCTGCCTAATGCCTTACCATCGATACCCGAGTGCTTTTCGAACCTGGAATCCTCAGTAGCAATAAGTGCTTTAACCAGCCATGGCGATAACTCCGAGAAATGAATGTTCGAACGGTTTTCGAGGTAAAACGATCCTAATACTTTCTGATCGGCCGAAATAACTTCAGATGCCAGTTTGCTTTTTGGATTTTCAAGTTCCTCGAAAGAAGGCATAAATCCTAACCAGCCTGCCGATAAAGCTGCAAAAAACATTGCCAGAAACACCAGTGTAATGACGTACCATTTCCAGAACCTCTTTACCCAGTCGTTTTCATTCAGTTTATTTTTCATTGATCAAATAATTTCAGTCGCGGGCGTTCTCTTATTTCTCTTGTTTTTTAATCAGAATGCCAACATCGGCAATGCCTTTCAATGTTTCTTTTCGCATAGCCTGGTTTACAGCTATTATGTGATTTCCTGATTTGCGAAACTTAACCCCTTTGCGGAAAAGAAACCGGTTGTCCTTATGTTTTCCCATTCCTTTTCCATACCATTTACCGTCGGGAGCAGCGAGGATGCATTCAGCCGTATCGCGCGAAAACGTGTTGCCGGGATAGTAAGCGGTAATGAAAAGGTAAAGGTTTTGCATGTCGTAATCCGTGGTATTGCGGATCTCAAAATAGAAATCATAGGTAGCAAGTGTATCTTTCGAATCGAAACTGTAAAAAAGTGTATCCGTTGATTTCCATTCGTTGTTTTTCAGATGTACAGTTTCGTTGTGGAATACATTGGTACTGCATGCGGTGGCAAGTAAAACAAAGGCTAGAATAGCCAGCTTTGGAGTATGTTTAAATAAAAAACATCTTACTATCATCATATTATCGCTTATCAGATTTGTGATGCGATTGTTTCTTTTTATCGAAGCGGTGAAGATCTTCACTAACTACAACCAGGCCAATCTCAGGTTTTTTATCCGCTTTCACGGTAAAGTCTTCAATTTTGTCAGGTATTTTTCCTGATTTGTTTAAAGCAATTACTTTTTTCACGTTTTCAACAGTCAGTGCAAACATTTCGTGCTCTTTGCCTTTGTATCCGAACCACATAGTTGCGGCAAATACATCAATTTTTTGAAGGAGCACATCACCTTGTTTGGTTTTCAGAACCGAATTTTCATCAGGAAAGTCTTTTAATGCATCATTGTAAGCTTCCACTTCGTAATTGAGGCAGCATTTCAGTTTTGAGCATTGCCCGGCGAGTTTCTGAGGATTTGGCGAAAGCTGCTGAACACGTGCCGCTGAGGTTGAAACTGAATGGAAACCGCTTATCCAGGTCGAACAGCATAACTCGCGTCCGCAGGATCCAATACCACCTAAACGGCTGGCTTCCTGTCGCATCCCTATCTGGCGCATTTCGATCCTGATTTTCAATTCTTCGGCAAGAATTTTTATCAGTTCACGAAAATCGACTCTGTCCTCAGCCGTATAATAAAAAATGGCTTTGGTGTCATCACCCTGATATTCAACGTCATTTACCTTCATTTTAAGGCCAAGCTTAAGCGCCGCAACCCTGGTTTTATATAAAGCATCGTGCTCGCGGCTTATGGCGTGCAGCCATTTATCAATATCAGCCTGTTTAGCCTTGCGATATAGTTTCCGGATGTCTTCCTTGTTGGGATTCAGGTTTTTACGATGCATCTGCAAACGTGCCGTTTCGCCGGTAAGGGTTACAATGCCTATGTCGTGGCCCGGCGATGCTTCTACAGCTACAATATCGCCTGGATGAACGGAAAGGCCTGCGGGTATTCGGAAAAAATCTTTATGGTTGTTTTTAAACCGGACTTCGGCACAATCAAACCGAGTAGTGCCGCCGGGTAACGGTAGGTGGTAAAGCCAATCGTAAGCGGCTAATTTGGCGCATTTTTGTTCGGCGCCGGCTTTATTGAGCAAAGGATTGCTGTTTTTGCAGCAGCCTCTCGAAGCGATAAGTTCCCTGTTGGGTATATAGAGATGTATGTTTTCTTCCATGTTGTATTAGCATGTTGCCACCGGTAATCGCCTTCGTGATAGTAACGAAGGTACTGTGGTATTAGTATAACCCGTTCCCTGGCATGCATAAAATAGGCAGTTTGAAGGATTACGGTATGAAGTGACAAATTTACACTTTTTTAGGTTGGGGTGTAGCCGGTATTTTCAGTATCCTGGCAATGAGATGCGAAAGGTCGGTTAGAACAATTGTCGCGTTGGCATTACGTTCGATGTGAAAGATTGCCCGGTTGAATTCCTCTTCAAAAAGATTGATATTGCGGGGATGGATAAATGCAGAGAAATTTTTAACAAAAGCCAGCTCTTCGCCATCAAGCCTTACCAGGTGCTGATTACCAACATTGTACTGCAGGCAAATCCTGAACATTTCGAGGCTGTATGCCAGCATTTCCTTTTGTTTTTCGCGGCTTCCGTCACCGATAAGAGCAGGTATTGTTTCAAGCAGTTTATCATAATCTTTAAGGTTTCCGGCAATGGTAAAACAACGCCGCATCCACTCGCGGAATATAGTAAAGCGCTCACGTTCAGCATCAAGGGAATCGGATCCGGCACCTGTTTTTCCGGCAAGCATCAATGCTGAAGCATAATTTCCATCAGCAAGGCGGGCTATTTTGGAGGCTTCTTCTGCTGCTATCTGGTGTGTGAACTCAAGCGAATGTTTAATTTCTTTATCAGTAAGCCGGGGAACTTTTACAAGTTGGGCCCTCGAAAGGATGGTAGCTATGATTTGTTCCTGATTTTCCGAGATAAGTATGAATAATGTTTTGTCCGATGGTTCTTCCAGGTTTTTAAGCAGTTTATTGGCTGATGTCGAATTCATTTTTTCAACCATCCATATGATCATCACCTTATACTCAGCTTCATAAGCTTTGTAGGCTAACGTACGGTTGATGCCATCAGCTTCGTCGGCATTAATAAATCCCTGTTTTTTTTCGATTCCGATTTTTTCGTACCAATCAGGTAGAGTAACGTAGTAATTGTTCTGTTGCAGAAATTCGCGCCAGTCAACAATAAAGTCTCTGCTGTATATCTTTTTATCATCAACTTCTTTAGTTTTATTGATAGGGTAAATAAAATGCAGATCGGGATGTATGAGCTTTGTGTATTTTTTGCACGAAGGGCACTCGCCGCAAGAATCCTCCGGAGTACGGTTACGGCAGTTAATATATTGACCGTAGGCCAGGGCAAGTGCCAGTTTACCTGAGCCTTCGGGCCCGAGGAAAAGTTGTGCGTGACTTACTCTGTTTTCGGCTACAGTGCGTTTAAGGCGTTGTTTCAGAGGCTCCTGCCCGATAATATCGCTGAATTTCATAAGCTGAAAAAGTGGGAAAAGGAAGGGGTAAAGGTAGGTTATTTCTGGAAGGTGGAAAAATAGTCAATAAAGCAAATAGCAGGAAATATGGACTGATATTTTTGTGAGTGCAAAACCTTAAACAATACCGCCGCTGGGGGTAAAATCTATCAGATGATGATTTTGATCTGAATAAGAATGTAAATATTGCTTAACTTTGTCATATGAGTGATAAAGAGAAAATAATTCAGAAGATTGTTGAACTAGGGACCACAAAGTACCCTGATTCTGAAATCTATCTTTATGGATCAAGGGCCAGAGGGAATGCTAAACAAATCTCTGATTGGGATTTATTATTTCTCCTCAATACCAGTGTGGTATCATTCGAACTGGAAACAACAATTATGAATGAATTCTATGATCTGGAACTTGAAACCTGCGAGATTTTCTCACCTTTAATTTATTCAAGATCCGACTGGAATACTAACCATGCTTTGACACCCATATTTGAAAATATCCACAAGGAAGGAATCCGTATAAAATGATTGGTTCAACCAAAGATTTAGTCAATTATCGTTTATCACGCGCCAGAGAAACGATTGACGATGCCAGATTATTGGCTGATCATGGGAAATGGAATTCTACTATAAACAGACTTTACTAAAAGGCATATTACGCCGTTACTGCATTGTTATTAAATTCTGACATAAAATCCACAACACACAACGGAACAAAGGCTCTTTTTTCGGAGCATTTTATTAAAAATCAAATAATAGCAAAAGAATCCGGCAAGATTTATTCGCAATTATTTACCTGGCGCCAAAAAGGAGACTACGATGATTTATTCGACTTTAATCAGGAAAAAGTTTTGCCCTATTTTGAACCAGTACAAAATTTAATCGAGACCATAGAGGAAATGATAAATAAATAAGAACTAAACAGTTATATCTATTTCTCTTTGCTTTTGATCTGTTATTTTACATCACCCTCGTCAATATCACTTTATTTTCATCCGCAGTAACAATTTTTTCGAAAAAAGTAACAATTTCATCGTATCGGTTAACCGGATGTTCGCCTTTAAATACCTGAAAAGTACGTATATACTGAATGGAATTGCCTGTTTTGGTTACTTCTGTTGTATAATTTCCAAAATCGGATTGCAGTGTAACGCGGGCAGGAATTTTTTCGAGCGTATATCCTTCGGGTAGAGTATAAATTACAGTATCAACTTCATAAACAGGCCATTTAAATGAAACAGCAGTATTGCGCGATGCTGCATGAAATGGCGATTCATCGAGCTTGTTCATCATATTAAGGCAGAGCATCATTTTATCGCCGATTTTCGTGCCGTAACTTGTAAATGAAATATTCAAACGTTCAGAGATATAGGGCTGTTCGTTTTTAACTTCATTGATGTTAAAGTTGTCAAGCTCAAAGTTGGGGACATGAATACGCCTGGTTATCAGTTTTTTGCGATCAGTCTGGTCACTCATCAGGATTGGTATATAATGATCATAAGTAGCTCCGTTGTAAGCAGTTTTCACTTCGGCAAATCCACTTCCTGACTCATCAAGAGTAACTTCTGTTATACGTAATTCAAGATAATTTTCAAGTTTCGGAACCGGTGTATGCACTAGTTTTCCTCCTTCTGGTTCCATGACCAGGGCTTCACGATCGAATGTAGAAATTCCGAGGTAGTTGAAAGGTTTTCTTTGACTGGTGCATTCGAGCCAAATTGTATCCTTTTGTTGTGGAACGCAAAGTATCACATGGTTGAACTGGGTTGAAGGGAAATTTGTTATAATTGATTGATTCTCCTGCCCGCTGTTTATAAGTGCATATAAAGAACTAATACCAGCTGCTTCCAGCAAAGATTTCATATAATTTGTAAGTGCTTTGCAATCACCATACGAAAGCCTGTCTACAGTTTTGGCATCAAAAGGCTGATATCCACCAATTCCGATAGTAACACTTATATACCGGGTTTTATTCTGAAGGTATTCATATACCATTTTTATTTTTGTTCGATCATCAGAAATCCCTTCAGTCATTTTTTTAATCCTGTCTTTGGTTTCATCACTAAGGTTATTACGATCAGCGTTAAGTTGGTTAATCCATAGGCCAAATCCTTTCCATGTTTCGAAATTGCCTTCATAGCCTTCAACTTTTACCTTAGAAGGAGCAGTAAGTATAGCTGGTGCGATATCAGACAGCGCCGGACTTAAATTTTCTTCAGTCAATGCTTGTTGATCAGTCAATTCCCATGTATAAATATTGTCAGCAGTGGTAGTCTGCATTTGAGCTTTTTTAATGATATTCTTCTCATAAAACCGGCAACTGGCATTCTTAGAAATAATCAATTTAAAGTTTGATTTCTGTAAAGCAATATTATAATCTTTCACTGGATGCCAACCAGGATATTGTATGACGTCCGAGTAAGTTATTTCATAAGTGTATTCAATTGTATAAGGGTAATTAAAATTTTCTGGGTCAATCCCTTTAATCCTACCATCATTATATGTGCTGCCTTCTGGAATCAATGCATAATCAAGGATGTCAAATCCCCCTTTCTTCCTAATCTCTACTCCATTCTCATCGAACATCTGCGCCTTTATATCGCTTATTTTTATGTTTTTATAGTATGCTTGCAAGAAGTACCCACTTGATTTTCCATTTTTATTCAGGATGGTAATAGCATATTTTACCTTTTGAACTATTTTGCCATCAGATCTGACTTCAACAACAATTTCCTCGTTTCGAACCACGGCTTTAGCATCTTTAAGCAATGGTTTCGGAATATCATCCACGCGGTATTTTGCTTCATCAGCAAATGAAATGGTATGTAATCCGAGGCTGAGCAAAAGCAGACAGGCTGGAATAATGTATTTTGACGTCATTTTGTATAAATCAGGAGGTTTAAAATTTAAAAAGTTGTAGTCACGGAATCAATATCAGATTTTCTTTAAGACGATAGGCTCAGCACTTTTATTAACGATTTGGTTATAAAATTCGCGCAGGTCGGCATACTCGGTTTGTACATACAAACTTTTGTTAATGCTTATTTTGTAGGTGATAGTTATTTTTCCTTCGGTAACCGTTGATTTACACGAAAACACTGCAGTGTTGCCAGACAATCTCATGTTTGTATTTTCGGGCAGGTTTACCACGGTATATCCTTGCGGGAAAGTATAATTTACGATGATGGTTTTATCGCGCATGTATCCAAAATCGATCGGGTATTTCCGGTCGGTGGTTTTAAAGGGGTTTTCTTTTATTTGCTCGAACAGCAGAGGCGTGATGTACAATTCGCCATCCATTTCGCTGACGTTATTAGTAAGTACAACATCAAACTCTTCATTTATTGGTTTGTAGAGGCTATCGAGGTTTTCAATTTTATAGGAAACAATTTTGAGCCCTTTTTTCCCTTCTTTATAGCCTGTGAGGTATTCTTCTTCGCTGTTAAAGTTTTCGTAATCGTTGCGTAATTCAAGAGCTGCATAGTCGCCCTTCATATACCCGATTTTCCCTTTAAGGCTATAATCCTCTTCAATGTTAAGGGTATAAACTACCATTTGTTTATCTTTTTTTGAAGCATCGAGCGAAATCCAGGCAGTCCGCTTTTTATCCATGAACTGTCCTTGCCCGTTCAAAGCGCGCATGGGCAACAAATAGTATGGACAATTTTTTTCAGTTGCATCAAGTAGTATTGTGTCTTTTTCGGTAAAAACAGCTGCAATAACGTAATTAAGTTTATTTATACTTGGATTGTATTCCGAAAGCCGGCCGTTGGTTCTGGTACTTAGAACTACCGGACCTGCATCGAGACCCAGTTTTCGCAATAATTGCACAAGTGCAAGGTTAATGTCAGCCGAATTGCCTTTACCTTCTTTAAATGCATTATTCAGATAGGTCTTTTCTACCAAAAGCCTATTTGTTTTATCCCAACTGATTTGTTTTGTATACTCATAAGCTGCCTTTATAGTTTCATCCAGATTAGGGGATTTTGACTTAATGTCTTTTGCAACATCCGTCAAATACGAATCGTTGTCCAACGCAGAACCAAAATGACTAAATAAGTAGGCTGCATAATCCCACTGTTCAACATGATCTTTCTGATAGAGTAAGTCGCGGACGCTTTCCCATGTTTTTGCATACGAACGGGTTAATTCATTATTCACACTCTGAACATAGTTTCCATTACCAGTGTAAGTTCGGGTGGTACTTGGCAATTTAACTTCCACAAGATCAAATTCCAACCTTGTCCTATAGTTTTTTGATGAAGTCATGAAAGGTTCTGACTTAAAAGCCGGTACATTACTTACTACCCATCGGGTACTTGTATTTACATCAAGTGGAATGTAACCAAAGTAATTTTTGTTGAACTTCATATAAGTACTCGGCTCAATAATAAGTTCACTATAAACCACCGGTATTGGCTGCTGGAAATCCCATTCATTAGGAATCCCATCGTACATAAACTGGATGTCAATAATAGAACCTACTTTCACATTAGGCATTGCAATGCGCATTTCGTAAAAGTTTTCGAAAATCCGGGTTCTGAAGATAGATTCGTTTTTGAGTTTGGTTTCAACGATTTCTCCATTTTCAAGATTGTAGGTAATACCTCGGATTTCGGTTTTTAAATTGAGATTGAAGGACTGGTTAGCATATACATATCCCTCTTTCTTCAAAATTTTGATTCTCAAAGTACGGGTCATCTGGAAGCGGCTGTCGCTAAAAAAACCATAGTCGCACAGCACAACAGCTGGTGCGCTGGTGTCGGGTTTAAAAATATTATCCATCAGATCGGCTTTACTGATCTGGCCGAATTTAATAGGAGCTTTTTGCGCAATAGCAATCCCAAAGAATCCCAGGAGCAACACGAGGAAAAAAATGTAACTTTTCATTGAACGACAAGGTTTTAATATTGTATAATTTAAATTGAACGATCAGCCAAAACAGACATCCGGCAATTCAATTCTACAATTGAACTGACGCAAAATTCAGCAGTGTATTGATATTCAAGATACCCGGGATCAATAGTGCCATTCTTGTTCAAAAGAGTTATCGCATATTTTACCTTTTGAACTAATTTGTTATTGGGTTTTATTTCTACCGAAATTTCCTCGTTTCGAACCACGGCTTTAGCATCTTTAAGCAATGGTTTCGGAATATCATCCACGCGGTATTTTGCTTCATCGGCAAATGAAATGGTATGTAATCCGAGGCTGAGCAAAAGCAGACAGGCTGGAATAATGTATTTTGACGTCATTTTATGTGAATCAGAAGTTTTAAAATCCAGGAAGTAAAATCAACGAATTAATTTCAGATTTTTTTCAATACAATAGGCTCCGCACTCTTTGTAACGATTTGGTTATAAAATTCGCGCAGGTCGGCATACTCGGTTTCAACAAATAAACTTTTATTGATGCTTATTTTGTAGATGATAGTTATTTTTCCTTCGGTAACCATGGATTTGCAGCTAAATAATGCGGTATTTCCGGGCAATTTCATCGATATGTTTTCGGGTATATTTTGCACAGTATAGCCTTGTGGGAAAGTGTAGTTTATAACAAAAGTTTTATCGCGGCAATATCCGAAATCGATAGGGTATTTGCGGTTGGTTGTCTTAAACGGGTTTTCTTTCATTTGCTCATACAGCAAAGGGGTTATATACAGTTCACCGTCTATTTCGCTTACATTATTGGAGAGTAAAACCTCAAACTCCTCAGTTATCGGTTTGTAAAGGCTATCGAGGTTCTCAATTTTATAGGATACAATTTTAAGCCCTTTTTTACCTTCTTTATAGTTGGTAAGGTATTCGTCTTCGCTGTTAAAATTTTCATAATCGTTACGTAAATCAAGAGCTGCGTAGTCGCCTTTCGAATATGCTATTTTTCCTTTGAGGCTGTAATCTTCTTCAAGGTTAAGGGTGTAGCTAACCATTTGCTTGTCCTTTTTTGAAGCTTCAAGTTCGATCCATCCTGTTCTTTTTTTATCCATAAATTGTCCGCGTCCGTTCAGGTCGCGCATGGGCAGCAAGGTGTATGGACATTTAGCCTCGGTAGCATCAAGAAGCAGAGTATCGTTTTCGGTAAAAACAGCAGCAATTACATAATTTAGTTTATTGATGCTGGGGCGCACCGGCGAAATAATACCGTTGCCGCGGGTACTCATTACCACAGGGCCGGCATCAAATTCAAGTTTCCGGAGAAGTTGTACCAGAGCCAGGTTTATTTCGGACGAATTGCCATTCCCTTCTTTAAAAGCAGAAGAAAGCGATGTTTTATCGGTAAGAAGTCTTTGAGTTTTATCCCATTTTATCTTTTTTGTATAATCGTAAGCCATCCTGATCATTTCTTCTTTGCTGGTACACTGCGCCATAATTTCTTTGGCTGCGGATTTCATATATCCGTCCGATTCAAGCACCGTTCCGAAGTAAGTGCTGTTATAAAGCAGGTCGCGCACAGCACTCCATGTTGTTGTGTATGAGCGATAATATCCCGGAAACGATATGGACTCGATATCGAACTCGAAACGTGAACGGTAGTTTTTGGATGAACTCATAAACGGCTCCGGCTTAAATGCAGGTACATTTACTGATACCCAACGATTGCTGGTATTTACAGCAAGTGGCACATACCCGAAAAAGTTTTTGTGGTAAGCAATATACATGCTTGGTTCAATAACCAGTTCGCTGTGCACTACAGGTATTTCCTGCTGAAAATCCCACTCGTATGGTATTCCGTCGTACATAAACTGTATGTCAATTATTGAACCTACTTTTACATTTGGCATGGCTACCCTCATTTCGTAATAATCCTCAGTAATGCGGGTTTTAAAGATGGATTCGTTTTTAAGTTTTGTTTCAACAATTTCGTCGCCTTCAAGGTTATAGGTGATACCTTTGATATCCGTTTTCGAATCCGAGTTAAATGATTGATCTGCCCAGGCGTAACCTTCTTTTTTAAGAATTTTTATCCGCAGTATCCTTACGGTCTGGAAGCGGTTTTCGGAGTAATAGCCATAATCGCATAATACTATGGCCGGCGCACTGGTGTCGGCAGCAAAAACATTGTTGGCAAGATCGGCCTTACTTACCTGGCCGAATTTTAAAGGAGCTTTTTGTGCAGTAGCAATTCCAAAGAATCCCACGAGCAATACGAAGGTTAAGATGTGATTTTTCATTGAACGACAAGGGTTTAATACTGTATAATTTAAAGTTAACAATCAGGTAAAACAAATATCCGGTTTATCAATTTTTCAATTGAAACAACGGCAAAACTTACAGCTCATTGAAAATACGATACAAAAAAAGCGGATTAAAATCCGCCTTCTTTAACTTGTCGTTTCTGTGAACCTATTTTTGCACCCAGGAACTCGCGGTTCATCCGGGCAATATTTTCAATCGAAATTTCTTTCGGGCATTCTGCTTCACAGGCTCCGGTATTGGTGCAGTTACCGAATCCTAGTTCATCCATTTTTGCAACCATTGCCTGAACGCGTTTAGTAGCTTCGGCTTTGCCCTGAGGTAACAGAGCCAGGTGCGAAACTTTTGCGGCTACAAACAACATTGCTGAAGCATTTTTGCAAGCAGCAACACAGGCACCGCATCCTATACAAGCTGCAGCATCCATGGCCGAATCTGCATCTGCTTTGGGTATCAGTATTGCATTTGCATCAGGAATACCGCCGGTGTTGGCCGAAATAAATCCTCCAGCCTGTATGATTTTATCGAAAGCATCGCGGTCAACCATCAGATCGCGGATTACCGGAAAAGCTTTTGAACGCCAGGGTTCAATTACTATAGTATCGCCATCTTTAAATTTGCGCATATGAAGCTGGCAGGTAGTAACGGCATCGTCAGGCCCATGCGGACGTCCATTAATATAGAGGCTGCACGCCCCGCAAATGCCTTCGCGGCAATCGTGGTCGAAAACAACAGGATCTTCACCTTTTGTAACCTGCTGATCGTTAAAAACGTCAAGCATTTCGAGGAATGAACTGCTGTCGCTTATGCCTGTAACTTTATAGGTGGCAAATTTGCCTTTGGCTTTGGCATTCTTCTGACGCCATATTTTTAGAGTGAAATCCATTTTTAAAGGTTTTAGGTTTTAGGGGTTGGGAGCTAGGGTTGTGCTAATGAAAAATACCCTTATTTCAAAACCTCTGTTCCTTAATTATTTACTATTTATAATTCCTTTGCTTTACTTCTATAGCCTCATATTCGAGCGGCTCCTTGTTAAGCACAGGTTCCTTATCATCGCCTTTATATTCCCAGGCAGCTACGTACATATAGTCAGCATCGTTGCGTAAAGCTTCGCCTTCGGGAGTTTGATATTCCTCACGGAAATGGCCGCCGCACGATTCTTCCCTGTTCAGCGCATCCATTGCCATAAGTTCGCCAAGTTCGATGAAATCGGCAACACGTCCGGCTTTTTCGAGTTCAGGATTTACCTCGTTGTTTTCGCCGGTTATTTTTACGTCCTTCCAGAATTCAACTTTAAGTTCACGAATTAATTTTATCGCTTTTTCAAGTCCTGCCTTGTTGCGAGCCATCCCTACATATTCCCACATGATTTTGCCCAGCTGCCGATGGAAATGATCAACCGGCTTTGTGCCTTTTACATCAAAAAGTTTCTGAATCTGCGATTTTACTGCTTTTTCGGCCTCAATAAACTCAGGCAGATCAGTACTGAAGCGGGGTACATTAATCTGGTCGGCGAGGTAATTCTGAATGGTATAAGGCAGTACAAAATATCCGTCGGCCAGTCCCTGCATAAGCGCCGAAGCTCCCAGACGGTTAGCCCCGTGATCGGAGAAATTGGCTTCTCCGGCAACATACAAACCAGGAACGGTTGACATAAGTTCGTAATCAACCCAAAGTCCGCCCATAGTGTAATGCACCGCAGGGTAAATCATCATTGGATTTTCGTACGGATTCTCGTCAACAATTTTCTGGTACATCTGGAAGAGGTTTCCATACCGTTCCTCAATAACATTGCGACCCAGGCGTTTTATTGAATCGGCAAAGTCGAGGTACACAGCTAATCCTGTTTCACCGACTCCAAACCCGGCATCGCAGCGTTCCTTAGCTGCCCGCGAAGCTACATCGCGCGGTACCAGATTTCCGAATGCAGGATAGCGGCGTTCAAGGTAATAATCGCGGTTCTCTTCGGTAATATCTTTGGGTTTAATCTTATTATGTCGCAGTGCTTCAACGTCTTCCTTACGTTTCGGAACCCATATTCGCCCGTCGTTTCGGAGGCTTTCGCTCATCAAAGTCAGTTTCGACTGAAAATCGCCATGAACCGGGATACATGTAGGGTGTATTTGTGTAAAACAAGGATTTCCGAAAAAGGCACCTTTCTTATACGCTTTCCATGCTGCAGTTGCATTGCTTCCCATTGCATTTGTCGAAAGGAAGAATACATTGCCGTAACCACCCGTTGCAAGGACTACAGCATGAGCCGAATGTCGTTCTATCTCGCCGGTTACCAGGTTGCGGGCTATAATTCCGCGGGCGCGACCGTCAATTTTTACCACATCAAGCATTTCGTGACGGGTAAACATTTCGACGTTTCCTTTATTTATCTGTCTGCTCATGGCACTGTATGCACCAAGCAATAATTGCTGTCCGGTTTGGCCGCGCGCATAAAAAGTGCGCGAAACCTGTGCTCCTCCAAACGACCGGTTGTCGAGCATTCCACCATATTCGCGGGCAAACGGAACTCCAAGCGCTACGCTTTGATCGATTATATTTCCACTCACTTCGGCAAGGCGGTAAACATTGCCTTCGCGGGCACGGTAATCGCCACCTTTAATAGTGTCGTAAAACAAGCGGTAAACGCTGTCGCCGTCGTTCTGGTAGTTTTTTGAAGCATTAATACCACCTTGCGCCGCAATACTATGTGCACGACGTGAGCTATCCTGGTAGCAGAAAGCTTTTACTTTAAAGCCAAGGGCACCAAGCGAAGCTGCAGCAGAGGCTCCGGCAAGCCCGGTTCCTACAACAATAATATCAAGTTTCCTTTTGTTTGCAGGGTTTACCAGAGCTATATGGTCTTTATAACTGCTCCATTTGGTGGCAACCGGTCCCTGTGGTATTTTCGAATTGAGATTTGTCATACAAATTATGCTTTTAAACGCTGACAATCAGCTATTTTAAGTACCTGTTACTTAATAAACATGAAGAACAAGGGGATGCTGGCGAAACCAAGTGGAACAACTATAGCGTAAATAGTGCCTAAAGTTTTTATTACCGGGGTGTATTTGGTATGATTTAGTCCCATGGTTTGAAATGCCGACTGAAAAGCGTGGTGCAGGTGAAAACCCAGGAATACCATGAGTATAACATACAAAATAGCATAAAACTTATCAGCGAAAAGTAAGGTTGCCATTTGGTAAAAATCGTGCTGTCCAACACCTTCGGGAGGACTTACTAAACCCAGTTTTACGAAGTAGAAATTAAAAAAATGAATACACAGGAAAATGAAAATGATCGCTCCGGTATGTATCATATATTTTGAAAAAAATGAGAGGTGCGAATATCCTTCTACTTTATAGCGGATAGGCC
>Ga0209066_10002180_pt1 | contig 24391 bp, 16 predicted proteins | sample All_14_2_FD_187198 | JGI IMG/M metagenome (GOLD analysis project Ga0209066, IMG submission 187198) | Freshwater microbial communities in response to fracking from Pennsylvania, USA - Allegheny Zone_MetaG_DW_15 (SPAdes) (version 2) ... | reverse complement strand
CATCTATATATGAAAGTGGAAAAGACATAGCTGCTTTGTCTAGCATTTGCCGGGCTTCCTCGGAAAAGGTTCTATTCGTACACACGATCAATTCAGCGGGCTGTTTACTCCAGGCTCTTAAGGACGCACAAAGCGCTGGAAGTGAGGTCAACCAGCTAGCTAAGGATTCGGCCTTCAAAGCCTTCTGGTCGGCTTGCCACTTAACTTCGCACACGGTCAAACTGCGCTTAGTTTCGATAAACACGTCTGCTAAATGTGTGCGGTCAAGCATGATGTCAAACACAGCATTGCCACCGTGTATAGTGCTGTAACAAAGACCTACCAGAAGTTTGAAAAGCTGTTGATTGGCATTGCTAGCAGCTTCCTGGAGATGGCTTATCGTACGAATGCTAGAAATCACTTTATGTAAGTAGTCTGGCTCAGCTTCCAAGAAGGTCTTTTTATTTTCAAACGCTTGAATGATGTCATCCAGCAATTCTCCAAATGGTTTCCCAAAAAAATTTTTCGGCGTTGTGAATAAGATTCCGTTTTTGCGACCTTCGTGAAGAGCCTGTATATCAAACCATTCGGCAAATAGAATTGCTAAAAAAGGACGATTGTTTGGATTTGCCCTAACTGATTTGACTTTGTGAATAAAATAGCCAACGTCAGCCAAACTTAATTGCCGCCCAAGAATTACATCAGCCACAATGAAACCTGGATGTGCTTCGCTGCTCAAATAGGTTGCCAGAGGCGCAATGTAAGAAGGTCCGACCAGGTCCCATTGAAAAAAACCAAATTGGGGTTCCTTATCATCGTCGCGGATTGAGAACTTATCCTTGCTAAAGAAGCCTTGTAATTGACACCAATCGCGTATGGCCAGTAGTAATATGGTTTCTGCGATTGACCTGGAATGCCGTCTCGCCTCCGATACAGTATTTGGCGCAAACTGAGAGGATAAATAGATTCGTCCAGTTTGATCATTTTGAACGAGTAACTCGGCATTTTTTAGATGTGTGAGTGCAGATCGACAGTTTTGCCTTCCATCCCTCGCAGTCAAAGGTAGGCCAGCGAATGTCGGATATAGCTCATTACTGATCATTCCACCTCTAGCGGCGATTCCCAGAAGAGGAAGTCGGTAAATGGAATTAGACTCAAGCAACGCAGAAAAAAGTGATTTCTGCATTATTTCGGTGGTGGCCTGTGATTTGAGATAAACAAACTGCTCATTATGACGAAACCGAATACCTGCAACCGCGTAAATCTCTCTGTTAGCTTTTGCTCGTTCTATGCGTTTCCGAGCTGCTGCTGCCGTTATGTGCTCGACTTTACATATCTCGGCTGTCAGCTTGGAACTTAAGCAGGGACCTATCTTTTCAAGAATTGCAGATAAAGACATTTGGTAAAAAATCTCAACTTTCATGTCACACCTAGCATATTATACTTACTAATCACTACTACTCTTGTGAAACTGAAGTCTGGTTAGGTGGAGGGAGAGTTCCTCTTGTCACACGGCAGTATTTTGGGGCACCCCAAAAACTCCATAAAAGAGCAGCTGTGCTTGTTCTCCACAAAAAAACCTAGTGACAAATGATGTGATTTTTGGGTATGATTTATTTAGATGCCCCACAGCGCCGCTGCTTGCAAGCCATGTGGGGATTAGTTTAAATACTAGGCTTTTAAAAAGTGATGGCGCAAGACAATGTCGGCACATCCTGGATTTAGAGCGGGAATCTGCGGTATATTTCCGTAAATTCCTCGTGTGACACATCATGCATAGCTCCCCGGCACCCTATCCGTATACACAGGCGACATGGAAGGCGCTGGAAGATGCTTTCTCAACCGATCGTTTGGTCTTGTACCGACGGTACACGAACTCTAATGAGCAGGCGTTTGAACTGCACAGCTGGAATACGAAGCTGGGTGCAACAGTGAATCAGCAGATTCAGTGCTTTGAACTACTGCTTCGAAATCATTGTAATTTGCATCTGGCGAAAATTTATGGCAGACCGGACTGGTACGAATCATTTCCCGGGAAGACCGATCCGGATTATCAGCGCTGGCGATATTTTTACGAAGAAGTACAAACAGCTAAGGAAAGAGTCCGTAATCGGAACAATCCTCCTTGCATCGTTGCCGGTCTCACCTTTGGTTTCTGGTTTGGGCTTTTTACGAGAAGAGTAGAACGCGATTTCTGGCTAAAAGGTTTAAAGGACGTTTTTTATCACAGACCGCCGAAACGAGATCGGAAAGAAATATCGGATGCGCTCAAACGCGTCAAGGAATTGCGTAATCGGATAGCGCATCATGAGCCAATTTTTCATCGTGATATGGTGGAAGCAGAGAGGCTAATAGTCGATCTTGCATCCTCTATTTGTCCTGAAACATCGCGGTGGATCGCACATCACAGCGAGTTGGCTTCATTCTTACAAACTTGTCCAATTGACGATCCAGGTAAACTAGCGCAAGTGCTCGCTTTGAGAGCCGTGAATTCTTCAGAGTGGATTTTTTAAGACTTAGCCGAAAATAACCGTTTTCCGTGTAATTCTAAGACCACCGAATCGCCTGGTTACGTATCAATCACCCGGTGCGTGCATCATACGACGCCAGTTCTTTTCAAAATTTCCTGTGCGATAGCATCAAACTCTTTTGCCGCATTATCAACTTGTTTGTAGTAGTTTGGGTGAACGAGTTTTCGCAATTCTCCAATACCTACTCGATGCTTCATGGCTTTTGACGCCAAACTTTGATAGTTTTGGACTTGCCCAATCTTCTGTGGGACGTTAAGTATCGAAGCCGGGCTGACTGCCGCTAAAGGCTCTACTAGCTTGTTTTTTACTCGGACACCTATTCTGTTTTCCCAATACTCATGCGGATTGGTAAGCTTTGTGTGCTTACGTCGATAGCGCTTGAAAGCAGACGTTACATAGCCCAGGAATTTGGGTTCTCCTTTTATCAACTTCCGAACTGGTTTCTTCGCGGTTTGCCACTCTTCAATCCAGTTAGAAACTGACTTACCAACGGCACTAAGCGCTCTCAGCGAAAATAAATCTGGTGCAAGCGGGACAATGAAATAATCAGAGTCTAATAATACAATCTTATTGAGTGCACCAATATTCGGACCAACGTCATAAATCACAAAATCGGCGTTGATGTTATCTTCGCTTGCAATCATATTAGTCACACGCGAAAGAGCTGAGACGACGTCATAAGCGCGGTCATCACCGGTAAAGCAACCGGACCATTCTTTGTAGAGAGCTCGTTCGTAATCCGCCAGAAGAACGTCACCAGCCACTACTCCTGGTGTGTCGTCAGAGCCGTAAACATCTACTTCAACTATGTCTCCCTTACCTCGAACCACCGGTCTCAGTGCTGACCAAATCGTGTTACCTCCCTCATCTTCATTAGACTCGTCGAGCAAGGTATCGAGAAGTTCTTCCGATAAATGCAGAGAACTTAGGTTGCATTGAGGATCAGCATCGATCAAAAGAACCTCATAGCCACTTCGCTGAAGAGCGCGCGCAACATTGGACGATAGTGTACTTTTACCGACCCCCCCCTTGTGATTGAAAAACGTTAGTTTGATAGCCATGTACAAAATCCTCCAAGTAAATACGACAGCTTTATCACGTACGAAAAGTATTTTCTATTACCCGAATCGGTGAATATTTCGGTCGGCTCAGAAAATAGCTCTTGAACAAGAAAAATCGTCCACATCAGTGGAGATTCCCTAGCAACTCAGATGCGCGCGAGTATTTACAGCAGAGCGTTCACAAATTCCACGACAATTTCACGCGCTTCTGAGAGAGTTTGCAAAATAATAGAGAGCTGGTGAGGTGAATCAATAGCTGGTGACGAATACGATGAGGGAAACGCGAAAATTTTGTATGGTTATAATTGTGACATGCCGGTGGAAACGGTTGTGATGGCTATGATTCAAGGAAAGTTTCCCCGGGAGGTCTGCAGTCAGTAAGCTGAAAGGCTATCGAGGTAAGATAGCCGAAAATGCCCTTTTCGGTCAAACTTTCAAGTAGTCGTTAATCCCAGAGTGACTACTCTTGCAGTCAAATTGAGAATACCGATGGTATCATTGGTGTGTTTGGCTCATGAGTAAACAACATGCCCACCTCGGCTTCTGTTACGGGTACTAGTGCTGACAGCGCGTTTCTTAGTCGCACTGATCTCACAGCTTACTCATCGAATGCACGTCTACTTTTCGCTCTTCAATTGCAATTTCAGCTTGAGGACATTCAGACGGTAGCCACAAACTCGTTGACAGATAGCGCAAATGACTGCAAATGCGATTTGATTTACGTGGATCAAGACGCCGGAGCCGCCATCATCGCGCAAGGCTATGAAGCAAAAGACAGCAAGCGAAAGGCAGCGCCGGCAAATAAAGCCGCCGACCTGAATACTGCTGCAGCATGGCTATTAGGGCGCCCATTGAAAGATCTGCCTGAGCATTTGCGACCGGCTGCACGTGAACTGAGAAACGCCTTAAAGCTTAAAACCATCAAGAGTTTGCAATTCTGGTTTGTGCATAATCTTCCCGAAAGTAAAAATGTGCGGAACGAACTGCATACGGTAGAACTCACTGCTGATGGGCTTATCCAGCAGCATTTTTCAAAATGCGGAGTCGAAAATATTTCCGCTGTAGAGGTAGGCCAGGAAACTTTGGAAGAGTGGTATCAAGCCCTCAAAACACCAATTCTAGTAAATGAGACATTCAAAATTCCATGCGCAGGTGGCTATCCTATCCAAGGTAAGAACTGGGATGCTTATGCCACTGCAATTCCTGCGCGCTGGCTGTACGATATTTTCCAAAGCCACAAAGACAAACTTTTTTCGGCGAACCTGCGGGGCTACCTAGGCAGTATTCGCTCTGTTTCTAATATCAACAACGGAATTAAAAGCACAGCTGACAAGCAACCAGATCAGTTTTGGGTTTTTAATAACGGAATTACTGCTCTTGTTCACGATTTTAAGAAAACCACGACGGGTCTCGAGATTACAGGACTCTCAATAGTCAATGGGGCTCAAACAACAGGTGCTATCGGGTCACTAAAGTCACATCCGAAGTCATCTGCGATGGTTCAGGCCAGATTTGTGAAGTGCCAGGATGTAACGACCGTTGAAAACATCATTCGATGCAATAACAGCCAAAATCTAGTTGAAGCCGCAGATTTTCGAAGCAATGATGCAGTTCAAAAGCGGCTGAGAAGTGAATTTAAGGAGATTCCCGATACCGATTATCAAGGCTGTCGCAGAGGTGGACATCAGGATGTGATACGTCGACCAGGTAATTCGATTCCCTATGACACAGCAGCACAAGCTCTTGCCGCTTTTCATAACAACCCGGTTGTGGCGTATAACCGTAAATCTCAAATTTGGTTGAGTGACGATCTGTATGCGTCTTATTTTCACGAAGAGACACACGCTGCACACATAGTTTTTGCTTACTCTCTTCTCCGATGCATTCAAGAACGCAAGTTGAGCCTCATGCGTCAGCTGAACTCAGGCGAGGAGCTACAGGAGTCCAGAAAAAATGAACTTATGTTCCTCCGGAAACGCGGTGCGACATTTTTGCTGGCTTCTGCAATTGCGAGTTGCCTGGAGATTTTTCTTGAGAAACCAGTAGCCAATAAATTTCGTGCGTCCTTTGGCGATCACACGTCGCCTAAGACTGCACAAAAACACTGGGATCCAATCGTTACAGCCGTATTGCCACTTTATCTCAAACTAATGCCGGTACTCGATACCGGCTTAAACAATGCGGAAGAAGCATCCAGAGGCATTGTTGAATTCAAAAGCATGGTCGATTTCGGACGCTCGATGCTAGCTCCATCTTTTAAAAAATTCGCTGATAAGGTCACGATATCCTAGCAATCTTCGATACAGTCTGAGCAAATCATCATAAGAAGACATGAGGCAGAGCATGCTCATTAAAATGTCGCAGCTGAAACATCGATTTCACCAACATCCACAGTAACGACCGAAAAGGGCTTTTTTCAGCCGTGTACAATCTAAAAACACAGGCTAAACCGGAGTCCCCTCTTTGAAAAAGAAATCGTCCCAAACACCATTTTCGGCAAAGTCAAAACGCCGCCGGCAGAATCTGCCACCAACCAAACCGAAAAACGAAGACGTACGATCGCGCGAATACCTCACTCCAGCTGAAGCTAAGCTGATACGAGACGCCGCAAAAAACTTGGGTCGCCATGGATTTCGCGACTGGGTACTTCTGATGATGCTCTACCGACACGGTCTTCGCGTCGGCGAAGTTGTGGGGATGAAGTGGGACCAGGTCGATATGCGCACGGGCAAATTGCACGTTAATCGCCTCAAAAATGGTGATGCCAGCGTTCATTACATTGAAGCCGATGAAATGCGAGCATTGCGAAAATTGGAACGAGAATATCCGGAGTCGCCATTTTTGTTCGTCTCAGAACGCGGCGGTCCTATCTCACCCCGCACGGTCCACACCATTGTGGCGCGCGCAGGAGTAGAAGCCGGGATCAAATTTCCGGTCCATCCGCATATGTTCCGGCATGCGAAGGGCTACCAGCTCGCGTCCAAAGGTGTTGACACTCGGGCTATTCAGGGCTATCTCGGTCACAAGAACATTCAGCATACGGTTTTATACACCAAGCTAGATCCCACTCGTTTCAAGGGTTTCGCAAAAGACTGACGCCATTAGAGAATGCGTCCCAACGCAAACCAAATTACGGGGGCGGACGGACTACCTTCAGGCCCAGGCTTTCAGCTTCCTGAAGCGATGAGCGAATCGCAGCAATACGCGATTGAACGAACTTCTGGCCTTCTTCGTTCGGTGCCATTGCAAGATAGGCAAGCAGAACCACAAGGACTGCTTTCAACTTCTCGGGCGTCTCAGCATCTTCTGACGAGACTTGAGTGACCTTTGCCAACCATTCGGATTCCGCAGCCTCCAGCGACCTTACAGATGCCTTCTTAGCCTGTCTTTGCTGACGAGCCTCACGCATGGAAAGTTCGTAGGCGATTCGGCGAGCTGCCAGACGACCGGGCGGCATATTTTCAGAAAGAGATGCGGAAGGGGGCGCGGTTTTGGCAGAACCGCCCCCCACCACAACGTTATATTCGCCCGAACAAGAAGCAAAGAAGTCCTGAGCGATGTCCTCGTACTGTGCCCGCCAGAGATCTTCATGCTTATACAGTGTCGACCGGGAGCACTTGGCCGCCTCCTGCAGTTCGGTTGTCAGGAATTTGCGACCTTTAAAAACTTGCAGGGCTTCAGCAATTCGTCTGCGCGCGTCGCTCTTTCTATTTGCGTTTGCTCGTATCCAGGCGATCGGTCGTTCAGTCCGGTATTTAGCCGCCTGTTCGTGTTTTCTATGTGCCGGTTTCCAATTAGCGGCGCGTTCGACCTGCGCTAAAGCATCGGCTCGACCTCTATTTATGTCCTTACTCTGTCCGTTATGTCGCACTGAGAAAAATTCTGTCAGCGCCCACTCACGTTCTTGTTCGTAGCCGTAGCCCATAGCGGGCAGGTCGCGGCTGGGGTCGCCATAGAACAGGTAGTGACCCAGGCACTCGATAGCTTCGGCTCTCTGAGACGGCGCTGTCAGTCCATTGAGGTGAAATAACCTGCCTTTGTACCAGTTATCGACGATGATCCCGGGCGGCATTTTTTGAAAAACAGCTTTTACAAAATCCGCGAATTCGCCAATCTGTTGAGGCTTTTGGTTTGTCCGTATGGGAATAACGTTTGAACTCTCAGTCGGATTCATCCGAGCCCGTGTGATTTCGCGACGATGTTCGACCTCCTGGACGTATGAGCGAAGATTGCGGAAAGCCAGGTAGGAATTGGAATTTCCGTCAACAAGATCTAAAAAAAGCTCCAGAGCCTGAGTCGCATTCAAGTCAGCTCGCTCATGTTCGACTTCCAGCGTGTCTTTATTCAACCAAGCAAAACCCGGCTGGAGGGGCAGCCTAAGTCCTAGACCGCATGAACCACCACGACCAGGGCTTGGGAAAATCTCGAGCTGCCCTTTTGTGACTTGGAAGTCGTGAAGAACTAAAAGTTTGACCAGTTGTTCTCGAAGCGTGGCGCTATTTACTGGTTCATCGAAAAAGAGATACAGATGCCAGCCACCGCTACTACTGGAGCGGAATAAGGATGAATGAGGTAGACCGGCATCGGACAGGACTTTCAGCAATTTTTGGAGTGATTGTTTGTTATGGTATCGACTACTCGTATCGATGTCTAAAACAGCAAACCTTGTCGATTTGCCAACTCGGCAGCCGATGAAATATCGGGGATGTGCGCACGCAACTGCTTTCAGAATTTCAGCGTCAGTTAATTTCCAAGTGCTTTCAGCTGAAAACCAGGAACCACCGGAAATTGGTTTGCAAATGTATTCGTACCGATGGAACAGTTCGAGAAACTGAGAGACACAGGTCTGCCACCCTGTCGGGAAGAAATCTTGGCGCGCAAATCTAGTCGGCACGCTCTGCTTCTGAGAGCGCGCTTGAACATGTCCGGTAATAGTGTTCTCCCTTTGTTAATCAAGGCGAGTTGACCTAACCAGACCATTCGTCTATTCTGACGTTACTTCAGCAAACCGCCAAGAAAGCTGAAACGAACAACCGAATAGTCATTGGCCCGCAGAGGTCAATACCAAATTTAGATCGCCCCTGGCGGTCTTTTTTGTCTGTGCTTTTAATTGCTTTCTAGGGAGCACTGCTCCAGATATCTTTTCGACATGCGCACCATCTTTGGTGTCATGGATTGCTGCCACTATATAAGGTGCCCATTTTTTGATCAACTCTTTGAAACCCACAAACGTGCGCAGATCCTGGATGCAGAAATCGCCGAACCTCCGACGCACCTAGATCGTCGATCGAGATCAGCATGGCTTAAGGCTCTTTATAGCAACTGGCTATGTGCGCCGAACATGATAGTACTCGTTCGCGGAACCGCCGCACTTTCCAAGAGGCGCGACACCTGGGACCGATAAAAGCGACGAACCAAACGAAGAACCGCAGAGAACCGAGCGACGCAACAGCGCAGAACAACCTGTACTATAGGGCGTTTTGCGGGAATTGAGAGATTGTACAAAGAAGTCGGTTCGTAGCAACAACATTCAACCACCAGAGAACCTCGCACAGAACCGCCGAACCAAGTTCCGAGCGGTGCCGAACACCGGAGAACCGGACGGTTCGCCACCGGTTCGCCGGTACGTCGCCCGAGTTCGAGGCTGGTGCGGGACCATCGAAACTCTTGAGCAGGCGAAGTATCCCCAAGAATGAATGGTTCGCTGGTCTGGTTCGCACTGCAACTGCTAAGGTTTGATATATCAAAAATTAGATATGCATAAACGCACGAGAGTACGCTGATGATGAAGTAGTTCTGCGCCGGTTCTGCATTGGTTCTTAGCCTGAGGAAACTAGCCTCTAATCCAGTAAGTCCTTGGATAGAACAATGTCCCACTCGATTGAAATGCGCTTATAATGCTGACACAGAGCATGCGACCCACTCGTATATAGATAAAAGCGACACCACATATAACACTAATGAAAACTCTTTCCGTAAAACAAGTTGCAGAGGTTTTAAGCGTTAGCCCAAGAGCTGTGCTGAAGCGACTAAACAATGGACAGCTGAAAGGCACCCGTCGAACAAACAAGTATGGTGTGGAAGAGTGGTGGATTTATCCAACCAGGGAGATCAAAGAGTGCCTGGAAGCTTCGGGGCGCATTGATATTCTTTCGAGTGAAGCAGATGCAATATCAGACGCGGATGTGGTGGATGTTGAAACTCAGAGTTTGTCTCCCGATGATGGTCCTGAAACGGTAGGTGGTCACACAAGCTCCGCGACGATAGACGCGCGCGCTGCTACAAGCGGTGTTGCCGAAGAGCTTTGGAACAACATAATTAGTCGATTTCTCGAAGAACTGAAAGAACGTGATCAAACCATTGGTGTTATGCGCAATGAGTTGGCCGAAAAGGATCGTCAGTTAAAATTGCTACCGGATTTTCAAAAGCAAGCGGAAGATGAAAGACGAACCGCTGAGTTGAAGGAGTTAGAAGCTGAAGCACTGCGTAAACAGATAGAGGCGATGCAAATAGTTAAGACTGAAGCGGAAAACTCTCAGCGTTTAGCCGAAGAACAAATCGAGCGCCTTAAAGTGGAAAAGGAACTGGAGGCTAAAGCGCTCGAACTAGAAAACGAGCAACTCCAGAAAAAAGTTGACGAGGCTCTCTTAAGTGCTGCAAAACTTGAGGAATTGGAGAGAGTCGTTTTGGAATTGCAGAAACCTAAGCCTACATGGTTTCAGAAGTGGTTTTTGCCCAAACCCGAGTAGTCGTTATTTCAGATTGAAAGTTACTTTTTCAGCAGATAGCCGAAAATAGGTGTTTTAGGCTGACTTTTGTCCAAAGAAGGAGCGCAGAGAACTCGCTCCTGAAAGGTTCCTAGAATGTAGAGAGTCGGAACTTATAACTTATGAGGTAAAAAAGAATAGCAGAGGCTGTTAGGCTTTGCATCTGCTGACAGCTTGGCTATCTCCGACCTCAAGAAAGCGAGAAACGGTTTCTTGACTATTGCGAGAGCGGAGGACGAGGTGGAATATTGCCGTATCGTACAAAACTAATAAACCAATTTTTTTCGATTGGAGAATATAAGGTTATTTGTTTACGATCAGCAGCTTGATCGTCATTCCGAGTTGGTCTTCCAACCCCGGTGTCCGCCTCTAATGAGCTTGGAACCTGATTGCAAAACACAAAAAACTTCTCTTCTAGGGCTGGCTTGGGTGGAGGCGTTGAGCGCCATACCAAGAATTTGGTTTGCCCACCTTGTTCAACAGAGATGGATTGTATGTTGGTCTGTGCCAAAAGCTGATCGTATAGTTTCATTTCGTCGGAACTTACACCAGTCGCTGTGCTTACCGTCTCTCTTGATACGTGATTATCATTTAAGTACCATTTTGAGTCCCTAAAATGGAACTGTCCTAGTCTAGAAGGCGCCACGAATGTCAGAGATTTATGTCTTGACATCATATCCTTTAGTCGTTCCAGACTTACCTTTTCTTGTAAAAAGTATTTTCGGAGGGAGTTGTCTGATGGCTCTTGATTCGAACTGGATGTCAAACCAGGCCTACTGCAAGTGCAAGCACCTATAAAAAAAACTACCAATATTACTAGAACCGACTTCTGTACTTTCAACATTCGCCCCTATAAACATATCGCTTAGAAATACTAGAAATACTGACCAAGTCTTACACATGTTTCGGTTATACCCTGCCAATACAATGATGTATCCGTCCGGTCAACTACATGGTTGCCAAACATCCGGCAACAGTCTCTCGAGATTTTCCTCACCGGCAGTCAATTTCGTCAATACATCTTCAAGATAAGCTCTGGGGTTAACGTCGTGCTGTTTGCACGTTGCAATAAACGAAGTGATGATTGCGGCAGTTTTGCCGCCTTTTGAACTACCCATGAAAAGCCAGTTTTTGCGACCTACCGCCATTCCACGCAGCGCTCGTTCGGACCGATTGTTGTCGATGGAGAGAGCACCGTAGCTGGTGAATGTGTTCAGCGCAGACCAATTGTTTAGTGTGTATGCAATTGCTTTTCCAAGCGGACTCTTGGGTAGAGTCACGAGCTTTTGCTCGTCCAGCCATATCTTGAAGTCATTCAAGAGCGGCACAGAATCTCGTTGTCGAACCACTTGCTTTTCTTCGTCACTCAACCACGCGATCGATTTTTCAATCGCATACAGCTCTTGAATAAGCTTCAGTGCCTTCGCCGCCGAAGTTGAATTCGACTTCAATGCATCAAAATATTTTCGGCGAGCATGAGCCATGCAAGCGGCCTCGCGAACGCGTCCACCAGCATAGATACAATCGTAGCCAGCGAATGCATCGGCCTGCAAATATCCATCGAAGCCTTCAAGGAACGAAACCGGACCATCTCGTTTTCGCGATTCTGTGAAATCAAAAAGAGTATGCGACGACGTGGCATACACCCAGACTCGTGCGGTCCGCATGTTTCGCGGGTCTTGGCGGTCTTGCATTTTGACTGGGGTGTCGTCAGTCCAGATGACATCCGATTGGAGAATTTTCTCTTTCATCATGGAGTAAAGCGGTTCGAGCAGATCGGCTGTAAAAGCCATCCAATCACACATTGTTGACCGTGAAATTTCCGCGCCATCTCGTCGAAAAATTCCCTCTAGTCGGTTTAACGGAAGATGATCTGCGAACTTGCTCGTCGCAACGTAAGCCAGCATGCTCTGAGCGGCAAGACCTCTGTCGATCACATCTGCGGATTTCTTGGCAATGACGACTTGCTCTGCGCACTTTCGGCAGGCACGTTTGATTTGAATGTGTTCAATGACTTGAACCGAAGAAGGCGTATAGGAGTACTGTTCAGATGATTCAGATCCAATAGGTAGTCTGATTTCATTGCAGCCAGGGCAAACCTGCTCGTCTTCCGGAACATCATATGTGCGAGTAATTCGCGTTAGCTCTTTCGCTGGCTTTCGGCGCCCGTGACCTTTCCGCCATGCCTCTATAGATAACGCAGGTGGATTAAAAACCTCAGTCCTGCGTTATCTTTTCGAAAAAATGGGTAACTATATCTTATAGTGTTATACCCCAAAATTGGAGGTTTCGATGGCGTACGTTGATCTAACTCTTAAACAATTTCAAGATCAGTTCTCCACAGAAGAATCCTGTCTGAAGGCGATTTTCGAGGCACGGTGGCCTCGCGGTTTCATGTGTCCACACTGCGAACACAACGATGGAATCCGCTTAAAATCTCGGATTCGGGTAGTCGAGTGTAGCTCGTGTCATCGACAAACATCTATCACATCGCAGACCCTGTTCCACAGAAGCCATCTCTCGTTGGTTTCTTGGTTCCTCGCTATCTATCTATTCGCGAAGGACAAAGGTGGCGCATCAGCGACTCGCATCTCAAAGCAGGTCGGCATGAGCTATCCAACAGCTTGGTTCGTTTTGCAGCGACTACGAATTGCCATGCAGGCGAGAGACGAACACCTCACCCTTGCTGGCTATATCGAACTGGACGAGGCATTCTTTGGGGGCAGGACGAAAAATCCAAATCGGAAAAACCCGCCCTGGTTCGACAAGAAGACGATTCTTGTGATGGTTGAAAATGAAGGTGACCACGCTGGCAATTTAGTCATGAAGCTAGTGGACAGCCCGTTTTATGAAGATTTGGCGGCTGTTGTGGAGTCAAAAGTAGACACCGAAACCGGTGGTCAAATGTTCCGAAGCGATGGCTGGGGTTCAAACCACGTGGCGAAGATTGGTGGAAGCAAAATCAATATGAGTAGGATATTTGATCAGGACAAAGAGCTGAAATACCTGAGTCTAGCTATTTCTCACGCCAAACGCTTCTTCAAAGGCACATACCATCACTTCTGCAAAGTCCACATCCAGCGGTACTTAGACGAGTTTTGTTACCGATGGAATCGCCGTCAGAATTTTGATGTACTTCCGCAGAAGCTTATCCTCGCCTCTGTTTTGCATGGTCATGTCACTTACGCCAGTGTCGTGGCTCCAAGCCTCGCAGCCTAGCTGCTTTCGCCCGCGAACTAAATCTTAGAGTTCACGCAAAACAGCTCTCCTAGACCCGCGGCGTCGAATCACCGCGGGCAGTGTCATTGGAGTGAGCTGAAATCAAATTCCTGTGTTCGGGCACGCCGCAGCTAGCCTGCTCCATCTTTAGAGGCATGCTTTCCGCGATGCTACGATTTCAGATAGTTGTTCGGCAGTGTTCTCAACGTCGCTCGATGGCGACTCCTCAAACAAACGAAGCTGTCCCTCGGAAATTGATTCGCTCTTCTTGCCGTAGCGATTGCGAAGAAGTTCTTGTAGTGCGCTTTGCACACTCTGTAATTGCTCGTGCATGTTCACAATCAAGCGCTGACACTCTTCAAGATTGTCCGGTACTTTCAGTCCGTTTTGCTCAAGCATGGTATCGTGTCTGGTGGCAATTTAACGATCTAAATTGTACCGCACGCGGCGCCGAATTCCACCTGGTTCAGGTACCCCAAAATGCGATTAAAGTGCAAGAAGAGCTGAAAACCATTTGTTTCCGTCGGATTTAGTGAAACATAATCAATAAGATCAGACACTCGCCGGCATCGCGAATCGCCTTTGAGTTTTCAAATTTTCGAAGTCGATCCCTCCCAACATCATCGACAAAACTGTAGGATCAATTTCAACACCGCCAGCGATTTGTCCTCTCGGTAGGGCAAACGTGCCCTTCTCCAGACGCTTGTACCAGAGCGCGTAGCCGTCACGATCCCAGTACAATACTTTGATGCAATCCTCGCGCTTGTTTCGGAAGACAAACAGATGTCCACTCTCTGGCTCTGCCTGAAAGTATTGCCTCACAAGCTCCGCGAGCGAATCAAATGAGCAGCGCATGTCAACGGGCATCACGCAAAAGAAGATTTTTACTGACGGTGGCAGGCTGATCATTCTCGGTTGTCCAGTGCATCGAGCACCATGCGCAGTGCTTGCTTACCGCCCTCGCTCGGTAAGAAAATTGAGTGCCCAGCGACCAAGCGAACCTCGATTCTTGCCTCTTCCAGAGGCGTTGACTCCGGCAGCGGAAGAACTTCCGGATTCACTTTCACAATGACCGGAACGAAACCAGGCTCTTTCGGCTTTTTGTTTTTGTTGGTCGGGAGTCTTTCCTCCCATTCTGGATGTTTTAGCTTGAGCCTTTTGAACCACTGATAGTAGTTGTTCTTCCGAATTTTGAATACTTTGCAAAACTCAGTTATGCCGCCCGGATAGCTCCGCGCTCGTTCGATAACTCGTGTCCAATACTGCTCACGCTCTTCGTAGGAGGCGCCTGGCGTTTTGCGAATCTTTTGCGCTTTCATTCATCAATCATGCACCATATGCGGTGGGGCGAAAAGATGTGATCCACCGGACGGATACACAAGGATTGGTTCTCAGTGCTCACGAAAAACGCCACAGAGCGAGTTTTACTCGTTCTGTGGCGTCAGGAATAACAGTTTAGACTTAAGCTACGGCACGCAACTAGCAATCATCAGAGAACTAGGTTTCGACTGATTTTTCAGTTAAGTCTTTGAGTGCCAAATGCTCCAAAACTATCCTGTTTAGCAGTTAAACCGTTGTCCTTTGGAATAATCTTGCCATTTACGTCCTTTGTCACTATCTGGCCATTTGCATCTCTATAGTCTGTTGTTGTTTTTAGTCCATTTGGATTCCAAGGAACGGAAGTAACTCCTGTGCTTGAGGTACTAGTACTGGTGGTCGTGCTACTACCACCACCATTACCTCCTGAGTAGCTGTAGCCTCCTCCTCCGCCACCACCGCCAAATGTACCTCCTGGGTTCGGCAGACCCGGAAACTGCCAACCGACTGTTCCGTACAGTTGCTTCTCGTACGGTAATGTGTTCACGCCAGCGCGAAGCAAAATTGTGCTCGCAACAGTATTTGAGTTTATACCAATTATTCCAGTGGGGTCGTAAACAGGGGCATTATTCAAGATGAAGTCCTGTTTTGCTTCTTGGTAAGCCGGAATGATTTTTCCAATCAAATTGCTTACCTCTCCCTGGCTCATTCCACTTGTTATGTTGATGGCTTTGGTCGGATGCACGTTTTCGTTAATCGCAACCCACATGGGTGAGGCTAATGGAACCCCCCGGGGACCAGCATCAATTGCATACGGCTGGTTATAGCCATCGTTAATAATTATGGTTGCATGATAATTGTTTGGGAATCCCCAGTGACCCATCGAAGATAGTCCAATCGACACACTAGCCTCCAAACCTAGTGGATCAGTTAAGTTAGATGGAGCATTCAAGGCATACTGATACAGATTCATTCCTGCCGCATAACCAATTGGATCCGGTTGCAGGAAGCGACCAAGGGACGGTGAGTAGTAGCGGTTTTTGTAATAATAGAGCCCAGTTTCGGCGTCGAATCTTTGTCCAGTGTATCCGAAATTGGATGCGGGGAGTATTGATGTCGATTCGCCCCAAGGTGAATACCTGTAGCGACTCATTACAGCGCCCGCCCCATTTGTGATGGCGATCACGCTCCCATCTTTATCCTGATGTAGATAAGATATCGTTCCGCTAGCGGATACCTGAATTAGAGGCTCGTCAATTCCACTTCCGTAGACATATCGATTCTGAAGTGAACCTGCTACTCCATCGTAATCGGCAATGCGCTGTAGACCGGCGTAGATATATCTGGTCTTTGCGGAGCCAACTATTTTTTGAGCCTGCCGACTGAGTGGATCGTACACATACGAAGAGCTTGCTCCCGCTTTAGAAGCGGAAATCATGTGACTTTCAGTATCAAACTCGAAGGTCCACATATTGTCCTTGGTGAGACAGCCATTTGAATTGTAGGCTAGGCTAGCACCCGCAACACTTAGATATTGGTTCAAGCTATTAGCGGTACCGTATGTGGTTTCGTATGAAGTTAGCGGATTCCACATATACTGGCTGTCAGAAACGGTCTGGGTAATTGTTTCGTGGACGTTATTGTAAGAATAACCGAATGACACGGCAGACCCAACAAATGTGTGTACTAGCGAATTCTGATCATTGTCCAGCTCGAAACCATAGTCCGTCACTACACCATTACCATAAGTAAGTTTCCTCCTTCGCGAAAGTTTGTCGTAGTCAAAATGCAGCGCCGCAGACGCAGAGCCGTTAAGCCTAATATCAGTGAGACGATTAGTCTCGTCGAATACGCGATCAATGTAATACCCATCTGGATATGTCATTTTGGTTACGTTACCATTGGCGTCCAATTGATGAATAACTTCTTTTCCATCCGGATATTTTTCTTTCCAAAAACGACCGGCAGTGTCGTAGAAAGAATCAAAATCGCCAGTTGAGGGGTCTCCAACGACTACTGGAGTGGAGCGCCTTTTCAGCCGTCCAGCCAAATCATATACGTGTGAAACGGTTGCCATTCCCTGCGGAGACTTAGTCTTAAGCCAGTTGATTTCATTGAACGCGTTGGTGATTACGCTTCCTGTGCGCAAGCGGATAACAAGGGGGTTTCCATTTGCATCAAACGATTCTACCTGCTCATAAGTAAGGTCTGGGTAGATGGTTTTATTGGGACGATCATGTCCATCATACTCGTAGGTGGTTGTGTTGTTTGCAACATCTATCACTGAACGTAGTTTACTGTTATCTGTGTAGAAATGAGTCAGCGCAATGTTTAGGGCGGAATCTCTAACGGAAGTGATTCTACCGACAGCATCATAGTAACGTTCTATCACTCGAGAAGCAGCATCGGTGGTTTTCCAAAGCTGGCGTAGATTCGTGTAGGAGTAGGAAGTAGCCTGGTTGCCAGAATCCGTCACATCCTTCAAAAGATCATCAATAAAGAAGGTCGACTTAGTCGTCTGCCATGGGTTTACAACATCGCCCGTCTCACGTTCCACCTTCGTGCGATTGCTATTGTCATCATAGGAAAACTTTGTTATGTACGATAGCGGGCTGGGCGCTGTCATCTGAGTCTGACGCCGCAACGTGTCGAACTGAATTGCCGTAGTCTTGCCTCTCGGGTCCGTGACCGAGGTGGTATCACCTACGGTATTGTATCCGAACGACGTAGTCAGGTTAAGACGCCCTGCTCCTTCATCCTGAACGATTGACTCAACTCGCTCTAGGCTCGCGTGATAGTTTATCTTCGTTACAATTCCAGTAGGGTCAGTTCTGGTTAGCACTTGCCCTCGAGGATTGTAAGTGAAAGATGTATTCGGTGTGCCTTCTGCAATGGTTGGCAGTTGAATTGACGTGAGAGTGCCGGTTGTTGCATTCCAAGTGTACGTCGAGATTCTACTCAATGCATCCTTTGTGGTCGCCAATTTGTTCCACGTCGAGTCGTAAGTGAAATCATTGACCAGATCAGCAAGCCCAGAACCAGGTTTTGCTTTGGCGATTCGCTTCGTTACCAAATTATTTGAATTATAGACGAATTCATTAGCATTGCCTTCAGGCGCTGTCTCTTTGATTTGGCGGTTTATACCATCGAAGTTCGACTGCCATTCCTTACCAGCTTGGTTAATACGTCGGAGAGTACTGCCGAATCGGTTTAGGAATTGAACGACACTGTTACCAAGCGCGTCCTTAACTTCAGTTCGAGACCCAGCCACATAGAAGTCTGTGGCGTTGTTGTAAGCATCCTTTTGCTGCTTAATGCGCCCAAGGTTGTCGTAGACATTGAGGACGACGTAACTTGCTGGATTTGCGGGCCGGAAGATTTTGGTCATCTGCCCGGGCAGTCCATACTCGTAAGTTGTAGATTTCGAGTTCGGATCGGTTACTGAGTCGAGGTTCTTAGTCGTTCCGTTGACAGAGAAGTTGACACTACGTCCGGTGCCATCGGTGACAGAGGTCAACCGGTTTCCGGTATAGTTCAGCGTGAGAGTGCGGCCCAGACCATTGGTCACGCTCGCGAGCTTGCCTGACGTGTAGGAATAAGTTACTGTCATCCCTTCAGGGAATACGATTGTCGAAATTTGACCGGAGCTATTAAAGTTGTAGTCAACCTTCTGAAGTGTCGTAACCTTGTAGATGCCGCTTCCAGTGTCGACAAGACTATCAGTGCTCGAGAGTGGCTTAGCAAATGTGCCATCGGGCAATTTCACGAAGTCCTTGCTCTCACCCGCGAAATTAACGCGGACTGTATTGTTCGTCAGGTTGTCGATCAGCCATTGGTTGGCAATCGCCATCGCGACCCATTTGTCGATCGGCTTGGTTTGATCTTTGAACAGATCCACGCAGACAAACAATTCAGCCAAGCCGGCAGCACCCTGGATAGGGCTTTCTGCGCCGAAAGACAGCGGACCGTAACTGTATTTGGTCGCGGTCATCTGATGACTGTGGGACCAGCCGAGGCCAAGCACACCGTCAATGAGGCGCTGCTCAGAGCGATAGGAACGACCGAAGCTAAGAGAGTAAGGGTAGTCCAGGCTGCCGACAGAGATGTCGGATGATCCCCCTGAATACTGACCAGTAGCCAGGTCCACAGAGCCAGCCGCCGCATGCCCGACTGTGACTTCTTTTGCAATACTGGCAGTATTGACCTGCGTTGCATTCTCGGCGTTGGTCTTCGTGACGGTTTGAGAGCCGGAACCGCCTTTCAATCCGTCGATGATACCAATTGTCCCTTGGAAAGGGCTGATTGCATAATAGGCATAACCTGTCCAGCTGTCCTTGGTCTGACTGCCGTTTGTCGGGATGGCTACTCGCCAGTTTTGATTGATCCAGAAGTTCTCTATGTCCGTGAGAGTCTGAGCGGCATAGTTAATCAGGGCTGGTTTGACTGTGCTAGTCCAGTTCGACGAACTTGCATTGTAAATCTTGTCGCTGGCGGAGTTAGCGATGTCTATCAGCGTTGTTGCGCTCGCCGCATTAACACCGGCCATCTGCTGAATGGTCGCCGCTTCAAGGGCAATGCCGTGCATTGCCATGGCATTATCGTTGGTCTTCAGGTTGTTGGTGACATTATCGAGCGCCGCGCTCTTCCAGAGAACACCGGGCAGGTCTTCGAACACGCTGTCGATGATGCCGAATGCACCGACCTGGTGGTGGTACATGGTACGGCAGCCAGTGAGCTTGTTGACGATGTCCGACTGTTGGTTGTTCTGCGCGTTCCAGGTATGCCACATCGCGGCGAGCATTTCACCAACCACGCGCTCGTCAGTATCAGCGATGCCGTTGAAGCGATTTTGTGCGAGCTTTTTCTGATGAAGCTGAATCATCTGAGGACCGGCATTGCCCCAGGCCTGAGCGATGAGATAGGGCTGGTCGGCCCAGATCCTCATCCAGAAGCTCTGGTCGCAGGAGGTGTCGCCGTAGGCAGTTGAGTGCTTGGGCTCTAGCAAGACCGAATTCCAGCTGCCAGGCGTCTGCGCGGAGCTGGTGGCAACCAAAGTACCGTCGAGGCGCAATTCCGCCTGGTGGCTTGCGTTGAACGTAAGAGTCAGGCGCTTCCCATGGATGTCCTTCGAGAAGAACGTGACATCAATGTTTGGGCTGTCATACAAAACGTGCAGCGTCATCTTGTATGAGTCCGGAATCGCTGTCCACGTCGTTGCGGGAGTGCTCGGTCGCAGATAGGGAAGTGCCGTCTGACGCAGCTGTCCAACGAACTTGTTGATGGTCTTACCACCGATGATGTCATCGACGGATGCATCGTGCTTGTTCGTCTTAATCCAGTTAACGAGGTTCATCGTCAACGTGGTCATGTCATTGCGGATGTTCGTCCTATTCATGTTCTGGACGTAGTCCGCAGTCAAGGTCGAACCAGACTTTGCGTTGTTCATGAACGTCGTCTGGTTGTAACTCATGGCAGTCGCCATGTTGATACCAGATACGGTGGTGTAGCCCTTGTAAGAAGGATCGAACACATAATCCGTCCCTGAGATTGTCACCTTAACAAAGCAATGATTCATGCGGAGTTTGCCCGAAACAATCGAGTTCGGAATCTTGCCTTCGTTGAGCAAACTGCTGGCGGCATTGATATTGGTACTATCAGTTCCGAGCCAGGCTGAGGCCTGAGCCAGGGTGAGTTCGAGTTCGCCGTACTGGAAGTTTGCGGTGTATCCGGAGCGCCGAAGCAGTTCGATCATCAGCTCGGCCTGATCGAACGAACCACCCATGCCGTCAATCAGTGTTCCAAGCGCACCTTTGTGACTGCCGAAAATCGGAATGAACTCGATGTTCTCCAACACAAACTTGTAAATTTCGTCGACATTGTTCTTGAGGGCACGAGCCTGCTCGTCAAGATCCGGCGCACCAAGTACGGTGCCGCTTGCATATCCTGCTGCAATGGTCATTATTTGGACTCCTGGTTGTTTGTCCCATCAACTTGTTCGGGACGGTAGATGTTGGATGGAATGGTTGCGCTTTCCACTGCTTTTTTGTGCTCGTCCGGTGTCATCCCGGAAGAGGGCGCATCAAAATGAGCGGGAGGTCTGGAAATTGGATTAATCTGATGCCTGATTAGCTTCTCGGTCATTTTTACCCTCCTTCTCAAAGCTTAATTTCGACCAGCATTCCGCTCTTGAATACGGCTGGCGAAAGACCGTTGTCGCCAAAAGCGGTAACATCGCGACTCGTGTTGTTGCGCTCGATCACTGTCAGGGTTCGTTTACCGGCAGTGGTATCGGCAACGAATTTGGACATCGCAATCTGAGTCAACACATTGCCGACACCCTGGTCGTGACCAAGCTGCTGAGTCGCAACATTTGTAGTAGTTGAATCCAGGCCAAAACCAAACTCATATCGATAAGTGCCGGAGCCGCCATCGCGGTCAACAATGACTGCGGATTTAGCATTGACCAGCGTGCTGTTGCTCAAAATAAACTCGACGAAGTGCTCTCCCAAAACGCCGGTTCCGCCAGTGATGCGTCGCCAGGCTGACGTGTTTCGGGGAACGGACCAGGTGTCCTCGGACGGGAATGCCGTGAGTACCGCCGGGCGACGGATGCGCTCGTCGATGTGGCAGATACCGCGCCGAGCTTCTCGCCAGTCACACTGTCCGGAGGCATGCAGCATGATGTCCGCAATTGCGCGCCTGTTCGTGCCACCGGTTCTGACCAGATAGCCATCGCTCACAAGCGTGTCTGCAGGTGGCGTCGTATCGTCGATCCACGGCACGAGCACGCCTGCGTCTACGATTGCGTCATCGTCACTGTCGTAAACGTACAGACGATAGCACCCAGCAGCCAAACCGGAGAGGCTGACGCCGAATGCACTCGTCTTGAAGCTGTAAGAGGCGGAGCCGGACCAGATGCCGATTCGACCATCATAGATGGGCTCAACAAAGATAGTTCCGCCATTCGTGACCTGGGTAAGCCCCCAGGGATCACCCTGCGTCAGACAAACGCGAACCTGACTGATGCTTGGATCTCCGTCTGTTGCCGCAAGAGACCCCACCCGCACTACTGAGGTGCGGTTACCGACCGAGTCGTAGTTGTATACTACGCTCTCGCCGGTGTCAAAGACAACCTGGGTAAGTCTACCAAGGCTGTCATGCGTGTATGTTGCTTGCATCGTTTCAGATCCTTGGTTAGAGCATGATCTCGACGACCATGCCGGTCTTGAACACAGCAGGCGAAAGTCCGTTATCACCATAAGCGGTGACATCTCGCCCCGTGTCGTTTTTCTCAATCATCGTCAAAGTGCGCTTACCAACAGTCGTGTTGGCCTTGTACTTCGACGTGGCGATCTGCGTCTGAACGTTGCCGACACTCTGGTCGTTTCCGAGCTGCTGCGTTGCAGAGTTCGCAGTCGTCACATCGAGACCGAAACCGAATTCGTATTTGTAAGTGCCCGAGCCAGCGTCGCGGTCAACGACGACAGCTGATTCAGCGCTCACGAGAGTAGTATTGCTCAGGATAAACTCGACGAAATGCTCGCCGAGAACGCCGGTGCCGCCAGTAATGCGGCGCCACGCGGAAGTGTTGCGAGGCACCGCCCAGGTGTCCTCCGACGGGAAGGCTGAAAGAACTGCGGTCCGTCGCGAACGCTCGTCGATATGGCAGATGCCACGACGTGCTTCGCGCCAGTCGCACTGAGCAGTCGCGTGCAGCATGATGTCTGCAACTGCTCGACGGTTCGTGGCGCTGGCTTTGACGAGATAACCATCGGCGACCAGGGTGTCGGCAGGAGGCGTCGTATTGTTGGTCCAGGCGACAAGTTCAGACGAATCGATGACGCCGTCACTGTTGTTATCCCAGACGTAGAGACGATAGTTCTGGGCGGTCTTACCCGAGAGGCTCAGGCTCAACGCAGCCACTTTCGCCACGACGGTGGCGGTGCCGTTCCAGAGACCGATTCGGCGACCGAAGATAGGCTCGATGTAGAGGGTTGCACCGTTGGTGACGTTGGTCAGCCCCCAGGGGTCGCCTGCTGTCAGGCATGCCCGGACCTGGCAAATGCTTGGATTGTCCATTGTTGTATTCCTTTGATTGATTTCGTGTGGCAAGATTTGCCGAGGTCGGCAAATCCTCAAATTCTTGATGCTCGAGTGGCTGATAGGAACTCTTATGGCTCATTTGCAACCTGTCTTCGACGGGCCGCAATTCAACCTGAACCGCTCATCAAAAGACACTGGACGCGTGCCTGTCCGGCAGGACCTACCGCGTCCAGGGCTCACCTGTCTGGCAGGATTTACAGCTCGCTTTAGATGGCATGCTACCGAATGCGGTATCAGCCACATATAAGAATCAACAGATCAGGATCTGATCTATGATTCTTCCAAACGCAGCGTTCGCGCGGGCTACGCTAGGAAGAACCATAGAGATGTTTGATTCATATTTTTGAAGGTTATTCACACAAGCTAAGAACCAAGCCCACGATAAGCGGCTTGGTCAAAAGGTTTGAAGCAATTCAGGTCAGTACAGTTGCGGTTCTGTCTCCGGTTAGTCAGATGGGCGTGTTGAAATAGTGCCCCCAATATATCGGCGTGGAAACAAACGATACAACCGAATTTATCAATCGAAACAATGTAACAGCGGTATCGCAGGCAGTGGCGTTTTCAAGCGCTCTTAATACCGCATACAGTGGCACTTTTAGCAACAAACCACCACCGAAAAACCGCTTTACCTTTGAGCTTTCAGCTGTCGCGATGCTGGTTCATTAGTCAATCGATAGGTTCGCTAGCTCGCGCCCCTAGCGCAGCTCGAAAAGGTTGACATCGATCTTCAGAACGGCACTGCGCCTATATATGAATAAAGAAGACTGTCTTTCCTTCATATGCTGCACCGCCGTTTTGATAGCGGCGATGCAGCATAGATTTTGCGAAACGCCTTGGTTTTACTTCTGAATTAGAAGCGCCTCCAGCCGTCCCCGGTCGCCGTTGAAGCGATTGATGTCGACACCTCCAGCGATGCCGGCGACTCGTCCACGGTCGGTGTATTGCCAGAACGTCCAGAAAGACCATGGCGCCGGTACACGGGGCTTTGCGGCGTTCGTGTAATGTGCGACCCAGAGCGGGTGGTCTTTCAAACGCGCATCGATCCCGAGCACATCGACCACAAAAGAAGAACTTGCATAGATAATCGGGTGGACGTGTTCACCCAGACGAGAACGAACACCTTCAATCCAGGCGATGATCAGGTCAACTGCGCGCTTCTTTGAGATGCCGGTCCAGAGAGACTCGTCTTCCACATCCAGGACAGGTGGCAGGTCGCCTGCGTTTGCGACTGCATACGAACGACAGAAGTTCTCCACTTGCTTAGCTACAGACACTTTGGGCTGAAAGAAGTGATACGCGCCTGCCAGAATTCCATGCGCCTTCGCCTCGGCGAAATTTCGCTTGAAGAAACGGTCGGTGTAGGAAGCACCTTCAGTCGCCTTCATGAACGCAAACTCGACACCGACTTCGGCAA
>Ga0209066_10002179_pt1 | contig 24419 bp, 20 predicted proteins | sample All_14_2_FD_187198 | JGI IMG/M metagenome (GOLD analysis project Ga0209066, IMG submission 187198) | Freshwater microbial communities in response to fracking from Pennsylvania, USA - Allegheny Zone_MetaG_DW_15 (SPAdes) (version 2) ... | reverse complement strand
GTTCCAGCTTGTCAAACAGGGTGAAGGCGTCAGCGGTGGCACCGGCGAAACCGGTGATGACCTTGTCGTGGTAGAGCCGCCGCACCTTGCGGGCCTGGTGTTTCATCACGGTGTTGCCCAGCGACACCTGGCCGTCGCCGGCGATGGCCACCTGGCCTTTGTGGCGTACCGCCAGAATGGTTGTCGATCGTATCTTCATCGTACTCTCTTGCAGTGGGTAATAGACTGCCCGTTCGGAAGAACAGGGCGCTTCATTCATCGTTCGATCGGGCCAGGGGATGGGCCTTGTCATAGACCTCGGAGAGGTGGTCCAGGGTCAGGTGGGTATACCGCTGGGTGGTCGACAGACTGGCGTGGCCCAGCAGTTCCTGGACCGAACGCAGGTCCGCCCCCATTTCGAGGAGATGGGTGGCGAAGGAGTGGCGCAGGGCGTGCGGGGTGACAATCTGGCTGATGCCCGCCCGTTCGCCGTAGGCCCGGACCATCCGCTCGACGCTGCGCGAGGTCAGGCGGCTGCCCCGGCCGTTGAGAAACAGCGGCGCCTTATCAATCGCCCGGTTCCGCCCGGCCCGCTCCGCCAGCAGCACATCCCGCTGCGGCAGCCAGTCCCGGACCGCCTCGATCGCCGGGCGGCCGACCGGCACCAGCCGCTCCTTGCTCCCCTTGCCGCGTACCCTAAGCACTTCCTCGGCAAAATCAAGATCGGCGACATTGCGCGACACCAGTTCCGACACCCGCATCCCGGTCGAATAGAGCATCTCGAGGATCGCCCGGTCCCGGGCCGGGAAGGGGTCGCGGGACCCCGGCATGTCGAGAAGGAGGAAGGTTTCGTCGACGGTGAGGAAGACCGGGATGTAACGGTGGACCTTGGGGCCGGCGATCCCGGTCAGCGGATCGCCGGCGAGGATCTTCTGCCGCAGCAGGAAGCGGACAAAGGTTCGCAGGGCCGACAGTTTGCGGCAGACCGTGGCGGCGCTGTTGGTCCGGTGCAGGCTGACCACATAGGTGCGGATCGCCGCCGGGGTCAGCGCCGCCACCAATCCGTCACCGCCGAGGGTGGCGGCGAACTCGACCAGATCGTGGCGGTAGCCGCTGACGGTATGGAGTGAGTAGCCCTTCTCGGTCTCGAGCCAGCGGATGAAGAGGGGTATGCACTGTTGCATCGGTATCCTGGGTCGCGTTTGTTCCGTCCGGCAGGCCTCCGGCAATCACGCCGGCATCGTTTCCCGGCGCCGGTGCCAATGAGGCCTTGCGGGTTCGCCGGGTTGTCGAATATACTGGGCCTGTCCGGTCGCCTGTAGTTCTAGCCGGAAAGAAGAGGCGATTCAACGAACTTTTTCACCACCCCGACCCCAGCGATATGGCCCAGAAAACCTTTGAAGCCGCCATGGCCCGCCTCGAACAGCTCACCGAAGAGCTCGAGAGCGGGGATATCAGTCTCGACAAGAGCCTGAAAAAATTTGACGAAGGCGTCAAGCTGGCCGAATTCTGCAATGCCCAGCTGGTCGAGGCCCGGGCCCGGGTGGAGATGCTGCTCGAAAAGGACGGCCGCCTGCAGTCGGTTCCCTTTGAAGGATTGGATCGTGGAGATACAGACCTATCTGAATGAGCGGCGGCTCGTCGTCGAAGAGGCCCTGCGGCGCTACACCCTCGCGGCCGATGGGCCCTTCGCCCGCCATATCGAGGCGATGCGCTACAGCCTGTTCGTCGGCGGCAAACGGGTGCGGCCGATCCTCTGCCTGGCCGCGGGCGCGGCGATCGACGACAGCAGCGCCACCGTTGCCAACCTCCTGCCCGTCGCCTGCGCCCTCGAATGCATCCACACCTATTCGCTGATCCATGACGACCTGCCGGCCATGGACGACGATGACCTGCGGCGGGGCAAGCCGACCAACCACGTGGTCTACGGCGAGGCGGCGGCCATCCTCGCCGGCGACGGCCTCCTGACCTGGGCCTTCGATCTGCTGACCGACCCGGCCGATACCGCGATCCCGGCCCGGCGACGGCTGGCCATCGCCCACCGCATCGCCCGGGCCGCCGGCCCCCTGGGCATGGTCGGCGGCCAGGCGCTGGACATCGCCTCCGAGAACAGCGACATCTCCTTTGCCACCCTGCAGACCATCCACCGCAGCAAGACCGGGGCCCTGATCACCTGCGCCGTCGAGACCGGGGCGATCGGCGCCGGTGCCGACGACGGCCAGATTGCGGCCCTGGTCCGCTTCGGCAACCAGATCGGCCTCGCCTTCCAGATTGTCGACGACCTGCTCAATGTCACCTCCACCACCGACCAGCTCGGCAAGGCGGCCGGCAGTGACGCCGCCCACGGCAAGGCCACCTATCCCGCCTATTTCGGGGTCGACGGGACCCGGACCAAGGCCGCCGCCGCCGTCGAGGCGGCCAAGGACGCCCTTGCCGGTTTCAACGCCAAGGCAGAACCGCTGCGAGCCCTCGCCGATTATATCTATTCCAGGACCAGTTAGGATCTGCCGCCTGGCCCGACCTTTTCGCTTTCTGCCCGCGATGGAAGAAAAATCAGGCATTGCCGCGGCAATGTGATTATATTGGCACGATGCCGAGACATCATGCCGTACCCGTTGAGACCCACCCACTACCATGCTGAATTCACTGACGGGCATCAGCCACCGCACACTGCTCCAGGACATCGACTCGCCGGCCGATATCCGCGACCTTGCCATACCCGAGCTCGTTGACCTGGCGCAGGAAATACGCGACCTGATCATCAGGACCGTGTCCCGGACCGGCGGCCACCTCGCCCCGAGCCTCGGCGTCGTCGAGCTGACCATCGCCCTGCACTACGTCTTCGATACCCCCCGGGACCGGCTGATCTGGGATGTCGGGCACCAGTCCTACGCCCACAAGATCCTCACCGGCCGCCGCGACCGGTTCTCCACCCTGCGCCAGTACAAGGGGATCAGCGGCTTTCCGAAAACCAAGGAGAGTCAATACGACGTCTTCGAGACCGGTCACAGTTCGACCTCGATCTCCGCCGCCCTCGGCATGGCGCTGGCCCGCGACATCAAGAAGGAGTCGCACCGGGCCATTGCGGTCATCGGCGACGGCTCGATGACCGCCGGCCTCGCCTTCGAGGCCCTGAACAACGCCGGCCACCTCGACCGCGATCTGATCGTCATCCTCAACGACAACGAGATGTCGATCGCCCCCAACGTCGGCGCCCTCTCCAGCTTCCTCAGCCGCAAACTGAGCGGCAAGACGATGCGGCGGGTCAAGGCCCACATCGAGGAACGGCTGGGGCAGCTGTCCAATGTCGGCGAGAACATCCTTAACGTCCTGCGCAAGAGCGAGGAAAGCTTCAAGAGCTTCTTCACCCCCGGCATGCTGTTCGAGGCCCTGAAATTCGACTATATCGGCCCGATCCAGGGGCATGAGCTGGAAGACCTGATCGAGACCTTCGAGTCCGTGCGCGACAACATCCACGGGCCGGTGCTGATCCACGTGCTGACCAAAAAGGGCAAGGGCTATCTGCCGGCGGAGACAAATCCCGGCCTCTACCACGGGGTCGGCCCCTTCGACATCGCCAGCGGCAAGCCCCTCTCCTCGAACGGGTCGATCAGCTACACCGAGGTCTTCGGCAGTACTATGGTCCAGATGGCGATGAGCGACAAAAGGATCGCCGCCATATCGGCGGCGATGGTTACCGGGACTGGACTGAGCAGCTTCGCCCAGCAGTTTCCGGAACGCTTTTTCGATGTCGGCATCGCCGAGCAGCACGCCGTCACCTTCGCCGCCGGCCTCGCCTCGCAGGGCCTGCGGCCGGTGGTGGCCATCTACTCGAGCTTCTATCAGCGGGCGCTCGACCAGATCATCCACGATGTCTGCATCCCCAAACTGCCGGTGACGCTGGCCATCGACCGGGCCGGGGTGGTCGGCGACGACGGTCCGACCCATCACGGCGCCTTCGACATCTCCTTCCTCCGCTTCATCCCCAACCTGGTCGTGATGGCCCCCAAGGACGAGGAGGAACTGCAGCACATGCTCTACACCGCCGTCACCCTCGGCGGCCCGGCCGCCGTCCGTTATCCCCGCGGCCCCGGTGAAAAGGTCGAACTGGCGACCACCTTGAAAAAACTCGATATCGGCAGGGGCGAGGTATTGGCCGAAGGCGACGACATCCTGCTGCTGCCGATCGGCAACCGGGTCTATCCCGCCCTCGCCGCCGCCGATGGTCTGCGCAAGGTCGGGATCAGCGCCGCCGTCATCAACCCCCGCTTCATCAAACCGCTCGATGCCGAGCTGATCTGCACCTGGGCCCGCCGTTGCGGCCGGGTGATCACCATCGAGGACAACGCCCGCCAGGGCGGATTCGGCAGCGCGATACTCGAGCTCCTCGGCAGCCGCCGGCTTACCGCGGTCAAGTCCTGTCTGCTCGCCCATCCCGACGAATTCGTCGAACACGGGCCGCAGGCGGTGCTGTGGAAGAACAGCCGGATCGACACCCCGTCGATCATCAGCGCCGCCATCGACCTGATGCAGCAGAAAGACTGAGGGCCATCGCCGGGAGTGCGCCGGTACCGGGAACCTGCACCCCTCAGCGCCCCCTGCCTTCCCTGCCGGAACCCGTGATGAAGATCCTCGCCGTCGCCGACCGTGTCACCGACATCCTGCTCGAACCGGTCCTCGGGACCACCGATCTCGCCGATATCGACCTCATCGTCTCCTGCGGCGACCTGCCACCCGAGTTCCTCTCCCGACTCAAGGCCCGCTACGACGTCCCCTTGTTCTACGTCCTCGGCAACCATGATCTGCGCTTCGTCGCCTCGCCACCGCAGGGCTGCCGCTGCATCGACCGGCGGCTCGTCAGCCATCGCGGCCTGCGCATCCTCGGCTTCTCCGGCAGCCGGTGGTACAACGGCAATGTCAACCAGTTCAGGGAAACAGAGATGACCGCCTTCATCCGCCGCCTGCGCCTGTCCCTGTGGTGGTCGCGCGGGGTCGACCTGGTGGTCACCCACGCCCCGCCCCGGCATGTCCACGATGCCGAGGACCGCTGCCATCGGGGGTTTGCCAGTTTCAACGCCCTGATCGAACGCTATCGCCCAGCTTGCCTCGTCCACGGCCATATCCACACCCTGTTCGCCGACGAGGCGGCGCGAGTGACCACCATCAACACCACCAGGGTCATCAACGGCTATGGCTATTGCACCTTCGAAATATAATCCGCTCCGGCTCCTGAAGAAAGCGTTCGGGATCGGCGGCTGCCCGCCCGAGGACAACTGTGTCCCCAGTTTCGACGAGCGCCGGGAGGACGAGGCGGCCTACACCTCGATCAAGCGCGGCACCCGGATGGTGCCGATCGCCAATATCGTCGGCAGTGTCGGCCGCTATCATGACTTCGACAGCCATTTCGTCCCCCGCACCCCGGACGGCAACGAACGGGAGGAGGCCATCGTCAAACTGATGCGGGAGGGGCGGCAGCTGCCGCCGATCTCACTGTACCAGATCAAGGATGAGTACTTCATCCTCGACGGTCACCACCGCTTCACCGCAGCGCGCAAACTCGGCCACAGGGAGATCAGCGCCTGCATCCTCGAACTGCTGCCGTCCAAGGACACCCTGGAAAACCGGCTCTACCTCGAGAGAATCGACTTCCGCGACAGGGCCGGCCTCAACAAGACCATCGATCTCACCGAACCCGGCCAGTTTCACCTGCTCGAACAGCAGATCAGGGAGCACCGGGAATTCCTGGGCAATGAAAGGCAACAGGACGTCACTTTCGAACAGGCCGCCGCCGAATGGTACCGCTCGATCTACCGACCGCTGGCGACCCTGATCGGCAACAGCGGTCTGGTCAACTCCTTCCAGGGGCGGACGGTCGACGACCTCTATCTCTACATCTCGGTCCAGCAGTGGATCAAGGGACGGTCACGCAGGTACGGGATCGAGATCGACAAGCTGATCCCCAGGAACATGGAGGAATTCCGCAGCAAGATGGCCAGGCACAAGGAGCAGGAATATCCGGAGATGCGCCGGGAGATCACCGTCTTCGTCCTCATCAACGTCGAGGGGATCCACGAGCAGAGGATCATCGACAAGCTCCTCGAGCTGCCCGAGGTTCGGGAGGTCCACTGCGTCCACGGCTCGATCGACATCATCGTCAAGGTCACCCTGATGCGTGACCTGCTGACCTCCGACGCCGAGCTCCTGTCCGAATTCATCCAGTCGACGATCCGCAGCTGGAAGGGGGTCATCTCGACCCAGACCCTGCTCCCCGGCTTTTCCCGGATCAAGGACGACGACCGCCGCCGGGGCTGAGGCCATCCCCCGGCGATCCGGCCGGCCGACGGTCAAACGCGGAAATAGCGGCGGTACCACTCGACGAAACGGCCGATCCCATGCTCGAGGGTCGTCCCCGGCCGGTAGTCGAAATCCCGGACCAGATCATCGACGTCGGCGAAGGTGGCCGGGACATCGCCCGGCTGCATCGGCAGGAAGTTCTTGTCGGCCTTCTTGCCCAGGCAGTTCTCCAGCACCTCGATATAGCGCAGCAATCGCTCCTTGCTGTTGTTGCCGATGTTGTAAACCCGCCAGGGACAGTAGGAGGAGGCGGGGTCGGGGCGGTCGCCGCTCCATGCCGGATTGCCGGTCGGGACCCGCTGGATTACCCGGCAGACCCCTTCGACGATATCGTCGATGTAGGTGAAATCACGCTCCATCTCGCCGTTGTTGTAGACGTCGATCGGCCGGCCGGCCAGGATCGCTTTGGTGAACAGGAACAGGGCCATGTCGGGGCGGCCCCATGGCCCGTAGACCGTGAAGAAACGCAGGCCGGTGGTCGGCAGGCCGAACAGGTGGCTGTAGGTGTGGGCCATCAGCTCGTTGGCCTTTTTCGATGCGGCGTAAAGCGAGACCGGGTGGTCGACGTTGTCGTGCACCGAGAACGGCATCCGGGTATTGGCGCCGTAGACCGAACTCGACGAGGCATAGACCAGATGGCCGACGCCGGAATGGCGGCAGCCTTCGAGCAGATTGACGAACCCGACGAGGTTGGTGTCGACGTAGGAGTGGGGGTTGATCAGCGAATACCGGACCCCGGCCTGGGCCGCCAGGTTGACCACCACATCGAAGCGATGCTCCGCGAACAGTCCGGCCATGGCCGCACGGTCGGCGATATCCATGTCGATGTGGGTGAACCGCTCCCCCTCGGCCAGGGCTGCCATGCGGGCCTTTTTCAGCGCCGGATCGTAATAGTCGTTGAGGTTGTCGAGGCCGACCACCTCGGCGCCGCCGGCGATCAGCCGCTGTGACAGGTGGGCGCCGATGAAGCCGGCCGCCCCGGTAACCAGTATCTTCTGCATCTTTCTTTCCCTGATGAATACAAAAAACCGGGATCCCAGCGTCTGGGATCCCGGCAGGTTCGGTGCCACCGGCCGGGTCGGTTCCGCTCCCGGCCAGGCCGTTTCAATGCCCGGTCAGTCGTCGAAATGACCGGCCGGTCCCTTGTCGCCGACCAGGGCCTTGGCCCTGTCGATGATCTTTTCGCGGGTCCATTCGGCCGGGCTTTCGATCCGCTCGGCCTTCGGTCCCAGATCGTAGGAACCGGCGGCAAGGATGATCTCCCGGGCGATTGAGGCGGTTCCGCCGGCGCTGAAGACGTTGACGAGCATATTGTAGACGAATTCCTCCACCCGGCGGCACATCCGTTCGCGGATCTCGCGCTCCTGGGCCAGCAGCAGGCGCTCGAAGGGCAGGTTGAGGTTCTTGTAGTTGCCGCCCTTCCACCCTCTTTCCTCGGCATAGGCCACCATCTTCTGCCAGTTGTCCTCCGACACCCCTTCGCCGACGACCTTGCGGAAATTGCCGTTGTCGTCCAGGATGGCGTTGCCGTAATCGTTGACCTCGACTCCCCACGACACCATCTGCAGGGCGGTGGCGACATTGGCCTTGGTGGTATGGGTCTGGGCGGCGATGGCCCGCAGCTTGTCGGAATTATTGCCGGATGTGCCGTGCTGGGCGCCCGATACCCGGTAGGGTTCGAGATGGCGATGGATCTCGGCGGTCAGTTCGACCTGGATGCCCTGGCCGCTGGCCTCGAGTCCATGGGTCGTGCCGTTGTTGAGCGCAATCCAGTCGGCCGAGATGCCGTTGGCGTTGAGCCCCTTGATCAGGAACGAGGCATCCTCGACGCTCGACAGCCCCTCCGCCCCCTTGATTTCCCCGACCTCGGTCTCGAGACCGGCCCAGGTGGGGATATAGGTGTTCAGTTCGATATTGGCCAGCAGATTGAGGTCATCCGCCATATGGGAGGCATCGATGGCGATCGAGGTGATGCCGGCATCGAACATCGACGGAATCTCCGTCCTGGCAAACGGCAGGTCGGCCTCGCTCTTGATGCCGTAATGATCGGCATGGATCGCGACCGGCACGGTGATCCCGAGTTCATTGCAGACGGCATCGACCTGTCGGGCGATATTGTAGAAATTCACCGGACAATAGGCGCATTCGGAGCGGGCGATCTCGATGATGATCGCCGCATCGGCCCGCTGGGCGGCCAGCAGGGCGCCGCGAATGACAAAAAAACTGCGGCCGTTGGCCGCCATGGTCATCGCCCGGCCTTTCGCCAGCAGGGCCCGGTCGATAACCTTGCCGCTGACCAGCAGGGCCTTTGAATGTGGAAACAGGCGGCTTATGTTCGGTGGCCGACCGATCTTCACTACTCGCTCAAAATCCGTATTGACGCTCATCTATACCTCCCTTTTTCGGGTTCTCAGTATGTGTTCAGCTTCCTTTCCCTGTCCAGCCGGAGTCCTGCGGCTGGAAATCTCACGCACACATCTCTTTATAATACAAACGAGATGAAGAAATCCAGGGTTACACATCCTGAAAGGCATCCTTTTCAGTACGGTCGGCAACCCGACGCCGTTCAGCAGTCGATGCGGGCGGCCCTCCCCCGCCCCGGAGAAGCTGCTGCAGGACGGGGTCCAGCCGGATGCATGCAGCTCGATTGCCATATGCTACAGAAGAAAATCCGGCATGGAAGCCTTAAGGCTTTGCATGCCGGATTGCCGAACACACTCTGCTTGTCTCGGTGGCGATCCATCCGAAAGGATCGATCGCCACCGATGAACAAGGAAGGTCTCAACCAGACCTAAACCGCCGCCGCTTCCTCTCCCAGTTTGAAGGTCGAGATCGATTCCTCCAGCTGCTTCGAAGTCGAGATAATCTTCTCCATCGAGGACACCGTATTTCTGGTCGCCCCGGTCGTCTGCTCAGTCAGTACGCCAACCTCCTCCATCAGATCGGCGATGAGCTCAGAATCCTGGGATTTCTCCCGGGCGGTCGACGAGATATCGTTGATGTTGGCCGCCAGTTGATTGGAAACCGCCTCGATCTCCTCGAGCTTGCTGTAGGCCTGGTCGGACAGTTCGGTACCCGAGACGACGTACTGGATGCTCTTCTCCATACTGGCCGTGGCCTCAACAATCTCCTTCTGAATACCGGTGACGAGAGACTCGATCTGTTTGGTCGAACCGGCGGAACGTTCGGCCAGCCGCTGGACCTCCTCGGCAACGACGGCGAAACCCCGTCCGGCATCGCCGGCGGTGGCCGCCTGAATCGAGGCGTTGAGGGCCAGGATCGATGTCCGGTCGGCGATATCGTTGATGATCTGGGTGATATTGCCGATCTCCTGAGAACTCTCGCCGAGTCTCTTGATGGTCCGCGCCGTACCGCGCATGTTCTCCTTGATGGCGCTCATGGCCTCGTTGGTCTTCTTCACCGCAAGCGAACCTTCCTGGGCGCTGGTCATCGCCTTGTTGGAAACTTCGGCTGAAACGCCGGCATGATGGGAAATATTCCGAATAGCAGCGGCGAGATCCTTGATGGTGACAATGGCCGCCTTGATCTTCTCCGCCTGTTTTTCACTGTATACGGCAAGATCCCTGGTTGACTGTTCAACCTCCTGTGACGACTGACCAACCTCGAGGGCCGACTGCTTGACGCCCTTGACGACCTCGCTGAGCTGAGTGGCCATGGCGTTGAACGAGTCGGCGATGGCGCCGGTTATCTCCTCGGTGACCTCGGCCCTGGCGGTGAGATCACCATCGGCAAGATCACTGATTTCGTTGAGCAGACGCATGATCGAAGCCTGGATGGCATCGCGCTCGTCCCGACTCTGCATCAGGACCAGGGTGTTGTCGAGCATGGCGTTCATCGTCTCCGCCATTTCGCCGATTTCGTCCTGCGTAACGACTTCGGCACGGGCCGAAAAATCGCCGATACCGATATCACTGAACATTTCCATGATCTTGTTGATCTGCAGCGTCAACCTGCTGGAGAAGAGGAACGCGGCGACGACGCAGATGATGATACTCAGCAGGATGAGGCCGGACAACCAGATGAGACTGATCTTGGCCTTTTCTTCGATAAGGCGAACCGAACCGAGGATCTCATCCTCGAAGGTGCTGGCAACAATGATCCAGTCCCATTTCTGGAAGTAGGTAAACTTATGGATTTTCGTCCTGGCCGGGGCGGAACCTTCCCCGGGCCACGTTGTCCGCACCTCCGCGACCTCGCCGTCCTTGAGGGTTTTCGCCTTTTCGATCATCTTCTGCACATATGGCATCCCCTGGGAGTCCTTGGCGTCCAGGACGATCTTGCCGTCCTGGCCTTTGGAGATGACGTAGGTGCCTTTGGAATCAAGGACATCGACTCTGCCGGTCTTGCCCACCACCAGATCCAGGATGGCCTTGCGCAGATACACCGTGCTCTCCTGCGGGATACCGACATAGATCATGCCGATGATCTGGTTGGCGGCATCGAGAATCGGCTTATAGGCGGTGATGTACCAGGCGTTGACGACGTAGGCCCGGCCGACGAACGTCTCCCCTTTCATGACCGCCCTGACAACCGGGTTGGCCGATCCATCCGGGTTGACACTCGGGATGTAGGTCCCGATCGCCCGTTCACCGTCGAGATTCATTACGTTGGTCGCGACACGCAGCATGTCACCGGCGTCATTCATCTTCTGAAAAATGGTACACGTGGTGTCGACCAGATTTTTGACATCGTCGACGACAGGCACCGCCAGATCCTTGCTGTTGATCTTCCCCAGCCAATCGCTGCCGACCTGCATCATCGGCAGGGCAACGGCCATTTTCTCGTTTGAATACTGGTTGGTGGCGATCCAGTTGACCGGTTCCTCCCCCAGGCTGAGCCCCCCTCTCCTCCGGGCCTGGTCCTCGACAACGTTCAGGGACGCGGCAAGGTTCTTTTCGATCAACTCCTGCTGGGTGGTCGCCAGGGTGTACACGTTCTGGAGCAGATGGATAAAGTCGGCGTCGGCCAGGTTCATGCTCTCGGTCCTGGCTGTTGCCGTGTTCTGGGTATTCTGAACGACAACCAGACCAAGGGCGAACAGCAGTGGCAAAGCCGTCAGGATGATACCAAAGAGCAGCAGGCGTGTTCTGATTCTCATCTTTTTAAACATCGACATGACCTCCTATCATTACTCGTGGTGAAAATATTATTGAGATTTCATTCTCTGGTAAGCAGAGCCAATACGCCTGCACGCTGTTCTCTGAAACTGTGTCCATATCCGGCAACAAGGACGACCCGCCTGATTGCTCTGGATATCCTGCAACAACCCCTGGTTGGTTCCTGACTCTCTGAAGAATAATCCGTGCGGCCACGAAGCGCAGACCCTCAATCCCCCCGGTACGGCAACAACATTGGTGATGGCAGACCGTTCCGATCCTCACGCAACGAGATCTTTTCAGATCGGGCCGCATCCAACGCACCAGCCTGAAAGTTCCGGCATCGACAAGCGCTGGCAGGGATAAAGATCCAGTCAAATTTTCGATGCCGGGGCAGTCCCATCGGCCGATCTAAATCTGTGTCTTGATCAGATCGAGCAACTCACCGTCCTGAAAAGGTTTGGTAAGGTAGCCGTCGGCCCCCTGTTTGATTCCCCAGAAGCGATCGCTGTCCTGAGATTTGCTGGTGACCATGATGATCTTCGTCTGCTTGACCTCCGGCGTACTCTTGATCTGGCGACACACCTGGAATCCGTTTTTCTTCGGCAGGATGACATCGAGCAGAATGAGATCGGGCCGGTGATCCATCGTCATCCGGATGGCTTCCTCGCCATCACAGGCAGTGATGACCTTGTATCCGGCCTCCTCACACACCGAGACGGTTATCAGTCTTTCCGTGGGGCTGTCCTCAACTACCAGTATTCGTTTTCCACTCATTATGATCGGCCTTATTTCTTGATGAATTTGTCAATCCCTTCTTCCTTCCAGGCCTTCAGCGTCTTGACGTCATTATCCTTTATCTTGACCCCGATGGCATTGACCGGAACAGCGTGTCTCTTCTGGATCTCGATCCAGTTTTTCTTTATCGACTGATCAATTCCCATGTTCTTCCTCCTTGATGTTGTTCATATTGACGCATCAACCAGCGATATCTCCGGCGACTCCGGGTGGCCCGACGATCGCCAGCCCCAGATCCTCCCGCACCGAAGGAAACGATTTTTTACAGATACCGACAAGCGATTCCTGGTCGATCCCCCGGAGATTGGCGACGATCTCCCCGGCCGGGATCACCCTGTCGAAATAATACAGCTGGGTCAGCAACCGGCTCATCCGCGTATATGGATCCTCGGAATCGATGTGGTGCTGCCCGACGGTTCGCAGCTGGGCCTGCCAGATCTCCTCGGAATGCGGCGGCCGGGCAAGCGAAAACATATCCATCGTCTCCTCGACGACGAGGCGGATCGTTTTTTCCAGCTGATCCGGGAGCGTGCTCCCGGACACCACGACCATGCCGGCATCCAGGTAGGCGTGATATTCGGAATGGATATCGTAGACCAGTCCCTGCTCCTCACGAAGATTGCGATACAACCGCGACGACAGGCCTCCGCCCAGGATGGCCGACAGCAGATGGATCCCGTACCTGTCGGCATCGGTGTACACGGGGGCCGGGATCCCCAGGGCGAAATACGCCTGCATGCTCATGCCCTCCTCGACGTAGGTCCCCGGGAGAAAGGGCCCGGGACGAACGACAGTCCGTTCGGCATGGCCGAACAGGCGCCACAGACAGTCATGGACCTTGGCGACCACATCCTCGTGCTGGAGATTGCCGGCCATGGCGATGCTGATCCGGTTCGGCAGATAGTTGCCATGGAGGAAATAGATCACGTCCTCCCGGGTCAGCCCCTGGATGGTCTCCGCCTTGCCCTCGATATCCCGTCCCAGGGGATGCTCCGGCCAGACCGAGGATTTGAGCAGAGACATCACCCTCTCATGCGGCAGATCGCGGCCGGAGGCCAGTTCGGTCAGGATCACCTGCTTTTCGTACTCCAGCCTCTCCTCCGGAAATATCGAATTGAGCAGCATATCCGAAAAAAGATCGAGGATATAGGTCACATGATCATCCATCACGACCGCACTGTAGCAGGTATAATCACGACCGGTGAAGGCCGACACCCTGCCTCCCACCGTGTCGATGAGACGCGATATCTCCAGTTCGCTCCGGCAGCTGGTCCCATGAAACAGTGCATGCTCGGTCAGGTGGGCCAGGCCGGCCTTGTCGTCTGGCTCGTCTCTCGGGCCGGCACTGACCAGGATGCCGACAGCGATCGAGCGGGAACCGGGCATCCTCTCGGTTGTAACCCGGATCCCATTCTCCAGCACGGTGGACTCGATCATGGCCTTGTACCGGCCTGTCCTTCCTCCCGGCAGCGGCAGGCAATCCGCCAGACATCCGGTACCACGGCGACGCCACCGTCCGCCAATGCATATGTTCCATGGATATCGGTGCCATTCTCCTTTAACGGCAGGGGTGCTATCGGTGTTCCGGCAATGTCCAGCGCCCCCATCCGCATCTCCGCAGAGATCGGCACGACAATCATCGCCAGCCGGACCTCGCCTGCAACCCGCGCCGCCCCCTTGATGAAGAGATATCGCGTCGGCTGGGCCACCGCTCTCTTCGCCATGCCGTAATAGCTTTCAAGGCTGACGAGCGGCAGGGCTTCGTCCTGCCAGTTGACCACACCCTGGGCCAATGACATAGGGGCCGGAGCCGATTGCACCACAATATCGCGCAGCACCATCTCAAGTTGGCTCTTGCTGAACAGCCAGTACAGATGCGCATCGTCTGCACCGCTGCCAGATGATTTGACCAGAAGTATATCTCGTTTCTCCGTCATAGCCGTCAGCCGCACCTTTCCCGCACCCGCGGAACTCTTTTTCCTTCCATCGCTGTCATTCCAACCCGGTTCCCGACCTTCAGACTCGACGATTACTGCGGTCGTTCATACTGCCGTATGCCCGCCAACGTCTGGAGAAAGGACTCTTCCTGGAAGGGTTTCGTCATGTAAAAGTCCACCCCCAGTTCATCGGCCTTGGACCGGTGTTTGGTTGAATCCCGCGATGTCAGCATGATGACCGGTATGGTCCGGATGTTCTCCGTGTTCCGCAGAATGGCCATGAACTCGTACCCGTTCATCCTTGGCATCTCAATATCGAGTATAATCGCATCAGGTTGATATGACTCAAGCTTTTCCAATGCATCAACGCCATCCACCGCCAGTTCCGCCTTCCAAGACTGCTGCCGGATCAGTCTCGCGATGCTCTGCCGGACACTGATCGAGTCGTCGACGACGAGCACCTGCAGCGGTTTCTCTCTCTTTACCATGCGCTGTGCCGCCATCGGTGCCTCGAACATCGGCGCCTCAACCGTCGGCAGGGCCTCTTCGATGATCTCACTGAGGTTGAGCACCGGGACAAGACTGCCGTCACCAAGAATCGTCACGCCGCTGATTCCCTTGACATGCTCGAGATGGTTGCCGAGATCTTTCATCACGATCTCGCGCTGGGCGAGGACCGTATCGATCATGATGGCCACGAACCCCTTGCCGGCCCGGACGATAAGCAGCTGGCAATGGTCGCGGGATGCCGACGGCCACAGGTTCTCGTCCGCGGTCCGCAGGAGGGTGGCAAGTTCCTTGACGGGTACGGACTCATTCCGCCATTCGACCAGTCTGGTTTTTTCAATTTCGGCGCGCGGCACTCTCTGAACTTCGACGATATCCTGCAGCGGTACAGCGTATTGCTGCGCGCCAGCGACGAGCAGAATCGCCCTGTTGACCGACAGGGTGATGGGGATCCGGATTTCGAACGCCGTCCCCTGCCCGGCCTTGGATTCGATCTGAACGGTCCCCCGCAGTTCCTGGATATTTTTCTGGACTACATCCAGACCGACCCCGCGACCCGAGACCTGGCTGATCGTGTCCCGGGTGCTGAACCCGGTCTGAAACAGGAACGGCAACAGGGCCTCGTCGCTTCGCGTCTCCTGTTCTCCCAGCCAACCGGCGGCGATCAGCTTGTGGCGCAGGCGGATGAAATCGACGCCGCCGCCATCATCGGAGATCCGCAGCGAGACGAAACTGCCGAGCTGGTGCGCCTCGATCCTGACCGAGGCGACATCCGGCTTGCCCGACTGGCGGCGGATGGCGACAGGCTCAATCCCATGGTCGACGCAGTTGCGGAGGATATGCATGATCGGATCGGTGATTTTCGACCAGATGAACCGATCCATGAAGACATCGTCACCGGTGATGGTCAAGCGGACCTCCTTGCCCAGTTCGGCGGCGGTGTTCCTCACTGTCCGGAAAAATCCCCTCGACACCGCTGACATCGGCGTCATCCGGGTGCGCATGAGCCTGTCCTGCATCGCCCCCATCACCAGCTGCTGTTTGACAACCTGGCCATTCAGCTCGCCTGAGGTCTCGGCGATGCCGGCGTGAATCGAGTTGACATCGACGGCCAGTTCATTGAGCGATCGGATGATCAGATGCAGCCGGGAATAACGGTCGAGCTCGATCGGATCGAAATCGCTGCCGCCCCCGACGTATCCGCCGGAACCATCGTCGGCAAACGTTTCAGGGCCGAAACCGTAAAGTGACTGGACCTCGTATCCCGATTCGAGTTCCTGGGCGATCCGGCGCAGCTTTTGCTGGGCGGAGCGGAGCTCATCGACCGACAGCTGCAGTTCGTTCAGCAGCCCTTCCATGGCGCTTCTGGCAACAACCAGTTCTCCCTCGATCCGGATGATCTCATCGAGATTTTCGACATTGACCCGGATGTTGCCAGCATCGGCGGTGGCAGCGCTCCGCTCCGATCGTGACGGATCGATCGCCGCCGGTTCCTCGGCCTCGCCGAATCCCGCAACGATATCCGATTCATCGGCAAATACCATTTCTTCCAGGTCAAAGCCGCCGTCCGCCTCCGCATCCAGAGAAACAGCAGCGGCGCCATCGATCCGGGCGGCGACACGGCGCTGGAGGTCGGCCATCGCCGCGCTGCCGTCGCCCTCCGGATCACGGGACAGCTCCTCGAGCAGGTCAATCCCGCCGGCCATCACCTGGATGTCATCGGGGCCGAGGCTCTCGGCCCGGTCATGCAGCCAGTCCAGCAGATCCTCCAGGCCATGGGCGCAGGCGGCTATCTGACCGAAACCCACCATCGCCGCCGCCCCCTTCAGGGTATGCACCGCCCGCCGCATCCCGCCGATCTGCCCCCGCAGCGCCGCCGACACCTCCACCGGCTCGACCACCAGCTCCTCCAGCGCATTCAGCGACCGGTTGACCGCCTCCAGATGCTCCTCGCTTTCCTCGCGGAATATCTCGTACAGCGTATCCGTCTCGTCCGCCGCTGCCTCCTCGGCAAACAGTTCGTCATCGCCAAAGGCACCGGCGGTGAAATCGTCCGCCTGCGGCTGCGCCCCATAGCCATCGGCCGCCTCGCTGCCGACCAGCAGGTTCGCCACCGCCAGGTCCTCGTCGAAGCCTGCCGCCACAGCGCCGCCGGAGCCAGCCAGCAACCCGCGGCAGCGGTCGATCCGGGCCGCGAACCGCAGCGCCGAGGACTCGTCGATCAGGTCGGGGCGGGCACGGACTCCCTCCAGCGCCGCCACATACTGCAGCAGCAAATCCCACCGCTCCCCGCCGTCTGCGCCTTCGCCGCAACTCGCCGCCAGGTCCCGCAGCAGCATCGACTCGGTCTGCATGCACAGCATCGACAGCAACCGGCCGACCACCAGCGACGGCTGCACCGCGAAGGCCTCCGTCGTCCCGGCCCGGCCCAGCAGCCCGCCCAGCTCCTCAAAGAACGCCGTCTCTTCATGCAACCCGCCATCCCGGACCAACGAGGCGATCTGCCGCACCGCCGCCTCCATCTCCTCCAGGCATTGTCGGTATCCGGCCACTGCTGCCGGCTGCCTTCGCATCTCCTCGACGAGCAGGCCGATCCGGCCCACTATCGGCGCCAGCGCCTGCCTCGTTCCTGATTCACCGCTCGGATTCCGATCTGTATACATGGTGGCGATATTCCCTTTTGTACTGCCAGGATCCATCATCAGCAGATGGCGCATCTGCTCATTCAAAGAGACGGCCGCGGCATCGTTTGTCAGTTCTTCCAGATCTTCAAACTGGCGATATCGCTCAAGCAGCAATGCCCGTTCATCAGTCTCATCCGGATGATCGGAAGAGCAATATTCTTTAAATTTATTTGTTGTATCCATGAGATAGGAAACACTCGCGGCCGACAGCTGTTTTCCATTCCTCATCACCCGGTTGAGCAGGTACTCTGCAAGCTCAGCGACAGCACTGAAATACTGGAGATCGACCTGGGACGCCGCTCCCTTGATGTTGTGAAACAGGCGGTGCATCTCCTCGATGCTCTCCATCGCACCCGTTTGCAACACTTCGAGATCATTCTGTATCCTCGGGATATAGGTTTGCACCTCCTGGAAGTAATACCCTCGCAGCTCTTTTCTTGACGCCCCTACCATTGAAGATCTCCACGCACGAGCAGATTATGTCGACATTGCAGAAATGTATTGTTCATGCGCACCTGAATCGCCGATGAGTCGGTTTGGTCGACCATCGTTGATCACTGGCGGTAATCGAGGAATCGAGGGCTCGACAGGACAGCCTTGACATCCAGCACATGAACAGGTTGGTCCTCCGCCATGAATCCAGGCCGAACATAGGCCTCCATTCCCCGTTTGACGAAATTCAGCGACACCGGCAGATTCAATTCCGCGGCAGATTTGTCGACCGTGCCATGCATCCGATCAATCAGAATTATGGTTCTGACCTTCCCGGAGCGGAGCAGGACAAAACGGTTGCCAATGCTCGTATATGCGGTATCGACACCCAGGAAATCGGCGATATTGATGACGGACACGATCTCGCCCCTGAGATTGACGATGCCAAAAATCCACGACGGCAGACCGGGAAGAGGGGTTATGACCGGCAACGTTCCGATTTCCCCGATAGTATCCATCGGCAGGGCGAATTTCAGGTCTCCGACACTGGTGAGCAGCAACTTATGCGGAATACTCGACGCATCGACAGGCGTTCGCACTGCAGTCTTCGCGAAACTGCCGGGAGCTGCGGCTATCAGGTCGTCGATCTCCCGTATGACCAGATCAAGTCTCTTGCATGCTTGTTGGGTATCCATTGACTTCGCCAGTGATGAACTTATAAATATTTTTTTAATATTTCCACTAACTTCTGAGGATTAAACGGTTTCGTCAAATATTCGCTTGCCCCGGCGCGCATCCCCATGACCCGATCCGTCGACCCTGTCCGGCCGGTCAGCATGATGACCGGGACATCCGCCAGGTGCGACATCGCCTTGATTTGCGGCAGTATCTCATAGCCGTTCATATCGGGCAGCATGACATCGAGCAGGACCAGGGAAGGGGTGTTCTCGTCCCCCAATTTGATGCCCTCCAGACCGGTGGACGCCTCGAGGATCTGGAACCCGGCTCGCGACAGGACCATGGAAATCACCTTACGCGAGGTCTGGCTGTCCTCTATCACCAGAATCGATTTCTGATCACCCCCGGGCGCCGGAGGCTTCTTCACCGGTTGACCGATGGCGACCGGCGCCTGGACTGAAGGCGCCTGTCTCCTTACTTGCCGCGATTCGATATATTCCATCTCGGTCCGATACGTCTGGCCCCCCGGAGAAAGCAGACCGACCAGCCGGAGATACCTGAGGGCCTGGTCGAGGTTATCAAGGTTGAAGTATCCCAGGGCCAGACAGTATGCGACCTGACCGTTCTTCTGGTCACGGCTGAAGATCCGCTGGTACCTGCCCACCGCCGCTTCGATGACGTCATGTTTGGTCGGCTCGGCAGATGATCCGCCCTGGATCCTCAACCGGGAACAACAGTAACTGCAGCGATATGGATCATCGGTGAGAACGGTCCAGCAGAATGGACAACGTTTGACGGTCTGGAGGTCGGTGATGAGCAGGGCCTTGTTTCGCCTGTTCTCGAGAATCACCTCCCTGTCGGCATTGCCCCACTTCTGGGCCTCGTTCAAGGTCCGGAGGATGCTCTCCGGTTTGCCGACAATGCGCGAATACCACAGCCAGGCGATATAATTGAATCTGTTGTATTTCAGTATTTCGCCAAGCTTGGCCCCCGCCTGTTTGTAGCGAAACTGGTAGATCAGCAGGATCGCCTGCTTCAGGGCTGCGACCTCGTCGCATTGTTCAACCACCGCCGGGGACGACTGACGGGAAAGTTCGTTGCGAACTTCAGCAATCGACAGGGAGGTATTCCGCTGCACGTCCTTTGCCGCCGGCACCAGTCGGATCCGTGGATATCTCCAGCCGGCCACGGCCATCAGGGCGCCATTGCCGATCAGCGGCCCATATTGCGCCGCGATTACCTCTTTCCGGTGCAGATGCAGCCGTGCCGACCTCCCATCCTTTGTGATCTCCAGGGCCCACATATCAGCAGGAGGCACGGCGCGGATATATTCCAGCACATTCTCGTCATTTTTTTCATCCAGATGATCTCTGTGTTCGGTCATGCACATCCTCTTCGCCCGCATTCCCCAACCATACCGTTGAGGGATGACTCCAATGCCACCAAAAACACCCGATATCCGTAAGAAACCAAGTCATTTCCAATCAATTGCTCATTCCGGCACCCGCCCCAACGAGCTATTGATCCCATCGATCCCAAGCCGTCAATTGCAATTGGATATGTGCCGCAAGCTCTTCTCAGCTAAAATTATTGTGGAAGATCAACGGTCAAGCGGATGATAAGATGCAAGAATGGCGCCAGAGAGTAGATTTATAAACCCACTGTTATTACAGAATATTATGTCGCAATGAGAATGAATTTCCAAGTATTCGAATTACCTTTTTGAAATCCAAACCTCTTTCTCCGCTCCAGCCATTGTAATCGGCGCTATTCGGAATACCGGAAGGGGCACATCGTACCTGTTTTCAGTGGCGGCAGATCAGGAAAGTACCAAGACATCAGACTGCAAGTGGAATTGCGAAAAGTTTGCGGATCCGGTGAAACATGCAATCAGGCCCCTGCCGGGCATACGTCCTCGAGCCGGTGGCGGCCCCGCTCGATTCAGTTTGCCTGCTCGACAGACACACGTTGCGGCCCCGCCCCGGAAAATCGGCACAAAATCCGGACGCCCCCAGATCCGTGACGCGCAGATGGTTCGGTCAGGGCACAACAGTACAGCGAAAGAGGTCGCTATCGCTGGATATAGTCACAAAGCTTGTCAGGCAAATGGAAGCTGGGACTACGCAGAACAACAATCGGTCCGATATCAGGATGACAGGTGATCAGGACGATCTTCGGGCTCCGGTTCGAAATCCCGAAAACTCCTGCGTCCGAACAGCCAGACGGCAAGAACGCTGATCTCATAGAGGATCAGCAACGGAATGCCCATCATCATCTGGTTGACCACATCCGGAGTCGGGGTGAGGATGGCGGCAATGATAAAGTTGATCAGGATGGCATACTTGCGGTTGCGGTTGAGGAAAGCGACGTTGATCATGCCGGTCTTCGCCAGGAACACCATCAGGATCGGCATCTCGAAAATCGCCCCGAAGGCGAGCAGCAGACGGGTGGCGAGCGTGAAGTACTCGCTTACCGCCGGCAATGAGGTCAGAAACTCATTATTGTAACCGACCAGGAAACGGAAGGCGGGGGGAAAGACGACGAGGTAGCCGAAGGCGGCCCCGCCGATGAAACAGAACGTGGACAGCAGCGAGAACGGGATCAGAACCCGCTTTTCATGCCGGTACAGGCCGGGGGCGATAAAACGCCAGATCTGCGAGAAGATGACCGGGGAGGCGAGCAGGATGCCGACCACCAGGGCGAGCTTCAGATAAAAAAAAACCCTTCCTGGTACGAGGTGAAGATCAGCGAGGTGCCCTTTGGCAGCACCTCGGTGAGCGGCTTGAAAAACCAGGTGCCGATCGGCCGGATCACGGTGTAGGCCAGACAGAATCCGACAAACACGGCACCAAAGGAGATGATGAGGCAGGAGCGGAGTTCCCGCAGATGTTCGGTCAGGGCCTGCTTCTCAAACGAATCCGGCTGGGTATTCTGTTCCATGATGCTCTGGGGCTGCGCCTTGTCAACAAAACCTTGGGACCCCGTCAGTCAGCCGCAGGATCGGCTGGGCCGGTCGCCGGCAACGGACAGGGCTGAAAAACTCCGTGAGACATACCATCTGATCGATAAATTTGCAATCTCTTGTCCTCATTGTGTAGGATTTGACGCCATATCGGCTATACTCGACGAGTCTTCGCACCATCCTCCCGTACCCAGACGAGATAACGGAGCCGCCATGCCGCCGAGCCATGCACAACCCAGGACCGGATCCTGGTATACGTATATCGTCCTCTGCGGCGATGGCACCCTGTACACCGGCGTCACCACAGACCCGGCCCGGCGGGTGGCCGAGCATAATTCGCCCCGGGGCGGAGCCCGCTACACCCGACCACGGCAACCCGTCCGGCTCGTCTTCCTCGAGCAACAGCCCTCCCGATCCGCGGCCTGCCGACGGGAACGCGCCATCAAGGACATGTCGGCGACCGGCAAGAGATTCCTGATTAATTTGCAGCACGACACGGCAGACTGCATGCCGCTTACGTTGATGGCTTGAATTTTCATCAAGGGTATTATACTGTTACATCCAGGACATGGCGACAGACCCCTCCACTCCCCGCAGACATCCGCACCCATAGACCGATGGCAATCACAACAGCAGGTGACACCATATCCATCCTCGTCGTCGACGACGAGCGCAGCATGCGTGATTTTCTCAAGATCCTGCTCCAGAAGGAAGGATATGCGGTGACGACGGCGCACAACGGCGAAAACGCCCTGGACTGTTTGAAAGACCAGGAGTTCAGCCTGGTCATCACCGATATCCGTATGCCGGGAATGGGGGGGCTGGAACTGCTTGAAGCGGTCAAGGACCACAACCCCGAGGTGCCGGTGATCATGATCACCGCCTTCGCCTCGCCGGACGACGCGGTCCTGGCGATGAAGAACGGGGCCTTCGACTATATCAGCAAACCGTTCAACGTCGACGAGATCAAATCGGTGATCGAGTCGGCGACCAGAAGGAACAGGCCGGCCACGGTGACCGGGGCCGACCAGCCCTTTCCCGGCATCATCGGCCAGAGCCGGGAGATGCTGAAGATATTCGACATGATCCGCCGCATTGCCCCCACCCCGGCCAATGTCCTGATCTACGGGGAATCGGGAACCGGCAAGGAACTGGTGGCCCAGGCGATTCACGCCCACAGCCGGGTTGCCGGCAACCCCTTCGTGCCGATCACCTGCAGCGCCATCCCCGAAGAGCTGATGGAAAGCGAACTCTTCGGCCATGTCAAGGGGGCCTTCACCGGCGCGATCAGTGACAAGCCAGGGCTGTTCAACGAAGCCGACAGCGGCACCGCCTTTCTCGACGAGATCGGCGAGCTGACCCCGATCATCCAGACCAAGCTCCTCCGGGTGCTGCAGGAGAGAGAGATCAAGCCGGTCGGCGGCACCCGCATCAAACGCATCGATGTCCGGATCATCGCCGCCACCAACCGGGTACTCGAGGAGGAAATCATCGCCGGACGGTTCCGGGAAGACCTGTTCTACCGCCTGGCCGTCGTGCCGATCCGCGTCCCGCCGCTGCGCGAGCGTAAAAGCGACGTGCCGCTGCTGGTCGATCATTTCCTCAAGAAATACTCGCGCCAGTTGAACAAGGAGGTGCAGGAGATCTCGTCCTACGCCCTGCAGGTCCTGATGAATTATAACTTCCCCGGTAACGTCCGGGAACTGGAGAATATCATTGAACGCGGCGTCGCCCTCGAGTCTTCGAATATCATCCTGCCGGAAAGCCTGTCCTTGACCTGCGGTATGACCCATGACAAACGGCGGACCAGCAACAGCGACGACTCCTCCATCTTCCAGGCCGTCGCCAGTGAAGAAGAACTCTACGACCTGGGCCTCGAGACGGTGGTCACCAATCTGGAGAAACGCCTGATCCAGCACGCCCTGGCGAGGACCCAGAACTCGAAGATGCGGGCGGCCGATCTGCTGCAGATGAGCTTCCGTTCCTTCCGTTACAAAGTGAAGAAGTACGGACTCGACTGATCACATGAATTTCGACACGCTCGCCACCCGCGTCCGGCAGAACGGCAGCATCGAACAGATACTGCGGCAGCAGCTCCTGTGGATGCTGCTGCTGCGCATCGTTCTCTATACCTCCCTGATGGGACTGATCGATCTGTTCCAGAACTCCCGGTTCGAGATCATCACCCCACCGCGGAATCTGCTCATCCTCTTTCTCCTCTTCGTCTACCTGACAACGATCATATCCGCCGTGCTCCTGCTGCTGCTGCCCAACCGGTTACGGTTTTTCGGCTTCCTGCAGAATCTGCTCGACACCTTTTTCGCCTCACTCCTCGTCTTCTACACCGGTTCCTCGCAATCCATCTTCACCTCCGTCTACTTCTTCCCTATTATCGCCGGCGGCCTGATCCTGCCGCGCAAGGGCGGTCTCGTCGCCGCCGCCGGTGCCTCACTGCAGTATGCGGCAATCCTGTTTTTCGAACTGCTGGGCATTTTCCCGGAATACCTTGCCGATTACGGCTTCAAGGCCGCCACTAATCCCCTCGTCAGCATCAACCACTTCGGAGTCCTCGGCCTGGTATTCTTCCTGGCGGCGATGCTCAGCGCCATCTTCGGCCTGCGCCTGCGCACGACAGAGGACGCCCTGACCGACTCGCTGCGCAACTTCGACCGGCTGGCCACCCTCTACAAACAGATCTTCGACAATATCTCAACCGGCATCCTCACCGTCGACGGCAACCAGGTCATCACCTCGGCCAACCCGGCAACCGCCGCCATCACCGGCTATCCGCCGGAACACCTCATCGGTTGCAGACTGAGCGAAAAAATCCCGAATATGACGCTGACCGGGGCCGATCTCCGCCAGGCTGTCGATTTCACCAAGCCGGACGGCACCACGGTCAAGCTGGGATACTCCCATGTGCCGATCCTCCCGCCGAATGAGACGTCCACTGCCGCCCACGACATCCACC
>Ga0209066_10002178_pt1 | contig 24437 bp, 20 predicted proteins | sample All_14_2_FD_187198 | JGI IMG/M metagenome (GOLD analysis project Ga0209066, IMG submission 187198) | Freshwater microbial communities in response to fracking from Pennsylvania, USA - Allegheny Zone_MetaG_DW_15 (SPAdes) (version 2) ... | reverse complement strand
GAAAGTAACGTCCTGCCTGTCGGGCCTCACGGCACCCGACGCACCGGGCTCAATGCGTCAGATCACCTTGGCCAGGGTGGAGCAGTTTGGGTGGCCATAAGTGGAGCACTTTGGGTGGCCGCCGGGGTTCGGGCGCCACTGGATTCGGCCAACCCAAGGAAATCGGCCACCTCGGGAGTCATCGGGGCCAATTGGTCGCAACAACTGGCTGTTTGCCGGAAGCCTGCGTGCGGGCCAGAGGGCGGCAGCCGTGATGAGCCTGATCCAGTCAGCGCGCATAAACGGGCATGACCCGTATGTCTACCTGCGCGATGTGATGGCACGCCTGCCCATGCAGCGCGCCAGCCAGATTGGTGAGCTGCTGCCGCACCGCTGGCAGCCTGCCTGACAAAGCATTCTCAGAAACACCACCGCGTCCTGCGGTCAAGATGGGATTGCCGCGCGCTTACCAACATCCGAACAACGCTGAGTGAGTCACCTTCGTCGCTTCGCATTGTGGTCGGTTCGGCGTCCGCGAGAGCGTGCAGAGCCTAGGAAGTAGAAATTCGCGCCCTCGGCATCGTCTTTCTTCGCAAAGACATAGGAGACAACTTCGTTTCCGACAATCGCTGCGACCTCCTTGCTCAGAAGCGTTCGACGGCGTCGGGTGAAAACATGAGGGCCTCTCAGATGTTTCTGACGTCTGTATTTCTCGCAGCCCGGTTGGCCATCAATCTTTTTCCAGAAAGCAAACTTAGTCGAAAGGGTCAAACACATCTGCGGCAAGTCTGGCCTTGACCAGTTCTTCAGGAGTTGGCAGAGGTGCTGCCAGCAAAGTGCCAGCATTGATCACACCACTTCCATAGAGGCCTTGCTCGCTTTCGGACCAACCGCCCGGCGTGGCCGTTTGGCGAGCAAGCTTCTTAAATGCGGCTGGAAGACACCACAGTCCCCGGGCACCATAGCGATCTTTAAGGGCATCGATCCCATGCCAAGCAAGCCAGAGCGCCGCTACGCCGGAGCATGTGGCCGTTGCGTATGAGGTTCCATCCCCATCGGCTTTGCTTAAGATCTCTTGTGCGGCCGTACCGGGAGGCAGCGACTCAGCTTTTAAGCGGCGAATGTGGTCAGCTGGTCCGCATAGGTCCACATACTGACCGCGCGCCGCACTTCGCCAAGGCTTGAGACCTGGCCCCACTCCTCCCATCGTGACGCAACGGTTGTAGCGTCCAGGGTAGATGACTTCGCCCCAAACTTGACCAGCCGCACACACAACGATCACACCCCTTTCGTATGCGAAATCGAGCGCATCCGCCAGTTTCCGGCTGCCGAACAAAGCCCCCAAAGAAATGTTGATGACGTGGCATCCAGATTCGACTGCTCGCGTGATGGCTAGTGCGATTTCTCGCTTCCTGTGGTCGACTATCACCGAGTCCGTCACCCTCAGAGGCACGATGCCAACCCCTGGAGCAGCACCAAAAAACGGCTGATGGGAGAGCCCGACCGCAAAGCCGGAAATCGCACCACTGATACGTGTGCCGTGTCCCGGGAATCCCGGTAGCCACGCGTCCCGAGGATCGTCCCATGCGTGCGGTTTCTTCGGGTTGTCCCAGTAATCATGTCCTTCAGATACCCGTACTGTGGAGCTGCTTCCCCCTTCCCACGCCAGCGCTGCGTGTTCTGTGTAACCCGTGTCGATGTGCCCCACACGCAGATCAATCCACGGAAGAGCACTTTGAAACCGAGAAACAGATGCAAAGAGACGCCAAGCTTCAACGACGTTTGCCCCGCGCTCGTCAAGATGCCAGTCATATGGCCCTTGGAAATCGCGCGGAAGCATCTTCATGGACTTGCCGTTGCGGACGCCTGGGCTTGCCGTGGTCACGGCAACCTTGTCAGTGCCGATCAACTTGCCATCGATGACCACTGCGCCACGTTGGAGTACGTGAAAAGCTGCGTCCCTGGTCAGTTGATTGACCGCCAAGGCTCCCCAAGTCCGTAGCCTCGTATCCCAAGCGGAATCGTCCAGCCTTAAGCGTTCACGGAGCACTCTTTCGACAACTTGGGGAACCCAATACACATCTTGCGCATGAGCAGGAACCAAAGCACCGAGAGTTCCACCCGCCTGCAATGCATGCTGCAACTTAGATAAGAAACTAGCCTTGGCATCTGCACCGGTCGGCAATTGCACGACTGTGATTTCACCTTCGGCGATTTCGCGATGTCGATCAACGTTTGAAGACATGACGACTCCTGCTTGGACAGGAGCAAATTACACGGTATGCATTGGGAAGCCATCCCCCATATGGGGGATCTGCCGTACCTAAAGAGCGTGTGCTAAGTGCAAGTTTTAGCTCTTGGCTCCTATACTTCGCTTCCGAGGATGACACCAAGGGGCTGAAGATGGCGCGTCGACTGAAAAACGATGGTCAGAATGGCAACTTAGTCCCGCTGGATGCCGTTCACGTTGCTGCCAGCGGCGGAATGGATGCTATTGGCTTCCGGCTTCATATGCCTAAGCTAGCGCCTGAAGAGGCTCTTCAGATCATCCGCCGAGAGGCCCTTCGGTGGACCTACATGCTTAGGAGTCGCAAGCGCTGGGTGGCTGATCGCCGCGCTCGTGAGCGTAACGAAGCCCAAGCGCGCGAAGCGCTATCTAACGTCGGCATTCTTCCGAAACAACTAGCGATGCTCGCTGCCAGCGACCTTGTGGTGGTCCGAATTCCTTGGAACGGAGACGAGGAGAAGCACTGGGAGTCACGCATCTTTCCGTGGGAGTACGTGTTGTCTGCTGCCACACGGCAAACGCGGCTGGAGCGCTCGAAGAATGGACGAACACCGCAGCTCACAGTAATGCGCGAGTTGCAGCGCCAAACCAACTTGAAAAGTTCCGCCGCACTTGAAGACCCTGTAGCTCAAGCGCCGAGCGCAGAGTACCCCCCCACAATCTTGTTCGTCGAGTGCGTACCTTCGGAGTTGTCACGGTACTGGACTGTGACCAGCGAACGCGACCGGCTGGCGCAAGTGCTGCCTGAAGGCACTTCGTGGGTTGTACTGCAATACCCGACACCAAAGAGCCTGCTGGATGCCGTTTGCCAGCACGGACCCACTTTGATCCATTTCGCAGGGGTCGACAGCCACCAGGGTCTGCGCGAGCTGCGCTTGTACTTTGGAGCCAATGCCAAGGTCGACGTCGACACACATTGCAACTGGCTCGAAAAACTGCGCGGTGGTCAGGTCGATGACAAAAAATCTGTCAGGGAACAACTCGTTGACGACGTTATCGCCGATCCGAAGTTGATGTTCGACGGCGTGCTTCTTCGCAACGATGATGGCCTACCGTTACTCGTTCGCGCGCACGATCTGGCCAAGCTTCTCCGAATGGCAAAACGGCCCGCATGGCTGGCGACGTTCAATCTTTGGAACAGTTCCGCTCGCCTCGCGCCGCTCGTTGTAGCCGAAGGGGCTGCTGCAGCGGCACTGGGATTCCAGGATGCCTTTGAAGACTCGTTGGCTGACTTCGTACATACGACACTGTACCGCTTGCTCATCGAAAAGGCGTGGAACCTTCCGCGAGCCTTCATTGAGACTTGGGCTCAGGTGAGGCAGCTTCCGGATTCTGTGGACGCGACAGGCATTACGTTGTGGACTGGCGCACCCGTGCTTCCACTTTGCGAGGCGCCCGAGCAACGGCAGCGCCCGCCCAAACCGTCCGACGACCTGCGCTGCAGTGTTAAACCTCTGCGTGAACTGAACTATGCGGTGCTACACAACGCTCAGCCGCTTTTCGAGAAGTTCGTGCTCGAATGCAATGAACCCGACAGCGGACGAATCGTGAATGTCGAGGTCGAAGTGCACATGGGTTCCGAGACTGCTTCGTTTCAGCGCAGGGTGGTGATGGAACTCACTCGTGTGGCACTGACCCGTGAAGTGCATATACCGCTGACGGCCGAGATGGCTCGCACAGTCCAGGAGGCGATAAGCAGCAGTGTCACCGTGCGGGTAGAGAGTGGAGGTTCGGTGTTGTACCGCGATACTCACCGCCTGCGCCTACTGCCAGTGGACCAGTGGCGCGACAACCGGCGCGACGGTCGCTGGCTGCCCAGCTTCGTGCTGCCGCGGGACCCCGCTGTTCAACGGGCGGTGGAGCAGGCGCAGCGGTACAACCGGGTCCTGCGCGACGATCCTAACGCCGGCTTTGAGGGCTATCAGGCAGCCCTTCCAGACGACGAAGAGAGCCTGCGCGGAGTTGACCGACAAGTCGAAGCAATCTGGGCAACTCTGTTGCACGACTGGCGTCTTGGCTATATCAACCCACCGCCGGCTTACAGCAACTCCCTGGACTCGCAGCGCCTGCGTACGCCGTCAATGATCTTCGAACGCAGGAGCGGCACGTGCATCGACCTTGCGCTGCTTTTGGCGTCGTGCTTGGAGTTGATCGACATCTATCCGGTTATCTTCCTGCTTGAGGGTCACGCGCTGCCGGGGTGGTGGCGCCATCCAGACTTTCGTGACGAGTACGCAGCCATGTCTGACGACCGGCTTGCCGACGTAGTCAATGCCGACGCTTCCGAAAACAGTGTTGCCAGTGCGCAGGTTGTGTCGTGGCACACCGGCAAGGCAAGCCATGCTGAGATAAAGCGCTGGATACACCAGCGTAAGCTGGTGCCAATAGAGACTGTGCGGATGACGGAGAACTGCGGTTTTGTAGAGGCCATAGAAGCAGGTGTTGAAGCGCTAGCCAAACGGAGCGATTTCGACTCGATGATCGAGATCGTTACCGCGCGTTTTGAGCAAGTCACACCGCTGCCAATGCTGAAGGAGCTTCCATGAGTGTCTCCTCTACAACCACGGCGCTCTGGAGTTCATTGCACCAGGGACTGAGCGAATCAGGTGGAGTAGCTGGTGATCGAAAGCCGCTTCCCTCGCCATCCATACAGCAGCGTCGTCGTCGAGGCTTTGCCAGTGAGGTTGACAACGGCCTAGCCGCCGTACAGTTGGTGGATGTCGATGGCATCCTGCGCTGGACATACGAGCCCCCGCTGCTTCGCCGTGTGGGTGCGCGCCGCGCTTGGCGTTCCAACATCGCCTCGCCGAGAGACGTCGTGCAGCGATACGAGTTCCCCGAACTGGGCGAAAACCAAGTCCTCAAAGCACTTGAGCGTTTGGACGAAATGCTGAATCCTGAACTGAAGCAGTCCAAACGTGGGATTCGCCGCTGGATACGCAACGCGAATGGGCAGGTCGGATCAGGGACATGGCAGCCGATTGCGCCCGAAGAGGTGAAGGCGTTAGAGGGGCGTGTGCTCTTGCTCGTGCATGGCACTTTCAGCAAGGGCGCGATGTACGACAGCGAACTGCTCGCCGAACCAGTGAACGGGTCCACATTACAAGGCACACCCGGGCAGCAGCTGTGGGATCGCTGGACTGATCCCAAGAACGGCTACACCGCAGTGCTCTCCTTCGAGCACGCAACACTTTCGGTGGCCCCTTGGCTCAACGCCATTGCACTCGTCCGTGAACTCGACGGGCTGCAAGCTCAACTGGACGTGTTGTGTCACAGCCGAGGTGGCTTAGTGGCAAGCTGGGCCCAGCGCTTCTCCAGCCTCAAGTTTTCCCAGATTGTGTTCGTTGGCTCGCCTCTGATGGGAACCAGCCTTGCGGCACCTGACAAGTTGCGTGCCGCCTTGGACTTGCTCGCCAATGTGGCGTCTGCGGTTTCTGCCACTTCACTTGGCTTAGCAGCAGCTATTCCACCTGCGGCTCCATTGGCTCTTGGAGCCGCTGGGCTGTCCCAGGCGCTAGGGCGCACATTGCGGCTGGGCTCTTCACTCCCCTTGGCGGATGCGGCAGTCGGACTCGTTCCGGGCCTTCAATCACAAAGCCGTGTAGCCAACAACTTCGAACTGAAGGAGCTCTCGCTGGCCACTTCCAAAGTAAGGCTTCGTGGCATCGGGGTCGTTTTCCAGCCTGAAGAGGTCGAACACTCGCCATGGAAGTTTTGGAAACGCTTCAGCAATTTGGGTGCTCAGGCCGGGTACTACGTGGGAGACATGATTTTTCAGCAACCCAACGACTTGGTAGTGGACTTCGATTCGATGAACCAACTTGGACCCAAAGACGACAAGGACCTCGCGGCAAGGTTGGCGGACGCTGAGTGGAAAAACCTGGGCAGGAAGGCACACACGCATCACTGCAGTTACTTCCGCGATACCGAGGCAATCGCCCAATTGGATCTCTGGTTGCGTTGAGATAGCAAGAGTCAATCGGTCAAATGTGTAGGCTTCTCTAGCCACATGGGCTTACCATCGCTGCTCAATGTCGTATGTTTTTCTGAGGCACTAGCGATAGAGTTTTGCAGTGCCGTGCCAGTTATCTTCAACCGTGTCGCTCTCCAGACTCCGACGGCGTTGCTCTCTTGTGTGAGACCGATGATAGGAAAAAGGGATCTCAAACAGGGACCACGCCGGCGAGGCCACTGAGCGAAAAAAATAAAACACTTAGGTTGCTTTTGTGAATTGGAGGAGCCATGGATCTTTCAGGTGCACTCAACACATTGAAGGCGACCTCGGATCAAACGCACAAGTTCTGGATGTATTTCCAGGCATTTACGGCGGCTGCAATTGGTTTCGCTTGGGCTTCGACGACACAGATGGAGTTTGTGATAGGCTTGGCTGCTGCCTATTCTATATTCGCATATTTCAACAGAAAACTAGTAGTTTCATCTCAAGTTGATGCGTGTTTGGTATGGAACGCAATCCAGCAGTACACAAAGAATCACCCTGATAAGGTCGCTGTAGAGTTCAAAAACATCCCCGCTATTGGCGAGCCCGAGTCGGCAAATAGGGTAAGGATGTTGCATCATGCCATCAGCATATTGTCGCTTGCAGCGATTCTCGCGCGCCTCTTCTATTTTTCTCCATGGGGTAGGTAATGGAGCTTCGAGATGAGCTTGAACCATCACATCAACCAAGAAGACGTCGCCCGACACACCATATGCTCTGCGAACAATGGATCGTCACCATGAGTAGCATCTACTGAACACGCTTGCGTCTAAATTAGCTTTTCGCGCCGCCGTTGGCCGTTCAAAAAACTAAAAACAAGTCCCTCGATTCGGGAGATGCCGAGCTATAGCGAGGGTGGTCTCAGCGAGATCCTTTCCGCCAGTCCCATGGGGGAATGGTGTGTGTATCTGACCACAGGCCCCTGCGCAGGGATCGCGCTTCTTCCTCGGCAGCCGCATAGAGCAGCCGATCCGAGGCGCTCTGCTCGTCCGCGTACTTCTTGTAGTGCCAGGCCCAGCCATCGACAACCAAAGCCAGGTTCACATCCCGGCCGTCGCTGATCACCTTGCCCACCCAGCGACCGTAGCGGTCCTTCTTCTCAGTGAGAACCAGGACGATCTTCTGGAAGACCAAGGCTGAAAGGGCTTCGCGTGCGCGTTGCCCAAATGGCTGACGGCGCTCTGGAGTATCGATACCGGCAAGCCGGATCTTGTGCTGCACCTTCTGGGTATCCAGCACGGTCAAGGTGTCGCCGTCGGCGATCGACACGACCAGACCCTGGATGCTCTGAGCGTGCAGCAGGCCGCTGATCGACCAGCAGGCAAACAGCATCAGGAAAAAGCGCCAGAGTGGATGTTGACCGATCACGTGTTGACACTCAAAAAAATGCCCGGACAACGCCGGGCGAACAGGTGCGTCACGGCACCTTTCAGGGAGGTGGACTCCTGATGATGAGAGTCCGATTGCATTGTCGGTTCCAGCGCCAAGATCCGGGAAGCCGGCCTGTCAGAACCTGCATAAGGTGTCTGCACGCCGGTACATGGCCGTGCCCTCATTCACGATTGGAGATCCCTGGTGGATGGCCGGAGGACGATCAGGTGAATCAGCTGCCGACGGCATCCTTGATGCATTTTTTTGATGAAGCTTTTCTTGGCAGCGCTTGCAAGCTTCTTTTCCTGCGCACCCAGATCACAACGGGCGGTGGCGTCTTTTTCGCACATCTTCAGGAAGGAGTTCTTAGCGGCACCTGCCAGCTTCTTCTCGGTCGCAGCGGCCATGCAGCTGAGATCTTGCGCCCAGGCGGCATGGGACTGAAGCATCAGCATAGTTGTGAAAATCAGAAATGGATGATAAGCGGCAATCTCACAGCTTGCGGCCACTAGCGTATTAACGTTCCCTTCGTAAGGCGCCCTTTTAGAAGGAATTCGCCAAAAATTGTCTTCTGATCTGTTGAAAGACGGTAAGTTACCTCCGCTCCATTTGGAAGTGTCGCTCGAAGTGATCCATCATCTGCGACAATACCTGTCGTCCGTAAATGACCAGAGGAGTGGATTCCCCAGGTCGGAGCAACTCCAAAACTATAGACTAACGTAATTTTTCTCTCTTCAACTCTTTCAACTATCAAGGTATGGTCGAGAGTATTGGCCCATTGTCCTGTCCACTTTCCAGAAAACGCAGAAATGGACTGAGGTGTATCAGGTGTTGGTACAATAATGTTGATATCTTCAGGTAGAGGTGTTTCTGCGAAGGTGGTGCTAATACTCGCGCTAAGCAAGATTGCTAGTACAGATCGAATAATCATAAATTACCCTCCTTGGTGAGATTCTGTTTAGCTTATGTGTGAACTTAATTTCGCCAAATATACATAATCTTTGAGAAATAATGGTATGAAGAAATATCCGAAATTTTATTAGTATTCATGGTTTTGACTAGACGGGTTTCATGAATAAAAATATCAATCCAATATCCGTCTCTTGAAACAGTCTACCAGGCCTTGAGCCCTCTTTCTTCGATTCGTTTTTCGACCAAATTATTGGTCTGAATTCGGTACAAACCAAAGGCATCAAAGTTAAGCTGTCTTGTTTGTTCTAAAACTGTCCGTTTGATGTGCTTGAGTTCAGTCTCTGTGCGTACAGGTTGGCCTTCACCAACTACGACCGCAAGAGCAAGACTTAGGGCGGGTTCAATATTTGGTAGAGCTGCTGCAAAGCCTTCAGCTCCCTTCGCGAACGTTTCTCCGATTTCGAGTGCATCGGTTGTCGGTCCAATAGGATCGAGTTTTCCCAGAAAGGTCAAGAGCCAGGATCCGATAGTGAGTGAATCCGAGCCTGACATAGATACTGATGCTGCTTGACTCTTGTATGATGACTTTCCCGGTTCCGATCCTCCGCCAGCCGTTGCAACATTCGAACCACCAAAAACAATCAGTGCGCAAAGACCCGCTTTTGGGATTGATCGAACCTTCATTTTTTTCAGTTTACCAATCATTTGTTTAACCCAACTTTGTATTTCTCGGTTCTGCTGGCCACGATCTTCCCGTTTACCTTTGTTTCGAACACAAAGGATCCAGGGTTCATGTTGAACAACGAATTGAGAACGACGAAAGGGCTTTGCGCGTCGCCATTTTCTACCCTATAGTTGTAGTTCTCAGAATATGGGGCCGGCATCGTTTCCCTGGTTACCGTCCAGCGGGTGTTCACAATCGTACCAGGTTCCATGCGTCCAAAAACCGCATGAATGACAGTAATGGTGTCACGACTTGGCGTCAAATACGGACGTTTACTTTTGTCCAAATTGTACAGGTATTGAATCAGCTGATATCGATCCATCAACGCAATTTCTCTTTGCACAGATTCAGGCGACTTGGGAATGACGAATACCATTCCTTTTACTGTGCTTGACGCAGTGATGGGGGGGGAGATGGTCTCGTCGGTTGTTTGAAGATCCGCGGCAAGGGTCAACATGCTCCACGATAGAAGGAGGGCGGCAGTTAGTTTTTTCATCTAAGTCAATATCCCAAGGATTGCTCCCGTGAGTGCACATGGTGCAGATTTGATGTCCGATCAACTGCCAGCGATTGCTGGCTATACACGTACGTATTACCGCTTTATTAGCGCATCAAGCGCATCTTCATGTTGACGATCCTTTTTGTACTTGCGCCACGCCAATGCACCTACTATCGCCAATAGTTGGTAGGAAACAACAGCTGCTGCCATATAGATGTTTGATTCATATAGAAGTCGAGTTGGGTTAACTGAGCGTGCCAATGAGAGTCCGAAGGGCTCGCGAACAAATTCTGTAATTGACTGCCCGGATGGTGATGTTGAAACATAAACAAACGCCTTTGGGAAGAGAATCATGATAAATGCAGTAATGAGAAAGAACCCCTCGAAGAATATAGACAAACGGCCATTGACAATTTTCATCTGTTCTATGCGTGGCATCACTAGCATAAAGGCTGCGCTAGTTATTATCATGAAGAGAATTAGCAACATCGATAAAGTCAGCTGTGGCCACAGAAAAATAAGCTTGGCAGTTGCCCAATAGCTGTCTGTCAGAAGATGAGAAGGGACTTCTGGCAACCGGGAATATGCCCAGTCAGTTGCCTGCTGCAGCCACCCATTGATGTGGCGACCAAACGCAAGCCACTTGCTAGGTTTTTCAGCCCATTCTGGCAAATCTAGAAATAGAATTAGCCATCCACACAAACAACCTGCATATCCCAGAAGCGTCTTCATAGCCGGTTATCCTCGCATCTAGCCTTGGCTTCGTCTGAATGTTTGACTTTTGTGGGGAAGCCCTAGTGCCTTGTGGTTTGACATGAGCGACATACGACGGCCAAGAAGCAGCAATCCACGTTGCTTCCAACGCTATTTGGAACCGCCAAGCGCTCTTAGCGGGCACCGGCACACGCCATTACTAAACCACTTTCTGCTTTGCACGCATAGAGCCGATTTTTGCGAAATGTACGAATGCCAGCGTCGGGGAGAACAGTATGACGAATGGCTTGTGTGACTGATTGCGATCGGGACTATCGTGGTAGCTCGTCCGACAGAGCAGTCAAGAAAGCAACAGCTGCGCCAAGAACCGCTGCGACCGCAATTCCAGTGAGTCCAAACGACTTCACAAGCATGGCGATGGCGGTCAAAACTCCAGCAAACGCTTTAAGCATGACTCGGCGCTTTTTAGCTGGTGATAGTGAACTATAGTCCGTTGAAATCTGATCTATCTCACCCTTGAGTATTGACACAATTGCACGAAAAGCCTCGTTCGCTTCTGAGGATATTTTCTCATATGCCTCATTAATCGCTCTAGTTATCGAAGTAAAATCAGTACTGGTTTCAATGATGTTGACTAGATTGCGGAGATTTTTCTCTTCTTCTGCACTGATTACACCCTCTGAATGCAGATACTTGATCAGAACTTTCAGAGTAGCAGGTGCGTCGATTGAGGACTTGCGCAGATCAAATCCAGCTTCAACTGGGAGCTGCGATTGCAGTTTCGTGAAGCTTAAATACATGTCCTTTGAGAGGGAGGACATGGTGGATTGTGCATTTGAGGGAGCGCCCGCAACGGCTAGTCCAGAGCCAAGCGCCACTGCACCGAGATCTCGACGCGATAACTTTTTGTTCATATGGACTCCTCTTGCGCTAGATATTCGTCGAAAAAGAGGGGATGTGCAACCGCCATCCGACGTGTACTAACCCTGGCTTCATCGTAGGTCTCCGGGGGTGTCCGGCCGAATGCTTTCAGGTCGCACGTGAGTGCACATAGTGCAGGAGTGGCGGTCGATCATCGAGCAACGCAAGCAAGCTTTCCGTGTCGTGTTCTTCGGGGTTGAGCCATCTATCTAGGTTCTCTGGGCGCAACGCGATCACACACCGATCATGACCAGCAGCCGCAACCTCTGGCGGTGGATCGTCTGTGATGAGTGCAAACGACAGCAAGTCGTTCTCGCCCGGGGCGGTCCAGCGTGACCACAAGCACGCCAACAGCAACTCCTGGGGTGGTTCGGTCTTGAACTCCACCACCACCATCCGCGGCTCCTCTCCGGGCCTGAGATCACGTCCTTCGGCATGGTGGAGCAGCACGTTTTCGTAAAAGGCGTTTGCAACCAGCACACCGTGGGTGTGGCCGAACTGCTCCCTCCAAAAGCCGTCGAGGTTGTCTCTGCGGGCGTTGTAGGTCCCCGGGAAACGGATGTCATACGAAGCGGGCTTGCCGGCCGGACGGCACTGGTAGCGCATGGGTAGCACCTGCCGATGCCCGTCAACCAAGACCATCACAAGAGCGTAGCTCCCCGGAAAAATCCGCGAATCGCTGGGCAACAGCTCCGGGTTGTCCAGCTGATCCAACCGTTTCTGGATCGCCACGATCTTTGAGCTGGCAATGCGCTTGCTCTCTGTGGCTGTTTTCGTGAGTTTCACGGTTAGCGCTGCATCCGCGGCTGCCAGGCGAACCCGCTGCTTTTCCAGGTCATCCCGCAACTGTTGCCGCTGCTGGTTTCGGTGCTGTTCGATGAGGGCTCGTATGCGCTCGCCATCCGGTCCTGTGGAGTCTTCAAAGGAGGCTTCCATGGCGCGAGGAATGATGACCCGTTCGCCACCCGCACGGCGGAAAAACAGGTCAAAGAATTCCTTGATGGAGATGTCTGCGCCCCATTCGCGCACGTACCGCCTGTAGTCCGCCCAGACCTGAGCCGAGTAGCACATAACCAACCTCCGAGGTTGTGGAATCGCCACCAGTTTGCCTCAGGGACCGCGTGGCATGAACGCCCCTTGCCGTGACTTGGCGCGCTCGAAGATTCTTCGCAGAAAGCGGCACCGAGAATATACTGGATGAATGTACAGCTTCACCGATTTTGCAGATGCGCAGGGAAGAGGGCGACCTTTCGCTGGGGAGGCACCCATTCCTCTGGGTCAGTTTCCGATCTCGGTTTTGGCATTGGAGACCCCTGTACACGCCGGGTTTCCGTCTCCTGCCGAGGACTTCCAGGCCAAACGCATCGACATCTTCGAACAACTTGTCACCCATCCCCAGGCCACGTACTACATGTCCATCCGGGGGGACTCCATGGAAGGCGTGAGGATCTTTGATGGTGATGTCGTCCTGGTGGACCGGGCGGTCAGGCCGGTCCACGGACACATCGTGGTTGCCGTGGTGGACAACGAGTTCACCTGCAAACAACTCTGGCTGCGTGGTGGCCGGCTCAAGCTGAAGGCGGCCAACCCCACCTTTGCCGACATCGTCCCCACCGAGGGGCAAACGGTGGAGGTCTGGGGAGTTGTGATCGCTTCGTTCAAGCAGTTCAAGTGCTGTGCGTTTGCTCGCGAGTAGGGAATCCGCATGGCCAATTCGCTCTATGCCCTCGTGGATGGCAACAACTTCTACGTGTCCTGCGAACGCGTTTTCAGACCGAGCCTGAACGGTCAACCCGTCATCGTGCTGTCCAACAACGATGGTTGTGCCATTGCGCGCTCCAACGAAGCCAAGGCCCTGGGCATTGCCATGGGCGCTCCGTGGTTCAAGATCAAACAGCTGCAGGAGACCCACGGGCTGGTCGCACTGTCTGCGAACTTCTGCCTGTACGGCGACCTCAGTGACCGGATGATGAGCTTGGTCGCGGGCCTGGGCCATCGCCAGGAGATCTATTCCATCGACGAGTCCTTCATCGACATGAGCGGCATTCGAGGGGATCTGATCAAGCGTTGCCGAACGATCCGCGAGCGGGTGCTGCGTTGGGTGGGAATCCCTTGCTGCATCGGACTGGGGCCCACCAAAACCCTGGCCAAGCTGGCGAACCACATTGCCAAGACCGCCGAACGCAAACCGGGCAGCTACCCCGCCGAGATGGCACAGGTCTGCAACCTGGCCAGTCTGGACCGTGCTGCTCTGGAGTCGGTGCTGGCCAACACAGCGGTGGACGAGGTCTGGGGGGTGGGGAAACGGATTTCATTCCAACTCAAGCAGGCCGGGGTTGAAACCGTTCTGCAGTTGTCGCGGATGGACCTGGCCACTGTGCGCACCCGATGGTCGGTAGTGCTGGAGCGCACGGTGCGAGAGCTGCAGGGACAGCCATGTGTGGACCTGGAGGACGTGGCTCCAGACAAACAGGAAATCGCCTGCACGCGCTCGTTCGGTCGACCGGTGACCGAGCTTGCCGATTTGAAAGAGGCCGTCAGTGAGTTCGCTAGCAGGGCCGCAGAGAAGCTGCGTCGCCAGAACGGGTTGGCCAACCTGGTTCACGCGTTCGTGAGGACCAGCCCGTTCCGACCGGACCCCCAGTACAGCGGGTCCATCGTGGTGCCTCTGCGACGCGCGACAGCCGACTCGACCCGGATTGCGGAAGCTGCGCTGGCTGGCTTGGCTCAGATTTTTAAGCCTGGATTTCTGTACGCCAAGGCGGGCGTGATGCTGCTGGAACTGCAGCCGGACTCGGTGCAGCAGCATGAGCTGGACCTGGAATCTGAGCAGGACAAGGACCTGGGGGGGTTGATGGGGACACTCGATCAGATCAACCGGCGATACGGCCGCGGCACCGTGTTGCTCGCCAGCACCGGGCTTTCAGGTGATCGCCGGCATTGGGCCATGAAGCAGGAGCGGCGCACCCCGCAGTACACGACCCGGTGGGAAGACATGCCTGAGATCCGTGCGTGACAGAGCCGATCAGGAGTCACACTGGGCGGATGAGATCGACTATGTGATTGAAGCAGGAGGACCAGTGTGTGCAAAATGATTACGGCCGGTTCTGATCAGAACCGGCCCTCCTCCCTGAGAAATCGCGTGAAGCGATTTCCATCTTTCGACTCGGACCTCAATCCCGACCTTGACCTGCTTTGCAGGCAACGTGTGCGAGAACATTTCCCGATACCTGAAGCCGGCAATGAATGAGCCGACCACTGGGCAAGTACATTCAGGACGGCATTTCTGGAATATATTGAGCATCAAATAAATTAAACGCGCCCAGGGAGGTTGCATCTGGACTCGATACCCTCCAGTGATCTGAAGACCATTCTTCATTCCAAACGCTCCAACCTCTACTACCTTGAGCACTGCCGGCTGCTCGTCAACGGCGGTCGTGTCGAATACGTCACCGATGAGGGGAAACGCCAGCTGTACTGGAATATTCCCATTGCCAACACCACCACAGTGCTGCTGGGAACCGGCACTTCGGTGACGCAAGCAGCGATGCCGGAACTGGCGAGGGCCGGTATGCTGGTCGGTTTTTGCGGAGGCGGCGGGACACCGCTGTTCAGTGCGAACGAGATCGAAGTTAAAGTCGCCTGGTTTTCCCCGCAGAGTGAATACAGACCCACCGAGTACCTGCAGCATTGGGTGCGCTTCTGGTTCGATGATGTGCTCCGGCTGGTGGCTGCCAAGGCGTTCCAGCAGGCCCGGCTGAAGCGAATTCGCCAGCATTGGACTGGAAGCAAGGCATTGCGCGAGGCGGGCTTTGAAATCGATACCGATGCGCTGCAGGTGGCACTGGACGCCTCGGCGCACAACGTGGCAGCTGCGCCCGACAACACTGCGTTGTTGACCGAAGAAGCCCGGTTGACCAAACACCTGTTCAAGCTCGCCGCACGGGCAACGAAGTTCGGCGAATTCACTCGGGCCAAGCGCGGCAGCGGTGGTGACCCCGCCAATGGCTTTCTGGACCATGGCAACTATCTGGCCTATGGGTTGGGCGCCACAGCCACCTGGGTGCTGGGCCTGCCACATGGGTTGGCAGTTTTGCATGGCAAGACGCGGCGTGGCGGACTGGTGTTTGATGTGGCCGATCTGGTGAAGGATGCGCATGTATTGCCGCAGGCATTCATCTCTGCCACGCGGGGAGAAGAAGAGCAGGACTTTCGCCGCGCTTGCATCGAGAGTCTGACGCGCAGCGAGGCGTTGGACTTCATGATCGACACGGTGAAGGCGGTGGCTGTGCACACAGGGCAAATGGCGCAAGCAAAGGCACAAGAACCGTCTCAGAGCGGTGCCGTATGAACGTCTTGCTGATCTCGCAATGCGACAAGCATGCACTGACTGAAACCCGCCGCATCCTCGATCAGTTCGCCGAGCGGCGTGGCGACCGAACCTGGCAGACGCCGATCACACAGGACGGGTTGGACACGCTACGCCGCCTGTTGCGAAAGACCGCGCGCAAGAACACGGCGGTGGCCTGCCACTGGATTCGGGGTCTAGATCACACGGAGCTGGTCTGGGTGGTGGGCGACCGGCGACGCTTCAATGCTCAGGGCGCCGTACCGACCAACACAACGCTGAAGAACGTCTTGCGGCGGGAGGACGAGAACGACTGGCACAGCGGAGAGCTGATTCGGCTGCTGGTGGATTTGGCCGGTTTGCTGCACGACCTGGGCAAGGCCATCGAAGCCTTTCAATCAAGACTCCAGGGCGCTTTGATGGGCCGAAACCTCATTCGACACGAGTGGGTGTCGCTGCGGCTGTTCGAGGCATTTGTCGGAGACGATGACGACACCACCTGGCTGGCGCGGCTGGCTTCACCCACGCCTGAAGACGATGCCCGCTGGATGGGCCGATTGCGCAAAGACGGGTTGGACGGCCAGCTCGACTCGCCTTTCAAGACCTTGAGCCGCGCGCCGTTGGCCCAGGCGCTGGCGTGGCTCGTGGTGACCCACCACCGCCTGCCGGAGTTGCCCCCTGGTGCGGTGTTCCAGATGTCATCGCTGCGCGGTTTGTTGACACAGGTTCAACCCGCGTGGAACGAACGGGCCTTTGACGGTGCAGACAGCGAAGCCTTACAGGCTTACTGGCACTTTCCGAAGGGCCTTCCCGTGACCAACGAGGCTTGGCGCCAACGCGCCAGCCGCATGGCTCGGCGCCTTGCCGCTTTTGCCGTGATGCCGGATGGGAGTCACCCATCGGTTCTGAACAATCCGTTCGTGATGCATTTGAGCCGCTTGAGCCTGATGCTCGCGGACCACCATTACTCCAGCCTGGAAGGCTCACCGGCGGACAGGTCTGAGCGGGTAACGATCAAATCCAGCAACACCCTGCTGGCCAATACCTGCCGCAAGGATGGATCGCCCAATCAGTCGCTGGATGAGCACCTATTGGGCGTGGCGCAGCACGGCGCTGAAATCGCGCGGTTTCTACCAAAGTTTTTCCAGCACTTGCCACGTCTGGGCGCACACAAAAAGCTCAAGCAGCGAGCTACGCAGGACCGTTTTCGCTGGCAAGACAAGTCGGCTGAGGTGGCCGCAGACCTGCGCGAGCGTTCGCTGCAACAAGGCGCTTTCATCGTCAACATGGCATCCACGGGTTGCGGCAAGACCCTGGCCAATGCCCGCATCATGTATGCGCTGGCCGATCCCGCCACCGGCATGCGTTGCGCCTTTGCCATGGGCCTGCGCACGCTGACGCTGCAAACCGGCACCGCTTTCCGCGACATGTTGGGGCTGGATGACGACGACCTTGCTGTCCGTGTGGGGGGCTCTGCGAGTCGGGCACTGTTCGAGTACCACGAGCGGCAGGCGGAGGCCACGGGTTCGGCCTCCAGCCAGAAATTGATTGAAGAAGACACACACGTCCGGTACGACGGCGACATTGAGGGGCACCCGCTGCTGCGGCGCGCCGTGGCCGACCCCGATGTTCGAAAGCTGCTGGTGGCGCCCTTGTTGGTCTGCACTATCGACCACCTGACGCCTGCCACGGAGAGCCAACGTGGTGGACGGCAGATTGCGCCGATGCTGCGCCTGCTCAGCGGCGATCTGGTACTGGACGAGCCCGACGATTTCGACCTCGCCGACCTGCCCGCGCTGACCCGGCTGGTGCATTGGGCCGGCTTGCTCGGCGCGCGGGTGCTGTTGTCTTCTGCCACCCTGCCGCCCGCGCTGGTGCAGGGCTTGTTCGAGGCCTACCGCAACGGGCGCCAGCACCACAACGCCAATTGCGGTGTACGCCCGGGTGGTGCCGACGTGCCGCCCGCTGTGTGCTGTGCGTGGGTTGATGAGTTCCACCAGCAGGCGCAGGATTGTCCGGACGGGCCGGGCTTTGAACAGGCCCATGCCCAGTTCGCCCAGCGGCGCCATGGCGAACTGAGCCGCCTGGCCGCAGCGCCCCGCCGCCGCGCGGAGTTGCTGCCGTTGCAGGGCATGCAAGGGCTGCGAAAAAACGACCTGCCTGGCATGGCCAAGGCCTTAGCGCCGCAGGTGCTCACCGCCGCTCTGCGTTTGCACCAAGCCCACCACAGCATGGACCCGGTCAGTGGCAAACGCGTCAGCTTCGGGTTGGTGCGCATGGCCAATATCGAACCGCTGTTCGAGGTGGCGCTGGCGCTCTTTCAGCAGCAACTGCCCGACACGGTGCGGGTGCACCTGTGTGTCTATCACTCGCGCCATCCGCTGCTGGTGCGCTCAGCCATCGAGCAGCAACTGGACCAGACGCTGCAGCGCCATGACTCCGACGCGGTGTTTGCACTGCCCGACATCCGGCAACGGCTGGATGCATCTGACGAGATGGACCACCTGTTCATCGTGCTCGGGTCGCCGGTGACCGAGGTGGGCCGAGATCACGACTACGACTGGGCTGTGGTGGAGCCCTCGTCCATTCGTTCTCTCATCCAGCTCGCTGGCCGCGTGCGGCGTCACCGCCCTCGGCGGGTGGAGTTGCCCAACATTCTGGTGTTCAGCCACAACTTGCGTCATTTCCGCGTACCCGGAAAGGCCGCATTTTGTCAGCCGGGGTTCGAGGCTGACGAGGGGGCGTTTCATTTGTCGTCACACGATCTTGAGCGCTTGATGAACGCCGACGAGCTGGCCGTCATTGATGCCCGCCCTCGCATCGTGTCGCCGGCTCCGTCAGCGCTGAGACCCAGTGAGCGGTTGGTGGACCTGGAGCATGCCCGCATGCGCAGCGAGATGCTGCCGCAACGCGGCGCATCGGCACCTGCTGCGATGGGCAGTCGGGCTCGCGCGGCGGCGGTCAGTGAGACAGCGGGCCCCAAGCTGAACGCCAGTGCCTGGTGGCAACAAGCGCCACAAGATGCGTTGCTCACGGCGGTGTTGCAAAAGGCTCAACCCTTTCGCAAGGAGTCGTTGCCTTTGGATGTCACTTTGGTTCTGCTGCCCGACGAAGACGGTGAGACGCCGGTGCTGCACCAAGTGCTGGAAGGCGCCCGAAAAGGGCAAAGCTTATATGCCGAGATCGACCTGTCGCAGTGCCAGCATGTTCCTGACGCGCTGGTGGCTGGCGACCGCATCCAGCCATGGGGGGTGACCGACTACATGGCTGAGCTTACCGACCTGGCCACCGCTTTGGACTTGCCGCTGACCCAGTGTGCAGAGCGGTTCGGCGTGGCAACTGTTCGCCCCAACGACAACGGGTGGCGGTATCACCCGGCGCTTGGATTTTCTCAAAGGAAGTGAATCGACCTAAGACACGCATTGCAAAGCCTCTTCAAAACACTTTCAGGGAGTACTGAATGTCACCACCCGATCCTTCGCGATCCGCCGCCATCCGGGCGGTGATCGCTGGTTTTCTTCAGCAGCGATTGCAACCCAAGCTGGAAGAAGTCGAAAAAGATACGAAGCTCGATAACGATTCGATCCGTCAGGAGCGGATCGACAAACTGCGGGACCAGTTTGCCGCCAACGTTTGGCTCGAAGACGCAGCCCGTCGTGTCAGCCAAATTCAGGCGGTCACCCATTCGCTCAAGCCCATCCACCCGGACGCCAAAGGTAGCTGTTTGTTTCGCGAGCCGCGTTCATTGGCGCCCATCCAAGAGCTGAGCAGCCACGCCCTGGGCACGGTGTTTGATGCCGATGTGGTGGGCAACGCCGCCGCACTGGATGTCTACAAGTTCCTGAAGCTAGAGCACAACGGCCGCAGCCTGCTGAACATGTGCACAGAGGCCGACGATGACTTGGGTACGGCGTTGAACTCGGACTCAGCCACAGCCCGCGCCTGGATGGCGGCCTTTGCGCGCTTGGCAGAACCCCGGGGGAAATTCAGCTCGCACACCCAGGCGAAACAGATCTACTGGCCTGTTGGCAACGACCCGCACGACGATGCCAGCTACCACCTGCTGGCGCCGCTGTACCCAACCTCGCTGGTGCATCGCGTCTACCAGACCTTGCAGGAGGACCGCTTTGGCGAAGCCGCCAAGGCGGCACGGGAAGCACGCAAGGCGGGTGAGTGGCACGAGCGCCCTGTTCGCGAGTATCCGAACCTTGCCATTCAAAAACTGGGCGGCACCAAGCCACAGAACATCAGCCAGCTCAACAGCGAGCGCCGGGGCGACAACTGCTTGTTGGCCTCGTTGCCGCCGGTCTGGCTATCGGCTGAGGTCAAGCCGGTGTTGAACGTGGTTTCACTGTTCGAGGTGTTTCGCTGGCGCAAAGATGTCCGCGCGGTGGCTGCACACCTGCGACGCTACTTGGAAAGCGATCCAGCACGCAACAAGGAAACACGTGAACGGCGGGACGAACTGGTGGAATCGCTGCTGGACGAACTGATGCAGTACTCGGCGGAAGTGCAGACGCTGCAACCTGGCTGGAGTGCGGATGCGCGTTGCGAGTTGCTAGCCCATCAGATTGCCTGGCTGGACCCGCAAGAGAACGACATCGACACTGGCGACATGATCGACCGCATGGCCAGCGACTTTGCCAACTGGCTCAACAGCCAGTTGCGGAGTCCGCTACCCATGGGAGACGCTGAGTACCTGTACTGGCGCAAGCAAGCGCGTGAGTTGTTCAAGGAAGCGGAGCGGGAGGGTGCGTATGAGCAATGACGCGCAAACCCCTGAACATCGCGCGGTCTTGGTACTGCCACACATCCGCGTGCAAAACGCCAACGCCATCTCAAGCCCAATGACCTGGGGCTTCCCGGCCATCACGGCCTTCACCGGGCTGATGACCGCACTAGAGCGGCGGCTGGGTCGGGAAGCAGGCATGGCCTTGTACGGTGTGGGCGTTGTGTGCCATGGCTTTGAAGCGCAAGTCACCACACAGGGCTACACCCGTGCCTTCCACCTCACGCGCAACCCGGTGCTGCAAGACGGCAGCACGGCAGGCATTGTGGAAGAAGGCCGCGTGCACCTGGAGATCACGCTGGTGTTCGATGTGCGCCTGACGGACGGGCAACGGGGTGGAGCCGAGCGCGCAGCCCTCGCTGCGCGTGTGGCTCATGAGCTCGCTGGCATGCGCTTGGCGGGCGGCAGCGTGATGCCGCCGTTGCCCAGTGCGCAGCGGCGCCCTGGTCGCCCGGTGCTGGAGCTTGTGCCCGATGGGTGGCAAGACGATGCAGCTGACGAGCAACGCAATACCTATCGAACGTGGTTCCGGCGCCTGGCCCGCCGATGGCTCCCCGGCTTCGCGCTCGTCTCGCGGGACGACTTGTTGCAGAAGCGGCTGACTGAGCTGCGAGCCGACCAGCCAGACGCCTGCGTGCTGGATGCTTGGCTGGACCTGTCGCGCTGGAACGCCCGCGCCGTTGAGACACCTACGAAAGTCGACAGCGATCAGCCGCCTACGGTGGAATGGGTGAATGACCCACGCCCGGGCTGGACCGTGCCGATTCCGGTGGGCTTTGCGGCGCTGTCCACGCTGCATGCGCCCGGCGCTGTGAGCGGTGCGCGTGATGTGCACACGCCTTTTCGCTTTGTCGAAACCGTATGGTCCATAGGCCAGTGGATCAGCCCACATCGCCTCAAGCGCCTAAGCGATCTGGTCTGGGCGCCGGACAACGACCACAACCCTGATCAGCCCAGCGAGCAAGCCCTGTACCGCTGCGTTAACGCCTTCCAACCAACTGTTTCCCAAGCTGAACCGACCGAAATGGCCGACAGCATCCAACACTGATATTCAAGGAGAGATTTCATGGCAACCAAAGACAACACCCTCAAGACCGCTTCCGTCCTCGCTTTCGAGCGCAAGCTGGACCCGTCTGATGCGCAGTTCTTCGCTGGCGATTGGGATGCGCGTGACAGCGCCACAGGCTGGGCACCGGTGACGCTGCGTGAGAAATCGGTGCGAGGCACGATTTCCAATCGCCTCAAGAACAAGGACCAGGACCCCGCCAAGCTCGACGCCGCCATCGAGAACCCTAACCTGCAAACGGTGGATGTGGCTACGCTACCCGCTGATGCCGACACGCTGAAGGTGAGCTTCACGCTGCGCGTATTGGGTGGCACGGGAACGCCATCGGCCTGCAATAACGCCGACTACCAAGCCAAGCTGCTCAGCACAGTCAAAGGCTATGCCGATGGACACGGGTTTGGCGAGCTGGGCAAGCGCTATGCGCACAACCTGGCCAATGGCCGCTATTTGTGGCGCAACCGCGTGGGTGCCGAGCAGGTGGAGGTGCGTGTTCAGCACATGGTTCAAGGTCAGCCTGCAACCACCTGGTCCTTTGATGCTCTGCAGCTGTCGATGCGCGACTTCAGTGCGCCGGACAGTGTTGCCAAAGACCTACAGGCGCTGGCCAACCTCATCACTCAGGGCTTGGCGGGCAAGAGCCATGTGTTGTTGCAAGTGACCGCCTTTGCGCGCCTGGGGGCCGCTCAAGAGGTGTATCCATCGCAAGAGCTGATTCTGGACAAAGGCACCAGCAAGAAAAGCAAGACGCTGTATCAGGTGCAAGGTGTGGCCGGCATTCACTCTCAGAAGCTGGGCAATGCCTTGCGCACCATAGACACCTGGCACCCGGATGTGGCCGAACTGGGACCCATCGCCGTGGAGCCCTATGGCTCGGTCACCACGCTCGGCAAAGCCTGCCGAAAGCCCACCGACAAGCTGGACTTCTACAACCTGCTGGATGGCTGGCTGCTAAAGGACAAGGTGCCAGCGCTGGAGCAGCAGCACTTCGTCATGGCCACGTTGATCCGTGGCGGCGTGTTTGGTGATGCTGGTAAGGACTGAGGTCATGGGTCACTACATTGACATTTACCTGCGACCAGATCCGGAATTTCCTGTCCATCAGCTGATGGGGGCCCTGTACGCCAAGTTGCATCGCTTGTTGGTGAAGGTGCAAGCCTGCAACATTGGCGTGAGTTTTCCGGGATACAAGACGGTGCCGGCAACGCTGGGCCATACGCTGCGGCTCGTGGGGCCCAAAGCTGATCTGGCCGGGCTGATGGAACACGACTGGCTGAAGGGCATGCGTGACCACACGGAGGTGACGACTGTTGCCGCCGTGCCGGCAGAAGCGGTGCAGCGCAGTTTTCGCCGCGTGCAAGCCAAGAGCAGCCCCGAACGCTTGCGGCGGAGGCAGATGCGGAGACATGGGTTGACAGAGGAGCAAGCGCAGGACCGTGTGCCGGATTCGGCCGCCGAACTGCTGAAACTGCCGTTCGTAATGTTGACCAGTGCCAGCACTGGTCAAACCTTTCGGCTCTATCTGCGGCTAGGCCCGTCCGTTGCCAACGCCCAGGCTGGAGCGTTCAACGCCTACGGGCTCAGCACATCGGCCACCACCCCCTGGTTTTGACCCTTTTCTTAAGCACCGGCGCAAGTGCTTGATTTTTCAGGTCTTGCGCCGGATCGTATTGAAAGGGTGCGGAGGTCTGAACAGGGCAGAATCGTTGGCGGAACTTGGCGGCCAGGGGGTTGTTGTTAACTGCCGCACAGGCAGCTCAGAAAGCACTGACCCGCCATGCCGTGCGCTCGGAGCGGTTCACTGCCGCACAGGCAGCTCAGAAAAACATCAAAACGCATTGAGGCCGTTATGAAAAGTTCACTGCCGCACAGGCAGCTCAGAAAAAAGAACCCGCCTTGTGCGGGTTTTTGCATTCGTTCACTGCCGCACAGGCAGCTCAGAAAATGATCGTGACGGCGGGCATCGCGCCCATGGCGTTCACTGCCGCACAGGCAGCTCAGAAAACGCTCACGCCGCTGAGTGTTGGTGCGTCCATGTTCACTGCCGCACAGGCAGCTCAGAAAGGCGAGGGCATGATTGGGTCAAACGTGCTTCAAGTTCACTGCCGCACAGGCAGCTCAGAAAACCCTCATCGTCCGAACCCGCGTCAAAGAAGGGTTCACTGCCGCACAGGCAGCTCAGAAAGGCCAGACCATCGGCGGCAGTTCGGTCAGGAAGTTCACTGCCGCACAGGCAGCTCAGAAAAGATCGGGCGTGCGCGTGACGTGCTGACCCAGGTTCACTGCCGCACAGGCAGCTCAGAAATTTCTCGACCGTGGCCGGTGTGATGCCGTGGGGTTCACTGCCGCACAGGCAGCTCAGAAAATCAAGAAGGGCAAAAACCAGCTGCTCATCCCGTTCACTGCCGCACAGGCAGCTCAGAAAACTCGCGCCGAAACCCCAGGGGCGGCAACTGCGGTTCACTGCCGCACAGGCAGCTCAGAAAAGGAGCGCACGGCCAGCGTCTGCAGGCCGTAAGTTCACTGCCGCACAGGCAGCTCAGAAATGCAGCAGCAGCTCTTTGCGGTGCACGATGATGTTCACTGCCGCACAGGCAGCTCAGAAACATTGCTTGAACAGGAACGACGCGCCGGCGGCGTTCACTGCCGCACAGGCAGCTCAGAAAATTACCCGTACACAGGAACAGACATGAGCGAAGGTTCACTGTGAGCGTCCAGTCAACCCATCTTGACCGGCCGCAAGCGGCTCATTTGGACTGCTACTTTGCACCGATGTAGGCCACGCACTCCACGAGGTTGAGGCAGGCCAGCAGCAGGTACTTCTCGGCGTCGG
>Ga0209066_10002177_pt1 | contig 24438 bp, 20 predicted proteins | sample All_14_2_FD_187198 | JGI IMG/M metagenome (GOLD analysis project Ga0209066, IMG submission 187198) | Freshwater microbial communities in response to fracking from Pennsylvania, USA - Allegheny Zone_MetaG_DW_15 (SPAdes) (version 2) ... | reverse complement strand
TATCCAAGCAAATGAGCGAACGGGGTAGGAAGCGTCCAAAGGACGTGGAAGCCATAGTACCATGAGGAGATTTATCTTTCACGCCCCCCTTACCCTTGTTTATTTTGGGCGATACTGTTCTATAATTTTCTGGATTTCTCCTATGGTGAGGTTTTCAAAGAAGTTGGTGGACGTCGCAGTCGCCGAGCCTATAGATGTAGTTGTTGGCGCAACTCGCTCAATCACCGGCGCAACATACGCATAGTAGAGATACACCGGGCCGAGCAAGAAGATTGCCCAGAAAATGATTTTCCCTGCAAGCGAGTACCACGCGTCGCGACGAATAGCACGCAGCATGCGGTTATTGTCACGCGCAAGCGCATGGATTTCTTCGAGCTGTTTTTTTAGTTCAGAGTCCATCTCATTAAAGGCAGGAAACCAAAGTTTTCCGTCTCTCGGTTATCAAGACTTGTATTGTGTCTAGCTGCATACAGTAACTATAGCGCACATCGGAAACGTGGCGATTCTGACCTCTATTGAGATAGGTGAAATCTAGTCAACGACTACGCAAGTCTCACCATTGCAGAACATGCCGCCGCACTGGTCACACTCCATCTTATAAAGAGACCAGCGACCACTTCCCGCAAGCGCGATTGCAAGTGAGCTGGCAGCAAGGAGAAGTTCAAACTCATGGGCTGCCCAACCGCGGCTAATATCTGTAAGGAAAATGGCAACAAACATAGTGATGGCAAGTAGCGCCCCAAAGAAACGCGTCGCTACGCCCAAGATGAGCGCGGCACCTCCAAGCACTTCAAGGAGTGCAATAAACCATACCCATCCTACAGCTGGCCAAAGCCCGAGGCTCGCAAAAACGCCCGACATCATACCGATAGCTCCGAGCTTCATGGATCCGTGCGCAATAAAAATGGCGCCAGTGACAAGTCGCAAGAAAAACATACCTGCAGATTGGTGTCGAAAGAATCTGCTAATTGAGTTTGCTGTTTCAATAATCATAGTGTGATTCTAAGTGATAACGGTTACAGTATAGCACCCCCAACCTGGTGCCCCTGGCCGGAATCGAACCAGCATCTACCCCTTAGGACGGGGCTGTTCTATCCATTGAACTACGGGGGCTTAAACCGAACTGGCTCTCGTATCAAATCCGCGAAGATACGGGAGCGATACCAAAAAGGTAGCACAAAACCCGCGACGGCAACGCCGTCGCGGGTTTTACCATTTTTGCCTACTCCGTAATACCGAGCACCGAGACAATCTTGTCCTTATCAAACCCAATGATCATTTCATCGTCAATAAAGATAACTGGTACGCCCATCTGGCCTGAGCGCGTAACCATTTCTTGACGCTTCTCGAGGTCTGCGGCGACATTATAATCAGTAAACGGAATTCCCTTTTCCGTGAGGAAATCTTTTGTCATATGACAAAAGTGGCAAGTTGGTGTGCTGTAAATGGTAATTTTTTTATCCATAAAATATTTATTTTAAGTGAGAGAAGTATACCACAGACCCCTCTGGGGATAACACTCGGCTCTTGAATTTAAGAACGATTGCGGTACCTCTTCTGACAAGGCAATTACGGAACGGAGATGGTCGCGATGGAATTCTATGGGATTCTTAGAGACAGGTGTCGGCGGCTTGCTAGCGATACTCCTTTCAAAACTCCTCAACAAGTTGAAAAAGCGTATCGTGGTCTCATCGACGGACAGTTACAACTCTTCAATAAGATTTATGCGAATCCGCTGAAGGGCCGAAGATTTCTTATTGCAGCACAAAACCCGCTTTGGTTGGCATGACAGACTTGTCTCCCACGCTCGGGTCATGGTTCCTCAAACACTCCCAGCTCCAGTGTCATACCTCACCCCACCATGGGCATGTTTCCAAAACAGTTTTTTCCACGCTCGGAAAACCAGGTTGCTGTACATGAAAGGCATTGCAGCAAACCCAAGCGAAGTAATGGTTCATGCGTGGAACGGCACAGATGTACTCGACCTTTACGTGGCCACGGAACAACACACGGAGAGGCGGCGCCTCGTGCCTCAACCGAGGGAATAAAAATCGGTTGCGATTTTCATCGGTTTTCGCACTTTGTGCAGAATACGAGAATCGAACTCGTGCTTATTGCTTGGGAAGCAATCGTTCTACCACTAAACCAATTCTGCACAAAAAGCGAAAACCGGTACTGCCACTAAACCAATCCCGCATCTTTATAGCCCCAACCAGCCCATGATTTTCTCCCACCAACTCTCCGCCGGAGCAATCGTGGGGACCGAAGGCGGCACCACTACGATAACCTCTTCCCCAGGCTTTGCAACGCCGAACGCTGTGCGTATAGCGGCATCCTGCCCTCTAGGAGTGCCAAGACGCTCTAAATTAGCCTGTAGCATGGCTTTTCGCTGTTCCAGCTCCTTGTAATCAGCCTCAGCCTGGCGGGCTTGCCGAATGGCGATTTCGGCCTTTACGCCAAGACCCCAAATGGAAAGTCCGAGCCAGCATCCGATTAAAACCAGGATGCCCATCGTAACCCCCTGTCGCCATTCTTTGGTGCTGCGCATCTCGTCAGTATACCCGACGCTCAAACGCACGGGGTTCTGCGGTGTGGGTGTAATTTTTTGGGCTCTGCGTAGCACGACGGTGCGAGCAGGCGATGTGGCAAAGTACCCGAAGGGGTGAGGAAAATTTTCAGCAGAAAATTATTTCGTACCGAAAAATTACACCCGTGCCGCAGCGCCTAGCGATCACTTTCCTGCACCATTTTCATAAACACATCCTGCGGAATGTTTACTTTGCCGGTACCATGCGCAAGCAATTTCTTTTTTCCTCTCTTTTGTTTTTCAAGCAATTTCATTTTGCGCGTTATGTCTCCGCCGTAGAGGTAGCCTGTCACGTCTTTACGCATTGCCGAAAGCGAACGTGAGGCAATGATGCGCCCCTGTGCTTCAGCTTGAATTTTTGTGACAAATTGCTGTTTGGGAAGCACCTTGTGAAGTCGCTCCACCATTTTCTCGGCTTCCTCTTGCACGCGTCGCGTCGCTACCACACGAGAGAAAGCTGGCACTATTTCTTCTGCTACGAGCACATTCAAACGAACAACATCTGCCGGACGCTCATCGAGAAACTCGTAGGAAAGCGAGGCGTAGCCCGATGAAATGCTTTTGAGTTTATCGAAAAAACCACGCATAAGTTCACGCAGCGGCATCTCCGCCGTCATTTCCATGCGTCCGTCGGGGTACGCAATCGTGCTTGTGGTGTTTGCTTCGTGATCGTAGAGCATCTGCACGAGAGCGCTCACACTGTCTGCGGGCGTGATGACAATAATTTTCACCCATGGTTCTTCAATCATGACGATGTCTCCATGATCAGGAAAACGTGATGGTGTGTAGATGACCTCACGCTTGCCGTCTTTCGTCGTGACTGCGTATGAAATCGTTGGGATAGTTACCGTAAGTGCAAGGTCGAACTCGCGACGAAGTCGCTCGGTAATGATTTCAAGATGAAGCAGTCCGAGGAACCCACAACGAAAACCCCGACCAAGTACACCCGAGGACTCCTCTTCAAACGAGAGCGACGAATCGGAAAGACGCAAACGACCGAGCGACTGACGAAGTAGCGAAAGGTCGTCCTGGCTTTCCGGGTACACGGAGGCCCAGACCACCGGGCGAGGGCGCTCGTACCCAGCGAGTGCCGGAAGAGCGCCTTTTGCCTCACCGATTGTGTCACCCACTGCCACAATACCCGGCTCTTTAATGCCTGTGACGATGTATCCGATTTCTCCGGCGCGCAGTTCTTCCGACGGAGTCTCGTCCGGCATAAAAATGCCAGTTTCAAGAGCGATGAAATCTTTTCCCGCGGCACGGAACGAAAGTGACTGACCTTTTTTAAAGACACCATCAAACACGCGGAGGTACACTACAACGCCACGGTGTGTTGAGTATGAAAAGTCAAAAATGAGACCGCGCCCTTCCCCGCTTGCGTCGCTTACGCGCGGCGCTGGGACGAGCTTCACAATTTCAGCGAGCAGTTCTGCGGTACCCGCACCAGTCTTTCCGGAAACACCAAGCACAGTGTCGGGCGAAACGTTCAAGAGTGTTGCGAGTTCCATTTTTACTTCATCGATACGGGCAGCCGGCGCGTCGATTTTAGAAACCACCGGAATGATGACACAACCGGCAGCTCGCGCAGCAGCAAGTGTCGTGAGTGTCTGCGCTTGGACTCCTTGGGTCGAGTCAACAAGCAAGAGCACTCCTTCTACAGCCTTGAGTGCGCGCGACACCTCGTACGAAAAGTCGATGTGACCCGGCGTGTCGATAAGGTTCAAAATATACTCCTCTCCGTCTGCAGCGGTGTATTGCATACGCACCGGCTGCATTTTTATGGTAATGCCGCGCTCACGCTCGAGGTCCATATTGTCGAGAACCTGTGCGCGCATTTTACGCTCAGGAATAGTACCGGTGCGCTCGAGCAAGCGATCGGCCAAGGTACTTTTACCATGGTCAATGTGGGCAATGATAGAAAAATTGCGAATCTGTTTCACCTCCCGACTCTAGCATTTCCCGGCCCACTCTTCCACAGAACCCATTTCAAAAATAATGGCCTGGCGAGGGATTGATTTTTCTGACGAAAGCAGCCAGCGGAGCGTGAGGTGTAGTCTAGGCTACACTGAGCGCGAGTCGTTACCACTTGCAGTCGGAAAATCAATCCCGCAGTGGCCACAGGTTTTCTGGGTTATTTTTGAAATGGGTTCTAGGACTCGATGTCCGTGAGCTCCACTGCCACAGCAGAATTTCGAGAGACTCTGGAGCGAAGAGCGTGGTAGGTCTCGAGGATTTCTATATTTCTGAGTCCCAAAAGCACAACAACGGTAACAATCAGTCCCACCATTCCTGCAATCAGTCCCTCACCAAAAACACCCATCAAAGTGTTTGGCGTAATGACATGACTAGTAAGCGCTAGCGCGAGGTAAGCCGCAGCACCACCAATAATTGATGCGCCAAAACTTTGAAACATTAGCCGCACGATACGCGATTGCGGAATATGGAAGTCGCGCACAAAGAAGAAATAACCGACAACTGCTTTTGCTATAGAGCCAAGCGCATAACCAAGCGCGAGCATGAGAATCGTAGTACCTGCCACTGAATCCACACGCAGCAGCGCTTCGACAAAGAAACGAAGTTCAGAGCTTGACTCAAACACCGCGACCAGCGCGAGTGCGGATCCAACTGAAACAACTACGTCAACAATTCCGTACAAAAGCGGCTTTTTCGAGTTACCCGCTGCATAGTAGGTACGCGCAATAAGCAGTGTTATATTTTGCGCCACAAGTGATACCACAAACAGCGCCAGCGCTGCTGCAGTCAGACGCGTTGCCGACCAGTCAAAAGCGCCCGCACCAAGAATCACCCGCACTAACTGTGCACGGAGAACTACCACGAGTATGGTTGCAGGAATGGACCAAAACAGAAGGTGCCGAAGCGCCGTTTCTACATGCTCAACCAACTTGCTATTTTCGCCGCGTGCATAGAGGCGTGAAAGAGTAGGAAATGCCGCAACAGAATAGGATACACCGATGATAGCGATGGGGACTGCTTGAAGGTTATAGGCGAACATGAAGATAGAGATGGAACCGGCAGCGAGAAATGACGCGAGCGCAGTAAGAACTAGGAGCGAAACCTGTGTCGAGGCAAGTGCAAGTGTGCGCGGAATCGAGAGCATCAGCACTGCCCGCAAATGCGAAAAGGTCTCGCGTACATGAATCGATTCGTGTACCTTTTCCCGCACAAAGTACGGCAACTGTACCAGGAAATGCAGTACCGCTCCCGCTACGACACCCCATGCAAGTCCCATAATTCCAAAGAGTGGGTAGAGAAAGAGGATGCCAAAGATAATGCCGAGGTTATAGAGCAATGGCGAAACAGCATAAAGCAAGAAACGGTGACGTAATTGTGTAAGGTTGGCCAATATGTTTGATGCGCCAAGCAGAATCGGCTGCAGAAGCAAAATGCGTGTCAGTAGAAGGAGTTGCGCATACGACTCGGTACCAGGTACGAACCCCGGAAGAATGAGTGTGAGTACGAACGGTGCACACACAAACGCAATGCCCGCCATAATTCCCAAGCCAACAAAGAAAATTAGCAGTGTCTGTCGCAAAAAAGAAATCATGCGATCAGGATGTTCTTCCTCTAGACGTGAAAGCACTGGCATCAGTGCATAGAGCGAGAACAGTGAAGCAATAGTTGCGAACAAAAAATCCGGAATGCGAAAAGCTGCGTAGTAGATATCAAGTGTTCCACTGGCACCAAACGATGCAGCGAGCAGTCGGTCACGCACCAGAGCCAAACCCTGCGAGAGAAGCGCAAGTGCAGCAAGCACGTACGCGGCCTCATGGAGGCCGCGTACGGGCGCACTTATTCTGCTGAGGATGGTTCGAACCATTCCTCTATCTTACCTTACTGTGTCACTGCTCCTGAAGCCGGCGTATCGGTAGGCGAACTTACATTAGCCGGTGGTGCCGAGAGAAGATTTTCAGGGAACGGATTCTTTCCTGCCGTAAGCGATGCCTCAAGATCTGCGACTGCCGTTGCGTTCTCAGCGGAGAGCGCAGCGATTGCCTTGACCTGCTCAAGCGCAGAGGCAAGATCTCCATTCTTTGCGTATGCCGCTGCAAGGAAGTAGCGAGCATTTGCAAACTGAGGATTTGCCGAAACCGCTGCTGCGAGAGCTTGGATAGCGCCTGGCGTGTCATTGTTTGCCGCACGAAGAATACCTACCTGGAAGAGGATACTAGGGTTGTTTGGCGTGAAGTATGCAGCAGCCTCAGCTGAAGTAAGCGCATCCTTCAAGTTTCCATCAGAAACCTCAAGCTGCGAGAGCAAGAAGATTGCTGCTGTGTAGTCCTGTTTCAACCCAATAGCAGTCTTAAGTTCTTCTTCTGCAGCCTTATTGTCTTTATGAGCAACTTCGAGTTGCGCGATAGCATAACTGATTGAAGGACTGGTTGGATTGAGTGCGCGGGCTTTTTCAAATGCATTCTTTGCATTTTCGTACGCTCCAGTCACATTAAGTGGAACTACGGCACTGTACAAGTTTCCGAGAATCATCCAATTCTGGTAGTTGTTTGGTTCAAGACGCGTTGCAGTGAGTGCTGCATTGATACCTGCCGAAAGCGCTGCCTGAAACGCTTGCTGAGAGTCAGCCGCGGCGGTTGTTGAGTTTGCGATTTCCGAGATGCGTGCACCTGCAACCTGTGCCTGAAGTTGGTATGCCGCAACTGAAGGATTGAAGGCGATTGCTTGTGCAGCACTTTGTTCTGCAGCGTCGAGATTGCCTGCATTGAGTGCGGCAACCGAACGTGCAAATTCAATCTGTGCGACATAGCGTTCAGAAAGCGAGTAGGCCGCCACAATACTTGCAAGCAGAAGCAGTGTGAGTCCGAAGACAATCACGAAGCCGAGACGCGGTGCACGTGCAAATACGATACCCCACTGGCTGCCACCTGAAGCAAAACGAATCGTTGACGCAAACACACCGGCAAAAATAAACGCGAGCGCGAGCACGATACCACCCGGAACACTGAATATAGCAATGGCAAAGAGGTACAGCGTGCCCACAAACGAGGCTATCGAGACAAAGCGAATAAACGGATCATCTGACATACGCTTCAACAACGTGCGGACTCCAAAGTAGAGGAATAGTCCGAAAAATCCAAGCCATGCAAGCACGCCAAGAATACCCGTTGTTACGAATGATGTCGGAATGAATCCGATACCGCTGGTGAAGTCAACATTCCAGAAGATTGTTGAGTTCAACGATGCGTCACGATGCGCGAGCCACTGTGTTCCAAAGGTACCAGGACCGCTACCAAAAAGTGGCGAGGTTCGGTACACCGCGCTACCAACGTTAAGCGTTGATGACCATGACGGTCGAACATCGAGCACGTTGACACCAAGACCTGAAGCAAGTGCGCCCCCGAGCGTGCCACCAATAAGGAAGAAGAGTGAGACGGCAAGCACCACGAGTGGAATTGCGAGTGATCGGGCACCATCAGATGAGTCCACAGATTCCTCAGCAAGGAATTGCGTACCTCCATCGAGTTCAGCGTCAGCTCCTGCAGGGGACTTCTGCATCACTGCCTCCACAAAAAGACCGAGTGATACCAACGCAACAAGAATCCAGACGAAAGGAACGTTTGCAATGGCGAGCAATGCGAGCGCGAGCGCACCTACGATAAGCGCAGCTATGCGCGTCTTAGGTGCAATAGTTAAGAAACGAAGCGCGAGCAATCCAACAACAACACCAAGACCAAGGAGTGAGGCAAGGTCTGAGAATGAACCAATGATTGAGAGCGTTGGAGAGACTACCTGTGGTGCAAATTGTCCTACGATAATAATAAGCAGTTGCACCAAAACCGTAAAGCCGAGTGCGTAGGCAAGAGCGGTCAAGAATGAACGGTAGTGCTCCACGCGACGAATCGCAAGTGCCGCGAGCGTCCCAAGGAGTGCAGCAGTCAAAATGAATCCAAATGTATCGGGTTCAAGCATCGTACCCCATACACCGCTCAAACCAACACCGGAGAAGAGCGCGGAGAGTCCATACGCAAGCACAGGGAACCAAAGTGCCCCAACAAGAATAACAGGTGGAAAGATTACATTGCCGCGCGTAAGGCGAGCAAGAATGTAAAGCACGAGAGTAATAATGCCTCCTGCAGCAAGAACAAAAGTCTTGGTTGACAAAAACGGCACCGATGCGAGCGGGATAACAATAACGGCGGCGGCAATAACGGTTGCGATAAGAGCCCATACGCTCGCGGTTTCAAATGAAAAACGGCGAGTAACTGCTGTCTGTGGAGGCATAAAAATTACAATAAAACGCTAGTTCTAATGTAAGTGAGTATACGGTATTTTTTTATTCTACAAGTGCACTTTCCCCATATTGACAATGTGGTATATTGTTTTCAGGCTATGGTAAGCAACCGCTGGCTTCCCTTTTGGGATGCTGGAGGAAAGTCCGAGCATGCCCCAGCCTCAATTTTGCGATATGAAGTCGAATTCACTACACTCGTGTTGCAAAACTGAGGCTGGGAGTCCGGTAGCGGGTAACGCCCGTCGTCCGCAAGGATAGAGGTGCCTACAGAAACGTCCGAGGACGCAAGCCCGAGGACGTGCTGGAGGAAAGTCCGAGCATGCCCCAGCCTCAATTTTGCGATGTGAAGTCGAATTCACTACACTCGTGTTGCAAAACTGAGGCTGGGAGTCCGGTAGCGGGTAACGCCCGTCGTCCGCAAGGATAGAGGTGCCTACAGAAACGTCCGAGGACGCAAGTCCGAGGACGCCCCGCCCTTGGCGGGGCGAGTCCAAGCGAAATCTTGGGATGCAACGACCAAATCCTTACCCGCATGCAAGGCCGTGCCCTATCTCGCAAGAGATGGTGGAGTGCCGCTTGAGGTGTCCAGTAATGGCCATCCCAGATAAATGGTTGCTCACGACAGAACTCGGCTTATCGCTGTGGCCTACAACATGAAAAAACCTGCGCTTTTGCACAGGTTTTTTCATTTTTGAGAAAGAAATCGCTACTCGACTTCACAAGTGCCGCCAGCACACGCAAGCTCGCGCTTCTGCTCGGTCTCGTCCGTACGCTCATACTGAATAAGCCGGCCGTAGTCCACCTTAGGAAAATTCGTCATAAGTTCTTCGTAGCGTTCCTTGGTGATTTCCTCCATTGGCGCGAGGCGGTACACGTGATTGGACCGTGGAAGGAATGAGAGCCCGCCTACAATATCCCAATTTGTGTACACCCAGTTTGCCACTTCAATCCACTCATCGTCACCCACCGAAACCGTCACTGACGGGTTGTGTTCCGTATAGTTTTCCTTCACCAGTTTCCAATGCGCAAGCTGATCAAGTGCGGAGACATCGTCTTTTGTAACGGCGCCCTCGGGAGCCTTCACAGGGAACTCGAGCACATACGTGTTTGCATTATCTGCGGACTGCCCCACTTCGGGGTAATACGGTACGCCCTGGTCACGCATCATTTTAAAGAGCGAGTCAGTCGCACTAATGCGGATGCGTTGGATGTAGTATGGTGCGTGACGAGCATGCATACCACTTGCCACATCGAAAGTCTTTGACACAGTTCCTGATGGCTTCACACATGTAATAGCCGTTGATTCATTAATGCCGAGCTTTTTTGCATACTTCTGATTCGTTTTAATAGTCTCGGTACGCATAGCCTGCAAGACCTCGGCATTTCGCGAAGCCTTCGAGTCCCACTGGCCAGTAATTGAAACACCGAGAAGCCGTTCCTCAGAACAATTCTGTTTCCACTCTTTAGAAAGGTACGGGAGATTCGTAAGTGATGATTGGTAGGTTCCAAGAATTGTTGCGAGACGCGCCTTGCGGACAAGCGACTCCTTCGTGTCGTTTGCGCGTGCGCGGACAAGCGACTCCTTCGTGTCGTTTGCGCGTGCAATAACTTCGGTGAGGTTACAGAACTGTTTACTCTTCAGAATAATTTCGCCGCAAGGATTAGTACCCGGAACACCCACGATGCGTCCGCCGGAAATGTATCCTGACTTCTCCCATTCTTTGATACGACGCTGTGGCATCTGCGTCATGAGCCCGCCACGATTGAAGATGCCACGCTCACCTGAACGGCTCTTCATGAGCGCTACCCATTCGTCCATGAAATCTTCATTTGAAGGCTTCTCAAGGTAGACGGCGGAATTGTTAGCAATAGAGCGGTGCGGATCGCTGAGGAAGAACTGGCCTTTCTTTGCATCACGAAGTTCGACATCGTCGAGATCCGAAAGTGAAATCATGGCGCTCCTGCGTACACCACCGGCAACTACACACTCGCCAATCTTGCAGATAATATCGTGTGCATCAATATTGCGAAGGCGACGACCTTGACGCGCGAGAATCCGCTCGCGCGCAAATGAAAGCAGCGAGCGAAGCGGCTCAGGACCGCTAGCCTTGCCACCCATGGTTTTAAGACGCGCACCCGCTGGACGGACTTGTGAAAAATCGAACGATATATCTTTTCCGTCATACCACGTTTTAAGACCAAGTGTGAGCGCATCACACCAACCCTCTTTTGAATCCTCCACGACATGGGTTTCGATTTTTTCGCCAGTCTGATGCTTGATTTGTGGAAGTGCCTGTACGTTCTGACTTTCAACAGAATAGCCGACGCCGGTACCGCACATAGAAATGTACATAATCTCTGCAAAGTCAGTGAGCTTGCTTGGTGCAATGTACGAACAGTTGTACGCACAGACGTTTGTCTTGCGCGCTGCATCACCAGAGAATTGCATGAGACGCATACTTGGCATTACTTCCTGATTCAAGATAGCTTCCCTAAGTTCTGCAAATTCTTTTTCGCTGATCTTGGTACCGACATTCTCACGCATAAATGCGAGATAGCGATCGACCGTCTCAATCCACGTCTCGCGACGACCCTCTTCAGGAATCCACTTAGCATAGGTGCGCAGATATACGAACTCACCGAGAGGATTTCCTTCAAAGTACTTTTTACTATCATCAATAAGCTTCTGTACGTGTGGTGCTATATCAACTTTAATTGAACGCATTTGCGCGCGTTTGTCACGGTAGAGGATGTATGATTTCGCCGTCTTTACGAAGTCATTCAAAATGAGGTATTTCTCCACCGAATCCTGAATCCCTTCAACGGTTGGGAGGAAGTTTCGGTATTTTTTTGCAAAACGGGCGAGCTCTCCAGCTACTTGATGCGCAACGAGGGCCGCATCTTCTGCGCCGCCTTCCTGTGCCACACTCATTGCTTTTGCAATTGCGTCTGAGATTTTATCAAAATCAAACGGCACCAAGCGACCATCTCTTTTTTCAATCTGCGGAACACTTGCTCGATAGCGAATGGTTTCCTTTGAGTCCGTCGGCACTGCTGCTTTTTTTGGTGCAGTAGCGATTGAACGTGAGGTGGAAGCTTTGGCAGTTTTTGACATGAAAGTAAAGAGGAAATGATAATGCGTGCGTTCGGGTGGAGAGCATCGACGCAACGTAAAGTTATTTTACTCCTCTATTTCAAAAAGCACTTGTGGATATCATTGCAATACGGTTGGAAATTTTTGCAACTCAAGCAGCGTGCCCATCTTCACATCGTGTGCAGCAGCAAAGCCGGCTCGAGTCTCTAGGACGTAAAGTGCCGGTGCTTCAGGATAAAAGACATGAGGATAACTTGCAGGTGAGACGTTATTCTGTTGCGAGATAACCCCGCCCTGTGCATCAAGCCAAAAAATATCGACTGGTACGAGCATATTTTTCATCCAAAATCCATAGGTATCTGGTTTGGGAAATACAAAGAGCATCCCATAGTATTGCGGGATGCTCGCCCGACCTCCAAGACCGAGTTCTCGTTGTGCGTCCGTATTGGCCACTTCAATTCTCAAGGACACACCGGAAAACACACCGCTAAGGAAGGTAGTATCTTTTGTCCCATAGAAAAAGAAAGCGGCGCCTATAAGACAAAACGCGAGTACGCTCGCCGACCAGTCTTTGTAGTTCACACTCCTCAGTATACGGCAGAATCTCGGTGCACTTTCTGCGAACATCAATTTTCAAACACTGGTTCCCGCAACAAAGTGGCGCACCGCGACCTAATTTGACTTTTTCTATCTATGTATTGTATACTGTACATAGTTGTTCTTCACACATTCCTCGGGCCACAGCTCTGCATTTGAGCTTCGAATACAGAGCTGTGGTCCGGATATTTGGCTGCGCGGTATCCGGGTCACCGGAAATCCATAGCGCAGCATATGAGGACATAATGAGCATAAAAGATATGGTTCCCTTTCGCAAAAGCAAGGGAAAGAATGCAGTGGCTCGTCCAAACGTTGCTGGCCTAAATCGGGTCTTCCCGATTGCGCGTCACAAACTGGAAGGGCTCGTGGACGAAAAGTTGCCGGATCACTACCGGCTTCAACTTCACCACGAACTTCTTTTTTTGAAAGCAGTCGTGAAAATCTCGCAGCACCTCCTGCTCAACGGCAAAGAACTCACCCTCGGTGCTGTTCTCGCCGACGGGCAGGTGCGGAAGAAAATCGAAAACTTGTGGGCTGATACGAAAGTCCGCAAGGCAAAACGAATTCTGCTTCCGCTGCGATACGCCGAGACATCGCCCCTTCGCCCCCTGGTTGTCGAGATAATTAAAAATTTCGACATGGTGGTTGAAGGCGCGAAACCGAATGAAATCGAAATCGAGTTCGTCGGCATCGACGGTGTCCCGGTGAAAGCCGAGAAATTCAACGACCTTCCTACGGAAACAGAAGCGATGCTTCGCATTCCTGAGCCTCAGCTTGAGGCATAACCAATTCTGAGCGAGGGCGATGAAGATTCCTACCTGAACTTCATCGCCCGAGCGTCAGCTCATTTTGTCCACGAACATGAAGTGGAGCGTTTAGCGCTCGAGGCACTATGTCTCTCTGGGTTTCCAGCACCTCACCAAGGCTCGAGCATCCGCTTGAGCCTTTTTCTTTTTCCACGGTAAACCACACCCGCTCGTCCCATCCCCGCCACAGTGTGCCACGCAGAGCCGTGACGCAGGATTGCAGGGCGGCGATTTGTCTCCACAGCAGGGCGGTTGGGCATTCTCGCCGTCCGCTAGTAATAACGAGCGTGCTCGTCCGTCTTCTATACTAGAGGCGGAAGTGACCAGTCTACAGAGTAGATGGTTACTCGTTATACTCTTTTACTTACTTGTTACCATTCATCACTACTCACTATGAAAAATTCGGCATACATCTGGATGGGCGTCATCGGCATCGGAATCATCGTCGCGCTCTCTATCTTCTTTGCACAAAATCCTGTTACCTCAAACACTGATACTACTGGAACAGCAACTACAACTGACAGCCAGGGTGGCAACAGTGCCAGCGGCACTACGGGAGGCTCTGGAACGGTAGTAAACGATCGCTCGGCACCGATTGTCACCACAATAGGGTTCGCTTCAGTTTCCTCGACAACTGCTGCGGTAGTAGGTACGGTGATTCCAGGAGACGCGAGCACGACGTACTGGTTTGAGTACGGCACGACGCTTGCTTTTGGCTCAAAAGCTCAAGCATCGACATACCAAGCAACGAATAACGAGATTGGCACCTCAGGAAATATCACTGGACTCACTCCTAACACGCAGTACTACTTCCGCGCAGGCGCAAAAAATAAGTACGGTACGGTCTACAGCGGCGTGTATTCGTTCATCACGTTGCCGAAGTAAAACTTATTCCCGACAGGTCACGAAAAGACCCGACAATCCGGTCGGGTCTTTTTCTATCGAATGCGTTCGTGAGAATCGCTGACAATTTCATTCTCAAGAGGTAGTGTTTGAGGTGGAGCATGGTTGCTGGTAACCATGCCGACTACGCAGGAAGGTACGCTATCCTGCTGTGGAGAGAACTATGCACATTCCTCACAAAGACGGTCTACGCTTACTGGTACGCCACGAGCCAATGACTGACGCTGATTGGTTTACGCTTTTGGAAACCCGGGCGGCACTGTTGAAGCCTCACTTGCACAACCTCGCGCTCAAACCTCTCGGTGATGTCAACTCCTTGAGGATTCACGTGATGACGGAATCACCTTACGAGAAATCAGAAGAGGCGCACTCGATGGCTCCGGACTTCTGAAAACACCTTCTGAATTTACATTCGAAGGCGGCGGCGTTTCGCTTGAGACACGCTGTATCTTTCCTGACGATAAAGAAAAGTACACGACAACGTTTAAACGAAATTTCTTGTTTGCGGAGTCTGGCACGGGAGCTATTGGATACAGCACCCGCTTTTGGGGTTTCAGTCGAGTTGGAAAATGGTTCACGTTTGACGTTGCTGTCAGATATCAATTCCAAATACAACCTCCTTCAATCTTTTCCGAAGACCCTGAGCATGAGCGCTTGTCTGAAATCGTTTCCTTTGTTGCAAAACGCGCAACGCCTGGAGAAAAGACCCTGAGCATGAGCGCTTGTCTGAAATCGTTTCCTTTGTTGCAAAACGCGCAACGCCTGGAGAAATGTGTACTTTTTGCAATGTCTCGCCGAAAGTGCTCTGTGATCGATTCAGTAGTGTGACTGAAGAATGGGTCAATCATAGAGAACTCCTTCTCTCAGAAGCAATGCGGATTTCCGGAATCTTGCAAAAAGAAAACGTGGCTCTTTCCTTGCTAAAGTGACAAAGCGACAGTCCCCGACACTCTGCGTGTCGGGGACCTTTTTATCCATGGAACAGAACTAGTGGGAATGTATCTATCCCGTAAAAAAATCTAAATACTTCTTTAGTCTGCTTTTACTCTTCTGATTTATTATTTCTTGTAAGTGCGGCAATATTTCTTTGATTGCTTTTTCACCGGTCAAAATTTTATCTTGACCATTGGTAAACTGGTACCAATAATTATTCTTACCGACATCAATATTAATAACTATGTCAGCAGTTGACGCATTTGAAAGTGCTAAGTGGTGCCGTAAAATATTTAGAGAATCATTGGCGATATCGTACCACCCAAGTTTCCAGTTTTCGTCATGATAGTGTTTGTCTAAGTTAACCGCAATAATTATGTCCGCTCCCATAGCGCGAACAATGTCTACCGGAACAGGCGCGGACAAACCGCCGTCAGCCAACATTCTGCCATCTATTTCAACCGGTTGGAAAACCAAAGGGATAGAGATGCTGGCTCTTATAGCTTGTGCCATTTCACCTTTATTCAGAATTACGATTTCTCCTGTTTTTAAATCCGTAGCTACCGCCACAAACGGAATTTTGCAGTCCTCAATTCTTTTCCCGTCAACAAAGCCCTCAATAAATGTTTTTACTTTTTCTCCAGTAATCAATCCTTGTTTTAAGCGCGGATCAACCAATGAAAATATTCTACGCCAGTTAGTTTCCAACACTATATCCTCCATTTTTTTGACCCCCAATCCAGCCGCATAAAATCCACCAACCATAGCACCGATGCTTGTGCCCGCAATAAAATCGATCGGTATATTATTTTCTTCTAAAGCTTTAATGATACCAATATGAGCCAGTCCTCTGGAGCCGCCGCTTCCTAACGCTAAACCAATTTTGGGTCGCTTTGATTTTGTCATAATTATAATTCTATCCAGTTAGATTCTAATACGATGGAGGCGGTGACTGACCTCAGTTACCACCAACTCAGTTTACGGCGCTCCATGTCGCATACATCGTTTGCATCGCTTGTGCGATGTCAGGTGTCGCGCTTCCTTGCGCGAGGCAGTACGTGCCAGAAGAGTCGTGCGCCATACGCACCCATAGGAAATACCAAGGATCATTGCCGGGAGCTGTCCATTTTTCAAAGGCAACCGAATAATCTATGCCGCCGGCAGCAAACAATCGCTCTTCGCTTGAGAAGCGCGTTGCGGCCTCAAGCCCCTTACCACTCGGCGGGCAATCGATGGTGAAGCCCTGGTCACTCGATTCGCTCTGCACAAGTGCATGCAGGTTCCCTGTGTACGCACTGCTATATACAGAGCCATGCCAGCCGACCGGAAGCTCAAAAGAAAAACCATAGAGTGAGATCGGTGTCCCTGTGGCAGATATCCACGTGGCTATTGGTTGTGACGGATCCGGTGGCACGTATGGTTGCGATTCGAACTTAGGAGTCAGCGACAGAGCTGAGCAGTTGGTCGTGGTCGCGGACTGGCCGCATAGTACTCCGCTATTGAGGCTCACCGAATATCTCCCGAGGAGCACGTCCCAAAAAGTGTACGGATTCACCTGCATGCGTTCGGGGACATCAGCGAACACAATGCGGCCACGGATGAGCTCGAGAAGCGACGGCGGAGTAACGCCAATAAGGCATGGCGTCATGACCGGTACCATACTGCCGTCTGGCGCGCGCATCTTCGGCGCAGTCTCCGGGTGCGCAAGCTGGTAGTCGCACTCGGCGGCCTGCGCAACAACTACATGCCGATGCCATGTGTACCAAGTAGCATATCCACTAATCATAACGATCACTATTGCCAAAGGGATACCGACGCGTACCTTTTTCATATTTTACTAGTGTACCAGTCGGATTGAAATTAGACATTGAATACGTTCAGTATTTAGCAAGAGCTAGAACCTCTTCGCGGTTAGAGATCTAATCAATTGGCTGCTCGCGGAAGTGCAGAATATAGAGCACGAGGAGATATCAGCGTCGCAAAGCGAGGTTCAAAATCTTTCACAACAAATCAAAGTGGACGAGGAGCGCAGGGAAAAACTGGTGTCCGCGTATATTTGGACGACGATGTGCCGAAAGAGATATATCTTGCGAAAAAGGACGCGCTCGTGCGCTCTCTCACCGCTTTGAAAGAAAATGCTGTCAAGCAGTTTGTGCAAAAAGTCGGAACGAACCCCAGAATTTCGGGCAAATTCCCATTCTTCGGATTCTCCCCGCCGTCAGAAAAAACCGCGCCCTTCCGCCGCGCTCCGCGCGGCGCCCCTCACATCTGATGAAGTTTCTATCTGCGGAGGCGGAGAGATTTGAACTCTCGAGACCCTTTCGAGCCTGCCGCCTTTCCAAGGCGGTGCACTAGACCACTATGCGACGCCTCCTCTTGTATCCCTACGTTATATCAGAAAATGAAAAATGCAGCACTGTTTCAACACTTTGACACAAACAACGCGCCAAAAACAAAAACGGACCTTGCGGTCCGTTTTCCCCTGATTAGGTCTTACTTTCTTGAGAAAGTCTGCGCCAAAGTGAGCGAGGAAGCCACTTTGCCACAAACTTTTTTGGAAGCACCGCACACAAATCGAGTGAACACTCCCCTGTCAAAGAATCAGCAACATCCATAGCGATGTTTTTCGCAAGCGCTTGTCGACGCAAACCAAGGTACTGTCTATATTCATCAGGCGACATCCTTGCAATAAGCTCGTTCCGTGCTTTTTTTTCTTCGTAAACTTCTCGTGCTCGCCGCCGCTGGAAAGTGTAGCGATTGCGTATTTTATCAATGTTCTGTTGTCTCCTGGATTTATCTTGTGCAGATACCGACATGATAGAACCCCTTTCTCCTCAAACTCTATGTTGAGTATACTCTTATCTTAAAAGGAGCGGGGTTTTGCTGTGGACTACGCATTTCCGAGCAGGGCTCGGACCCTTTCTTGTACCGGCGGCCGTGTTCGATTTGAATACAAATCTCACAATGCACTTGGTACTTTATTTTGGTCCGAGCAGGGCTCGGACCCTTTCTTGTACCGGCGGATGAGTGGAAAAGAGTTTTGCAATCCAATCTCCCTTCTTTGTGGAAGAGGCTGCCGCAGCATAAGGGTCACCAATAAAAAGGTGTGCTGTTGCATGCGATGTACGACGCATAGGTCGACCATAGGCTTCAATTTTCTGAAGCGCTGAAGCAAGTCCTTCTGGATACCGTGTCAGGAGTGCTCCTGAGGCATCCGCAAGGAATTCGCGCTTACGAGAAATCGCGAGTTGGATAAGCTGCGCAGCAAAGGGCGCAAGAATGATACCCACTACCGCCAAAATCATCATGAGCGCGTTGCCGCCTTCACGATCATCACGACGCCCACCACCCAAAAACGACATGCGGAGAAACATATCGGCAATGATGGCAATGAAGCCGGCGAGCACCACTGCAACGGTCATAAGCAAAATATCGCGGTTCTTGATGTGCGAAAGCTCATGCGCAATAACGCCCTCGAGCTCTGGACGCGTCATCATCGAAAGTAGACCGGTGGTAGCGCAGACAACCGCATGTTTTTCATCACGACCGGTAGCAAACGCGTTTGGCGCAGGGTCGTCAATCACATAGAGCTTCGGTTTTGAGAGACCTGCCGTGATAGCAAGATTTTCCGTGACCGTATAGAAATCAAAATACTGCTCACGCGTTGCAGGGTGTGCGCCAGTCATCGAAAGCACGACACGATCAGAAAACCAGTAGCTCCAAAAATTCATCAGGAATGCGAACGCCACCGCACCATAAAGAATTGCCGAAGTCTGGTAGTACCAGGAGATGGCATACCCTACTGCAATGACCATGAGCAAAAACCCGAACATGAGGAGCCAGGTGCGACGAATGTTTGCGGAACGTTCTTGGTAGAGATTCATACTGTTAGGGGCAGGAAATTAAGAATTTCCGTACGATTATGTGAGCAAATAAAGGGTTCAATTGTAATTATACGGGTTTAGATCTGTCTTCACCTCTGATAGGGTTCATTGGGAACATAATAGCAAAAAAATACCATTTATCCTCTTTACGCCACTTCTGGTACCGTTGACTTTCATGCACCGAGGATGCCATCATGTGTCTCAGAAGAAAGGAGGCCATCATGTGCTTTGCCGGAATGGAGAGACCTCTCTCCGAGAAAGAAATGCGCGAGGCGAAGGCCGCGCTTACCTCAGCGCAAAGACCGCAACCCGAACCTGCGAAGATTGAAAACAAACCGGAGCCTCAACTTGAAAAATAGTTTTGGCGAATGAATACGAAAAAGCGCCTGACCCTGTCAGGCGCTTTCTACGCACATCCAGAATTAGAATTGCACCTTCACCGGCTCTGCAGCCGCAGCGTCTTCCTCCGCAAGTTCAAACAAGTCCATGTGTGTGAACTTAAACATGCTGGCGATGAGGTTTCCGGGGAATGATTGGATTGCCGTATTGAGTGTCATGACCGTTGTGTTGTAAAAACGGCGAGATGCTTGAATCTTGTCTTCGGTATCACCAAGCTCTTTTTGGAGCTGAAGGAAGTTCTGATTTGCCTTGAGGTCAGGGTAGGCTTCAGAAACTGCAAACAGCGACTTCAGTGCGCCCGTAAGCTGATTTTCAGCCTGTGCTTTATCTGCGGTGCCGGTGGCACCCATCGCTGCCGCACGCGCCTTGGTAACGTTTTCAAATGCTTGCGACTCGTGCGACGCATAGCCTTTTACGGTCTCGACAAGGTTGGGAATGAGGTCATAGCGACGCTTCATCTGAACTTGGATGTCTGACCACGCCTCTTTCGCGCGATTGGTAAGGGCAATAAATGAGTTATAGGAAACAACGAGCCAGAGCACGATAACTGCGAGAACCGCGAGAATTATATAAAGAATAGTCATAGTGGCAGTATAGCATTCTGTAAAAAAATACAAGTCTGTCTACTTAGCGAAGCAGAAAGGCATATACGGCCACGGGCGCCACCCACACAAACCAATCGAGTACCCCTTTTCTCCACAACTGGCGGTACACACGACGCTGCAAGAAGAATTCTTGGTAGGTAATGAATGCGATCATAAGCATAAGAAGGAGGACGAGTGCTGCGCGACCTCCAAAAAGGTCAAACGCGATGAAAGTCGACGCATAGATGACGAATAACGAACCAAGTAGATGGAAGAGTGTCCGATAAAATGTGAGTCCGTAGCTATAGTGCCCTACCCCATACTTCCGAAATGAACGGCGCAGTGATACGTCATAGGAACGCATGCCGCGCACCCACTGCCCTTCTACATACGAACGAAAAGGATAGAGTCGATCCGGAAGAACGACCACTTGATGATAGAGCCAGACGCCCTCTTTTTTCATGATTAGAATCTATCCAAAAAATAATGACCTGGCGAGCATCTGATTCTGCGCGCGCGACTGACTGGCACAGGTCGAACGGTACTCATGATACACAGAAACCGAGCCGATACCCAGTCGCAGGAGAAAAATCGAATCCGTAGCGACCATGAGCATTTTAGAATTTCATAAATTATTTTTTGGATAGATTCTTAGTGTACTGCCTTCGCGACCGCTTGTACCACACGTTTGTCGAGAATATCCGGAATAATCTTTGCGGCTGTAGGTTTAGCTACAAGCGCTGCAAGCGCTTTGGCGGCACGAAGTTTTGTCGCCTCAGTTATCTCTGTCACTCCTTTATCGAGTGCGCCTCGGAAAATACCGGGAAACACCAGCGCGTTGTTTATTTGGTTAGGGAAATCAGAACGACCCGTTGCAACAACTCCCGCACCTGCCTTGTGCGCTTCCTCGGGCATGATTTCTGGCACGGGATTTGCGAGAGCAAAAATAATCGGTGAGGGTGCCATGGTCTTAATGACCTCGCCTGAAAGAAGCGCCTTGCCCGAGACTCCGATAAAGACATCGGCACCTGCAAGTGCAACTGCAAGATCACCCGAGACGCCGCGCGGATTGGTAATTTTTGCGAGTGCTGCTTTTTCTTTTGAAAGTTCTTTGCGTGTAGAAACAATGACACCATGACGGTCAGCCATAACGACATCTTTTACACCCGCAGAGAGCAGCAGTTTTGCAACGGCAGTGCCCGCAGCACCCGCCCCTGAGATAGCCACTTTGAGTACGGAAAGTTTTTTCTTTGTCACTTTCGCGGCATTTATGAGTCCTGCGAGCACTACAATAGCGGTCCCATGCTGGTCATCATGCATGACTGGGATGTTGAGCTCTTTGTTTAAACGTTCCTCAATCATGAAGCACTGTGGCGCCGCAATGTCTTCAAGGTTGATGCCGCCAAACGCAGGTGCAATAGCCTTCACCGTACGAATAATTTCTTCTGGGTCTTGGGTATCAAGCACGATAGGAAAGGCATCGACCCCGCCGAGTTCTTTGAAAATAAGGGCTTTGCCCTCCATGACAGGAAGCGCGCCATAGGGACCAATGTTGCCAAGTCCAAGCACCGCTGAGCCATCTGATACGACCGCTACCATGTTTTTCTTTACGCTCATCTTCCGCGCATCCTCCGGATGCGCGGCCAAATGCATCGAAGCTATCCCCACACCCGGCGTATACCAAAGTGAAAAGTCTTTGCTGCCCTTGAGCTTCACGCGGGCATTAGTCTCGATGCGGGCGCCTTGTTTCTTATACGCGGCAAGTGTTTGTTTAGGATTCATAGTTGTAGTACGCCAGTTCAGTAAAAAATATTGCCAATTAATACCCTGTCCAGGACATCAGTATAACGCGTAGCATGCATTCATCAAAAGCGCCCACGCAACATAGTTGCGTGGGCGCTTGTGCCATCAGACGATTTTTTTACGGCCTAGTTGTAAAAATGGCCGGCAATTACTTGCGAGCGTAAGCCGTAAAAAACTTGCCTTATGAATCTTCTTTAATAGTACAGCATGGGGAACCGTCTGTCAAATCTAGGGTATACTAAGGGCATGCAGCTGCAGGATCCCCTTGAGAAACATTTCACGAGACTAAAGCCGGACCAAAAGAAGGCTCTCAAAAAACTCCGTGTGACAACGGTGCGCGACTTGCTCTACCACCTTCCTGCCCGTTATGAAAACGCAGGGCCGACCGGAACGATTGCAAGTGTTGCCGCCGGTGCTGACGTCACTCTCTACGGCACCATACGCAAACCAGAAACCCGAAAAACCTGGAAGAGTCGTCGACCCGTTGCCGAGGCATGGCTTGAAGACGCTTCAGGAAAAATAAAAATGATGTGGTTCTCCCAGCCCTACATCGCAAAAACACTCAAAGACGGTATGGTGGTAAAAGCAACAGGGCGCGTAGGCGGCGAGGGTACCAAAATCTATCTCGCCAACCCCGAAATAGATCGCTCACCAGTATCACCTGAGGAGGTTCATGATTCACTTTTTGTATCGAGTACGCTTCCGGAAATGGAGACACTCTACCCTATCTACCCCGAGAGCCAGGGAATTTCTTCACTCTGGTTTTTTCATGCGCTCAAACGAATTTTTGAAACCCGGATCCAGGAAGCCATACCTGACCCGATTCCAGCGGACATTCTCGAACGCTATAATCTTCCCACGCTTGGTACTGCTCTGGTATGGATTCATGCACCAAAAAAACGCGAGCACTTTGAGGCAGCGCGCAAACGATTTGCATTTGAGGAAGTCTTTGCGCTCCAACTCGCTATGGCGTGTCGACGACGCGAAACAAAAAACGAACAGGCACTTCCCGTAACAGTGAACCGTAAGGAACTGCAAAGCTTTATTAGTTCGTTTCCTTTTCCTCCAACTGAAGCTCAGTCGCGGACGATTGAGTCCATCATACGCGACTTCGAGAGGCCGCATCCTATGATGCGCCTTCTTGAGGGTGATGTAGGAAGTGGAAAAACCGCGGTTGCTGCCGCAACTGCGTACATGGTTGCCACCAGTACACCACCCAAACGTATTGCAGGAAATCTTCAAGTCGCCTACATGTGTCCGACCGAAATTCTCGCCAAGCAGCACTTCTCCACCTTCGTTTCGTACTTTAAAGACCATCCGATTCCCATCGGACTCATCACCGGCAGCGAGTGCCGCGTATTCCCTTCGAGAGTTCGCTACGAAGAATCAGCAAGGCTTTCTAAAACGACGTTCAAAAAACGTGTGGCCGATGGACTCATCCCTATTGTCATTGGTACCCATGCACTCGTTGAGAAATCGCTGGTGTTCAAACACCTCGCGTACGCCATCGTCGACGAGCAGCATCGCTTTGGTTTGGCACACCGCCAAAAGCTCGTCCACAAAGATTCTGTGGCACCACACCTGCTCTCTATGACCGCCACGCCAATTCCCCGTACGCTTGCGCTCACGATTTACGGCGACCTCGACCTTTCGCTTTTGGACCAAATGCCTACGGGCAGAAAACCAATCATCACTGAAATCGTCGGGAAAGAGTCGCGCGAGAAAGCCTACGACCGCGTCCGCGCAGAGCTTGCAGCGGGCCGCCAAGCCTACGTGATTTGCCCGCGCATCGACGAACCGGATCCTGCAAAAGAATTCGCACTCCAGGCAAAATCGGTCAAAGCAGAAGCTGAGCGATTGAAGCGCAATGTATTTAAAAAGGAGAGCATTGGCATCCTGCATAGCAAAATGAGTCCAAAGGAAAAAGAAGAGTCCATGCAGAAATTTGAAAAAGGCGAGACGCAGATTCTTGTTGCCACCTCAGTGGTCGAAGTCGGCGTAAATGTACCAAACGCTACCGTCATTTTGATTGAAGGCGCAGAGCGGTTTGGTCTCGCTCAGCTCCACCAGCTGCGCGGACGCGTCATCCGCTCAAATAACCAAGCCTACTGCTTCGTACTTCCCGAGTCTTCCGGCCAAGCAACCAAAGACCGCATGAAAGCACTCGTAACCGCCAAGAATGGCTTCGAGCTTGCTGAGTACGACCTTGCGCTGCGTGGTGCAGGGGAACTTTCCGGTGGAAAACAGTGGGGTGTCTCTGACATTGCTATGGAAGCACTCAAAAACCTCAAGCTCGTAGAGGCAGCGCGCACTGAAGCCACAGCGCTTATCGAAAAGGACCCTGAACTCAAACGGCACCAAGAACTTGCCGCGCGCATGCGCGCGGCCGACGAATCGGTGCACCTCGAGTAGCTACGCTATGTATTCGGGTGATTTCTCAAGAAGTTCTTTTGCGCTTACGTCTGACTCTTCAGCAAGTTTAAGTGCATTGATAAAAAGTTTTATCGCGAGTTTCTTGCGTTCTTCTTTAGAGCCCTCCTTATCAGCATCCTCATGATCAAAGTCTTCGCACAGTGCAGCGAG
>Ga0209066_10002176_pt1 | contig 24451 bp, 25 predicted proteins | sample All_14_2_FD_187198 | JGI IMG/M metagenome (GOLD analysis project Ga0209066, IMG submission 187198) | Freshwater microbial communities in response to fracking from Pennsylvania, USA - Allegheny Zone_MetaG_DW_15 (SPAdes) (version 2) ... | reverse complement strand
CTCACCCGCGCTCGCGTTGCTCGCTTGCCCTCTCCCCTCAGGGGAGAGGGAGAGACGGACCGCAAGGTCCGGCGAGGGTGAGGGGTCCATGCCTTCAACAACACGCACAAAAAAAGAGGAAGGCTTCGAGACTTCCTCTTTGTACTGACAGACTGTCGAAGGTCACGTGTCAGTTGGTGCTGCCGCGCAGGTCGCTCGAGTCGAAGGTTGGTGCGCGGTAATAGTCGTAAGGGTCCTTGATCTGTGTCGTGGCGACGATAGCCTCGGCACGGGGCGAGGGTTTCTGGAACTCGATCTTGCCCAGCGGGTCGCCATTGGCGCCGAAGTTCGTGCAGCTTGTCGGGTTCACATTATAGAGCGGCACGACCATTTCGAGCACGGCGCGTTCGATGACCGAGCGGACGCCAAGCTGGAGCGGCTCGTTGGCGCGTTCGCCAGCCCCGAGGCTGAAGAGATTGCCGCCGAGAATGTCGAAGACGCCAGCGCTGATTTCGCGGCCGATGATCTGCTTCTGATAGGAAACAACATTGATGACTTCGAGCGTTTCGCTGTTCACGAGGCGCATGTCGATGCCGACATTCATGACGAACTGACGGGCATTGAGCGAGGCGCCGGTGTCGCCGCTGCCGGCTGTGTAGCCCGCATCAATGCCACCATTGCGGATGTCGTAATTGAGTTCGGTGATGCCGCCGACGAGGTAGTAATTGCTGCCCTGAATGGAGCCCGCCATGATCTTGCGATAGTCGCCCGTGTCGGCCTGCACATTGTCGCCGATGAGTTTGGAGCTGGCATATTTCAGCTCAAGTTCGGTGACCGATGTGTCATAGCGCTCGACAAGGCGCACATGGGCTTTTGACAGGGCCGAAATCGCCATCAGCGACCCGCCCTGGGTCACGGCCGGGCCGCCATCCTTGTCGATCTTGCCTGTGTAGTCGCGAATATTGCCAACAGCGATGCGCGGGGCGTCGTTCATGCGGCCAATCGCCGTGCCGACGCAGCGCAGCGCCGAGGAATAAGGTGTTTCATTGTTGATGACGGGCGCATTGCCGATGGGGGTCGTGTAGCGGCCATCGCTGCCCGCATTGGGGCTGATGCAACCCGTGAGCGACAAGGTCAGGCCGAGCAAAGCCGCGATCCGCTTGGGACCGCTCTTCTCTCTCACATATGTGAATGCCGGCATCGTCACTTGGCTCACCTTGATAGCGAATTGTTCGAACTCATGAGTGCAACGGGTGTGCCAGCGTAAAGCTCTTGTTAACGAATGAGCTTTTCTGCGGGTTTGCAGGGTTAAGACGCTTTCTTCTGCCGCTTGTCTCTGTGCATCATGTGTCACGGCGGCCTTGCAAAGCCGGGGCCTCGGCCAGCGTGTTTCATGCTGAAACAAAAAGGCGCGGCGCGTTAACCAGTGCAATGCGCCAAATGGGGATCAGGGGAGAGTGCGCGATGGCGCGGCTTGAGTTCTTTTTCGATTGTTCAAGTCCATGGACTTGTTTGGCTCGCCAACGATGTTTGTGAACAAGACTGACATGTATTTTGGCAATGATCGTTTGCCATTGGTGGAGGCTGCGCTTGAGCGTTCCTGAAGTTCCTGAGGCCGAAATGCCACGTCATGAGCCACCGGCGCTGAATGTGCCCGGGCCCGTATTGGCGCTGTTGGCGCTGATGGCCGGTATGTTTGTACTTTACGATCAATCCAGTCCCGATGGTCAGGATCAGATGATCTTGTGGCTGGCGTTGTTCCCGGCGCGCATTCTGGCGCCGACGGGTGAAAACCTGATCTGGCCGGGTGGTGTGGCGGGCGATTTCTGGACCTTTATCACTTATACCTTCATGCATGGCAGCTGGACGCATCTCATCGTCAACAGTGTCTGGCTGCTCGCTTTTGGCTCGGCGCTGGCGCGGCGGCTGGGGGCTGTGCGTTTCTATCTCTTCTATTTCACCTGCGGCATTGCCGGGGCGGTGTTGCATGTGGCGCTGAATGCCGGATCGATGGTGCCGATTGTTGGCGCTTCGGCGGCGCTGTCTGGCCTGATGGGCGGTGCGGCGCGGTTCATCTTTCTCAGCGACGGGCCGCTGGGCGGATTGATGCGGATTGGCCGCGACGGATTGCCGATCATGTCGCGCGGGCGGATGTCGATCATGGGGGCGCTGACGGATCGCCGCTCGATGATTTTCATTGTGGTCTGGCTGGGGCTTAATTTCCTCTTTGGGCCGACGGGTCTTTCAGCGGCTGTGGGCTCAAGCGCGGCTGTTGCCTGGGAAGCGCATATGGGTGGTTTTCTTGCGGGATTGCTGCTTTTCGGCCTGTTTGACCCGCTGCAATTTTCAGCCTCTGGCGGACCGGGCAATGTGGACTATGGCCAATGGCTGGGACCGCGCGACGGTAGATGAGAAAAGCCTATTGAATAGCCGGGTGGCATAACCACATAGCGGGTAGGTGGTTTCATCCCCCCAGAGGAGGCACTTCAATGAGCGACGGTTCGGCTTCGGCCAATGAGCTTGATCACGGCAAGGATGATGCAGGTGCCGCGCCTGATGCGTCCGGCCATGATCGCAAGGAACTTCTCTATCGTTTCCTGTACATGCTGGCGTTCTGGTTTCTCGGCAATATCGCGTTCTCGCTCTCCATCCTGATGGGCGCGGTGCAACTTGCCGTCATTCTTGTGACGGGCAAACGCAATGAAGAGCTGCGGAACTTCAGCCGCAATCTCATTCAATATGTCTGGCAGTGCCTGGCATTTGTGACATTTGCGAGTGAGGAAAAGCCGTTTCCGCTCGGCTCGTTTCCCAAGCTCTGAAGCGTAACGATCGCGCTGTCCCTGTACGACCAGATTGGCAGCAGGGCAGACGCGGATGGCCCGCGACTTTTAAATCTCAAAGAGGGCCGGGCCATGACGGTGAGGTGAATATTTTCTCTCGTCATTGGCCGGGCTTGATCCGGGCATGACAGGCGGAAGAATGGATTGCCGCGGCGCTCTGCGTCTCGCAATAACGCTTTCTCCTAAAAAAGCGGCTCGGTATAAAGGGGTCTGCCATCAAGGTTCAGGGACTTGATGGCAGCTTCGCCATCGTCTGAAATGGCGACATCCACCATGATGCGGCGCTCGTTTCGTGCCGCTTCCAGATCATGGCCTGTGCCTTCGGGCACGAAATAGCTCTCAATACCGTAATGAATGGTTGCCTCGCCGCAGCGCGGACAGGGCTGTTGTGACTTGTTGCCATTCGGGCCGGCAGGCGGCGCACTGCGATCCACATAGATGATCCGGCCACGGATGATGGCTTTTCCCTGTATGGCGTCAGGCCTGGTTCGGGACAAGGCGACGGCCTGCCAGATTTCGTTGGCTGGGGCGAGGGTGACGAAAACCTTGTCGCCGCTGGCGAGATCATCGGGCGCGCCGAGTTCGGCGACTTTCAGTCGTGAGATTTCATAATTGAGGGTCACATAATCGCCGCGGAAAATGTCGCGCGGATCGACGGGCTCGGTTGCCAGTCTGACAACCGTGGCACTGCTCAAGAGCGAGACACGCCCGGCAATCATCCAGCCAAGAAAAAAGGTCTGGAAAATCGCCAGCGCGACAAGGCCCAAGCCAAAGCGGTTCATCTTGCTCATTTGGCTTCTCCCGATGCGTCTTGTCCGACGGAACCGACAATGCGTCGTCGCATGCGCTCCATGAGGAGACTGCCCGCGATGAGCAGCACCCCACCAAGAAGGAAGAAGGCGGCCGTACCAAGCAGGGAGCCGAGCGCTTCGAAATAGACGTAAAGCGTTTCGCCGCCAAAGGCGATGAAGCCGAGATTGACGGTCATGCGGCTTTCGCGATGCGACCCATAGGAAATGAGCCAGGCCGACAGACCGAGGATCAAACCGACATTGATCCAGGGCCAAAGGCCGCCATCGCCGGCAAAGAGGGGACGGCAGATGAAGACAAGGGCGATGAGGCCCATGGCGGCAAGGTCGCGCGGTTGCAAATGAGCGCTGCGCCGCGCCCACATGGTCAGACCGGCAAGCGAAAGCAGCAAGACGCTGAGCAGCCAGAAATCGGGTCTGCCGCTGTCATGGAACGTACCGGCATATTGCATTACCCAGAGCAGGGCGAAGGTGAGCACGATGCCGTAATGCTCCATGATGGTGCCAAGGCGCGCCATGTTTTTGGTCAGCGCGACGCCCTTGAGCCAGAGCGCCAGCGCCATCAGGCCGAAAGCGCCGAGCAGGCTCGCATTATTGAGATCAAACACTTGCGTGAAGGCGGTGGCATTGATGCCAAGCCAGAAGACGAGCGCGAGCAAACCGAGATGTATGGCGGGGGTCCAGCTCAGCGCCAGTGTGAGCCACATGGCGGGTATCCAGACGATGAGGAAAGACCAGTGTATCGCATTGGGGTCGAGATTATGCGTGAAGGCGGTCCAGATGCCTGCGAGCAAAAAGCCGAGTGCCAGAGCGGGGCGCGAGGGCAAGATGGCGGCGGCAAACAGGGCAGCGAGACACCAGGCGAGTATGCCGCCCGGATCGTCCGTTTGAATGTGATAGATCTGCGCGATGAGCATGATGGCCGCGCCGAAGAACAACAATCCGAGCAACAAGGCGGCTTGCGCGAAGTTGGGCTGGTTGCGGCGATTGGCGTAGATCGCGACGCCATAGCCAACCCACATGGCAGCAAAAATCATGACGAGCTTGGTGAGTTTGGAAATCTCGCCCCAGTTTGCCGCGACAAAGCTCATGGCGGCAAAACCGATCAGCACCACGCCGAGAATGGCGAGGATCGAGGCCATGGAGCGCGAGCGGACGCCCGTGCTGGCCTGACGCAGAATGGCTTCGGCATTGGCGGGCGTCACCCAGCCACGCTCGATCCAGAGGTCGATATCGGTCTTGAGGCGCTGGACATAGAGGGTTTGCCACATGGCTCGGGATTCCGTTGTTTTGGCGTTTTTGACGATCTGATCACAAGATTTCCTGTCACCCCGGATTTATTCCGCGGTCCGGTCTTGCATCGGATAGCTCCCGGTACGAGGCCGGGATGACAGTATCAGAAGACGTGGATGGTCGGACGAGCCGGGTCATGGCAATAAAAGTGTCAATGACATTCCCAACCGTCAGGCTTGCAGCTTGCGACGCAATGTCGCATGATTTCCCCGGGCGGGCGAATGCCGTCGCGGCGGGCTGCTATCCGGGGAGGGATAGGCGTCCGGAGAAGCTGCGAGCGGCGGCGATCCGAGGAGGAATGCCATGAATGTAGCGACCATTCTGAAGTCCAAGGGTTCGGACGTTTCGACACTCGGACCGAATGTCACCTTGCAGGACGCGGCGCGACTTTTGACCGAGCAACGCATTGGTGCCGTGGTCATCGTCAATGGCCAGTCACTGGCCGGGATTCTGTCAGAGCGTGACATTGTGAAGGCCATTGCCGCGCATGGCGCTGTGGCCCTCGCCAAGCCGGTGCGTGATGTCATGACGACGCGTGTCGTCACCTGCGATCTCAACGATTCAGTCGATGAGATCATGGATTCGATGACGGCTGGTCGTTTCCGCCATCTGCCGGTTGTCGAGGCCGGGACGCTGATCGGCATCATTTCCATTGGTGACGTGGTCAAGCATCGCATGGCCGAAACCGTTATGGAAACCGAAGCGCTGAAACTTTACATCAGTTCCGGCGCCTGATCTCAGGCCATCAGCTCGATTGCTTCAATGATGTCGGGGAGGGCCTGACGGGTCGCTTCCCGACCGAGGCGGATCATTTCATCCGCCCGGTCAAAATCGAGCAGGCTCATGTGACCAACTTTCGGCGCGATCACAACATCAGGCGGATCGCTGGCCATGCGCATACGGCCCAGACGATCCGTCACGATGTTGAGGGAGGCGAGGAGGACACTGGCGAGTCGCGGCTCACGCTGTTTGCCGCCACCAACGACCCGCTGCAGTACCTCGGTTTCTTCCTTGCGTTTGGAGGTACCAAAGACGCTGTCCCACAGCCATTCATGCATGGGCAAATCGGTGCCGACTGCCCGCGCCTTGTCCTGCTCCTCACGACGCGCGGCGATTTCATCCCGCACGCTCGGATCGTTATCAATGGCCTCTTCCAGGCCTTCAAAGATGTGATCATCGCGCAACGGGGGTGGGGCGAGATCCTTGACGTATGAATTTGCGTTGCCGACTTCGCGTCGCGCGCGGCGCAGGTCGCGCGTGTCATAGGGGTCGTTGGTCAGGTTGACGGCAATGACGACACGTGAGCCGAGGGCGCGGGCAACCGAGACGGGCACGGGGTTGACAAGCGCGCCATCGATCAACCAGCGGCCATCTACCGCCATGGGCGTGAAGATGCCCGGAACGGCATAAGATGCGCGGATCGACTGGATGAGATCGCCATGATGCAGCCAGAGCTCGTGGCCGGTGGTGAGCTCGGTGGCGACAGCGACGAAGGTTTTGGGCAGGTCCTCAATAGCCAGTCCCGACAGATGTGCCTGCATCAGGTCGGCGAGTTTGGCGTCGCCAATGATGCCGGTGGAACGGAAGCGGAAATCAAGCAGCCCGAGAATGCGGCGCTTGTTGAGGCTACGTGCGAACTCTTCCAGGGCATCCAGTTTGCCGGCGACATGGCAGGCCCCGACGAGTGCGCCTATGGAGGTGCCGGACACGATGTCGGCTTCGATGCCCGCTTCATCGAGTTCGCGCAAGACACCGATATGCGCCCAGCCACGCGCTACGCCAGAGCCAAGCGCGATGCCGATTTTGGGGCGGCTGATTTTTAACGGTGTCATGTACGCAACTTGCTTTTACAGGTTTCGACCAATCCATCATTGCATTTCTGCTCCCGGATTGCCGCGCCCCTCCGGGGCTCGCAATTCCGGGGCTCGCAATTCCGGGGCTCGCAATGACGAAAATGCCAGTTACCCGTCGTCATATTGGTCGTGTCTGTATTCCGAGTCTCTGGCGAAATTATGTCGGAGACAATGTGGGCCTAGTCATGCTTGTGGGCAAGGCGCAGCATGTCGGTGGCGGCGAGTGTCTTGCCATCGCTGCCCAGGGGCACAGCGCGATAAAAGCAGGAGCGAAAGCCGACATGGCAGCAGCCGCCATCGCCATCGACCTTCACCTTGAGCCAGATCGTATCCTGATCGCAGTCGGTTCGCATTTCGATGACGCTCTGAATCTGGCCGCTGGTATCGCCCTTGTGCCAGAGCGCCTGACGCGAGCGTGACCAGTACCAGGCGGTGCCCTCGGCAATGGTGCGGGCCAGCGCTTCCTCATTCATCCAGGCATGCATCAGCAATTCGCCACTCGCCGCGTCGGTCGTGACAACGGGGATCAGGCCGCGCTCGTCAAAGCGTGGCGCGAAAACGAGGGCTTCTTCCAGCACCTGTTTGGTGTCGGCTGTGCCGAAGCGGGATAAGGGCGACATGGTATTTTCTCCGGACCCCGCCACATGTGGCGGCTGACCCATCGTAAGGACGAAAACGGCCCGGACAAGGGCCCATGAGGGGGCTTGTCCGGGCCGCGAAAGAACGTTTTGAGCGTCAGCGCCTAATAGCCGCGGATCATCTGCATGAAGCGGGTTTCAAGGCGCGGGTCTTCGCGGAAGACGCCGGTGAAGAGGCTGGTGATCGTGGCGACATCGGGCTTATGAACGCCGCGCGTGGTCATGCACTGATGCTTGGCTTCCACGAGAATGGCCACGCCCGCGGGTTCGAGAGCGGTGTTGATGGCATCGACAATCTGTTGCGTCATGGTTTCCTGCGTTTGCAGGCGACGGGCATAGATCTCGACGACGCGGGCGAGCTTGGAAATGCCCACGACCTTGTTGGTCGGCACATAAGCGATATGCACCTTGCCAAGAATGGCCACCATGTGGTGTTCGCAATGGGATTCGAGCGCGATGTCGCGAAGCATCACCATGTCGCTATAACCTTCAACATCTTCGAAGGTGCGGCCGAGTTCCTTGAACGGATCGGCATTATAGCCTTCGAAAAATTCTTCATAGGCGCGCACGACGCGACCGGGCGTATCCACCAGACCTTCGCGGTCGGGATTGTCGCCTGCCCAGGCAATCAGCGTGCGAACAGCCGCTTCAGCCTCTTCGCGGCTTGGGCGCTTCAAGGGGATGGTGAGGTTTTCCACGCGGTTCCGGAATCCATCTACAACAGCATTCATGTCCATTTGACCACTCTCCAGGGGTTTCCCGACCGCCTCGCCCACGCAATCCTCTTGGGGGGACTTTGTGACCTGCGCTGCATTCGGTTCAATTCACGAGAGGTTTCCGTCACGGAAACACTCGCTTTGCCCATCAAGCACGGGTCTTATGCCATGCTGTTTTTGATGTGACACCGTCTAAAGGATGCATATAGCTTTGCACAAAGGGGCTATCAAGGGTGCAGGTTTAATTGTTCGGCGCAAATTGCCGGGTTTGGGGCATCCAATTTTGGCTGTTTACGCCTGGTTTGCAATTTCGGTTCACCTTGTTAATGCTTGCGATGGCCCGGCAAGGCCAGTATCAGTGGGACAGCGGCGCGCGAGGCTGCGGCGATTCAGGATGTTCGGAAATGACCTGTCGAACCCGATACAAGGCTCAAACCTGCCATTTTGACTGAGTCCCCGCCGGGAGGCGGGTGGTCTCGGTCGCCTGACCCCTGACGCCCAGACCGGACCCCTCCTGATGAAAACCGCCAAGCCGCTATCGCTCTATAATTCGCTGACACGCAGCAAGGAGATTTTTACGCCTGCCGATCATCAGCGCGTAACCATGTATGTCTGCGGCCCCACGGTTTACAATTTCGCCCATATTGGCAATGCCCGACCGGCCGTCGTTTTTGACGTGCTCGCCCGGTTGCTGCGGCGGCTTTATCCGCATGTCGTTTATGCCCGCAACATCACCGACATCGAGGACAAGATCATTGCCGCCGCGCGCGAGCAGGGCGTCGAGATCGGTGTCATCACGCAAAAATATGCCGACATCTATCGTCAGGATATGGGGGCGTTGGGTGTGATCGTGCCGGATATCGAGCCGAAGGCGACGGAGAGCGTGCCGGAGATGATCGCGATCATGCAGCGGCTCATCGCGGCGGGACATGCCTATGCGGCGGAAGGGCATGTGCTGTTCAATGTGCCGAGCGACAAGGCCTATGGTCGGCTTTCGGGCCGTGATCGCGACGACATGATTGCCGGGGCGCGGGTGGAAGTGGCACCCTATAAAAAAGACGCCGCAGACTTTGTGTTGTGGAAACCCTCGACACCTGATCAGCCGGGGTGGGACAGCCCTTGGGGACGCGGGCGTCCGGGCTGGCATATCGAATGCTCGGCCATGATCGAGAAGCATCTGGGCGAGACCATCGACATTCATGGCGGTGGCATTGACCTGCAATTTCCCCATCATGAGAATGAGCTCGCGCAATCAAGCTGCGCCCATGGCGGCGCGCCGCTGGCCCGCTTCTGGCTCCACAATGGCTTTGTGAATATCGAAAAAGAGAAGATGTCCAAATCCGTCGGCAATGTGCTGCTGGTGCATGACCTCATCAAAACAGCGCCGGGCGAGGCGATCCGGCTGGCGCTGCTCAATGGGCATTACCGCCAGCCGCTTGACTGGACAGCCGACGGACTCACCCAATCTGTGAGGATGCTGGACCGGCTTTATGGGGCGTTGCGCGGGCTTTCGGATGTAAAATCTGAGCCAACCCACGATGCCGTGCCCTCGGCTTTCTGGGAGGCGCTGCTCGATGACCTCAATACACCCAAGGCCTTGGCCGAGCTTTTTGCCCTGGCAAAGCAGGCCAATACCGAGACGGATCCCGGCACGCGCGCGCAGCTCAAGGCCGCGCTTCTGGGTTCGGCGCAGCTTTTGGGGCTGCTGCAAAGCGATCCGGAAACATGGTTTGCAGGCGCCGGGGTGGTATCCCATATAAATGCCGAGGAGATCGAAGCCTTGATTGCGGGGCGCAATGCCGCGCGCAAGGCCAGGGATTTCAAGGAAGCCGACCGGATCCGCGATGAACTTACGGAGAAGGGCGTGCAGATTGAAGATGGCCCGCAGGGAACGACGTGGCGGGTGGCGAGTTGAGGCGATGCTGAACGAGATTTACAATCAGCGCATTCTGAAGCTGGCGGCGGATATCCCGCTGACGGCGCGGTTGGCTGCGCCTGATGCCACGGCGGTGGCGGTCTCGAAACTTTGCGGTTCCAAGGTGACGGTCGATATTTGCATGTCGGGTGACCGCGTGGCTGCCTATGGCGCCGAGATCAAGGCTTGTGCTCTGGGGCAGGCGTCCTCCTCGATCATGGCGCGTCATGTCATCGGCGCAAGCGCGGCAGAGCTTCATGCCGTCGCGGCGCAGATGCGGAAAATGCTGAAAGAGGATGGTCCGGCCCCGACGGGCGACTGGGCCGATCTTGAAGTGCTCGAACCGGTTCGGGGCTATAAGGCGCGTCATGCCTCCACATTGTTGATATTCGACGCTGTGGAGGAGGCGATTGATGCCGCCATGGCGCGCAATGACGGCAAGAGTAGACGTGGATGACCCGCCTGAAGCGGGTCATGACGGGTATTTGTTGCGTCGTCATGGCCCGGCTTGTCCGGGCCATCCCACGTCTACAAGGCCCTGAATGCGGGGATCCCGGGATGACGGCTACCGGTCGGATTGCCTGGCTTTGCTCGTCATGACATCGCTGTTTCCAGTCAGGCTTGGGCGGCACACGAGCCCGCTGGTTGTGCCCATCCCGATTAAAAGCTAACAAATGCGCCGACAGGGGCTGGCTTCCAGCCTTCGAGTCGCGGAAACGGAATCTGGCTCATGCGGCCTGCCCGAAAGACATCTGGTCTGGTTGCGCTGATGATGCGCGGCGTCATCCAGTTTTATCGGATGATCATCTCACCGATGATCGGGCCGCGTTGCCGACATCTGCCGACCTGCTCGGAATATGGCCTGACAGCCATAGAGCGGTTCGGTGCCTGGCGAGGCGGCTGGCTGACGCTGGCGCGCCTCAGCCGCTGCCACCCTTGGGGCAGTCACGGGTTTGACCCCGTGCCCGAGGAATTGGCGGCGGCGCCGCTGTGGGCGCCGTGGCGCTATGGGCGGTGGAAGATGGTTGAGGTTTCGGCGGGGCGTGACGGCTTGAGCGATTGCGACGGACAACACTGAGCGGCAGCGACTGAGTGAATTGAGAGACAGATAATGATCAGACTGACACTTCCCGATGGCGCGGTCCGCGAATTTGATGCGCCCTTGAGCGGCCTTGCCTTTGCCGAGAGCATTGCCAGGTCGCTCGCCAAGAAGGCGATTGCCGTCAAGCTTGATGGTGAGGTGAAAGACCTTGCCACGCTCATCGACAAGGATGCGGCGATTGAAGTTGTGGTGCGCGAGACGACCGATGGCGTCGATCTGCTGCGCCATGACTGTGCCCACGTCATGGCTGAGGCCGTGCAGGAGCTTTTCCCCGGTACGCAGGTGACGATCGGCCCCGTGATCGAAAACGGCTTTTTCTATGACTTTGCCCGCTCGGAGCCTTTCAAGGCTGAAGACCTTGAAAAGATCGAAGCGCGGATGAAGGAAATCGTTGATCGTGACGAGACGATCACGCGTGAAGTCTGGGATCGCGACGAGGCGGTCGCCTATTTCAGGAAAATCGGTGAAGCCTATAAGGCCGAACTCATTGAAGCCATTCCGGCGGGTGAACCTGTGTCGATCTATCGACAGGGCCATTGGCTTGATCTTTGTCGCGGGCCGCACCTCCCGTCCACGGGCAAGCTCGGCAAGGCCTTCAAGCTGACGAAACTCGCTGGCGCTTATTGGCGCGGCGACAGCCGCAACGAGATGCTTCAGCGCATTTACGGCACCTGCTGGGCGAATGAAAAGGACCTCGAAGCCTATCTGACGATGGTGGAAGAGGCCGAGCGCCGCGACCACCGCAAGATCGGTCGCGAGATGGAGCTTTTCCATTTGCAGGAAGAGGCGCAGGGCTCGGTGTTCTGGCATCCCAAGGGCTATCGCATCTGGCAGGCGCTGGAACAATATGTGCGCCGTCGCATTGACCGGGCTGGTTATGTGGAAGTGAAAACGCCGCAGTTGCTCGATGCCAAGTTCTGGGAACAGTCAGGCCATTGGGGCAAGTATCGCGAAAACATGTTCGTGGTGCCGGACGAAGTTCCGTCCACGGATGATGAGGCCCCGATCCTGTCGGGCAAGGCCAAGCTCATGGCGATCAAGCCGATGAACTGCCCGGCGCATATCCAGATTTTCAAGCAGGGCGTCAAATCCTACCGTGATCTGCCGCTGCGCATGGCGGAGTTTGGCTGTTGCCATCGCAACGAGCCGCATGGTGCGTTGCATGGGCTGATGCGTGTGCGCCAGATGACGCAGGATGACGCGCATATTTTCTGTCGCGAAGACCAGATCCAGAGCGAAACAGAAGCCTTCTGTGCGTTGCTTGAAACGGTCTATGACGATATGGGCTTTACCGACGTTGCCATTCGTCTGGCGACACGGCCGGAGATGCGTGCCGGTTCGGACGAGACCTGGGATAAGGCCGAAAAGGCATTGGGCGACGCACTTCGCGCCACGGGCCGTGACTTTGTGGTGGCGCCGGGCGATGGCGCTTTCTATGGCCCAAAACTTGAGTTCCATTTGAAGGATGCCATTGGCCGTTCCTGGCAGCTTGGCACCTTGCAGCTCGATTTTGTGCTGCCGGAGCGGCTGGACGCCAGCTATATCGGCGAAGACAGCGCCAAGCATCGTCCGGTCATGCTGCATCGCGCGATCATGGGCTCGCTGGAACGCTTTATCGGCATTTTGATTGAGCATTATGAGGGTCGTTTCCCGCTATGGCTCGCGCCTGTGCAAGCCGTGGTGGCGACAATCACCTCGGAGGCTGATGACTACGCGTTGAGCGTGGCTGAAGAGCTGCGCGCGGCGGGCTTGCGCGTTGAAACCGATCTGCGCAATGAGAAGATCAACTACAAGGTGCGCGAACACTCGGTTGGCAAGGTGCCGGTCATTCTGGTGGCCGGACGGCGCGAGGCTGAGGAGCACAAGGTTTCGGTGCGTCGCCTTGGTTCGCAGGATCAGACAGTGATGACACTGGATGAGGCGATCATTTCTCTCAAGGCCGAGGCGACGCCGCCCGATTTGCGCTGATCGCCTCCTGTCCTCCGCCCTCAGTGTCATCCCGGCCTTGTGCCGGGATCCATCTCTATTGAAGTATGGACCCCGGAATAAATCCGGGGTGACAGATTCGGGTGGGGGATGCATTGCATTCCCGCCCATCCGTGGCGGACAGGCCACGGTGGTTATGGTTAGGATCAGCCTGGGTATGACACGGGCTGGGGAAATGGCATGAGGCCGGGAAGACGGGCGGGGGCAGCCTTTGCGCTGACACTTACGATTTTGAGTTCCAACCTCAAGGCCGACGAGCAAGAGATACCGGCGCAAATGGCGCCAGTGGCAAGCGGCGGCGAGGTGATTGATCCCGCCCTTGTGACAACGCCGATGGTTTGGCGCTGGCGCATTACCAAGACCGAGTGGAGTGCGAGCGATGAACGCGCCTATGGCGAGTTTGTGGCTGCGATCGGCAAGAGCGATTGCCACAAGGTCGATCAATGCCTGCAAAGCCCCGCCAATATCTATCGATCAAGCGATCCCAAGGGGGCCTATTATTTTTCAGACTGCGCGGACCTGCCCTATATGCTGCGCGCCTATTTTGCATGGAAAAATGGCTTGCCCTTTTCTTATGCCAGCGGCGTGGCCGCCGTTGGCGCGTCGCGTGATCTGCGCTATTCGCGCTATGGCAATTATGTCTTTGCGCGACAGGATGTCGTGGCGCCCGTTGAAGGCGCCTATCCCAATGCGCGCTCGGTGCTGAATACGCTCAACAATACAATATCGAGCGCGATGTTCCGCTACGCCCCGGGTTTGACACGTGGCGAAGCGACCGACTTTTATCCCGTCAGGATTGCGCCGGGTTCCATTCGTCCGGGTACGGTTATTTATGACCCGAATGGCCATGTCGCGGTTGTCTATGATGTCGATGATGAAGGGCGCATTCGTTTCATTGACGCCCATCCTGATAATTCCCTGACACGCGGCAATTACGGTCGGCGCTTTGTGCGTGCTTCGCCGCCCATGGGCGCAGGGTTCAAGAACTGGCGACCGTTGAAACTGGTCGGCGCCCGTCAGGGAGCCGATGGCACCTGGTATGGGGGGCGCATTGAAGCAACGCCCGACAAGGAGTTGCCGGATTGGTCGGATGAGCAGTTCTACGGCACAGTGACGCCCAGGCCCACCGGCTGGCAAAGCTCGGTCTTTGTCTATAAGGGGCAGGTCATGGATTATTATGACTATGTGCGTCATGCGAGCGCCGGACATGACATTGTCTATGATCCCGTTGAAGAGACGCGCAGCATGGTCGCAGGTCTCTGCGAGGATTTGCACTATCGCGTGCAGGCGGTCGATATCGCGATCAAGGCCGGTCTCGACAAGCAGGCGCAACCCTCACGTCTGCCGCCAAACATTTACGGCACGGAGGGGGATTGGGAGACCTATTCGACTCCGTCACGTGATGCGCGTCTCAAGGTGTCGTTTCAGGAGCTGCATGATCAGGTCGCCAATTTTCTCGCGCTCTATGCCCAGAAAGCACCGGACATTGTTTATGCGGGAAATGACCTGAAGGGCGATTTGAAGCGCGCCTATATGGAAGAGACCAGGGCTTGCCGCATTGCCTATCAGGCAAGCAATGGCGAGACACGCGAAATGAGTTTTGAAGAGGTCAAGGCGCGGCTCTTTGCCATGTCCTTTGATCCTTATCATTGCATCGAGCGACGCTGGGGCGCGACATCGGGGGCGGAACTTGCGACCTGTCAGGAAGATGGCTTGAAGCGCGCCTGGTATGAGGCGGAATCAAGATTGCGCAATCAGACAGAACGCACTTATGACGCGCGAATGGATTTTGATCTTGGTGATTTGCGCGGTCGCGTGCCCGGCATCGGGCAGGATGCGCCGCCTGCCATTGATGTGTTGTCATTGCTGAACGACGGGCAGTCAAGCGAAGTTGCCGTGACGCCATAGGCATCAGAATTGCAACCACAAGCCGACGCGCCATGTCTTTTCATTAAGTGTTTCGCGGCCTGTAATGACGGTCTCATATCCTGCTTCGAGTGCAATGTTCCCGGCAATGTTTTGCACGAGCGACAGGCCGAGTTTTGTCGATTGGTAGAGACCGCCTGAGGCGTTGACGCTCAGGGCCGTGGTGTTCATGCTTTTGATGAGCAGCATGGTGTCTTGATAGGGTTTCAGGCCGAGCGTGACATCGGCGCGCACGAGATCAGGGGCGTTGCCAGTGCTTTTTGTATAACCGACTTCCTGGACTGAAAAAGCCTCAATGCCGAGGACGGGGGCCGAACGCGCCATGACGATGGCCATTTCGCCATCCACATCGCCGCTATGGGGAGAGGAGGGATTGTCGCCTGAGGTTGTGCCATGGATGGTCGCAAGCGGCTGAAGCGAGAAAGTGGTTTCCTGCCAGTCGCCAAGGCAAAGTCGTGCACCCAATTTCAATCGGCTCATGCCCTCACTCGTGAAATGGTCGCCACGATAATTGGTGTCGTCGCGTGTCCATGCCATCTCGTTGATGAGCGTCAGATTTTTACTCAAACCAAACTCGACATAGGGCGCAACTTCCCATTTTTTATAGGAACTGGCGGATTGTTTGTTGCCGGAGATGCCATAGCGCGCATTGGCCTGGGTCGATGTGATCGGGACAATCACCTGCCAATGACCCTGGGCTTGTGGCCAGCCGCCAGCGGTTGCATCACTGGCAACCATGCCCCATATCACGCTGACAAGCAGGGCCATCCATGACCTTTGGCGCCCCGTTTGTGTCACGAAAATCCCCATTTTGCCCTTGGGCATGGTGGCGATTTACGGTTTACATGTAAAGCCGTTCGGTCCCCTGGCCGACCCACCCGAGAAAGATGTTTGAATGTTAGTGCCTGAGATGATCGATCTGTTGCTGACGCGCCGTTCCGTGAAGGCGATGACCATGGTGGAGCCGGGGCCGGATGCGCAAGAGCGCGAGATCATCTTGCGTGCGGGTGCGCGTGTGCCCGATCACGGCAAGCTCGCGCCCTGGCGTTTCATCCTGTTCGAGGGAGAGACGCGGGCGGCCTTTGGCGATGTGTTGCGTCAGTCCTGGCTGGCAAGGGAATCTGGTGCAAGCGAAGATCAGTTACAATTTGAGGCGCGGCGTTTTTTGCGAGCGCCGCTTGTCATTGCCGTTATTTCGCGCGTGACGCCGGGCATCAAGATACCGGAATGGGAGCAGACGCTTTCGGTCGGTGCTGTGTGCCAGAACATGCTGGTGGCGGCGACCGCGCTGGGCTATGGCGCGCAATGGCTGACAGAGTGGTATGCCTATGATGCACAGGTCATGCGGGCACTCGATTTGGGGGAGAATGAGCGCGTGGCGGGCTATCTCTATTTCGGGCGGCCCAGCGTTCCCAACGACGAGCGACCGCGCCCGGTGCTTTCAGAAATCACGTCGTACTGGCAGGCTTGAATCAAAGACCCTTGATGTCGCCATCCTGCACGCGCGCCATGAGCGCGGATTGATGCATGGCGACGCCGATCTTGCTTTTTTTCGATTTGCCGTTTTCATCCTGATGCGTGATTTCCATGTGAAAAATCTGCGCCCGGTTGTCCACGACGAATGAAACAAAGACAATGAAGCAGAGCGCACCCACACTGAGCGAAGCCGAGGGGCTTTGCAGATAGATCAGACCGGTAATGACAAGGCCGCTTATCATGATGAAGAGGGCCAGGGCCGATTTGAAAGTGCTCATGATCTTGCTCCGTCGGCAGGTTTTGCCGCTATATGAAACTATAGCTTGACTGGATCACAAACAGGAAATGTGAAGGTTTGATGGCCGGATCGGACAAAAAGCGGCAGAACAACCTGGCGGCAGGCATTCAGGCCATCCTGTTTGACAAGGATGGCACGCTGTTCGATTTCCATTCGACATGGCTGCCGCTGCTGCGGGAAGCCGCCTCTCTGGCAGCGCGTGGCGATGAGGCGCTGATCCCGAAACTCATGGCGCTTGGCGGGCATGATGACTTGTCAGGGCGGATCGTGTCGGGGAGTGTGCTTGCTGCCGGGGATACGGTTGAACTCGTCGCCAGTTGGGCGTCCCATATTGAGGGCTGGCAGAAGGCCACTTTGGTCGAGCGGCTGGACGCGTTGTTTGCCACCAAGGGGCCGATCCGTGCGGCACCTGTGACGGAACTTCCACCGCTGATGCGACAGTTGAGAGCTCAGGGCTATCGGCTTGGACTGGCGACCAATGACACCGAGGCGGCAGCGCGCGCGACGATCGCGCGATTTGAAATCGACCCTTATTTTGATTTTCATTGCGGCTATGACAGCGGACATGGGTCGAAGCCGTTGCCCGGCATGGCGCATGCCTTTTGCGACACGGTTGGTCTGTCGCCTGAAAATATCGCGGTGGTGGGCGACAATGGTCATGATCTGGAAATGGGCCATGCGGTCGGTGCAGGCCTGATCGTCGGTGTACTGACGGGCACGAGTGCGCATGCCGATCTCGCACCCCGCGCCGATGCTGTCATTCAAAGCATTGCCGAATTACCGGCGCTGCTGGCACAACGTCGGCTGTGATTATCAGCGCCAGCTTATCGGACGAATATCGAAAGCAAGGCTGATGCGCTTGGTCTGACCGGTAAAGGGCAGGGTGCGATGAAAGAGATAAGAGGGGAAGAAGAAGGCGTCTCCCTCACGTGGCTCATAAGAAATTGTCACAGGTTCGAAGCGTGGTTTGAAATCGGGCGGAGGGCGACCAAACTCGATCCAGCCATCTTGTGACGTCTCGCCATCGCCAAGTGTTGAGGGCAGGGCGACGTAATAAACGCCGCTCATCCAGCCGCCGACATGAATATGCGAATGCTGGTGGCCTTGTTCGGCGAGCAACGTGCCCCAGAGGTCGATGCGATAATCGCGCGGGATCTGGCCGAGAAAGGCATGGCCGCGCTCAACGGTCAGCGTGTCGAAATGGGAATCGATGGCGCGGCGCAGGATTTTTTCAAAGGTGATGAAGGGTTCACGCGGATTGTCGAGCAGGAGACCCGTCTGGCCGCCACCGCGCGTGGCCTTGCCTGCCGGTTCCCAGACCTGTGTTTCATCGGCAATCAGCGCCTCAGCCAGGGCGGCGTTGAAATCGGCGAGGGAAGCGAAGCCCTCCGGCGTTTCCAGCGAGACGCGTTTCACCATCTTGCCGATTTCGGCACGCGTGCCCATGGGCATTTCGCCAAGGTCCTGGGCGCGGGCAAAGGGCAACCAGGCCGCAGCGCGGCGCTCGGGACCGAAGGCTGCCAGCGTGCGTTCAAAAATGCGCGCCGCTTCACCCGGATCGTCCAAACGCAGTTTGGTCATGCCGAGGCTCACATGGACCATGCCGTTCTTGGGATCAAGGGCCAGCGCTTTTTTATAGGCCGCTTCTGCGCCTTTCATGTCGCCTTTCTTTTGCAGCGCATTGCCGAGATTGCCATAGGCGGCGGCAGAGTCGGGATTGAGCGCAATCGCCTTGCCAAGCGCTTCGATGGACTGATCGAGATTTTCCAGTCGCAGTTCAACAACGCCAAGCGCCATCCAGCTTGCGGCTTTTTCGGGGGCCAGTGCTGTCGCGGCGCCAAAGGCTTCGGCCGCCTCGGCGAAGCGTCCGGCGCGCTGATAGAGCTGGCCGAGGGTCGAGCGGATGGTTTCGTTCTGGGAGAAGACGCGGGCGGCATCTTCATAAAGTTTCAGCGCTTCGCCCCAGCGGTTGAGCTGTTGAAGGAGACGCCCCAGATTAAGCCAGGGCGTGGGGGTGGTCGGGTCGATGCCAAGCGAGCGGCGCAGCAGGGCTTCGGCCTGCGGCAACTCGCCTTTTTGGACGCAAAGCGAGGCGAGCAGGGCCATGACATCCTGATCGACAGGATTGGCGGTCAATGCGGCGCGGGCAGCCTCATAGGCCTTGCCTTTTTTACCCTGCTTCAGGAGATCGAGAATCTGCCGAGCCGGGGGTGTTGTTGGCGCGTCGCTCATCTGGTCTTGCTGTTCGTTCACTTGTCTTCCCGTCAGGTCGGTTGGGGCCCCAAACTGCACGGGCCGGGGCCTGGGGTCAATGGTTGGAATGTCAGCTTGGAATGTCACGCTGGACGGGCAGGGTTAACCTGCCAATATGGCGTCCCGTCCCTTCCTTGCAGCCGAGATCGTGACCGAAATGCCTCCCCTGCACCGACCGCAGTTTCGAGACGCCCTGATCGTCTGGGCCAAGATCGGACTCTTGAGCTTTGGCGGACCAGCGGGACAAATCGCCCTCATGCATCGCGTCCTGGTGGATGAGAAGAAATGGTTGCAGGAAGCCCAGTTTCTTCACGCGCTCAATTTCTGCATGTTGCTGCCGGGGCCGGAAGCGCAGCAGCTCGCGACCTATAGCGGCTGGTTACTGCATGGCGTGAAGGGCGGACTGGCGGCGGGGCTGTTGTTCATTCTGCCCGGCGTCGTCGTCATGCTGGCGCTTTCGATGCTCTATGCGGCCTATGCCGATCTTGGGTTTGTCGCCGGGCTGTTCTTTGGCATCAAGGCGGCTGTCTTTGCTGTTGTCATTGAAGCGCTTATCCGCATTGCCAGGCGTGTCCTGAAAACACCGGCGCTATATTCGCTCTCCGTGGCATCCTTCGTGGCGATTTTCTTTTTTGCGATGCCCTTCCCGATTGTCATTCTGGCGGCGGCGCTGGCCGGATCGCTTGGTGTGCATTTTGCGCCGGAAATATTTGGTGTGCGTTCGATCGAGGACGAGCCAGAGATCGTGACGCAACGCGCGACAGTTGCGGGCACGCTTGGCACGATTGTCATCGGTGGCGGGCTATGGCTTGGACCCGTCGTGGCGCTGTTTCTTGTTTTCGGTTCGCAAAATGTATTTGTCCAGGAAGCCGTCTTTTTCAGCAAGATGGCGGTCGTCACATTTGGCGGTGCTTACGCGGTGCTGGCCTATGTGGCGCAGGAGGCGGTTCAGCATTTTGGCTGGCTGCAACCGGGTGAAATGCTGGATGGGCTGGGTCTGGCTGAAACAACGCCCGGTCCCCTTATCATGGTGTTGCAGTTTGTCGGCTTTCTCGCGGCCTATCGCGCGACCAGTGGCATCGACCCGATGGTGGCGGGTGTGCTGGGCGCCCTGCTCACGACATGGGTGACCTTTGCGCCGTGCTTCTTGTGGATTTTTCTCGGCGCGCCCTATGTCGAGCGGCTGCGCAAAGTCCTATGGCTCAATGCCGCCCTGAGCGCCATCACGGCGGCTGTTGTCGGCGTGATCCTCAATCTCGCGCTCTGGTTTGGCCTGCATGTGCTATTTGCCAAGGTCACTCAAACGCATGTCGGCATGTTGCGGCTTTGGTCACCTGAATGGGCGAGCCTTGACATGGGGGCCTTGGTGCTGAGCCTTGCGGCCATACTCGCCATGCTGCGCTTTCACATGGGCATGATGCCGGTCCTTGCAACCTGCGCTGTCGCGGGCGTCGTGATGCGCAGCCTTATGGGCGTGTGAAACTTGCGGCACGCGCGATCAGGCGTTCAGCCTGACGCAAATGTGGACGATCAAGCATGGTGCCGTTGAGGCCGACGACGCCGACATCACCCGCTTCGGCAAAAACCGCGACGACAGCACGGGCATGGGTGAGCTCTTCCTCGGAAGGCGTGAAGACGCGATTGATGATTGCGACTTGCGCCGGATGAATGGCCATCTTGCCGGTGAAGCCATCACGCGCGGCATCGCGCGCCTGTTTTTCGAGGCCCGCTTCATCGCGATAATCGCCATAGATCGTATCGAGCGGATCAACACCCGCAGCAACAGCGCCAAGCAGCGTCAATGTGCGGGCGAGTTTATAGGGCTCGGTGTAGTTTCCCGCTTCGTCCTTGTTGTGGCGTGCGCCAAGGGCGGCGGCGAGATCTTCAGCCCCCCAGGAAAGGGCGGCCAGACGCGGGCTGGACCCTGCATAGCTGCCAAGATTGAAAAGTGAGGCGGCGGTTTCCGTGGCAACACAGCATAGCCGCGTTGAGCCGCGTTCAATGTCAAACTCGGCTTCAATCGCGTCAATGCGTGTGGCAATCCGGGCGACACAGGCGCCTGAGATGGTTTTGGGTATCATGATCATGTCGGGGCGTGCGGGAATGACCGCAAGCAGGTCCTCTTCCCACAAACCGCTATCCAGCGCATTGATGCGAATGATGAGTTTGGGGCCCTTGCGGTCGGCACGATGCAGGTAGCAACGGGCACCCTTGCGAGCCTCGTCCTTGCGAGAAAGCGCAACTGAATCTTCCATATCAAGGATCAGCGCATCAGCGCCACTTTCAGCGCCTTTGGCGAGTTTCTTGTCGCTGTCGGCCGGTACGAAGAGGAGGGATCGCATGCCTCAGGCCTTTGTGGTTTCTGGCGCACGGGCATGCATGAATGCCTGACGCGTGCAGGAGGCAACTTCCTCATTGTGCTGATTGAAGGCCTTGTGTTCGAAGGTGACGATGCCTGCCATGGGCCGAGAGCCGGAGCGGCGTTTGGCAAGGACGCGGGTTTCAACATGCAGCGTGTCACCCTGAAAGACAGGCTTTGGAAAAACCACATCGCTCATGCCGAGATTGGCAATCGTCGTGCCATGGGTTGTGTCATGCACGGAGATGCCGATCATCAGGCCGAGGGTGAAGAGACTGTTGACCAGCGGTTTGCCGAACTCGGTGTGCCGGGCGGCATAATCATGATCGAGGTGCAGGGCGGCCGGATTCATCGTCATGGTCGTGAAGAGAACATTGTCCGTCTCCGTCACCGTGCGTGTGATGGCATGGTGGAAGACCTGTCCGTCCTCAAAATCCTCAAAGTAAAGTCCCGGCATTCGTTCATTCCCCTTGTCAGCCCGCCTTGTCGCTCCGAAGATAGGGTGTCGCTTTGGGCCTGTTGGGGTCAGCTTATAGCGCAAAAATTAAAAACGCTAAAAATGAGCAGGGCAGGCGGGGAATGAATTTCAGCTTTACTGGCGAACAGGTGGCCATTCGCGATGCGGTTCAGCGCATCTGCGCCCGTTATGATGATGTCTACTGGCTGAAGCGTGATCGCGAGGGTGGATTTCCTGAAGATTTCGTCGCCGATATTGCAGGCGCGGGTTTTCTCGGCATTGCCATGCCGGAAGCCTATGGCGGCTCAGGGCTTGGTGTTACCGAGGCGGCGATTGTGGCGCAGACCATTGCCGGATCGGGCGCCTGTCTCTCCGGCGCTTCGGCCATTCACATCAATCTCTTCGGACCGATGCCGCTCGTTGTTTTTGGCAATGAGGAGCAGAAAACGCGACATTTGCCGCCATTGATTGCGGGGCGTGACCGCTGCTGCTTTGGCGTGACCGAACCTGATGCCGGGCTCAACACCACGGCGATTTCGACCAGGGCCGAATGGGATGGTCACGCCTATGTCGTGCATGGTCGCAAGATGTGGACCTCCACGGCGCAAAGCGCGACGAAGATCCTGCTGCTTGCCCGCACGACACCCAAGGAGAGATGTGCCAGGTCGACCGAGGGCCTGTCGCTGTTCTATACCGATCTTGACAGGGGCGGGGCGACAGAGGTGCGCGAGATCGAGAAGATGGGTCGCAAGGCGGTCGACTCCAATGCCGTTTTCTTTGATGGTTTGCGGGTGCCGCGCGATGATCTGATCGGGGAAGAGGGCAAGGGCTTTCATTATCTGCTGCATGGGCTCAATCCCGAACGCATCCTGATCGGAGCGGAGGCTGTGGGTGTTGGCCGCATTGCGCTACGCAAAGCGACGGATTATGCGCGAGATCGCGTGGTCTTCGGGCGACCCATCGGGCAGAACCAGGCGATCCAGCATCCGCTTGCAGCCTCATGGGCTGAGCTGGAAGCGGCTGATCTCATGGTTTTCAAGGCCGCATCGCTATACGACGCCGGACAGGCCTGTGGCGCGGAAGCCAATGCGGCAAAATATCTGGCCGCTGAAGCAGGCTTTCGGGCCTGCGAGCAGGCGGTGATGACGCTGGGCGGCATGGGCTATGCCAAAGAGTTTCATGTCGAGCGCTATTTGCGGGAAATCATGATCGCGCGTATTGCGCCGGTCAGCCGGGAGCTGATTTTGAGCTACATTGCCGAGCGTGTGCTTGATTTGCCCAAATCCTATTGAGGTTTTCCTTGCCCTTCGAACTGCATCCCCGTCTTGCCGCCGATACGTTTGTCATTGGCGAGCTGGCGCTTTGTCGCTTATTGCTGATGAATGATTGCCGCTATCCCTGGCTCATTCTGGTGCCACGTCGGGAGGCGTTGCGCGATTTTGATGATGTGCCGATGGCGGACAAGCCGGCCTTTCATCGCGAAATCGATTTTGCCAGCGCCGTGCTGCGCCATGAGACGCGAGCCAGCAAGCTCAACATCGGGGCTTTGGGCAATATGGTGCCGCAGCTTCACGTGCATGTTGTGGCCCGTTTTGAGGGGGATGAAGCCTGGCCAGGCCCGGTCTGGGGCTTTGGCGTGGCCAAGCCCTATGCGGCGGATGCCGCTACTCAACTGATTGCCCGTCTGGCACGTGGTTTTGGGGTCTAGCGGCGCGTTTCAGAGTTAACCATTGGTTTAAGACTCTGGCCCTAAGGTCGCCACGCGGGCAGGACTGATTCCTGTCCGGACCGGGAATTGGACCCTTGGCTACCGCACTTGTCGCAGATCCCTCAGGCGCCTCGCGTCTGGCCGCCCAGCATCTCCTTGAAGGCCTAGGCTTTGAGGTTGTGGGCGCGCGCGACCTGTCGGAAGCCACAAACCTTGTTCACAGCCTGTCACCGGATCTCGTTCTGCTGGATGCCCGGCTTGCGACAGCATCCTGCGCCGATCTGGTCGATCAGATTCGCCGCTCGCGGGCCGGACTTCGTGCCTGCCTGTTTTTCGTCGCCGCCAATGGCGCGGGCGTGAGCATTCGCGAGGCCATGGATGCCGGTGCTGACGACTATCTGGTGCGGCCCTATGACAGGCGGCTGCTGGGCTTCAAGCTCTCACAGGCACGTTCACGCGGCCGCCTGACAGAGGTGCAGAACCGGCCACGCCTCGTTCTCGACAATAGCCATAGCTGGCATTTTCGAGCCTTTGGCAAGGCTGTTTGAGCCACGCCTTGCGGTCTCGGGCATAAGCCGTTGATATATCAATATGTTGATGATTGATGGGGTAACATCGCAAGATATTGATGTCATATCTTCGATTTAATCCATAACATGTTGATAATACTCATTTTTCATATTGAATGCCCAATCAGCGGCATGACAGAGGCTGCGGTTATGGTCCCGCAAGGCCCGCAGACCGCTGATCGCGCCAGCTTCCACAGCGGTCCAGCCATGGGTGCGGATGAAGAAGGTCGGAATCCATGCCGGGACGCATAGGCCATCATGGCTGGAAGCGCAT
>Ga0209066_10002175_pt1 | contig 24457 bp, 13 predicted proteins | sample All_14_2_FD_187198 | JGI IMG/M metagenome (GOLD analysis project Ga0209066, IMG submission 187198) | Freshwater microbial communities in response to fracking from Pennsylvania, USA - Allegheny Zone_MetaG_DW_15 (SPAdes) (version 2) ... | reverse complement strand
GGCCTCCTGGCCGTTGGGGCGGCGCAGCACCACCGTGGCTTCGCCGCGGCGGCTGGCATACAGGCCCAGGCGGTAGCGCTCGCCCAGGTCGCCGTGCAGCAGCTCGCTGTCCACCAGCGCTTCGGCGCCGGCGATCGGGTCTTGCTCGTAGTGGCCCACCAGGATGGGCTGTGTGACGAAGCGCAGGTCCATCGCCCGCGCGGCCACCGCCAGCCGGCGATGGGCCCGCGGTGTGAGGCGGGCGCGGGGCGAGCTACCCAGCAGCTGGCGCATGGGAACGTCGGTGTCGTCGATGCTGGGTGCTGGCGCGTCGTAGTGCAGCGGGCGCTCGCGCTCGGCGGCGCGCACGGCGGGTGGGGTGGTGGCCAGTTGGGTGGTGCGGCCCTGGGTGAGTAGCTCGGTCAGCGCGTCGAAGCTGTCGCGGGTGGCGAGCAGATCGCCGTGTGCGGCGCTCAGGTAATAGTGCTGGCCGATACCGGCAATGCGGCCCGATTGCCAGGTGACGGTGCCGTCACCCCGGGTGGTGCCCACCAGGCGCAGCCGTGGGGGCTGCCCGGGTTTGCTGTCTTCCAGGCGTACGCCGCAGGGTGTATTGGCCGCCACACCAAACACGTAGATGCTCTTGCTGGCGTAGGCATCGGGCAGCGCCGGGCCGCCAGCTTCGGCATCCGCGCGCCACAGCCAGCTGGCGGCGTCGAGCGTGGCCTGGCTGGGCGTGCCGGCGCGTTGGTTGCCAAACCACAGGTCGGTGGCCTGGGTCTTGAGCGTGGCCCAGGTGGTGGCCTGTTGGTAGTCAAACGCGGCGCCGCCATCGGGCTGGCCTTGAAACTCGTCGATGAAGCCAGGCCGGGGCAGCAGCTGCAGGGCGCCGGGAAAGCCGGCCACGATGTCGAGCACGGCCTGCATGTCGTGCGCCAGATCGAGCCGCACCAGGGCGCGCAGCGTGTCGCCTTTGCCGATCAGGTTGGCCACCATCGAATGGGCGCCTTGGTGCGGCGTGCCTGCCATCACCAGGCGGGCGCCATCGCGGGCCATCAGTGCATCCATCAGCGCGCGGTGCTTGTGGATGCAGGCGCGCACCACCAGGCCGCCCATGCTGTGGGCCAGCAACCGCACCGGGTGTTTTGTTTGCTGCAGCAGGCGGGCGAGGTGCTCGCTCAGGCGGTCGGCCAGCACGTCCAGCGGCTGGCGCCAGTCGTAGGGAAAGGTCTCCACGCGGTGGGTGCGGGCCAGGTGTTCGCACACCTCGCCGTAGGACATGGCGAACAGCGCCTCGCTGTTCACCTTCAGGCGGCTGTGCCAGGCCAGATCGGCCAGCTTGCCGGCGGCCAGCTGCAGTGGGTCCAGCCAGACCCGTCGGTTGCCCGCGCGCAGGTGCGAGCCCATGATGCCGGGCAACACCAGCACCACCGGCCGATCGGCGGCGCCGGCGTCGCGGCTGGCGGCGCTGGCGGCTTGCAGCGCGGCGGCATAGTCGGCCGGGGCGGGCAGCGGTTGGAACTGCGGCAGCGCCAGCGGATCAGGGCACACCAGCCAGTCACGTAGGGCGTTGCGGGTGTCGGCATTGCTGAAGTAGCGGAAGTGCGAGACATCGGGGCCGCGGTCGAACAGCACGCGGGCCTGACAACTCGGTGCCACGCCGGCCAGCATGGCGGTGGTGTTGACGACGAGGTCGTTGTCGTCGCGATCGAACAGGGCCAGGTCGGTGAGCATCACGCCCAGCCGCTGCAAAAGCGGGCCGCCCTGGATGTCGCCAGCGATGGTGGACATGGCAATGCCCGGGCGCACCGGCGCATCGCGCAGCAGGCGCGCCATCGGTGAATCCGGCAGCATGGCCTCGATGCCGGGCACCAGATGCGGGTTGGTGCGGTTGCGCGCGATCTCGATCACCACACGCTTGAAGGCCGAATACAACGGGCTGCCAAACAGCCCTGGCACCGCGCCCACCAGCGTGAGCAGCCCTGACAGGAACAGATCGAAGTTGGCGCTGGCGAGCTTGGTGCCGTTGGCCGGGCTTGCGGTGCGCACGTAGCGCTGCACGGTGATCTGGCGCTCGCGCAGCAGCTGCGCCAAGCGCTGGAGGTCCTGGCGCTGCGCGGCATGGGCAGTGCGCAGCTCGGCTTTCACGCGCGCGGCTTCGGCCGGGTCGGCATCGCCGGTGCCTTCGAATACATGGGCGTACTGGGCGATCAGGGCATCGAAGTCGCCCAGGCACAGCAGGTCGGCCACCAGGCCGCCGCGTGAATGCGAGACCAGGCTCACCTGGGCGCCCACCGGCAAGGCTTGCACCAGCGCAATGGCGTTCTCGATCGGGCTTTCCGACAGGGTGCGGTGCTCGAAGGCGTAGATGCGGTCTTTGAAACGGGCTTCGAGGGCCGACCACAGGCTGGCCTCGCCGGCACGCAAGTCGCCAAAGCTGCCCAGCGTGTTGGACGCGGTGCCGTGCACAAACACCAGCATTGGCGCGGTGCCGGTGATGGGTTCGGTGGGCGCCAGATCGCTGGCCCGGCCCAGGTTGCCCGTCCAGCGGTGCAACCCGGGCGGGGCCTTGAGCTGGCTTTCGATGGCGGCCATCAGCGCCTTGGTTCCCAGCCAGCTGATGCCCAGCTCGACCGATTGGCGGCCTTGACGCCGAAGCAGGTCGAGCGCGGCCTCGATGATCTTGTCGGGTGATGGGTTCAGGGCGAAGGTGTAGACCCGGCGCACCAGGCTGCCGACGGCGCTGCCCAGGCCCCGTTGGGGCGTGGCGGCATCGGCGCACAGCTGGTCCAGCAGCACCTGGCCGTCCGGGCCAATCAGCAGGGGATGGTGGGCGTCCAGCGATGCACGCAAGGCAGCCGCGCTGGTGATGAGCGTGCTGCCATCGGCCATCTCCAACGCCATCAGGTCGTTGGCGTCGGTGTCGTGTGTTTGTGTCGATGCGTCCGCGCTGCGGGTGGCCGGAGCCACGTCAAACAGGCCGGTAGGGCGCAGGAAGTCGCGGGGCAGGAAGGGGTCATCTGCCGCACCGAAGGCGCGTTGTGCCGCGACCAGCAGCGTGGGCAACTGGGGTGCATGTGCACGCCCCGCGATCGTCATCGAGACCTGGTTGTTTGGCATCTTGTCGTCTCCGTTCCCTGGTTACCGCATCGTGCGATGCAGGCCTGGATGACTTTACCCCGCGGTTGCCGTGCACCCGGGCGCGTCTGCACCGGCCGCAAGGGTGCGCGCATCAAGATGCAGTGGGCCCAGATGGTGTGTGACGATCTTCACGCTATTGGGTCGACTGTTCATGTTGGGAGTGCCGTTCGCTGAAGTACGCAGCGGATCTGTCGTCATGCCGTCGTCACCGGCTGTTTCAGTCGGGCTAGTGCATGAGGAATCGTGGGTGCGTCTTTCAATGGTTGAGTGCGCTTCAACGCCGAACGGTGAGCATGCTGTGTTGCGGGCACAGGTGTGGCGTGGCGAAAGCGGGTTTGACCGCTTGCGCCCGTCGTGGCTGGCTGCGGTGGCACGCATGCATCGGCCGAGCCTGTTCATCACGCCCGACTTCCTGCAGCTGAGCTGGCAGCATCTGCGCGAGGCGGGGGATGAGCCGTGGTTTGTGGTGGTTCATGACGGGGGTGAACTGGCGGGGCTGCTGCCATTGGTGTTGCGCCGGGATCCACGCTCACGCATTTTTCGCAAGGTGCTGATCCACATGGGCCAGTTGGCGGGCGACCGGCCGGGCATCGTGCACACCGTGGCTGCCGATCGGGTTTGGCAGGCCGCCTTGGCGGCCTTGGCCGAGCAGCGCGCGCACTGGCACGCGATGGACTTGCGTGAACTGGATGAGACGGCCTGGCCGGTGCGCTCGGCCACTTGGCAGGCTGCGCCGGCGCACGCGTCGTTGCAGAGCCAGGTGTTGCCAAGCACACACGCCGGCTACCTGCGCATTGAGGGCGATTGGGACAGCTACCTGGCCAGCCGTTCGCGCAACACCCGCCAGGGCTACCGCCGGCAGGAGCGACGGTTGCAAGAGACTTTCCCGGATCTGCGGATTGACGTGGTGGACGCGCCCGATGCGGTGGATCAGGCGCTGGACCGCTATTTCGCCCTGGATGCCATGAGCTGGAAGCGCGAGGCTGGCGTGGAGTTCTGGAGCCGGCCCGGCGAGCAGGACTGCTTGCGCGCGTTGGTGCGCCATCTCGCTTGCACCGGCCGCGCGAGCGTGTGGCTGCTGGCTGCGGGCACCACAGACATGGCGGGCCTGGTGCGCTTTCGGCAGGGCTCGGTGGTGTACGAGCGCTGCTCCACCTACGACCCCGCGTTCGCGCGCTTTGGCCCCAGCACCTACCTTTGCATGGAGGCGGTGCGACAGCTGTTTGGCAGCAATTGCGACGAGTCCGATGTGCTGGGCATGGCCGAGCCCCTGGCTGAGCGTCCGGCCATCCAGGCTTGGTATCCCCTGCAGCGCCGTACCCTCCGCTTGCTGACCTTGAGCCCGCCTTGGTGGTGGCGACCGGTGCTGGTGGTGCGCAGCTGGTGGGCCTCTCGCTGCGCGCAGTCTGACGCGACGTTGGTGCCAAGCGTAGACCCGCTGGCCGAGTTGGAGCGGGTGGCCGAGCGCCTTCATCAAGCCGTCGGCCCGCAGGATCCCGATTGGGGTGCATCCGCGCAGGTGCATGAAGCGCCCAGGCAGGACGGCGTTACCGCGCCTTCTGCGTCGCGCGAACGTGAGACAGAATCAGCCTGAGGCGGTACGGTTCGGCCGCCGCCGCGCGCCTGTTGTCGATTGCGACAGGTGGTCAGTCTGATGAGCGAGGGAGGACGACATGAACTTCGTGGGCGCTGCACAGCCGCTGACGCGGACAGGCTTCCGGGCGGTGGTTGATCACCTGGGGCTGGCCGTTCCCGAATTGCTGGCCACGCTGGCGGTGGAATCCCGGGGTTGCGGGTTTCTGCGGGACCGGCGGCCGAAGATCCTGTTCGAGCGCCACTGGTTTCACAAATTCACCCGCGGGCGCTTTTCAGCGCAGTACCCGGACATCAGCAACCCCGTCGCGGGCGGCTATGCGGGCGAGGCGCTTGAATATGGGCGGCTGGAGAAGGCGATCAAGCTGGATCGCGTGGCCGCGCTGAAGAGCACCTCGTGGGGCGCCGGGCAGGTGATGGGCTTCAACCATGCGCTGGGCGGGCATGCGGATGTGGAGTCGTTCGTGGCGGCGATGCAGGAGTCGGAGGATGCGCAGTTGCAGGCCGTGGCCGGCTTCCTGGAAAGCCAGGGGCTGGTGCCGTTGATGAAGGCGCACAACTGGGCCGCGGTGGCGCGCCTCTACAACGGCTCGTCGTACGCCAAGAACAAGTACGACGTGCGGCTGGCTGCCGCTCATCAGCACTATGCGGCAGGCGCCCTGCCGGATGTCGAAGTGCGCCGGGCGCAGCTGTGGCTCACCTACCTCGGCTACGCGCCGGGTGCGGTGGATGGGCTGCATGGCAAGTTCAGCCGCAGCGCGGTGGCCCGTTTCCGCGCTGATGCAGCGGTGGGCAGCGGTGACCGGGTGGACAAGGCGCTGCTGGCCGCGTTGGCGCAGCGGGCCGCAGCGTTGTAGAAACACCTTCGGACGCCCATTGGTTTTGCGCGTTGGTGCACGGGCGCCTGATCATCATCCGTGAGTAAATACACGAACTGAGGCCGTCGACGGTTGCTGCCCGCTGAGTCTGAACAATCGGGCTGGTCCCGGCGGTTTGGCATCCCTAGACTGCGTTCATCGTTTGAAAAGACGCTGAAAAACGGCACACCCGTGCGAAAGCCGGGGTCGCAAAGCTTCCGGTCTACGGCCTCACGGCCTTGACAGCGGGGTTGCCAGCTGGCTCAAAGATGCCTTTGCATCCGAGCCACCAGGGCACCATGCTCCGGACCGTCTTGTGGACCCTGCTGCGAGGGAAGTCGTCATCGGCTCCACGTGCCTCAGGGACCTCATGAACTTCCAGCTCCGTACGCTCTTTGTCCAACGCCCCTTGGCGTTGGCACTCACCCTTGCCTGCGCAGGCTGGCTCACGGCGTGTGGCGGCGGCGGTGGTGAGCCGGCGGCGCAGGCCAGTGCCAGCGAGATCAGCGCCGATGAGGCCGCGGCCTTGGCTGCTGCTGCGCCTGACGAAGCGTTGGCGCCGGTCTACCAGCTGACACCGGCCTTGATCGACGAACCCGCAGGCGACGATGCCGATGGCAATGAGGCGTCGGCGGCGGCTCAACCCTTGCAGCTGAGTGTGGGCGCGCGGGCGGCGGCCTTGTCGACCATCGCTGCGGTGCCCGATGACCTGCAGCAATCGCTGCAGACCTTGGCCAGCAGCCGCAGCGCACTGGCAGCAGGGGAGGCCAGCGCGATGGCGGCCAGCACCACGGCGGTGGTGTACACGCCGGCGCAGATCCGCGCGGCCTATGGGCTGTCGCAGCTGCCGGCCCAAAGCACAGCGAACAAGGGCGCCTACCAAGGCTCGGGGCAGACGATCTACGTGGTCAATGCCCATCACAACCCGAATGCGGCCAACGACCTGAAGGTGTTCAGCGCGAAGTTCGGGCTGCCCACCTGCACCACCTTGAGCATCCCGGTGAACAGCGCCTTGCCACTGAAGGCGCCGGCTTCGGGTTCGGGCTGTTCATTCGCCGTGGTGTATGCGGCCAAGGGTGCCACGACGACCGCGCCCAAAGGCGCGCTGAGCGGCACGGTGCCGGCGGTGAACAAATCTTGGGTGACGGAAAGCGCGCTCGACATCGAATGGGCGCATGCCATCGCACCGCTGGCGCGCATCATCTTGATCGAGGCTCAATCGGCCTCGGTGCCCGACATGATGGCTGCGGTGGCGCTGGCCAACCGCATGGGCCCGGGCATCGTGAGCATGAGCTTCGGTCTGGGCGAGTTTGCTGCTGCGTCGATGACTTACTGGGGTGCGCCGCTGGGTGGCACTGGCATGAGCTACGTCGCTGCCAACGGCGACTGGGGCTCTCAGGTGCTGTGGCCGGCGGTGGACACCCGCGTGCTGGCCGTGGGGGGCACCCGGCTGGCTTGGACGGGCACCAGCCGCAGCGAAGCCGCCTGGACGTCCACCGGTGGTGCCACCAGCAAGCAGGTGCTGGCGCCCACCTACCAGGCCAAACTCGTGAAGCCTGGTGACAGCGTCAGCAGCACCAAGCGCTACCGTGGCAGCGCCGATGTGGCGTTCAACGCCGATCCGTACTCCGGGCAATACGTCTACGTCACACCGTCCACCGCCACGGGCGGCACCGGCTGGATCGCCGCTGGCGGCACCAGCATCGGTGCGCCGCAATGGGCTGGTCTGCTGGCCGTGGGCAATGCGGTGCGGGCGCTGAGCGGCAAGGCGCCGCTGGGGCAGGTGCACAGCAAGCTGTACGCCAGCGTGGCCTCGGCTGGCACCTACGCCAGCCTGTTTGCCGACGTGACGGCCGGGCGCAACGGCAGTTGCGGCGCCATGTGCTCGGCCACCAGTGGCTACGACTTGCTGACGGGATGGGGCTCGCCCAAGGCGGTCAGCCTGATGAGCACGTTCGCGGGCTATTGACCCGCATGCTAGGGCTGTTGGGGCTCAGCGACCGCGTGAAGCAATCTGGGCACAGACGTTGCGGCCCGTCACGGTGAGGCGCAAGCCGCCGCCGTGCCATTCCAGCCACTGCAGATCGACGTAGTCTTCGATCAGCTGGGCGTCAATGAGATCAGCGCGGCGGCGCTTCAGGCAGTCGACGGTGCCCGGCAGGGCTTCGCGAAGGCGCTCCTGGGGAGATGGCGGTTCGCTGGGGGGCAAATCGATGGCCATCTCGGCAGTCGTGCTGCGTTTGCGCCGACGGGTGCTGGTCACCGTGGGGTCGGCGGGCAGAGCGGCAGACGGCATGAAAACCTCTTTCCTCAAGCAAGTGATCGATTGCGGGAGTACTGCGGCGATCCCGCACGATAGCACTGCGACAGAGGCCGGTAACACGGGACATGCCAGGGGAGGCCCCGCAGCCAGGCGGGGTCAGCCCCGCGCCGGCTGATCTGCGGGCACGGCGCGCATCACTGGCAGGGCGGCATCGAGCGCATCGCACACCGCTGCCACGGCGTCGTTCAACGCCTCGTGTGATGCCGTGTCGGTCACCTGCTCGGGGGCCTGGCCCAGCCGGCGCAGGGTTTGTTCCAGATGCGCGGCGGCGGCGGCCAGGCGCATGGCACCCAGCGTGGCACCGCTGCCCTTCAACTCGTGTGCGCGGGCCAGCACAGCAGGCCATTGACCTTGCGCCACCATCTGCTGCAGCACGCGGGACGTGTCGCCCTCGCGCTCGGCGAAGCGGTGCATCAGCCGGTGCAGCAGCACCTGATTGCCGTTGATGCGGGCCAGCGCCGCTTGCAGGTCAAACTCCGGCGGGGGGTGCTCGGGCTTGTCTGCAGAGGCGAGACGGGCGGGCGCAGCTGGGGGTGACGACGCTGCCGTGGCCTCGGGAATGCCCCCTCGGCGGGCACAGCGCAGCAGTGTGTTCACCAGCTGTTCGGGCATGAACGGCTTGGCCACGTGGTCGATCATGCCCACGGCCATGCAGCGCTCGCGGTCTTCGGGCAGCGCGGCGGCTGACATCGCCACCACCGGCGGCGTGGCGCCGGGCAGCAGCGCCCGCAGGGCGGCGCAGGCCTGCAATCCGTCCATCACGGGCATGTGCAGGTCCATCAGGATCAGCGCGAAGCGGTCGGGTGCCGCTCGCACCGCGGCCACGGCTTCTTGTCCGTTGCCCACCAAGGTGACCGCCAGACCCAGCCGCTGCAGGGTTTCCCGGGCGACCAGCTGATTGACCGGGTTGTCTTCAGCCACCAGCACGTGCAGGCCACGCAGCTCGCGCGCACGCTCGCCCAGGCTGCGCAGCGAGGTCGGCGCGTCGCCGGCCGGGATCTCCTGGGCCGGTAGGTCGGCCGAACTGGTAACCAGCGGCAGTCGGATGGTGAACCAGAACTCGCTGCCTTCGTCAGGCCGGCTGAGCACGCCGATGTCGCCTCTCATCAACGTCACCAGCCGCTTGCAGATGGCCAGGCCCAGGCCGCTGCCACCAAAGCGGCGGGTGATGCTGCCATCGGCCTGCGTGAACGGCATGAAGAGCTGCTGGCGCACGGGCTCTTCAATGCCGATGCCGGTATCGGCAACGCTCAGGCGCAGGGTCACGTCGTCGCTGGGCGGTGATGCGGTGCCACTGGTGCAGATGGCCCGTAGTGTGATGCTGCCCGACTCGGTGAACTTGACGGCATTGCCCAGCAGGTTGTTGACGACCTGGGCCAAGCGCAGGGCGTCGCCCACCACATGGTCGGGCACCTGGTTGTCCACCAGCAAGTGCATGGACAGGCCGCGTTGGGCGGCTTGCGCTTCGAAGAGGTTCAGGCAGCGCTGCAGGACGTCGCGCAGCCGCATGGGACGCTGCTCGAAGCGCAGCTGGCCCGCCTCGATCTTGGCGTAGTCGAGCACATCGTCCAGCAGGGCCATCAGCGCGAGGCACGAGGTGTGCAGCGTCTGCAGCGACTGGCGCACCGAGGCCGACAAGGTCTCGTCGAGCATCAGCCGTGACAGGCCGAGGATGGCGTTCATCGGCGTGCGGATCTCATGGCTCATGTTGGCCAGAAAGGCGCTCTTGGCGTCGTTGGCGGCCCGGGCCTGCTGGGCGGTGGTCGTGAGTTCGCGGTTCAGGGCTTGCAGGCGCTGCTCGCCGCGCTGCACTTCCGTCATGGCAGCCTGCAGGGCGCGGGTGCGCTCGGCCACCCGTGTCTCCAGTTGCTGCTGGTGCTGGGCCAGGGCGATGGCGGCCTGGCGGCGCCCGGTGATGTCGCGCAGCACCACGTGCACGGCCGTCTGATCGCCGTCCTGAAAGACGCCCAGCGAGGTCTCCACTGGCGTACGGCTGCCGTCCAGGCGAATCACGGTGCGCTCGATGGCCGTCATGGGCTGCTGGGTGTCGCGCACGTGCTCGGTGGCTTGCAGCATCGCGGCGTGGTCGGCTGGATCAAAGAAGTCCGTGGGCGAGCGGCCGATCAACTGGCCCGGGGTCGTGGCGCCGAACAGGGCTACGCCAGCCGGGTTCACCAGGGTGATCTTTCGATCGATGCTGACGTAGATGCCGTCGGGCGAGGTGTCGAACAGCGCCATGAACCGCCTGGCGCTCTGCTGCTGTGCCACCATTTGCCGGCGCAGTTCGGTGGCCATCGTGTACAGCGTGCTGTGCAAGGTAGCCAGTTCGTCGGCGCTTTGCGGGCTGGCGGTCAGAGGCTGGAAGGTGTCAGCCTCACCGCGGTGAAGCCGCGCCGCCGCGGCTGACAGCGCCTCGATCGGCCGCACGATGCGCGTGGCCAGCCACCAGCTCAGCGCCGCGAACGCCAGGCTGCCCAACAGCGCGAGCAGCAGCACCTGCCGGCGCAGGCGGTCGGCCACCGCGAAAGCCTGCCCGGCCTCTTGGCGCAGCACGAAGGTCCATTGCCCCGGCGCATCGCGTTCGGCCAGGCGCAGTGAGGTCACGGCGCTCAGGTAGTCCTGCCCGTCAGGCCAGGTGCGGATGCGGCTGAGGGATTTTTCTTGCGGCGTGTCGAGCCAGGGCAGGGCCAGGCTGCGCCCCAGCAGGTCGGCCGGGCCGATCGTGACGGTGTAGGGCCGCTGCCGGTCCATCGTGCGGGTGTGGGCCAGCAGCAGGCTTTCCACGCGCCCGCCCTGGCCAACGCCGGGGTCGTTGGACAAGGGGCGCGCCAACTTGGCGTGCTGGGCCTGCACCCATTGCCAGTCCATCATGGCCACGATCACGCCCAGCGTCTGCCCCTCCGCATCGATCACCGGGGAAGCCAGCTCAAGGAACAGGCTGAGCGAATCGCCGCCGCTGCCCAGCCGCTGGGTGAGGGCGGGCCATTGACGCGGACGGCCAACCCAAGCGCCTCGCAGCCCTTCGACCAGCCAGGGTTCGGTGTCGAAGCGGCTGCCTTCGAGCAGGGCACTGGTGGCGGCGATCACGTTGCCTTGGCGGTCGACCATGGCCAGCCAGGCCAGCTCCGTGTGCTGGCTGCGGGCCTGTTCAAGCGCGAGTCGCACAAAGGCGGCGTCCATCAGGCCACTGGCGAGGGTGGGGGTGCTGGCAAGCTGGCTGATCTGTTCCAGCCGTTCATGGACCAGGAGCGACAGCGTGTTGCTCAGAAAACGCGCTTCGCGGTCGGCGGCCTGCTGGATGCTGCTTTCCAGCTGTGCCCGTTGAGACCGATCAATCACCAGCGCCAGGCCAAGCGCGAAGGCGAGGCCGCTTGCCCCCATGATCACGGCAAATCGGGCCCGCAGGCTGTGCCGCGGATCCCATCGTGACCAAGCGCTGTTTGAATTCGCCATCATCTCAACCCATTCTGGGCGCGGCTTGGCGGCCTCACAAGGCGGTCTCTTGGGGGTGCTGGGTTTGTCCTAGGCTTTCGATGTGGTCAAAATGTCTCACAAGCAACAGGGGGCGCGATGAACTGGTTCAGAGCAGTGCAAAGCGTCTTGCTGACGGTGCTGACGGCGGCGGCCCACGCCGAAGAGCTGCAAATCGCGACCGTCAACAACGCCCACATGCTGACACTGCAGCGTCTTGCGAGCGTCTTTGAAAAGGCCAACCCTGGCGTGCGCCTGCGTTGGGTCACCTTCGAGGAAGGAAGACTGCGCCAGTCCGTGAGCGTCGACGTGGCCACCGGGGCCGGCCGTTTTGACGTGGTGACGCTTGGCTCGCTGGAAGCGCCCGTCTGGGGCAAGAAGGGCTGGCTGGTGCCGATTTCCGACGACGCTCAGTACGGCATGAATGACCTGCTGCAGCCCATTCGTGAGGCGTTGTCTTTCGACGGCCGATTGATGGCAGCGCCGTTCTATGGCGAGAGCTCCATGACACTCTATCGCGGCGATCTGCTGCGGCGAGCCGGTGCCAGCTTGCCGGCGCAACCGACCTGGGAGCAGGTGAGGGTCGCGGCAGCCAAGGCGCATGACCCGAGCAATGGCGTCTATGGCGTGTGCCTGAGGGGCAAGCCAGGGTGGGGCGAAAACATGACGTTGATCAGCACCATGGTGAACAGCTGGGGCGGTCAGTGGTTTGACATGACCTGGCGCCCTGCCATCGACACACCCGCCTGGAAGGCGGCGGTGGCGTTCTACATCGACCTGCTGCGCCGCTACGGCCCGCCCAGCGCGGTGGCCAATGGCTACAACGAGAACCTGGCCTTGTTTGAAGCGGGACGCTGCGCGATCTGGGTGGATGCCTCAGTGGCAGTTTCGACGCTGTTGGCCCGCGATCCGGCGCTGGTGTCCAACCTGGGCTGGGCGCATGCGCCGGTGGCCGACAGCCCAAAGGGCAGCCGTTGGCTGTGGAGCTGGGCACTGGCGGTGCCCAAGGGCTCGCGCCATGGTGAGACTGCGATGCGCTTCGTCAAGTGGGCTACCTCGCGCCAGTACCAGCAGCTGGTGGCGGGGCGCGAGGGCTGGGCAGCGGTGCCGCCGGGCACGCGCCTGTCCACGTATGCAGAGCCCGCCTACCGGCAGGCACATCCTGCAGCCGCCGTGGAGCTGCAGGCCATTCTGGGCGCCAACCCGCGCGATGCCACGGTGCCGCCGTCGCCCTATGTGGGCGTGCAGCTGGTGCCGATTCCTGAGTTCCAGGCCATCGGTGCCGTCACTGGCCAGCAGATCAGCGCGGCGCTCACGGGGCAGGTCACGCTGGAGGCTGCGCTGGCCCAGGCGCAGGCCGCCGCTGAGCAGAAGATGCGGCAGGCGGGCTACTTCCGCTGAGGTCGCGCGGTGTTCAGACGCCGCGGGCGCGGTCGGCCTTGAAGCGGGCCACCTGCGCTGCCAGCTGCTCCTGCTCCAGCGCCTTGCGCAGCTCGGCCATCAGGTTCAGGTAGTAGTGCAGGTTGTGCACGCTGGTGAGCATGGGGCCGAGCATTTCTCCGCAGCGATCGAGGTGGTGCAGGTAGGCGCGGCTGAAGTGCTGGCAGGTGTGGCAGCTGCAGCTCTCGTCGATGGGCCGCTCGTCGCTCTTGTAGCGGCTGTTGCGCAGCCGCAGGTCGCCAAAGCGGGTGAACAGGTGGCCGTTGCGCGCGTTGCGCGTGGGCATCACGCAGTCGAACATGTCCACCCCGGCCAGCACGCCTTCCACCAGGTCTTCGGGTGTGCCCACGCCCATCAGGTAGCGCGGCTTGTGCGCCGGCAGGCGGTGGGGCGTGTGCGCCATGATGCGCAGCATCTCGTCCTTGGGTTCGCCCACGCTCACGCCGCCCACGGCGTAGCCCGGCAGATCCAGCTCTACCAGCGCGGCCAGCGATTCTTCGCGCAGGTGCTCGAACATGCCGCCCTGCACGATGCCGAACAGCGCGTTCGGGTTGTCCAGGCGGTTGAATTCGGTCTGCGAGCGGCGTGCCCAGCGCAGGCTGAGTTCCATCGAGCTGCGGGCTTCGGCTTCGGTGGTGATGTGGCCGCTGCCTTTGCCGCCCTGCCAGTACGGCGTGCATTCGTCGAACTGCATGACGATGTCGCTGTTGAGCAGCGTCTGGATCTGCATGCTGACCTCGGGTGTGAGCATCAGCTTGTCGCCGTTGACGGGCGAGGCGAAGCGCACGCCTTCCTCGCTGATCTTGCGCATGTCGCCCAGCGACCAGACCTGGAAGCCACCCGAGTCGGTGAGGATGGGCTTGTTCCAGGCCTCGAAGCGATGCAGACCGCCGAATTGGCGCACCACGTCCAGCCCCGGGCGCATCCACAGGTGGAAGGTGTTGCCCAGGATGATCTGGGCGCCCATCTCGTGCAGGTCGCGCGGCATCACGCCCTTGACGGTGCCGTAGGTGCCCACTGGCATGAAGATGGGGGTCTCGACCACGCCGTGGTTCAGGGTGAGCCGGCCGCGGCGGGCCTGGCCTTCGGTGGCCAGCAGTTCAAACGTCAACATGGGCTGCATTGTGTCAGCCGCAAAAAGGGGCGCATCTTTCACACTCTTGCGCATGCTGATCCGAAACTGGGCATTGGCTGGCGCGGAACTCGCCGCAAAGGCGAGAATGCGCGCTTGTATTTGTCGCTGGCCCCCAATTCTTTGCCGTATGCAAGCTGTACCTGAATCCGACAAGACCAATCTGCCGCAGACACTGGCGCTGGTGGACGATGACCCGGAATACACCGAGTTCCTCGCCCAGCACTTGCGCGAACTCGGGGTGCGTGTCCACATCTTTGCCGACAGCAACGACCTGCTGGCAGACACCGCGCCCTACGATTACCACTTCTACTTGATCGACCTGATGCTGCCCGGTGTGGATGGCATCGATCTCATCAACATCCTGCGCCGCCGCAGCACGGCTGGCGTGCTGGTGGTCTCTGGCCGCCTGGCGCCCGATGTGTTCGAGCGGGTCATCAACGCCGGCGCCGACATGTACCTGGCCAAGCCGGTGCGCTTCGAGCAGATCGTTCTGGCCATCCGCGCTGTGCACCGCCGGGTGGTGGCCACGGCGCAGCCGGCGCAAGACTGGCAGCTGGATCGGCGTGCCCGTCAACTGGTGGCACCCGATGGCATCCGCGTCGATCTCAGCGAGACCGACCTGGCGGTGATGGAATGTTTTCTCGATGCGCGCGGCGAAACCGTGTCGCGCGAGACGCTGTGCCGCCGGCTGGGCCGGCAGGTGTCCGACGAGGCCGACAACGGCCTGCACGCCACCATCTACCGACTGCGCCGGCGCATCGAGCGGGCCACGCCCACGGTGGTGCCGCTGCAGTCGCAGTCACGCGTGGGCTATGTGTTCAAGGCCACGCTGCGCCCCGCCTGAAGCGGGGGTGCCGTCTGTGCGATGATCCGATCAGTAATGATCACTTAAAGGGCGCGACGGGGAGGGCTGGTCTACGGACATGGGCCTGAAGGCCGTGGCGTAACAAACCGGTGAGCACACGACGCTGGCGATGGTGGGCAGGCCCCTGGCTTGTCGGCCTGACGTTTGCGGGGCAGGCCGCTCTGGCCGCGAGCCCCGCAGAAGACTTCATCTACGAACTCCAGGCGGGCGACAACCCCTGGAACATCACCTCCCGCTTCCTGGCCGGGCGGCAGTATTGGCCGCGTCTGTTGCGCCATAACCGCATCGTGGATGCGCATCGGCTGGCGGTGGGCTCGCGGTTGCGCATCCCGTCGGAATGGCTGGCGTTGCGGGCGGTGGAGGTGCGGCTGCTGTCGGTGCACAACGCGGTGCTGCTGCGTCATGCCGGCAGCGAGCGGCCAGCGGTGCCGGGCGACCGGCTGGCCGCTGGCGATGTGCTGGTCACCAGCGACTCCGCGGTGGCCACGCTGGAAATCGAGGACGGTTCGCGCATCCTGGTGCGCCCCGGCAGCTCGCTGAGCTTGGTGCAGGCCGATGGCCCACCGGCCGAGTCGGGCAGCCATGCCGTGGTGCTGCGCATGCACCTGCTGCAGGGGGCGATCGAAAGCATCGTCAAGCCGGTGCAACCGGGCGGGCGGTTCGAGATCCAGACACCCTCTGGCGTGGCGGCCGTGCGCGGCACGGAGTACCGGGTGAGCGCGGCCGGGCCGAGCATGACGTCCGAGGTGGTCACAGGCCAGGTGCAGGTGGCTAACCCGTCGGGCGCGACGCGGCTGGCAGCCGTGCAGGGGACCCGGGTCGAGCAGGGCCGTCCACCCGAAGCCCCCACGCCGTTGCTGGCTGCCCCCGATCTACAAGGCCTGCCAGCCAAGGCCGAGCGTTTGCCGCTGGATCTACCGTTGGCGCCGCTGGTTGGTGCTGTGGCGTATCGCACCCAGATCGCCGCCGATGCGGCTTTCACGCAGGTGCTGTCGGACGTCCTGACCCCCGCCCCGCGGGTGAGGGCGCTCGATGTCGACGATGGGCCGCGGCACGTGCGCGTGCGCGGGGTGGATGCCCGCGGGCTGGAGGGCCTGGCGGCCCAGCGTGCGCTGGTGGTGCATGCCCGGCCCGAGCCGCCCATGCTGCTGGAGCCCGCGCCGCAAGCCAAGTTGCCCGTGCCTGAGCCCATGCTGCGCTGGACCCGGGGTGACACGGCGCGGCAAGTGCGCCTGCAACTGGCAGTCTCCGATGCGGGTAGCTTCGAGGCGCCGTTGGTTGATCGCCTGCTGCCCGACGATGGCCAGTGGGTGCTCGACCAGGCCTTGCCGCCTGGCGCTTACCAGTGGCGTGTGGCCGCCATCGACCCGCAGCGCGGGGCGGGGCCTTGGGGCGATCCGCAGGTGTTTGAGCGGGTGTTGCCGGCGCCGGGCATGACGCCGGTCGAGCCCGGTGCCCAGCCGATGACACTGCGCTGGCAGGTGGCCTCCGGGGCGACGGGCTACCGCGTGCAACTGGCGCCGGCCGCCAGCGCCGACAAGCCGATCGTCGATGTGCGCACCGACAAGGAACAGGCCCAACTCGATGTGTTGCCGCCAGGTGACTACCTGGTGCGTGTGCAGGCCCTGGGCTCGGACCAGCAGGCCGGCCCGTGGAGTTCGCCGCAGCGGTTCACGGTGCCCGATCAGGCATCACGGTGGCCGTTGTTGTTGCTGCTGCTGCCGTTCTGGCTGATCTGAGCGCCTGAGCGCGCGTGAATGGCCACGTCATGGACCGTGTGACCTCCCTTCTGAATCAGCGCTGGTGGTGGTTCGCCAGCCTGGTGGTGGGGGCGCTGGTGTCGGGCCTGGGCATGACGCAGCGCCTGGACCTGGTGGTGTACGACCTGATGACCCCGCGGGTGGACACCGCCACCCGCTCGCTGGTGGTGGCGGTGGACGAAGCCAGCCTTGCCGCGCTGGGCCGCTGGCCCTGGCCGCGCGATGTGCAGGCGCGCCTGCTGGAGCGTCTGCAGGCGGCGCATGTCAGCGGCGTGGGCTATGCCGTCTTGTTCAGCGAGCCCTCTGCCGACCCCCGGCAGGAGACCCACTTTGCGCAGGCGCTGCGTGCATTGCCCAGCGCCGCCCTGGCTGTGGCGCCGGTGGCCCGGCCGCAGGCTGCGGGGGCGATGGGCGCGAGCGTGGCCGAGCTGCGCCCGCTGGACGTGCTGGCCGATGCGGCGCGGCTCGGCCATGTGGACATGGAAGTCGATGCCGACGGTGCCGTGCGCCGGCTCTACCTGCGAGGCGGTGTGGCCTCGCCGCGCTACCCGGCGCTGAGTGCAGCCTTGTTGGCAGCACCGTCGCCGCAAGGCCAGCAGGCCGACCGTCTGCCCGGCGAGCGGCTGCCGGGCACCTGGGTGCGCGATGGCGAGGTGATGTTGCCGCGCATGCTGCGCCCGGTGCCGGTGTGGTCGTTTGTCGATGCGCTGTCATCGCCTGCCTTCCTGGCTGCGGCCCGTGATCGCGTGGTGTGGGTGGGCGTCACCGCCGCCGGGTTGGGCCCGGAGATGGTGAGCCCGCTGTTTGACAACCGCGCGCCGATGCCGGCCGTGCAACTGCATGCCCAGGCCTACGAGGTGCTGGCCGCAGGGGCGCAGATCGTGCCGTTGACGGCTGGGCAGAGCCTGGCACTGGTCGCCGGGCTGCTGCTGTTGCCGCTGCTGTGGCGCCATCCGTCCCGGCGGCGCTGGGTTCTGCTGGCCACGTTGGTCACGCTTGCGCCCTGGGCAGTGAGCGCCGTGTTGCTGCGGGGCTTTTGTTTGTGGTGGGGGCCATCACTGGCGAGCGTGGCGCTGTCGACCGCGTTGGTGTTGTGGCTGGCCAGCGGCAGCATCTCGGTGGCCTGGCGGCTCAGCCGCACTCAGCGGGCGGCACAATCCACGCTCGAAGCCATCGGCGAAGCGGTGGTCGAGATCGATCCCCAAGGCCGCGTGGCCTACCTGAACCCGGCCGGCCAGCGCCTGTTTGGCAGCGCACCGGCGCGTGCCCAGGCTTGGGAGCAGGTGCTGCAGCTCATGCCAGAAAGCGCCGAGCGCCTGGAACAGGCCCTGGCGCGGGCCTTGGGCGAGGGGATCATCCTGCACCTGGAGCAGCCGCTGTTTCAGCAACCCCTCGACGGACACCCTGATCACCCTGGCGCCCAAGCCGTGGCACTACGCACCACGGTGTCGCCACGCCGTGCGCCGGACGGCACTGCCGAAGGCGCGGTGCTGGCGCTCAGCGATGTGAGTGAGGCGGTGGCCGCCAGCCGGCGCCTCGACCACGCCGCCACCCACGATGCGCTCACCGGCCTGCCCAATCGCCGCTTGCTGCAAGACCGCCTGGAGCAGGCCCTGCAGCGCGCCGCCCGCACCGGCCGGGCGGTGGCCGTGCTGTTTGTCGATCTGGACCGCTTCAAGCGCATCAACGACAGCCTGGGCCACGGGGCCGGCGACGCCGTGCTGAAGCGCAGTGCCGAGCGCCTGCAGCAGGCCTGCCGCGCCCAGGACACGGTGGCCCGTTGGGGCGGCGATGAATTCGTGATCCTGCTCGAAGACCTGGCCGGGCGCGCCGCCGTGGTGCCGTTGGCGCAGAAGATCGTGCAGGTCTGCATTGAGCCCATGCTGCTGGATGACCTGGAGCTGATGTGCTCGGCCAGCGTGGGCGTGGCGCTGTATCCCGTCGACGCCGCCGAGGCCGACCAAGTGCTGGCCCGTGCCGATGCCGCGATGTACGGCGCCAAGGCCCGCGGCGGCGCACGCTTTGAATTCGCGTCAGCCGACCTCAACCTCTGGACCCGCGACCGCATGGCCCTGGAGACGGCGCTGCGCGAAAGCCTGCGCGATTCAGGCCTGGTGCTGCACTACCAGCCTCAGGTGCGCGTGAGCGATGGCGAGCTGGTGGGGTTCGAGGCTTTGCTGCGCTGGTGGCGCTCGCCCGAGCAACTGCTGCGTCCGGCCGACTTTCTGGCCGTGGCTGAAGAGTCGGGCCTGGTGGTCGAACTCGGTGCCTGGGTGCTGGACGAAGTGGCACGCCAGCAGGCCGCCTGGGCCGCGATCGGCCTGCGCATCGTGCCGGTGGCGGTGAACCTGTCGGCCCGCCAATGCCTGAACTGGCGGGTGATCGACGAACTGCGCCGCGCCATCGAGCGCCACAAGGTGAAGCCGCAAACGCTGAAGCTGGAGATCACCGAGCGCACCGCCATGGCCGATGCCGAGCATGCTGCGGCGCTGTTCCTGGAGCTCAAGGCGCTGGGCACGCTGCTGTCGGTGGATGACTTTGGGGCGGGCTATTCGTCGCTGTCGCAGCTCAAGCGGTTTCCGCTCAGCGAGATCAAGATCGATCAGTCGTTTGTGCGCGGCATGCTCGTGGCGGCCGACGACGCCGCCATCGTGCGGGCCACCATCGCCCTGGCCCATGAGCTGGGCCTGCCGGTGGTGGCTGGCGGCGTAGAAACCGAAGCCCAGCGCGACTTCCTGCGGCAGCACCACTGCGATGTGATGCAGGGGTATCTCACCGGGGCGCCGCGGCCGGCGGCCGAGGTGCAGTCGTTGATGGCGCCGCAGCTGGTGCACTGACCGGCCTGGTGGCCGCAGCGCCGGCGGGCTTGTCAGCTCAGGGCGCCAGATCCTGCGGGATCGTCATGCGGAACACCGTGCCGCGCGGCTGGTTGTCGTGCTGTTCGATGTGGCCGCCGTGCATCTCCATCACCCGGCGCACGATGTAGAGGCCCAGGCCGTGGCCGGTCTGGCTGTGGGTGCCGCGTGCGCCGCGCTGAAACAGGCGCGGGCGCAAGTCGGCCGCGATGCCGCTACCTTCGTCACACACCTCGATCACCAGCGCCAGCGGGTCGTCGCTGTCGCTCACCCGCACCGTCACGGGCGTGTCGGCCGGTGAATGCACCAGTGCATTGGCCAGCAGGTTGCGCAGCGCCAGCCGCATCAGGCTCGCATCCATTGCCGCGGTGCGGGTGGGGGAATGGCGCTCCACCCGCACCCGGTGGCGCGCCAGGGGGTCGAGGTCGCCGATGCTCATCTGCAGCAGCGTCTCGATGTCGGAATCCCGGCGCGCAATGCGGCCTTCGCTGGCCAGCAGCGCGGCCGACGCCAGGGTGTTGTCGAGCGTGGCATTGACCTGCGAGATCACCTGCTGGCCGCGCGCGATGCGCTCGGCCGCGGCCGGGTCAGCGCCAGCAGTGGCGGCCAGCGTGGCGTCGGCGCTTTGCAGCGCCGCCGAGGCGTTGTGCAGCGGCTGGCGCACCTCGTGGGCCAGCAGGCGCAGCATCTCTTCCCGCTCGGCCAGCAGTTCGCGCAACTCGGTCGATTCCTGCACCGCTTGTTTGCCCTCGGTGCGCGAGGCTTCCAGTTCCGTCAGACGATGGCGGGCGCGCAACTGGGCCCGTTCGAGCGCCATGCCCACATAGCCGATGTTGCTGTACAGCGCCAACAAGAGCGCTGCGACCAGGGCGAGGACGGCGTCGAAGCTCACGTTCAACAGCTGCGACGACGACATGCCCGTGGCGATGACCGCAAAGCGCGTGAATTCAGCGGCTGCCACCAGCGTGTAGCAGTCGGCCACCAGGCGGGCACTGCGCAAACCCTTCTCCCTGGCCAGCGCGCCTGCGGCCCGGCCCACCACCGCTGCGCCCATGGCATAGACGAGGTGGCTGTAGCTGCTGCGCCAGGCCTCACCCAGCACGGCCACTGCCTCGTGCCCCACCACGGCCACCCCCAGCAGGCAAGCCATTGGTGTCCAGGGGATGGGTTGGCCGCGATGGCCGCAGACCGCGGCATAGCGCAGCGGGTGTGAGCCAAAGAGCAGGGCGTTGGCGGTGAGGAAGGTGAGTGCGTCCGGCGCGATGTTGCGCAGGCCCAGCAGCAGCAGCCCCAGGCCCATCATCAGCCCGCCCAGGCACCACAGGGCCAGCATCCCGGGAGACTCGCGCTGGAACAGGATCGACCAGGTGGTCAACGGCACCGCGATGCACAGGATGCCCATCAGCAGGATGACCGTCTGGGGGTCGAAGGGCAGCGACTGCAGCATGGGCTCTGGTCAGTGGGTCTTGTCGGGCGCGAGGTGGCGCATGTTAAGGCGGTACCAGCCCGCTGCCCGCGGGCAGCGGGCGTGGGGAGACTGCTTGGGCTGCGAGTCGTCTCATCGGGAGAAAGCGCGCTGTTGCAAATTTCCCAAAAGGCGTCTAAATCCAAATAGGAATCGTTATCATTCGTACATGCGACCCAGCCGACGCCAGGTAACGCTCCATTCCCCAGGGAAGCGCGCACCACCTTCAACTCACGTCGGAGCTTTTTTCATGTCGCGGTCATCTCATCCCCCTTCCTCCCTCACTCGCTCGACCACGGCGCTGCCGTTGGGGGCCCTGGCCGCCGGGTTCGGCCTGGCGGGGCTTGCCGGGCTGTCGCAGGCCCAGTCGGCGGGCGAGGCGCCGGTGGCTGCGCCCACCGTGGTCACGCCTGCAGCGCAAACCGAGACCGCTGATGCCAAGCTGCGCAAGATCACGGTCAAGGGCAAGAAGGAAGAGCAGGGCAAGACGGCCTACAAGGTCAACAGCTCGTCCATTGGCAAGGGCAAGCAGGAGCTGCGCGACATTCCGCAGTCGGTCACCGTGGTGACGGAGAAGCTGCTGGACGACCGCAATGTGGACACCCTGAAGGAAGCGCTGCACCACACGGCTGGCATCACCTTCATGGCCGCTGAAGGCGGTGAGGAAGACATCCGCCTGCGCGGCTTCTCGCTGGCGCAGACCGGAGACATCTTTGTGGATGGTGTGCGCGACCCGGCTTTCTATGAGCGCGACACGTTCAACTACGACCGCCTGGAACTGCTGCGCGGTTCGGCCTCGATGCTGTTCGGCCGCGGCTCCACCGGCGGCGCGGTGAACCAGGTCAGCAAGCTGCCGTTCCTGGACAACGCCAACGAGGTGAGCTTCACGCTGGGCAACCACCAGTACAAGCGCTTCACCGGCGACTTCAACATCCAGACCTCCGAGACGGCCGCGCTGCGCCTGAACGTGATGGCCACCAAGGCCGACAACAACGGCGCGGGCAGCAGCATCGACAAGCAGGGCATTGCGGCGACGTACCGGTGGAACATTGGACAGCCTGACGAGTTCCTGGCGAGCTTGTACTACCTGAACAACGACAACGGCATCAACTATGGCTTGCCGTGGATCCGTCCCACGCCAACCAGCGACGGTTCAACGGCGACGATCCTGCCCCATCAGAAGCCGTCCAACTACTACGGCATGGCCAGCGACTACAACCGTGGCAGCGCCCAGTTCGCCACGCTGTCGCACACGCATCGATTCAGCGGTGACAGTGAGCTCAAGACAACCGTGCGTGCCGGACGCTTTGAGCGCAACATGCGCGCGAGCACGATTCGCTTCACCGCGACCACACCTGCAGCGTCGCTGCAAACTTTCGGTGACTCGACCAGCTTCAACCGCGGCTCGCCCTTGAAGGTGCAAGACCTGGAGGCGATCTACGCTCAAAGCGACTACTCGACCAAGTTCAACGCGCTGGGTGTGCAGCACTCTGTGTTGGCGGGTGTCGACATCGCCCGGGAGCGCCGTCGCGTTTACAGTGCTTTGACCGCAGTACAAGGCGGTGGTGTGCCAACCAAGCCCACCACCACCGTGGGCACACCGTTCGATGGCCTGAGCGTGGACGAAAGCAGTCGTGCTTTCCGGCTGGGCAATGAGTATGTTCAGAACGCCGCAGGCATCTATGCGCAGGACATGATGCAGGTGGCGCCGGCCTGGAAGGTGCTGGGCGGACTGCGTTACGACTATGTGAACGCCGATTTCCAGCGCTATGTCTTCGATGCGACCTCGCCCACCAACGTGGCGCAGGAGGCCGGGTCGCCGTACGGCATGAAGATCTCCGAGTTGAGTCATCGCTTAGGTGTGCTGTTCCAACCCACGCCGCTGTCCAGCTATTACCTGTCGTATGGCACTTCCTTCAATACCTCGGGCGACACCTATTCGGTGGCCGGCAACAGTCAAACGGCGCTGGAGCGCGCTGCCAACACCGATCCCGAAGAAAGCCGCAACATTGAACTGGGTGCCAAGCTCGATTCGGAAGATGGGCGCTTCACCACGCGTCTGGCGGTCTTCAAGTCCACGAAGTTCCGTGAGCGCAACACGGATGCCACCACGGTGGACGGCAGTTCCTATCTGCTGTCTGGCAAACGTCACTCGACCGGTTTTGAGGTCGATGCGTCGGGCCGTTTGACCCCATCTTTCGAGATCTACGGTTCCTACATGTGGTTGCCCAATGCCAAGATCGACCAAGCGGCGGGCTCGGGTGCGCCGGCCGGGCAGCGCCCTGGCCTGACCCCTCGCCACAGCGGCACCGTGTGGGCCACCTACCAGCTCACCGAGGTGCTGCGCGTGGGCACGGGTGTGAACTTCCGAAGCCGGCAGTCGCCTGCTGATGTGGCGGGTACGCCTTGGTATGTGCCTGGCTACGCCACGGTTGACCTCATGGCCGAATACGCCCTCAACAACCGCGTTACCTTCAAGGCCAACATCAACAACCTGGCCGACAAGTACTACGCCGATTCGCTGTACCGTGGTCACTACGTGCCCGGGGCAGGGCGCATCGTGCAGACCAACGTCACCATCAAGTTCTGACCACTCACTGCAGACTCACCCCAGCCAAGCCACCGCCATGCTGATCCACATCCCCCAACTGCTCACGAGCGATGAACTGCGCCAGGCGCGTCAACTGCTGGCCGAAGGCGATTGGGTGGAGGGTGAAGTCACGGCGGGGGCGCAGGCCAAGGCGGTCAAGCACAACCAGCAGTTGACGCAGACCGGCCCGGCGGCACAGGCCCTGCAGCAGATCGTGCTGCAGGCGCTGAACCGCAGCGCGGTGTTCTTCTCGGCGGCGCTGCCGAAGAAGGTGTTCCCGCCCATGTTCAACCGCTACCAGGGCGAGCGCAACCACTTCGGCAGCCATGTCGACAACGCCATTCGCTACGCGCCTGCTACTGGTGTGCGGGTGCGCACCGATGTGAGCTGCACGCTATTCTTCGCTGATCCCGGGGATTACGACGGCGGCGAGCTGGTGGTAGAAGACACCTTCGGCGGCCAACGGGTGAAGCTGCCGGCCGGCGACGCGGTGTTGTACCCCGGCACCAGTGTTCATCGGGTTGAGCCCGTCACCCGCGGAGCTCGCGTGGCCAGCTTCTTCTGGATCGAAAGCATGGTGCGCAGTGATGAGCAGCGTCGCCTGCTGTATGACATGGATCAGCACTTGATGCACCTGCGCCAAGCCATCGGCGACACCGACCCCGGCGTGGTGGGCCTCACCGGGACTTACCACAACCTGCTGCGGCGCTGGGCAGACACCTGATGCCAGCAGTCGTCGCTACCCTTGCCATCTTCGCCCGCATTCATCTCACCCCTCGCCAAGCCTCACCCGCCCTGTTGCCATGACTGACTTCATCCTCAAGGCCCCTTTGTCCGGTCCGCCCGATGACCTGTCGCCCAATGCCCGGCGCGCGGTGGTCGTGGGCATGGTGGGCGCCCACGTGCTGGCGGGCTGGGCTCTGCTGCAGGTGCAGGCGGTGCGTGATGCTGTGGGCGAAGTGGCGCCGATGATGGTGGAGCTG
>Ga0209066_10002173_pt1 | contig 24472 bp, 24 predicted proteins | sample All_14_2_FD_187198 | JGI IMG/M metagenome (GOLD analysis project Ga0209066, IMG submission 187198) | Freshwater microbial communities in response to fracking from Pennsylvania, USA - Allegheny Zone_MetaG_DW_15 (SPAdes) (version 2) ... | reverse complement strand
CATTTCAAGGGCTGAGGAATTGTCAGCGGGGCCTTTGATTCTGCAAATGCGAGGGCTATACTCCGCCCGCATAAAAGACACGATTATGGCGTGACGGGCGGGGCGCTTCGCGCTACATCCTGAGCGGCCGTGAGCTTTGAGTCGTGAGCTTTGAGTCGTGAGCTTTGAGTCGTGAGCTTTGAGTCGTGAACGTTGAGTTGTGGGATCTGAGTCGGGGACGCGTGAGGCACGACCATAGTGTCGGGCAAACACGCAGGCTGTGAGGGCGAGTACATGGAAGACCTTTTGCGCGAATATCTGCCCATCATCATTTTCATGGGTATTTCGCTTGTCATCGGTCTGGCCTTGCTTGTCGCCCCCTTCCTGATCGCGCCCAGCAAATCCGATCCCGAAAAGCTTTCTGCATATGAGTGCGGCTTCGACGCGTTTGAAGATGCCCGCATGAAATTCGACGTAAAATATTATCTCGTCGCGATCCTCTTCATCATCTTCGACCTTGAAGTGGCGTTCCTGTTTCCCTGGGCTGTGGCGCTCGGCGATGTCGGGATGTTCGGCTTCTGGTCGATGATTGTTTTCCTTGGCGTGCTGACCATCGGCTTTGCCTATGAATGGAAGAAAGGCGCGCTGGAGTGGGAATGAGCACACAAACCGAAATTGCGACCGCGCCGAAAGGCCTCACCGATCCGTCAACGGGCAAACCCTTCGGCGCGGATGATGGCTATTACCGTCAGGTCTCCGACCAGCTCTCCGACAAGGGCTTTGTGCTGACGACAGTGGATGACCTCATCAACTGGTCGCGCACGGGCTCGCTGATGTGGATGACATTTGGTCTGGCCTGCTGCGCCGTCGAGATGATGCAGACCTCCATGCCGCGCTATGACGTCGAGCGGTTCGGGTTTGCCCCGCGCGCTTCTCCGCGCCAGTCCGATGTGATGATTGTCGCCGGGACGCTGACCAACAAGATGGCGCCGGCGCTGCGCAAGGTTTACGACCAGATGCCGGAACCGCGCTATGTCATCTCCATGGGCTCCTGCGCCAATGGCGGCGGCTATTATCATTATTCCTATTCCGTGGTGCGGGGCTGCGACCGGATCGTTCCGGTTGATGTCTATGTGCCGGGTTGCCCACCCACCGCCGAGGCGCTGCTTTACGGCATTCTCGCACTCCAGAAGAAAATCCGTCGGACGGGCACGCTCGACCGCTGATTTTGTCAAACGCGCCCTCTCAGCCGTTCGCCTGAACGGTGTCCGAGGCGCATAAGTTTCGAGACCGAATAATGGACGAAAGTCTCAAGGATCTTGGCGAACACATTCTCGGGCAACTTGAGGATGCCGTATTGGGCCAGGACATCGCTTTTGGCGAGTTGACCTTGCATGTGCAAGGGGCCCGCATCGCCCGCGTGCTGAAGTTTTTGCGCGATGATACGGCCTGCCAGTTCAGCACGCTGATCGACATTACCGCTGTCGATCATCCTGAACGCGCCCAGCGCTTTGATGTCGTCTATCACCTGCTCTCCATGTATCAGAACCAGCGTATCCGCGTGACGCTGGCCACCGACGAGGGCACAGCCGTGCCGAGCGTCGCCAGCGTCTATCCCGCGGCCAACTGGTTCGAGCGCGAAGCCTTTGACATGTATGGCGTGCTCTTCTCGGACCATCCCGATCTGCGCCGCATCCTGACCGATTATGGTTTCAGCGGTCATCCGCTGCGCAAGGACTTCCCGCTGACGGGCTATGTCGAACTGCGCTATGACGATGATCGCAAGCGTGTGGTTTACGAGCCTGTGAAACTGACGCAGGAATTCCGCAGCTTCGATTTCATGAGCCCCTGGGAAGGCGTGGATTATGTCCTTCCTGGCGACGAGAAGGCGGGGAGCTAGATCATGAGCGAACAGCAGCTCCGCAATTTCCATTTGAACTTCGGCCCGCAACATCCTGCTGCCCATGGCGTTTTGCGCCTTGTGCTGGAACTTGATGGCGAAGTCGTCGAACGTGTCGATCCCCATATCGGGCTTCTGCATCGCGGCACCGAAAAGCTCATCGAATACAAAACCTATCTTCAGGCCGTTCCCTATTTCGATCGCCTCGACTATGTGGCGCCGATGAATCAGGAACATGCCTTTGCGCTGGCGGTTGAGCGCCTGCTCGGCATTACCGTGCCGCGGCGCGCCCAGTTCATTCGCGTGCTCTATTCCGAAATCGGCCGACTGCTCTCGCACCTCTTGAACGTCACGACGCAAGCCCTTGACGTTGGGGCCCTGACGCCGCCGCTCTGGGGCTTTGAAGAGCGCGAAAAGCTGATGATCTTCTATGAGCGCGCCTCCGGCTCGCGCATGCATGCCGCCTTCATCCGTCCCGGCGGTGTGCATCAGGACCTGCCTGAGCAATTGCTCAGGGACATTCATGATTTCTGCGACCCTTTCCTCAAGGTGGTGGACGACATCGAAGGTCTCTTGACCGACAACCGCATCTTCAAGCAGCGCAATGTCGATATTGGCGTTGTCAGCCAGCAGGATGCGCTTGATTGGGGCTTCACCGGCGTCATGGTGCGCGGCTCCGGCATGGCCTGGGATCTGCGTCGCGCCCAGCCTTACGAAACCTACTCGGAACTCGACTTCAAGATTCCGGTCGGCAAGAACGGCGATTGCTACGATCGTTATCTCTGCCGCGTCGAGGAAATGCGTGAATCCGTCCGCATCATGAAGCAATGCATCGAGATGATGCAGCCCGGTCCGGTGCATTCGCTTGATGGCAAGATCGTGCCGCCCTCGCGCGGCGAGATGAAGCGTTCCATGGAAGCGCTCATCCATCACTTCAAGCTTTATACCGAGGGCTATCATGTGCCCGCAGGCGAGGTTTATGCCGCTGTTGAAGCGCCCAAGGGCGAGTTCGGCGTGTTCCTCGTTTCCGATGGCACCAACAGGCCCTACAAATGCAAAATCCGCGCGCCGGGTTTCGCGCATTTGCAGGCCATGGATCATCTATGCAAGGGCCACATGCTCGCGGACGTGTCCGCGATCCTCGGTTCACTTGATATCGTTTTCGGTGAGGTTGACCGATGAGTGTGCGTCGTCTGGCTGCAAACCAGCCTGAGAGCTTTGTCTTCACGCCGGAAAATCTGGCCTGGGCACAAAAGCAGATCGCCAAATATCCTGCGGGCAAGCAGGCCTCGGCGATTATTCCCCTGTTCTGGCAGGCCCAGAAGCAACAAGGTGGCTGGCTGCCAGAACCTGCGATCCGCTATGTCGCCGACATGCTGGGCATGGACTTCATTCGCGCGCTCGAAGTCGCGACCTTCTACACGATGTTCAATCTCTCGCCCGTCGGCGAGCATTATGTCCAGCTTTGCGGCACGACACCTTGCTGGCTGCGCGGCGCGGATGACCTGAAAGAGACCTGCCGCAAGCATATCGGGCCGGAAGGTCAGGTGAGCGCCGATGGCAAGCTCTCCTGGCTGGAAGTCGAATGCCTTGGCGCTTGCGTCAACGCCCCCATGGTCCAGATCAATGATGATTTCTACGAAGACCTCGACGCCGCCAAGCTCGAAAAGATCATTGCCGATCTGCGTTCGGGCAAGGAAGTGAAGCCCGGTCCGCAATCGGCGCGTCACTCTTCAGAGCCGCTGGGCGGGCTGACAAGCCTGACCGAAACTGTGACCCATGTCAGGGAGAGTGAATGATGCTTGAAGATAAGGATCGCATCTTCACCAATCTCTATGGCCTGCAAAGCTGGCAGCTAAAATCAGCCCAGTCGCGCGGTGATTGGGACGGCACGGCGGCGCTCATCCAGAAGGGTCGCGACTGGATCATCGACGAAATGAAAAAGTCAGGCCTGCGCGGTCGCGGCGGTGCCGGCTTTCCAACCGGTCTCAAATGGTCCTTCATGCCGAAGGAGTCCGATGGCCGTCCGCATTACCTCGTTGTCAATGCCGACGAGTCCGAACCCGGCACCTGCAAGGACCGTGAAATCCTGCGCCACGATCCGCAAAAGCTGATCGAAGGCTGCCTCATTGCGAGCTTCGCCATGGGCGCGCATGTCGCCTATATTTATGTGCGCGGCGAGTTCATCCGTGAACGCGAAGTGCTGCAAGCCGCCGTTGACGAAGCCTATGAAGCCGGCCTCCTCGGCAAGAACGCTGCCGGTTCCGGCTGGGACTTCGACCTCTATGTCCATCACGGCGCGGGCGCTTATATTTGCGGCGAAGAAACAGCCCTGCTCGAAAGCCTTGAAGGCAAGAAGGGCATGCCGCGCCTGAAGCCGCCCTTTCCGGCCAATTGCGGTCTCTATGGCGCGCCGACAACCGTGAACAATGTCGAGTCGATTGCGGTCGCTCCGACCATCCTGCGCCGTGGCGCGACATGGTTTGCGGGCCTTGGCCGTCCGAACAATACGGGCAGCAAGGTTTTCTGCATTTCGGGCCACGTCAACAATCCCTGCAATGTCGAAGAAGAAATGGGCATCCCGCTGCGCGAGCTGATCGAGCGTCACGCTGGCGGCGTGCGCGGCGGCTGGGATAATCTTCTCGCTGTCATTCCGGGCGGTTCATCCGTGCCATTGCTGCCCAAGTCGATCTGCGACGATGTGCTGATGGATTTTGACTCGCTCAAGGCGGTGCAGTCAGGTCTTGGCACAGCCGCCGTCATCGTCATGGACAAATCGACCGATGTCATCAAGGCGATTGCGCGCCTCTCGGCCTTCTACAAGCATGAGAGCTGTGGCCAGTGCACACCTTGCCGCGAAGGCACGGGCTGGATGTGGCGCGTCATGGAACGTCTGGTGGCGGGCGACGCCGCGGTCGAGGAAATCGACATGCTGCTTGATGTCACCAAGCGTGTTGAAGGCCACACCATCTGCGCGCTGGGCGATGCGGCGGCTTGGCCCATTCAGGGTTTGATCCGGCATTTCCGGGGCACAATCGAAGAACGCATCGCCTCCAAGCGCGGTGCTCAAGTGGCGGCGGAGTAAGTCATGCCCAAATTGACCATCGACGGTATCGAAGTCGAAGTCGAAAACGGAGCGACGCTCCTTCAGGCCTGCGAGGAAGCGGGCGCGGAAATCCCGCGCTTCTGCTACCACGAGCGTCTGTCGATTGCGGGCAACTGCCGCATGTGCCTCGTCGAAGTCGAAAAATCACCCAAGCCCGTCGCTTCCTGCGCCATGCCGGCAGGTGAAGGCATGGTCGTTCACACCAACACGCCGCAGGTCAAGCGCGCCCGTGAAGGCGTGATGGAATTTCTGCTCATCAACCATCCGCTGGATTGCCCGATCTGCGATCAGGGCGGCGAATGCGATCTGCAGGACCAGTCCATGGCCTATGGCATGGATGGCACGCGCTTCCATGAGCACAAGCGCGCGGTCGAAGAAAAGTTCATGGGCCCGCTCGTCAAGACCGTGATGACGCGCTGCATCCAGTGCACGCGCTGCGTGCGCTTTGCCTCCGAAGTTGCTGGCGTGCCGGAAATCGGCGCGATCGGGCGCGGCGAAGATATGGAAATCACGACCTATCTCGAACAGGCGCTCACATCCGAACTTTCCGCCAATATCGTCGATCTTTGCCCCGTGGGCGCGCTGACCTTCAAGCCGACGGCCTTCACGGCGCGGCCCTGGGAATTGCGCAAGACCGAATCCGTGGACGTGATGGATGCCGTTGGTTCGGCCATTCGCGTTGATACACGCGGCCGCGAAGTCATCCGCGTCTTGCCGCGCCTGAATGAAGACGTGAATGAGGAATGGATTTCCGACAAGACCCGCTTTGTCGCCGATGGTCTGAAAACCCAGCGTCTCGACAAGCCCTATATCCGCGAAAATGGCAAGCTGCGCCCGGCGACATGGGATGAAGCCTTTGCCGCGATTGGCGCGAAAATCAAGTCAACCAGCGCCAGCCGCATCGCCGCCATTGCCGGCGATCTTGCCTGCGCTGAATCGATGAAGGCGCTGAAAGACCTTTTTGCCAAGATCGGTTCGCCAAATCTGGATTGCCGTCAGGATGGCGCCAAGCTCGGTTCGGCTGGCCGCGCCGGATACATTTTCAACACGACGATTGCCGGCATTGAAGAGGCTGACGCGATCCTGCTCATCGGCACCGATCCGCGCAAGGAAGCGCCCGTATTGAATGCGCGCATCCGCAAGGCAACGCGCAGCGGCAAGGTCAAAGTCGGTGTTGTTGGCCCGCGTCTCGCGCTGACCTATGCCTATACACATCTGGGTGCGGGCCCGCAGACGCTGAAAGAATTGGCCGATGGCTCGCATGCGTTCGCCGCCACGCTGAGCGATGCCCAGAATCCGATGATCGTCATCGGGCAGGGCGCTTTGACCCGCAGCGATGGCGAAGCTGTGCTGGCTGCGGCGATTGCCATTGCCCGCAAGGCCAATGCCGTGCGTGAAAACTGGAACGGGTTCAACGTGCTGCATATGGCAGCCTCGCGCGTCGCCGGTCTCGATCTCGGCCTTCTGCCGGGCGCGGGCGGGCGCGATGTCGCAGGCATTCTCGATGGCGCCGCCAATGGCGAGATCGACGTTGTCTATCTGCTCGGCGCGGATGAAATCGACATGACCAGGCTCGGTTCCGCCTTCGTCATCTATCAGGGCACGCATGGCGATGCCGGTGCGCACCGTGCCGACGTGATCCTGCCTGCCGCCGCCTATACCGAAAAATCGGCGACATGGGTCAACACCGAAGGCCGCGTGCAAATCGGCGCGCGCGCTTCCTTCCCGCCCGGCGAGGCGCGTGAAGACTGGACCATCCTGCGCGCGCTTTCCGCCACGCTCGGCATGACGCTGCCCTATGACGATCTGGCAACGCTTCGCGCCGCGATGGCCGCAGACGCGCCGCATCTGGCCGACCGCGATGAGGTGAGCGCGCCAGGCGATCTGGCCGATCTCGCGCTGGGCGCCATGGGGTCGGACCCCTTCGAGACACCGATCAAGGACTTCTATCTGACGAACCCGATTGCACGTGCAAGCAAGGTGATGGCCGAATGCTCGGCGAGCCTTGGTGCGGCCAACCGGGAGGGGGCGACGGGAACGCATGGCTGATTTTCTGACAACCTATGGCATTCCGCTGGCGATCATCGTCGGCCAGTCGCTCGCGCTGATTATCGCGCTGCTGCTCTTCACGGCCTATGTCCTGCTCGCAGATCGCAAGATATGGGCTGCCGTCCAGCTACGCCGTGGCCCGAACGTGGTCGGCGCCTTTGGTCTCTTCCAGTCGTTTGCCGACTTGCTGAAATTTGTGTTCAAGGAAGTCGTCATTCCCTCCGGTGCGAACAAGGGTGTCTTCCTGCTCGCTCCGCTCATCACAGTGACCTTGTCGCTCTCGGCCTTCGTGGTCATCCCGCTTGATGCCAGGATGGTGATTTCCGATATCAATGTCGGAGTCCTTTACATCCTTGCAATCTCCTCGCTCGGCGTTTATGGCGTCATCATGGCGGGCTGGGCGTCGAATTCGAAATATCCCTTCCTCTCGGCGCTGCGTTCCGCCGCCCAGATGGTCTCCTACGAAGTCTCCATCGGCTTCGTTATCGTCGCCGTTCTGATGAGTGCCGGTTCGCTCAATCTCTCGGCCATTGTCGAAGCGCAGAAGACCGTCTGGTTCTTCATCCCGCACTTCCCGATGTTCGTGATCTTCTTCATTTCGGCGCTCGCCGAAACCAATCGTCCGCCCTTCGATCTCGTCGAAGCGGAATCCGAGCTTGTCGCGGGCTTCATGGTGGAATATTCCTCCACCCCCTACATGATGTTCATGCTTGGCGAATATGTGGCGATCATCCTGATGTGCGCCATGACGACCATCCTCTTCCTGGGCGGCTGGTTGCCACCCTTTGCCTTCCTGGATTTCATTCCCGGCATCGTCTGGTTCCTGCTCAAGGTCTGTTTCGTCTTCTTCATGTTCGCCATGGTCAAGGCCATCGTGCCGCGTTATCGCTACGACCAGTTGATGCGTCTGGGCTGGAAGGTCTTCCTGCCATTCTCGCTTTTCTGGGTGGTATTGACGGCGGGCGTGCTGGTTGGTTTTGGATGGGTGCCCCATGCATAAGATCAACACAGTGATTTTGGTATCGTCGAAAGGAAGGGCGCAATGAGCAGACTCGCACAGACAGCGCGGTCGCTTTTCCTGCTGGAGTTCGTGTCGAGCTTCGCCATGGCCATGCGCTATTTCTTCAAACCAAAATCCACGCTGAACTATCCCTTTGAAAAAGGTCCGCTCAGCCCGCGCTTCCGCGGCGAACATGCGCTGCGCCGTTACCCCAATGGCGAGGAGCGTTGCATCGCCTGCAAACTTTGCGAAGCGATCTGCCCGGCACAGGCCATCACGATTGAAGCCGGTCCGCGTCGCAATGACGGCACGCGCCGCACCACGCGCTACGACATCGACATGACGAAATGCATCTATTGCGGCTTCTGCCAGGAAGCCTGCCCGGTCGATGCGATTGTCGAAGGGCCAAACTTCGAATTCGCCGCCGAAACGCGCGAAGAACTGATGTATGACAAGGACCGGCTGCTCGCCAATGGCGACCGCTGGGAACGCGAGATCGCCAAGAATATCGCGCTCGATGCGCCATATCGTTAAGACGGAACGCCCTCACAGGCGCAAATGAGTTGCCGGTGAAAACCGGACAGGAAGAGGGACAGGGGTCCAAATGATTGCGAGCGCCATTGCTTTTTACATCTTTGCAGCGATCACCATCGCCGCAGGCTTCATGGTGATTGCATCGCGCAACCCCGTGCATTCGGTCCTGTTCCTGATCCTCGCTTTCTTCAATGCCGCCGCTCTCTTCGTGCTGATGGGGGCGGAGTTCCTCGCCCTCATTCTCGTCATTGTCTATGTCGGCGCCGTCGCGGTTCTCTTCCTCTTCGTCGTCATGATGCTTGACGTGGATTTCACCGAATTGCGCGAAGGCATCCTGCAATATATGCCCATCGGCGCGCTGGTCGGCATCATGCTGCTTATCGAACTTCTGATGGTGCTGGTGACATGGATTGTCTCACCGGAGGCAGCCTCCGTTGCGGCAGCTCCTGTCGCAGCTGCGGCCGAACACATAGACAATACGCGGGCGCTGGGCCGCCTCATCTATACCGACTATGCCTATCTCTTCCAGACGGCAGGTCTCATTCTGCTGGTCGCCATGATTGGCGCGATTGTCCTGACCCTGCGGCCCAAAAATCCGCGCCTCAAGCGTCAGGTCATTGCCGATCAGGTTGGCCGCACGCGGGATCAGGCGATTGAAATGCGTGATGTGGAGCCGGGTCAGGGGCTCTGACTTTTTGAAGGTGACAGCTCTTTCGCTGAGGCGGCAGGGCAGGAGAACAAGATGACTATCGGCCTTGGACATTATCTGACTGTGGCAGCGATCCTGTTCACGCTCGGCATTTTCGGAATCTTCCTCAACCGGAAGAACGTCATCATCATATTGATGTCGATCGAATTGATGCTGCTCGCCGTAAATATCAATTTCGTGGCCTTCTCGACGTTCATGGGTGATCTCGTCGGTCAGGTTTTCGCGCTCTTCGTGCTGACAGTGGCCGCAGGCGAGGCGGCCATCGGCCTTGCCATCCTTGTGGTTTATTTCCGCAACCGCGGCTCCATCGCGGTTGAAGACATCAACATGATGAAGGGCTAGGGGACATGTATACCGCTATCGTCTTCCTGCCGCTTCTCGGCTTTCTGACCGCGGGCCTTTTTGGTCGCTGGATCGGCGCGCGCGGCGCTCAGATCGTCACCTCGGGTTTTCTGGTGCTGGCCGCCATCCTCTCGATGATTGCCTTTTTCAAGGTCGGCTTTGGCGGCGAGTTGAGCCGTATCCAGGTCATGACATGGATTGACAGTGGTGCTTTTGAGGCGGACTGGCGGCTGCGCATCGACACGCTCACAGCCGTCATGCTGGTGGTTGTCACCTCGGTTTCCTCGCTCGTGCATATTTACTCGGTTGGCTATATGAGCCACGATCCGCACCAGCCGCGTTTCTTTGCCTATCTCTCGCTTTTCACCTTCGCCATGTTGATGCTGGTGACGGCTGATAACTTCGTCCAGCTTTTCTTCGGCTGGGAAGGGGTGGGGCTGGCGTCCTATCTGCTCATCGGCTTCTGGTATCAAAAGCCCAGCGCCAATGCCGCCGCCATCAAGGCCTTTGTCGTCAACCGCGTCGGCGACTTCGGTCTGATCCTCGGCATCGCCACGCTCTTCCTGACGATCGGGTCTGTGGATTTCGACACGGTTTTCGCCGCCATCCCCAGCCTTGCCGGTCAGAGCTTCAGCTTCCTTGGCCATGATGTGCCAATCGTCACCACGGCCTGTTTGCTGCTCTTCATGGGCGCGATGGGCAAGTCAGCCCAGTTCATGCTGCATACCTGGCTGCCCGATGCGATGGAAGGCCCGACACCTGTGTCGGCGCTGATCCATGCCGCGACCATGGTGACCGCAGGCGTCTTCCTTGTCGCGCGGTGCTCCCCGATTTTCGAGTTCTCGCCCTTCGCGCTCACCGTCGTCACTTTCATCGGTGCGACGACGGCCTTCTTTGCGGCGACTGTCGGCCTCGTGCAAAATGACATCAAGCGCGTCATCGCTTATTCGACATGTTCGCAGCTTGGTTACATGTTCGCAGCCCTTGGCGTCGGCGCCTATGAAGCGGCGATGTTCCATCTCTTCACCCATGCCTTCTTCAAGGCGCTCTTGTTCCTGGGTTCGGGTTCCGTCATTCATGCCATGGATGGCGAGCAGGACATGCGCAAGATGGGCGGTCTCTACAAGCTCATCCCGGCGACATGGATCATGATGGTGATCGGCACGCTGGCGCTGACCGGCTTTCCGTTCACGGCGGGCTATTTCTCCAAGGACGCCATCATTGAGGCAACCTATGCCGGCCAAAACGTCATGCACAGCTATGCCTTCCTGATGACGGTCATTGCCGCCTTCCTGACGTCCTTCTATTCCTGGCGTCTGATTTTCATGACCTTCCATGGTGAAACACGCGCCTCGAACGAGACGATTTCCCATGTGCATGAATCGCCCATGGTCATGCTTATTCCGCTGATCCTTCTGTCGGTCGGCGCCTTGCTGGCAGGCCTTGTCTTCGAGCGTTTCTTCATCGGCGCGTTGCACGAAGCCTTCTGGCTGGAAGCGATCTATCATGGCGCGACCAACCACATTCTCCACGAGATGCACAATGTTCCCGAATGGGCCGCACTCCTGCCCACGCTGATGATGGTGCTTGGTTTCTGCCTTTCTTATCTCTTCTACATTTCGCGTCCCGATCTTCCCAAGGAGCTCGCGCGCACGCAGGAGCCGCTTTACCTGTTCCTGCTCAACAAGTGGTACTTCGACGAGATCTACGACTTTATCTTCGTTCGTCCGGCCTTCTGGCTTGGTCGACTGCTCTGGAAACAGGGCGACGGTCGCATCATCGACGGCATGGGGCCAGATGGCATCTCGGCGCGTGTGCTTGATGTGACGCGCGGCGTTGTCCGGCTGCAAAGCGGTTATCTTTATCACTACGCCTTCGCGATGTTGCTCGGTGTCGCGGCGCTGGCGACCTACTTCATGCTCGGGGGCGTCCACTGATGTTCGACGGAAACATTCTTTCGCTCATCACCTTTCTGCCCTTGGCGGGTGCCTTCATCATTTTCATCATCCGGGGCGATGAGAAAACCGTGGCGCGTAACGCGCGTCGCGTGGCGCTCTGGACCACCGGCTTCACCTTCCTGGTGTCGCTTTACCTCCTGTGGAAGTTTGATTCCACAACCGCCTCTTTCCAGTTTGTCGAAAACATCGACTGGCTTGGTGGCGCGATCAATTATCACATGGGCGTGGACGGCATTTCCGTCCTCTTCGTCATCCTCACGACATTCCTCATGCCTGCCTGTATTGCGGCAAGCTGGGACTCGATCAATGTGCGCGTGAAGGAATATATGATCGCCTTCCTTGTGCTCGAAACGCTGATGATCGGCGTCTTCTGTGCGCTTGATCTCGTGCTGTTCTATCTCTTCTTTGAAGGCGGCCTCATCCCGATGTTCCTCATTATCGGTGTCTGGGGTGGCAAGCGTCGTATCTACGCCTCCTTCAAGTTCTTCCTCTACACCTTTGCCGGTTCCGTGCTGATGCTGCTCGCCATCATGGCCATGTATTGGCAGGCGGGCACAACCGACATTCCGACCTTGATGGCTTTCCCGTTCCCGCCGGAAATGCAGACCTGGCTGTGGCTTGCCTTCTTTGCCTCCTTTGCTGTGAAGATGCCCATGTGGCCGGTTCACACCTGGTTGCCTGATGCGCATGTGGAAGCGCCAACCGCTGGTTCCGTCATCCTGGCCGGCATCATGCTGAAGATGGGCGGCTATGGCTTCCTGCGCTTCTCGCTACCCATGTTCCCGCTCGCCTCGGCTGATTTTGCGCCCCTGGTCTTTGCGCTCAGCGTCATCGCCATTCTCTACACCTCGCTCGTCGCGCTGGTGCAGGAGGATATGAAAAAGCTCATCGCCTATTCGTCAATCGCCCATATGGGCTTTGTCACCATGGGCATTTTTGCCGCCACGCAACAAGGCGTGCAGGGTGCGGTTTTCCAGATGCTCAGCCATGGCTGGGTGTCTGGCGCACTCTTCCTGTGTGTTGGCGTCATCTATGATCGCATCCATACACGCGAGATCTCGGCCTATGGCGGCCTCGTCAATCGTATGCCGCTTTATGCCGTGGCGCTGATGATTTTCACCATGGCCAATGTCGGCTTGCCGGGCACCAGCGGTTTCGTCGGCGAGTTCCTGACCATTATAGGCACCTTCAAGGTCAACACCTATGTTGCGGCCCTTGCCGCCATCGGTGTCATTCTGTCGGCAGCCTATGCGCTTTATCTCTATCGCCGCATTGTTTTTGGGGCGCTGGAAAAAGACACACTCAAAAACATTCTCGACCTCAACTGGCGCGAAGCGGCAACGCTTGCCCCGATGGTCGTGCTCACCATTCTTTTCGGTGTCTATCCGGCGCCGATCTTCGACCTCACCGCTGTATCGATCGAGCATCTGGTTGCCAATTACAATGCGGCTGTCGAAGCCAGCAATGTCGGCACCGGCATGCTGACGCAGTTCGCTTCGCTCATCAGCGGTCACTAGCAGGAACGTGCAAGGTAGCTCCATGGAACAAGTCCTCACCTCAATTCCTGCCTTTGGCCCGGCCATTCCGGAAATCATGCTCGCCATTGGCGCGATCATCTTTCTGATGTTTGGCGCTTATGGCCGCGAGAATGAAACACGTATCGTCCTGATCGGTTCGGTGATCCTGTTCATCGTTGCCGCTCTCATCATCATGGGCGGCGAGGGTGGACGGGTTGAAACTTTCGGCGGCATGTTTGTCAGCGACACCTTCACGCGCTTCATGAAACTGCTGATCCTGTTTGGCTCCGGCACAGCCCTCATGATGTCGCACAGCTTCATCAAGCGCGAAGACATGGAGCGCTTCGAGTTTCCCGTGCTGATCGTGCTGGCAACCCTCGGCATGTTCATGATGGTTTCGGCCAACAGCCTGATGTCGGTCTATCTCGGCCTCGAATTGCAGAGCCTCGCGCTCTACGTGATTGCCGCCTTCAATCGCGACAATGCCCGTTCAACCGAAGCCGGCCTCAAATATTTTGTCCTCGGCGCGCTCTCTTCCGGCATGCTGCTTTATGGCATGTCGCTGGTCTATGGCTTCACCGGCTCGGTCGCCTTCGGGCCGATCGCCAGACTGCTGGCCGCAGGTGACGTGCCGCTTGGTGTCACCTTCGGTCTTGTCTTCATTCTCGCCGGTCTGGCGTTCAAGATTTCCGCCGTGCCCTTCCATATGTGGGCGCCGGATGTTTATGAAGGCGCTCCAACGCCCGTAACGGCCTTCTTCGCCGGGGCGCCCAAGGTCGCGGCCATGGCCATGATCATCCGCCTGCTCTACACAGCCTTCCCGACAATGATGCTGGAATGGCAGCAGATCATCGTCTTCATTTCCATCGCCTCGATGGTGCTGGGCGCCTTTGCCGCCATCGGCCAGACCAATATCAAGCGCCTCATGGCCTATAGTTCGATTGCGCATATGGGCTTTGCCCTTGTCGGCCTCGCGGCAGGCACGGAGACAGGCATTCGCGGCGTTCTGGTTTATCTGGTGATCTATGTCATCATGAATGCGGGCGTCTTCTGCTGCATCCTCGCCATGCGTCGCAAGGAAGGCATGGTCGAGTCGATCAATGATCTCGCCGGTCTCTCGCGCACCCAGCCCATGTTTGCCTTCGCCCTTGCCATGCTCATGTTCTCGCTGGCGGGCGTGCCGCCGCTCGCGGGCTTTTTCGGCAAGTTCTATGTCTTCATGGCCGCCGTGCAAGCCGGTCTCTGGCCGCTCGCCATCATCGGCGTGCTCTCAAGCGTCGTTGGCGCCTTCTATTATCTGCGCATTGTCAAGATCATGTATTTCGATGAGCCGGCCGAAGCCTTCATCCAGCCTGTACCGGGCGAGTTGAACGCCATTCTCACGCTCTCAGGTCTCTTCACGCTGGTCTTCTTCGTCTACCCGGCACCCCTGCTGGTCGCGGCGCAGTCTGCCGCTGCCGCGCTCATGCCCTGACGCATGGCGGATCATCAACCGATCCTGCCATCAGGCGTAGGTCATCGGGCCTTCGTCGAAATCGACAGCACCAATGAAGAGGCGCGCCGTCTCGGCGAGAGCGATGCGGCCGGGCCACTCTGGATCACCGCCGAACGACAGACCGCCGGGCGTGGGCGGCGCGGCCGTGTCTGGGACTCGCCTGGCGGCAATTTCATGGGCACGCTTTTTCTGCGGCCCCGTTGCACGCCGCGCCGGGCGGCGGAACTTTCTTTTGTTGCCGCCGTGGCGGTTCACGACGCCGTGGAAACATTGCTCCCGCCGCATTTCAAGACCGGCCTCAAGCTCAAATGGCCCAATGACCTGCTGCATGACGGGGCCAAGCTCGCCGGGATCCTGCTCGAAAGTTCGGGCGTCGCGGGCAGCGAGGTTGCCTGGGTCGCCATCGGCATGGGGATCAATCTCGCCCGGCACCCGGAAAATACCGAATATCCCGCCACCTCGCTGGCGGCGAGGGGCGTTGGCCGCGTGACCCCCGCCGAGGCTTTGACAGCGCTGGCCGCCGCGTTTGAGCATCGTCTGGCGCAATGGCGCGGCGTTCAGGGCTTTGCCACCATCCGTGAAGCCTGGCTGGCCCGCGCCCAAGGCATTGGCGGTCCGATCACGGTGCGCCTCTCGGATGAAACATTTACCGGCCAGTTTGAAGGTCTTTCGCCCGATGGCGCGCTGGATGTACGCCTGCCCAATGGTGAAATGCGTCATGTGACAGCGGGAGATGTGTTCTTTCCCGGTCTCACGCACTAAGTTGCTGGCATGAACGAAATCATCCCGAAGAAAAGCCGCCGCGATCAGTCCGCCACTGACGAACTCGTCTTCCTGCCGCTGGGCGGATCGGGCGAAATCGGCATGAACCTCAACCTCTATGGCTACGGGCCGGAGGCGGCGCGCCTTTGGATCATGGTCGATCTTGGCGTGACCTTTGGCGATGATCGCACACCCGGTGTTGATCTCATCATGCCGGATCCCGGTTTCATCGCCGAAAGGCGCAGCGACCTCCTGGCCATTGTGCTCACCCATGCCCATGAAGATCATATTGGCGCCGTTGCGCATCTTTGGCCGCGCTTTCGGTGCCCGGTCTATGCCACACCCTTCACGGCCACGCTTGTCCGCGCCAAGCTCATTGAAGCGGGTATCGAGGATGAGGTGCCGATGCATATCGTACCGCTCGGTGCGCGGTTCGACATTGGCCCTTTCAACATCGAGCTCGTGACGCTGACCCATTCGATCCCGGAACCCAATGCACTGGCGATCCGAACGCCGCTTGGCCTCGTCATGCATACCGGCGACTGGAAGATTGACCCTGATCCGCTGGTTGGCGACGACATGGACTTGAAGCGGCTCACTGAAATCGGCGATGAAGGCGTGCTGGCCATCGTCTGCGACAGCACCAATGTCTTCTCGCCCGGCACGTCGGGTTCGGAGGCAGACGTGGCCAGGAGCCTCATAGAACTTATCCAGCCGATGACGGGCCGCGTCGCCGTCACGACATTCGCGTCCAATGTCGCACGGCTTGAAAGCATCGCACGCGCTGCGCAAGCCTGCGACCGCCATGTCGTGCTCGCCGGTCGCGCGATGTTTCGCATCACGTCTGCCGCGCGCGACGCTGGCTATCTGCAAGGCCTCGCGCCTTTTCTGACGGAGCATGATGCGGGCTATCTGCCGCCCGACAAGGTGCTCTATTGCTGCACCGGCAGTCAGGGCGAGCCGCGTGCGGCGCTGGCCCGCATCGCGATGGATAATCATCCCAATATCGTGCTGGAGGAGGGTGACACGGTCATTTTTTCCTCGCGTATCATTCCGGGCAATGAAACCTCGATCTTTGAATTGCAGAACACGCTCGCCGAACGCGGCATCCGCGTGGTGACGGAGAAGGATCATTTTGTCCATGTCTCCGGCCATCCCTGCCGGGATGAGCTTGCCCGCATGTATCAGATGATCCGGCCCCGCATTGCCGTGCCGGTGCATGGCGAGGCACGGCATCTTGCCGAACATGCCGCTCTGGCCCGTGAGCTTCAGGTGCCCGAGCAGATCGTCATACGCAACGGACTGATGCTGCGCCTGGCGCCCGGCCTTGCCGAGATCATTGATGAGGCCCCCTCGGGCCGCCTCTATCTCGATGGCGAAGTGCTGACTTCCTCGGACGAAGGTGCGGTTTCGGAGCGCCGCAAACTTGCCTTTTCCGGCTCTGTCTTTGTTTCGCTGGTGCTTGATGGGGAGGGCAGGGTGCGGGGTGATCCGCAGGTGCGCCTGATCGGCCTGCCGGAGGCGGATTCCGACGGCGCCTTGTTTGAGGATATAGCGCTCGACGCCATTGACGGCGCTCTCGACAAGCTGCCACCCAAACGGCGTGGCGACGATGATACCGTAGCCGAGCTCATGCGCCGTGCCGTGCGCGGTGCGCTGCGTCGCGAATGGGGCAAGAAGCCCGCCGTCGAGGTTGTTGTGACCCGTATCTGACACCGCTTGCCCCTCGGGGGGAACGGGCCTAAATAATAGAACCAGTCATTCGCAGTCGAGGAAAATTCGATGCTCGGTCAGCTCAATCATGTCGCCATCGCCGTTCCGGATGTGCGCGCCGCCGGTGAAATGTATCGCGTCAAGTTCAGCGCCAGGGTGTCTGCGGCTGTTCCTCAGCCAGACCATGGTGTGACGACCGTTTTCGTTGATCTCGGCAACACCAAGATCGAGCTTCTGGAACCACTGGGCGAGGACTCGCCGATTGCCGGCTTCCTCGCCAAGAACCCCAAGGGCGGCATCCACCATATCTGCATCGAGGTGGACGACATCAATGCTGCCTGCGAGCAGGTGAATGAGCAGGGCATCACCATCACCGGCACAGGCAAGCCGCGCATCGGGGCGCATGGCAAGCCAGTCGTCTTCCTCCACCCCAAAGACCTCTACGGCACGCTGGTCGAACTGGAACAGGCCTGATCCCATGACACTCATGGCCGGACTCGCCATTTATGCTGTGATCTGGTGGACCGTGTTGTTCGCCATATTGCCCTGGGGCGTTGTCACCCAGGAAGAGAGCCATGCGGTTGTTCCTGGCAGCAGTGCCAGCGCGCCAGCGAAGCCGCTCATGCTGCGGAAGGTTCTCGTCACGAGCGTTTTGGCAGCTTTTGTCTGGCTGGGGGTCTATTATCTGGTGGTCGCCTCGCCCTTCAGCTTTGAAGACATCCCCTTCATGCCGGCTTTCACCGGAAAATATTGATGCAATAGAGGGCGGTCCCGCTGCGCGTCCTCTTTGTCTTCAGCCAGTACAGAACAAAAAAAAGCAAGGCCCACTTTCGTGGCCTTGCTTTCTTAGTCTTCCCTCATATCGCGCCCATACCGGTTTTGGTCCGGTCGGTCAGCGTTTACTCCCTAAACCTGGGCCGCGCATTCTGCGCTGTTCCCTCTTTGTGGTGGGAAATATACAGACGCATTTTCATCATGTCACGCTGTTTTCTCTCATTTTTTGCCCTCAGACTAACATTTTTGGAATGATATTCTGTCAGTTCCATTCCACTTATTTCGCGCCCCCATCAAAGCGCCGGAAGGCTGCAAATCAGCCAATCGTTTAAAATTTTAAAAATGCGGCGCGCTGATTTTTAATCCGCCAGAGCGACACTGGTGCCATGATGAAAATATTTCTGGAAATACTCAATCAGTCTTTCTGGACCTGCGCCTCGCTGGTGCTGGTGCTGGTGCTCATGCTTATGGGTCCGCGTGGTTTTGCCTCGGAGGGTGAACGGGCGTTGGAAGTCACATCCGTTAGCGCCGATGCGTGCCGGACACTCGCCGCCTATCGGGGCGATGGCAGTGCTGACTATCAGCCAGGCATTGCAGCGGATGGGAGCCCGGTCATGCCTGCCGATCTCGATGCGATGCCAGTCGCCTTGGCGCCTGTCTACAGTTTCACGGTTGAGGTCATGCCGCTCAAGGGCACCAATCAGCGCTTCTCGCCAGAAACCGGGATGGCGGTGGCGCAGGTCGATGTCGATCCCGTGACAGGACACATCATGATTAATGGACATGAGATGCCCGGTGCACAAGCCGAGCTGTCGCAAGCCTGTGCAAGGCTGCATCACACTGGCGCCAAATAAGGCCGATACACCAGCCTTTCTTGACAAGTCATGGACCGACCCTGACTCTGCGCGCATGGATCATCGCGTATCGTGAGCAGTTTCGTGTCCAACAAAGTCATATTGCCATTTCTGTTTGCCGCGCTCCTGGCACCGCTATTGGCGTGGAGCGCGCCAGCCCATGCAGGTTCCTCGACCTGGCAAATCACCAAGGATCATTGGAGCGAATATGACGAGAAAGGCTATCAGGATTTCATCCGCCGCATCGGTGAAGCCGATTGCTGGTCTCTGGATCAATGCCTGAAAGATCCGGCCGCCAATCCCTTCATCGATAGCGATCCCAAGGGCATCAAATGGCTCGTGGATTGTGCCGACACGCCCTATGTGCTGCGCGCCTATTACGCCTGGAAAAATGGTCTGCCCTTCAGCTATGCCACCGCCATGCAGTCCGCAGATGGACCGGGCACGGATATTCGTTATTCGCCCGGCGGCAATGTGGTTGTCTCGCGCCATGATGTGCCCGCCACGGCGTCAGGCGTGCCCGCCCTGCCCATCATCATGAGCCTGCCCTGGACCATCTCCACGGCCATGTATCGACACAATGCCGACAGCGATGATCCTGTCATGTTCAATGACATGTATTCGCCGCGCATTGATCGTCGCGCCATTGTTCCGGGCACCATAGCCTATGATGTGAATGGCCACGCGGCCACCATCTGGAAAGTGGAGCCGGGCGGACGCATCCTTATTTTCTCGTCACATCCAGACCACACGCTGAGCCGGTCCTTTGTCGGCAAGGAATTTCTGCGTACCTCGCCCGCGCTGGGGTCGATCTTCCAGAAGTGGCGTCCCATCCGTCTTGTCGGCGCCCGCCAAAACGCCGCCGGCGTCTATGTGGGCGGCAAGATAGTTGGTGCGCGTAATAGCGAGATCGGGGATTTCTCGCTGGAGCAATATACCGGCAATCCGCCTGTCTCACCTTATCTCTGGTCTCAGGCCAAATGGGAACTCGATGGCGAGAGCATGGATTTCTACAAATATATCCGCTCGCGACTCTCGGTTGGCGAGCTTGAATATCATCCCATTGATGAAATGAAGGCGATGGTCCAATCGATCTGTCAGGACCTCAAATCACGCAATAAGGCCGTCGATATTGCGCTTGAGGAGAAGACCAATCTGATGACGCCGCCCGCGCGCCTGCCGCGCAATATTTATGGCACCGATGGCGTGTGGGAACTTTATTCCACGCCCTCGCGCGACGCCCGTCTTAAAACCGGTTTCAAGGAGCTTTATGACCAGACAGTCGAGTTCGTGAAGCTGGGCATGGTCAGGAATCAACGCCTGAAATATGACGGCACCGCGCTGGAAGCGGACTTGCTCAAGACTTATGAGACAGAAAGCGCGCGTTGTGTCATCACCTATCGCAAGTCCGATGGCGCGCCGGTCTCCCTCACTTTTGACGACATCCTGAACCGGCTCTTCAAGCTTTCCTTTGATCCTTATCATTGTGTGGAGCGGCGTTGGGGCGCGAGCGACCCGGCGGAACTGGCAACCTGCCCTGATGGGCGCGACAAGCAGCGCTGGTATGAAGCGGAGCAAAACCTGCGCAACCAGATCGACCGGACCTATGACGTGGACATGGGCTACAGCGCCGAAGAGTTGCTGGCCGGCCCTTATGGGCTCTATACGGGGCGCGGCGTGATAGAGCCGCCCCCCGTCAATGTCCGGGCCTATCTGGGAGGGGTGATTTCGCGCCGGTCGGCTGATAGCGGCAACATTGCGAATCCGGTGGCGACCCCCTAATACTTGAAGCCGAAAACAAGAGCCGGGGCAGCCTTCCTGCGACGGCCATTCGTGCCCTTTGTGCCCGCCTGACGGGCGCCGTCTCCTTTCACGCCCGCCAAGGACTAAAATGCGCCTGTCGAGATATTTCCTGCCGACCCTCAAGGAAAACCCTGCCGAGGCCCAGATTGTCTCGCATCGGCTGATGCTGCGCGCCGGCATGATGCGCCAGGAAGCGGCTGGCATTTATGCCTGGCTGCCGCTGGGCTTTGCCGTGCTGCGCAAGATCGAACAGATCGTGCGCGAGGAAATGGACCGGGCAGGTGCCATCGAACTGTTGATGCCCACGCTTCAGCTTGCGGATCTGTGGCGCGAAAGCGGTCGCTATGATGCCTATGGCCCGGAAATGCTGCGCATCAAGGACCGCCATGAGCGTGAACTGCTTTACGGTCCGACGAATGAGGAAATGATCACGGAGATCTTCCGCTCCTATGTGAAATCCTATCGCGCCCTGCCGCTCAATCTTTATCACACACAGTGGAAGTTCCGTGACGAGCAGCGCCCGCGCTTTGGCGTCATGCGTGGTCGCGAGTTCCTGATGAAGGATGCCTACTCCTTCGACATCGACGAAGCCGCCGCGCGGCGCTCTTATAACCGCATGTTCGTTGCCTATCTGCGCATGTTTGCGCGCATGGGCCTCAAGGCCATTCCGATGCGCGCCGAAACCGGGCCGATCGGTGGCGACCTGAGCCATGAGTTCATCATTCTGGCGGAAACGGGTGAATCTGGCGTCTTCATCAACAAGGACGTGCTCGACCTGCCGCCACCACCGGCCGATATCGACTATAACAGCGACCTTGCGCCGGTGATCGCCAAATGGACCGATCTATACGCCGCGACAGAAGATGTGCATGACGCAGCCCGCTTTGAAGCGGAAGTGCCGCAAGACAAGCGCGTCAACACACGCGGCATCGAAGTCGGCCAGGTTTTCTACTTCGGCACGAAATATTCCGAAGCCATGAAGGCCATCGTGACATGTCCTGATGGTGTTGATCGACCCGTCCATGGCGGTTCTTATGGCGTGGGTGTGTCGCGTCTTGTCGGCGGCATCATCGAAGCCTGCCACGACGAAAACGGAATCATCTGGCCAGAGGCCGTTGCGCCCTTCAAGGTTGGCCTTATCAACCTCAAGTCGGGGGACGCCGAAACCGACGCGGCCTGCGAGGATATTTACGCAAAGTTGAAGGCCGCGGGTGTAGAGGTTCTCTACGACGACACGGACGAACGGGCCGGAGCCAAATTCTCCAACATGGACCTGATCGGTCTGCCCTGGCAGCTTGTTGTCGGGCCGCGCGGCCTTAAAAATGGCGTGGTTGAGATCAAGCATCGCGCCACGGGCGAGCGCAGCGAATTGTCGCTGGAAGCGGCACTGGCCAAGCTCGCCGGTTAAACCCATATCGCATGACACGGTCGGGGGGCCTTGAGGAGAGAGATGAGCACTTCTGTTAGCCCCACTGGCAAGACCGGCAAGTCCATGCCCTTTGGCCGCTTTGAATGGCTGCTGGCCATGCGCTATCTGCGGGCGCGCCGCCGCGAGGGTTTTATCTCCGTCATCGCCGGATTTTCCTTTGCGGGCATCATGCTGGGCGTTGCCACGCTCATCATTGTCATGTCGGTCATGAACGGCTTTCGCACCGAGCTTCTTTCGCGCATTCTCGGTTTGAATGGCCATATATTCGTGCGTGGCATCACCAGCTATGTGAATGATTTTGATACCGTGGCGGAACGTGTGCGTCATGTCCCCGGTGTCCTCAGCGTGACGCCGCTTGTCGATGGTCAGGTGCTTGCCTCGACCCGCACCAATGCGACGGGTGCATTGGTGCGCGGCATGCGTATTGATGACCTCAAAAATCTCAAAGCCGTTTCCGATCATGTGATGCTGGGCACACTCGACAACATGACGAGCGATAGCGTCGCCATCGGCACGCGTCTGGCGCAATCCATGGGCATCGGCATTGGCGACCAGATCACGCTGATGTCGCCGCGCGGCTCCATCACGCCTTTCGGCACAGCGCCTCGCGTCAAGGCCTATACGGTGGCAGCAATCTTCGAGATCGGCATGTCGGAATATGATTCAAGTTTTGTCTTCATGCCGCTCGATCAGGCCCAGGCCTTTTTCCGGACAGGCGAGGGGGTTGGCGCCCTCGAAGTCATGATCGACAAGCCCGACATCGTTCACGGCTACGCCCTGCCTGTGGCGCAAGCGGCAGGTTCCTGCTGCGATGTCGTCACCTGGCAGCAGACCAATTCGAGCTTCTTCAATGCGCTTCAGGTGGAGCGCAATGTGATGTTCCTCATCCTCACGCTCATCCTCATTGTGGCGGCGCTCAACATCATTTCCGGCCTCATCATGCTGGTGAAGGACAAAGGCCGCGACATTGCCGTTTTGCGCACCATGGGCGCGACACGCGGATCCGTCATGCGCGTCTTCTTCATTTCCGGTGCCTCAATCGGCGTCGTCGGCACCCTGGCGGGCTTTGCCCTCGGGCTTGTCTTCTGCCTCAACATCGAAACCCTGCGCCAATGGCTTTCGGAACTTTCGGGCACGGAACTTTTCTCGCCGGAAATCTATTTTCTGAGTCATATGCCGGCTGAAGTCGATTCAACGGAAGTGGCGCTTGTTGTCGGCATGGCGCTGTTCCTGTCCTTTGCCGCGACGCTTTATCCCGCCTGGCGGGCGGCCTCGCTCGATCCTGTGGAGGCGCTGCGCTATGAGTGACGGAGCCCCTCACCACGAGCCTATCCCGGCCCTGGCCTTGCGCAATATCACGCGCACCTATCATCAGGGCCATGAAACCTTGCGCATCTTTGAGGGCGCGGCCATCGACATCTGGCCCGGTCAGATCGTGGCGCTGGTCGGCCCATCGGGCGCCGGCAAGTCTTCGCTGCTCCATATTGCCGGTCTGCTTGAAGCGCCGGATTCCGGAGACATCTATATTGGCGGGCGCAATTGCGCCGGGCTGGCCGACAAGGACAAGACAGCCGTTCGCCGAAGCGAACTGGGCTTTGTCTATCAGTTCCACAATCTTCTGCCCGAGTTCTCGGCGCTTGAAAATGTCGTCCTGCCGCAAATGATCGCGGGTGTGAAAACATCAATCGCGCGGGAGTTTGCGCTCGATCTTCTCAACCGCATGGGGCTTGGCCCGCGCGCCAATCACCGTCCGGCAGAGCTTTCAGGCGGTGAGCAACAACGCGTCGCCATTGCACGGGCGCTCGCCAATCGCCCGCGCCTTCTGCTGGCCGACGAACCGACCGGCAATCTCGATCCCAAGACCTCGCGCATGGTCTTCAATGAGTTGCTGGAGATTTGCCGGGGGCAGGGCGTCGGCGCGCTGATCGCCACGCATAACCTTGATCTGGCCGCCCATATGGATCGCGTCGTGTTGCTCCATGAAGGCCGCCTGCTGGAAGGTGCCGAACTCGCCGCCGCCCAGCGCGGCCGCTGAACCAGGCCAAGCCTTTTCCCTTCGCAAAAATGCTGCTTGACAGAACTGGAACAAATAGAGAACATACCCAGAGAGAACATAAAGTGAACTCAATGGAGGTTGAACATGCGTGGTACCCTCAACTCTGCGTCTCATTCGCCGCTTTCCGCCTGGGCCAAGGATTTGGCGGCGCTCATCTCCATCATGGCGTTTGTCGCCAGCACGGCGACATGGCTGAGCCTTGTCCAGTCGCTGGCCAGTTGATCTGGCCGGGCGAGGGTCTTTTGACCGGCTGATCCGGGTTTTCCACAGGAATGCGGTGCTGCGCCGGGCTCTCGGGGTCCGGCGGGCGTGACAGGCGGTTCCGTCCGCCCGAGAATGGCGTCATGACATTTCAACCCCCCCGATTCATTCACTTGCGGCTTCACTCGGCCTATTCGCTCCTCGAAGGCGCGATCCGCATGAAGGACATTCCCAAGCTCTGCCGCGCTGCGGCCATGCCCGCTGTCGCGATCACAGACACCAATAATCTCT
>Ga0209066_10002172_pt1 | contig 24475 bp, 19 predicted proteins | sample All_14_2_FD_187198 | JGI IMG/M metagenome (GOLD analysis project Ga0209066, IMG submission 187198) | Freshwater microbial communities in response to fracking from Pennsylvania, USA - Allegheny Zone_MetaG_DW_15 (SPAdes) (version 2) ... | reverse complement strand
CGATGGGCCGAGGCCAGCATGCGCAGGACGCCTGGCACGCCCACGGCGCGGCCGCTGGGCACGGCCTGGTCGAAGGGCAGGGGTTGGCCGGCGGCGTCGAGGAACAGATCTTCGCGTGCGGCGGCCGGCGCGGTTTCACGGCCATCCCAGGCGACGAGTCGCCCGCGTTCAGCGAGCACCAGGAACCCGCCGCCGCCGATGCCGCTGGACTGCGGCTCCACCAGCCCCAACACCAGTTGCACCGCCACGGCGGCGTCCACCGCCGAGCCACCGGCACGCAGGATGCGCACGCCAGCGTCGCTGGCCAGCGGATGGGCGCTGGCCACGGCTTGGCGGTAGATCGGGTTGGCTGGGCGTGGGTCTGCGGCTGAAACAGCTGAGGCTGCCGTGGCAGCCTCAGGAAGGTTCTTGTCGAGCGCCTGCGCGTTGCTGAGCAGACCCGCCAGGAGCAGGCCGCACAGCCAGGCGGCCCGTGGGCTCAAGGCGGATCGACCGCGGCCGCGGCGGTTCAGGCCAGCGCTTCGAGCGCGCGGGCGGTGATCTCGTCCACCGTGCCCAGGCCAAGGATGCGGCGGTAGCGCGGCGCGTTGGCATCACCCTGGGCGGCCCACTGCGAGTAGTAGTCGACCAGCGGGCGGGTCTGGCTCTGGTAGACCTCCAGGCGCTTGCGCACGGTCTCCTCCTTGTCGTCGTCGCGCTGGATCAGCGCTTCGCCGGTGGCGTCGTCCACACCAGCCACCTTGGGCGGGTTGAACTTGACGTGGTAAGTGCGGCCCGAGGCGGGGTGCACGCGGCGGCCGCTCATGCGCTCGATGATGGCTTCATCGGGCACGTCGATTTCCAGTACCAGGTCGAGCTTGACGCCAGCTGCTTTCATGGCGTCGGCCTGCGGGATGGTGCGGGGGAAGCCATCGAACAGGAAGCCGTTGGCGCAGTCGGGCTGGGTGATGCGTTCTTTCACCAGGCCGATGATGATGTCGTCGCTCACCAGCCCCCCTGAATCCATCACCTGTTTGGCGGCCAGGCCCAGCGGCGTGCCGGCCTTTACCGCAGCGCGCAGCATGTCACCTGTAGAGATCTGCGGGATGCCGAATTGCTTGCAGATGAACGCGGCCTGCGTGCCTTTGCCGGCGCCGGGTGCGCCCAGAAGGATCAGTCTCATGGAACTCCTCGAAAGTATTCTGTGGCCGGCGTCCAGTGAGCGTGCCGACATAGTTGTGGTTGAGAATAACACGCACACCTTGGCTGCAAACTGACGGCATTCCCGGTTTTGCGTCGGTGAAAACCGGGCTTGTCGCCCCGCGTGTTGTCAGGCCAGCAGGCGCCGCACGCGGTCGAGGTCTTCGGGGGTGTCGACCCCTGGGCCTGGGCGCAGCGGGCTCACATGCACGGCAATGCGCTCGCCGTGCCAGAGGATGCGCAACTGCTCCAGCGATTCGGCCTGCTCCAGCGGCGCCGCGCTGAGCGAGGGAAAGCGCCGCAAGAAGCCCGCCGTGTAGCCGTAGATGCCGATGTGGCGCAGCGGGGCGGGCTGCGACAGCGCAGGCACCTGGGCCAGCGGCTGGCCGGCATAGCCATCGCGCCACCAGGGGATGGGGGCGCGCGAGAAATACAGCGCGCGGCCAGCGGCGTCGCAGACCACCTTCACCACGTTGGGGTTGGCGAACTCGGCGGCATCGTCGATGGCATGGGCGGCGGTGGCGGCCACGCAGTCGGGGCGCTCGGTCAGCAGCGCGGCGCAGGCGTCGATCAGCGAGGGTTCGATCAGCGGCTCGTCGCCTTGCACGTTGACCACATGGTCGTCGCCGTCCAGGCCGAGCAGGGTGCAGGCTTCGGCCAGCCGGTCGCTGCCGGTGGCATGGTCACGCCCGGTGAGCAGGGCGCGCACGCCATGGGCTTCGCAGGCGGCCACGGTGCGGGCATCGTCTGCCGCCACCACCACCTGGCTGGCCTGGCTGGCGGCGCAGCGCCTGGCCACACGCACCACCATCGGCAGGCCGTTGATGTCGGCCAGAGGCTTGTCAGGCAGCCGGGTGGAGGCCAGCCGCGCCGGGATCAGGACGGTGAATCCCATGCCGGTTCTCAGGCCGCCGCAGGGGGATCAGCCGGATCCAGTGAACGCGCTTCGCTCTCCAGCATGATGGCAATGCCGTCACGCACCGGGAAGGCCAGGCGGTCGGCGTTGCAGATCAGTTCCTGCTGTGCGTGGTCGAAGCTCAAGGGGCCTTTGCAGACCGGGCAGACCAGCAATTCCATCAGTCGGGTGTCCATGGGGCAGGATGCTACCTTGCCTGACGCGTGCTCAGGCGGGGTGGGTCGGTGGTGGCGGTTGCCTCGCCAACCAGGCCAGGAGTTCGCTCACCAGTTCGGGTGGCAGCGTGTAGCGCAGTGGCACCACCCATACGGCCGTCCCCGGTCGTTCGCGGGCCAGCCGGGCGGGGGCGAGTTTGACGGCGTCCTTTTCCGTCACCAGCAGGTCTGCGGCGGTGTCGGGCCAAGGCAGCGTGTCGTAGACGGCATGGTCGGGCATGGCCAGGGCCTGCGTTGGAGGCAGGGTGAGGCCGCGGGCGCGCAAGTCGGTGAAGAAGCGTTCGGGGGCGCCGATGCCGGCGAGGGCCCAGAGGGGGCGCCCGGTGAGCGTGGTCCAGGCGTCATCCTGCGCTGGGCGCCCGGCTTGCCAGTCGGCCAGCGGTTGCGGTGCGGCGAGGGCACGCTGGGCCAACCGGCCGCGCAGGGGCGTGCTGGCCTGGCGGGCGTTGTAGATCACTTGCTGGTGGCGGGCCAGCGACGGGGCTTCGAGCGGCTCACGCAGCGGGCCGGCGGGCAGCAGGCGGCCATTGCCGCTGCCGCGGTCGTCAAACACCACCAGCTCGATGTCGCGGGCCAGGCGCAGGTGCTGCAGGCCGTCGTCGCAGACGATCACGTCCACCTCTGGATGGGCTTGGCGCAGGCAACGCCCGGCGGCGGCGCGGTCTCGGCCCACCCACAGCGGCACGCCGGTGCGGCGCGCCATCAGCAGCGGCTCGTCTCCCACCTCGCTGGCCAGCGATGAAGGCTGCACGCTGCAAGGTGCCGTGCCCTGCCGGCCGTGACCGCGCGAGACGATGCCGGGGTGCCAACCGGCCAGACGCAGCGCCTCGACCAGCGCCACGGTGGTGGGTGTCTTGCCGGCGCCGCCGACGATGCGGTTGCCCACCACGATCACCGGCACGTCCAGCCGATCGCTGTGCAGCCAGCCGTGCTGGTACAGCGCCCGGCGCAGGCGCACGAGGCCGCCAAAGAGCGTGCTCAGTGCGCGCCAGTGCCAGGCCGGTAGCGATGCAGGCTGCCACCAGGCGGCTTCCAGCCGCTGCTGCCAGCGGGCCGCCGCGGCGGGCTCGGTCATGGGGCCGGGTGAGGCCGGCGGCTCAACGCCCGCCACCGCTGGTGCGGGTGGTGAAGGTGACGCGGCTCAGGCCCACGCGGCGGGCTGCGTCGATCACGTTGATGACGCTCTGGTGCGCAGCCATCGCATCGGCCGAGACGATCAGCGGCCGGTCGGTCTGGCCTTGTGCGGCGGCGGTCAGGGCCTGCGCCAGGGCGTCGACGCTGCTGCCTTCCACCGTCTGGCGGTTGATGCTGTAGCGGCCATCGGCCGACACCGCCACCGTGATCTCGCGCGGCTGGGTTTGCATCTGCTCGGCGTTGGCCACCGGCAGGGTGATCTTCAGCTCGCTGTATTTGGCGTAGGTGGTGGAGACCGTCAGGAAGATCAGCACCACCAGCAGGACGTCGATGAACGGGATCAGGTTGATCTCGGGCTCTTCGTTGCGCCGGTGGTGAAAGTTCATCGCCATGGTGGGGCCTCGGGCTTCGGTGGCTCAGTGACGGGCTTGCAGGCGCAGCAACTGCATCGTCAGGCGTTCGGCGGCCTGCTCCATCTCGAGCACGTAGCCGTCGATCAGGCCGCGGAAGTAGCGGTAGAACATCAGCGACGGGATGGCCACGATCAGGCCGAACGCGGTGTTGTACAGCGCCACCGAGATGCCGTGCGCCAGTTGCTCGGGGTTGGTGCCGCCCGAAGGGGCCTGAGCGCCGAAGAGCTCGATCATGCCCACCACCGTGCCCAGCAGGCCCAGCAGCGGCGCCGCGGCGGCCACGGTGCCCAGCGTGTTGAGGTACTTGTCGAGCCGGTGCACTGCCACCCGGCCGGCCGACTCGAAGACGTTGCGCAGCGCGGCTTCGCCCATGCGCGGATCCACCGCCACGGCCCGCAAGCCAGTGGCCAGCACCTCGCCCAGCACCGAGTTGGCGGCGAGCTTGCCCACCACGTCGGCCGAGGGCAGGCCCTGGCGGGTGACGCCCAAAACCTCGTCAAGCAGCCGCCGGGGCGCGACCTTGATCGGCCGCAGCGAATAGAAGCGCTCGAAGACGACGGCCAGCGCGGTGATGGAGCAAAAGATCAGGGGCCAGATGGGCCAGCCGGCGGCTTGTATGATGGAAAACAACAGGGTTCCCCGTGAGTGGCGAGTCGGTCTTGGAGTCGGTGGTGGTCATGCCCGGTGCCGAGCGTCAGGAGGCATCGGTTTTCGGGCCGGGCGATTATGGCCTGCGGGTGCGGCACTTCTGGGCGGCGCGCTAGGCTTGCGCAGGCCAGCCGGCGCTGCGTGCGCTGGATCACGAATCATCCCGGGGCCAGATGCGCTAAGCCCTTGATTCTTCGTCAAACAGTCCCCGTTTGTTGTGGATAACTTTGTGAACAAGCGCGCTGCGCCCGCCGCAATGCCGCTTCGAATCTGACCTTGTCTTGCTTTGCTGCTTTCGTAGGCAAGAAAAAACTCAAACTAATCAATGACTTGCACGAATGTTAAAGGCCTGTGACAGCACAACGCCGCGCTGCGCCTGCAACGGTGCGGCTGTGGAGTACCAACCCCGCATGAACACGGGCCTTGCGGCCGATGGGTCCCATGTCTGAGGCGCTGCAGGCCGGCGCAGGCCGCCGCGGCGAGCCGATGGTGTGGGAGCTGGGCGCGTTCCTGAAGGCCATTGCCGATACCTTGGGCGCGCGTTTTGGCGCCGTGGCCGTCAAGGGCGAGCTGGGGGCGTGGACACGTGCGGCCAGCGGGCATTGCTACTTCACGTTGAAGTCGGCCGATGGGCAGGCGTCGCTGCGCTGCGTGCTGTTCCGCCGCGCGGCGGCAATGCTCGACTTCGAGCCGCGCGAGGGCGTGGCCGTTGAGCTGCGCGGGCGGCTGTCGCTGTTCGAGCCGCGTGGCGAGCTGCAGATGGTGGTGGAAGGCATGCGGCGCGCCGGCGCCGGCACGCTGATGGAGCAGTTCCTGCAGCTGAAAGCGCGGCTGGAGGCCGAGGGGCTGTTCGACCCCGCGCGCAAGCGGCCGTTGCCGGCGTATCCGCGTTGCATCGGGCTGGTCACGTCGCTGTCGGGGGCGGTGCTGCATGACGTGGTCACTGCGCTGCAGCGGCGTGCGCCGCAGGTGCAACTGATCGTCTACCCGGCCTCGGTGCAGGGCGCGCAGGCCGGGCCGCAGCTGGCGGCTGCCGTGCAACTGGCCGGCCGCCGCAGCGAGGTCGATGTGCTGCTGGTGTGCCGCGGCGGGGGCTCGATCGAGGACCTGTGGGCCTTCAACCACGAAGCGCTGGTGCGGGCCATCGCCGCCAGCCCGGTGCCAGTGATCAGCGGCGTGGGCCACGAGACCGACTTCACGCTGGCCGATTTTGTGGCCGATCTGCGCGCCCCTACCCCCACAGCCGCAGCCGAGCTGGTGGCGCCGGCCCGCACGGCTTGCCTGGCCGTGCTGCTGCAGCATCAGCACCGCCTGGGCCGGGTGTTGCACCACCGGCTGGACCGCGAGAGCCAACGCCTGGACCACCTGGCCACCCGCCTGGCGCGCCCCGGCTCGGCGCTGTTGCAGCGGCGCCAGCAGCTCACCCAGCTCACGCAGCGGCTGGCGCGGGGCCTGGCTGCGCGCCTGCAGACTGAACGCCAGCGCCAGGTGCAGCTGCAGGCGCGCCTGCTGCATGCCCGCGAGCGCCAGACCGACCGGCAGCGCCAACGCCTCGATCTGCTGGCTGCCCGGCTGGCCGCACTGGACCCGCGCCAGGTCCTGCGGCGCGGCTACGCCTGGGTGGAAAACGCTCAGGGCGTGGCAGTGACCTCGGTAGCCGCCGTGCAGCCGGGCCAGCCGCTGCGCGCTGTGCTGGCTGATGGGGAGCTGCAGGCACAGGTGCTGTCCGTCAGCCCGCGGCCCGCGCCGTCCGACTGAGGTGCTGGGCTACCCCGACCATGGCCCTGCGCGGCCATTGGGGCGTGCCTACAATCGCCTCGCTGTTGGTCGCCTCGCCTCCCGTCGTGCGTTGGTGGCCAGTGCTTTCGCTGCGCTCGCAGCATTTCAGACCAAGAAGGGAATTGACATGGCTTACGAATTGCCCGCTCTGCCGTACGCCCAGGATGCGCTGGCCCCCCACATCTCGAAGGAAACCTTCGAGTACCACTACGGCAAGCACCACCAGGCCTATGTGACCAACCTGAACAACCTGGTCGACGGCACCGAACTGGCCGGTCTGCCGTTGGAAGACGTCGTCAAGAAGTCGTCGGGCCCGATCTTCAACAACGCCGCCCAGGTGTGGAACCACACCTTCTTCTGGAACAGCATGAAGCCCGCTGGCGGTGGCGAGCCCACCGGCGCGCTGCTTGCTGCTATCAACGCCAAGTGGGGCAGCTTTGCCGCCTTCAAGGAAGCCTTCACCAAGAGCGCCGTGGGCAACTTTGGTTCGGGCTGGACCTGGCTGGTGAAGAAGGCCGACGGCTCGGTGGACCTGGTCAATACCAGCAACGCCGCCACCCCGCTGACCACCGCCGACAAGCCGCTGCTGACCATCGACGTGTGGGAACACGCCTACTACGTCGACTATCGCAACGCCCGCCCCAAGTTCGTCGAGGCCTTCCTGACCTCGCTGGCCAACTGGGGCTTTGCCGAAGCCAACTTCGCCTGAGCCGGGTGAGGCGGCTGCCGCGGCAGCCGATGTGCTGAAAGGCCGGTCTCTGACCGGCCTTTTTGCTGCGCGCTGCTGCTTCAGCGCAGGGCTGCTGCTGCCGCCAGACCGCTGCGCACCGCGCCTTCCAGCGTGGCGGGGTAGGGGCCGGCGACGTAGTCACCCGCAGCCCACAGGCCGGGGGCGATGGCCGCGGCCGGCCGGGCCAGGTCGGGCGTGCAGCGGAAGGTGGCGCGTTTCTCGGCCACCGTCTGCAGCACCTGGATGCGATTGAGGCTGCGCTGCGGCAGGTGCAGCGAGGCGGCGGCCTGCACGCGCACCGCCTCTTCGGTGATCTTCAGGCCACGGGCGGCCCAGCCCGCGGCGCCGCTGACCACGTAGGCAAATCGATCGGCCAGGTGCGGGCCGGCGATGGCGCCCAGGTCGAAGGCGAACTGCGCCGGTTCCCGGTCAGGGGCGTCGGTGGGCAGCGCCACCATCGGTGCGATCAACCGTGCCCCCGGGCATTGCAGGTAGACGGTGATGATGGGTTCGTAGGCAAAGCTGGCGGCGCCTTGGGACCAGCCGGGCTGCACGGTGGCTGTCAGCCTTGAAGCCTCGGTGGCGCTGCACGCTAGGATCACGGCGTCGCAGGCGGTGCCGTTGACCCGCCAGCCTGCGCCGTCGGGCACCAGCGTGTCGGCACGGGTACCCAGGTGCAGCGTGGCGCCGCGGCGCTGCAGCCAGGCGCCGGCCGGCTCGGGCAGCAGGGCGGCCAGCGGCTGGCGTGGCAGCAGCAGGTCGGCGGCGCCGGGGCCGGAGAAGAGGGCGTCTTTCAGCACCCGCAGGAAGACAGTGGCGCTGGCCGCTTCCGAGGGCGTGTTCAGGGCGGCCACACACAACGGGTCGATCAGCTCCAGGCGCACGCGCTCGGGCAGGGTGCGGGTGAGCCGGGCGACCGTCCAGTCAGCCGGGCAGCGAAAGCCTCGGATCGACCAGCCCCCGGCGGCGGCCAGCAGGGCCAGCCGTTCGCGCAGGGGCCAGTCCTGCAGCGTGGCCACGGCGCGCACAAAGGATGGGATGGCCGGCCCAGGCGGCAGGCGCAGGCCGCGGCCGTTGGCGTCGAGCAGCGTCAGCGGCGTGCGCAGGAAGGCCTCGGTCGGGTCGACGCCTACACGGCGCATCAGCGCCAGCGTGGCGCGGTAGGCGCCGATCAGGATGTGCTGGCCGTTGTCCAGCCGCTGGCGCGGATCGGCGTCCATCAGGCTGCGGGCCCGGCCGCCCAGATGCGGCGCCAGTTCGAGCAGCCGCACTTGATGGCCTTGTTCGCACGCGGCCACGGCCGCCGCCAGGCCGGCCCAGCCGCCGCCCACCACGGTGAGTTGCAGCGGCCGCGGCCGGCCGCCGGCTTGCTCAGCGCCCACGCCAGTTGGTGCGCATGGCGATCCAGAGCTTGCGCACGGGCGTGAGCGAGATGCGCTGGTGCAGCACCTGGAAGCCGCCGGCCTCGATCTCGCGCAGCAGGTCGTGGTAGATGTTGGCCATCATCAGGCCGGGCTTCTGCGTCTTGCGGTCGGCGTCGGGCAGCAGGGCCAGGGCATCGGCGTAACACTGGTGGGCGCGTTCGGCCTGAAAGCGCATCAGCGCGGTGAAGCGCTCGCTGTAGCCGCGGTTGAGCACCTCGTGGGCCTTGACGTCGAAGCGCTGCAGCTCATCGACCGGCAGGTAGATGCGGCCGCGCCGGGCGTCATCGCCCACGTCGCGGATGATGTTGGTGAGCTGCAGTGCCAGCCCCAGGCGGTGGGCGTACTCGAGGGTCTGCGGGCTGGTGTGGCCGAAGATGCGTGCGGCCACCTCGCCCACGATGCCGGCCACCAGGTGGCAGTAGCGGCGCAGGCCGGGGAAGTCGAGGTAGCGGGTCTGGGTGAGGTCCATTTCGCAGCCATCGATCACGGCCTGCAGGTGCTCGGCCGTGATGCCGTAGGTGGGCGCATGCGGCATCAACGCCTTGGTGGCGGGATGGCTGGGCTGGCCGGCAAAGGCGCGCTGCACCTCCTGGCGCCACCAGCCGATCTTGGCGGCGGCCACCGACGGGTCAGCCACCTCGTCGACCACGTCATCCACCTCGCGGCAGAAGGCGTAGAAGGCGGTGATCGCCGCGCGCCGCGGCGGGGGCAGGAACAGGAAGGCGTAGTAGAAGCTGGAGCCGCTGCTGGCAGCCTTGTCCTGGACGTACTGTTCTGGCGTCACGTTGAAGCGGGTGGATCAGCAAGAGGAGACGCGGTGGGCGTCGGGGCCGGCTGGTGGTGGAGTCTGGTGGTGGAGATCAGCGCGGCATTGTCGGTGCTTTGTGGGGGCGGCTCACAGGCGCGGATCACATGCGCAGGCTGCGCCACAGGATGGCCGGCAGGTCGCCGCGGCGGATGCGGGGGCGCTGGCGCAGGCTGGCGTGGTCCATGGCCGCGAGGTGATCGAGGATGCGCAGGCCACCTTGCACCACCCAGCGCAGCTCCCAGCCCAGCCGGCCAGGCAGGCGATGTACCAGCGGGCAGCCCGACAGCATCAGGCTGCGGGCCCAGTGGCACAGCGCGGCGATGAGGGCACGGCTGCGGTCGTCGTCCTGTTGGCTGAACACTTGCTCGGCGCTGATGCCGTGGGCAGCGCAGTCGGTGAGCGGTGCGTAGAGGCGCCCGCGTGGTAGGTCGACCGAAAAGTCCTGCCAGAAGTTGATCAGCTGCAGGGCGCTGCAGATGGCGTCGGACTGGGCGAGGCTGGTGGCGTCATCGATGCCGTAGAGGTGCAGCAGCAGGCGGCCGATCGGGTTGGCCGAGCGGCGGCAGTAGTCCAGCAGCTCGGCGCGGTCGGTGTAGCGGGTTTGCGTCAGGTCTTGTTCGAAGGCGTCGAGCAGGTCGAGCAGCAGCGGCTGAGGCAGCGCGTGCTGCTCGATGGCGGTGGTCAGCGGCGCAAACACCGCGCCGGCCCAACGCGCAGAAGGGGCCCGGCTGGCATATAGGCCCTGCAGATCAGCGCGGTAGGCGCGCAGATCGGCCAGCCGCTGGGCCGTGTCGGCGCTGCCTTCGTCGGCCAGGTCGTCGGCTGTGCGGGCGTAGGCGTAAAGCGCACGAACCGCAGGGCGCAGCCGGGGCGGCGACAGCCAAGAGGCGACGGGGAAGTTTTCGTAGTGATCGATGCTCATGCTGGCCGGTCGCGGGACAGGGGGCGCCCGAAGGCGGCGCGATTATCCCGGCTGTCAAGCCGCTGGACGATTGACGGCAGTCGCGAGCGTTTTTACATTACTGACCAGTCAGTCATTAAATGGCCATGACGGCCAGCGAACACAATGGAGTGCTCTGTCATGCGTAGGCCTCGTCAGGCTGGATCGATGGGGGCGGCGTGCCGGCTGCTCGGGGTGTTCGCCATGGTTGTCCTGCTGGGCGCCTGCGGTCGAAAAGAGGCGCCCACGGAACCCGTGCGAGCCGTGCGGACCCAGCGCATCGCGGCGGCAGAGGCGGCAGGCTGGACGCAGTGGGCTGCCGAACTACGCGCCCGCCGCGAGGCCACGCTTGGGTTCCGTGTGGGTGGCAAGTTGATGGCACGCGACGTGGAGTTGGGTCAAAAGGTGCGTGCGGGTCAGGTGCTGGCGCGGCTGGACCCGAATGACCTGGCGCTGGCGCAGCAGGCCGCTCAGGCCGCACTGCAGGCGGCTGGGGTGCAGTGGACCCAGGCGCAGGCTGACTTCCAGCGGTTCCAGACGCTGCAGGAGCAGGGCTTCATCAGCGCTGCGGAGTTGGAGCGTCGCAAGACGGCGCTCGACGCCGCGCGGGCCCAGCGCGACCAGGCGCAGGCGGCCTATGCACTGCAGGGCAACCAGGCCCGCCATGCCACGCTGCAGGCTGATGCCGCCGGTGTGGTGACTGCAGTGCTGGCTGATCCCGGCACGGTGCTCGCCGCCGGCACGCCAGTGCTGAGGGTGGCGGCCGAAGGCCCGATCGACGCCGTGTTCAGCGTGCCAGAGAGCCGGGTGCAAGCCCTGCGTTCGTTGGTGCAGCAACCTGATGGGCTGCAGGTGCGGGTTGGTGTGGATGGCCCGTGGCAAGGTGCCACGCTGCGCGAGCTGGCCTCGGCTGCCGACCCGGCCACGCGCACCTTCCTGGCCAAGGCCACCTTGGCACAAGCCGACGTGGTGTTGGGGCAGACGGCGGCTGTGCGTATGCCCGCTGGCGTTGCCCAGGTCGGTACCCGAGAGGTGCCGGCTTCGGCGGTGGGTGAGCGTGAAGGGCACGCGGTGGTCTGGCTGCTCGATGGCACAACGATGACCGTGAAGCCCGAGCCGGTGGATGTGGTGCAGGCGGATGGCGCCACCTGGCGCATCAAGGCCGGCTGGACGGGCGAGCAAGAGTTGGTGACTGCCGGTCTGCACGTGTTGCAGCCCGGGCAGAAGGTGCGGCGCTACGGTGCCTTGGCGGGGGCTGCACCCGCGGCCTCTGCAGCTTCTGCACCGTGAGGGCCCGCGCATGAAGGAGGAAACGCCATCGACGCCCGACGCGCGTCTGCGCCCGGGCTTCAACCTGTCCCGCTGGGCCATCGACCATGCGCCGCTGACCCGCTACCTGCTCTGGGTGCTGCTGTTCCTGGGGGCGGTGGCTTACACCCGCCTGGGGCAGGATGAAGACCCGCCGTTCACCTTTCGCGCGATGGTGGTCCAGGCGCGCTGGCCAGGTGCCTCCGCGAAGGAGGTGGCCGAGCAGGTCACCGACAAGATCGAGCGGGCCCTGCAGAGCGTGCCGTATGTGGACACGATGCGCAGCTACGCCAAGCCGGGCGAGTCGCTGACCATCTTCCAGTTTCGCGACGATGCCCCGGTGCAGCAGGCGCAGCAGATCTGGTACCAGGTGCGCAAGAACGTGGGCGACATGCGGGCGACGCTGCCGCAGGGGGTGATCGGCCCGTTCTTCAACGACGAGTTCGGCGACGTGTTCGGCTCGATGTATGCCTTGTCCGCGGACGGCTACACCGATGAGGAACTGCGTGTGCTGGCCGAGACCGTGCGCCGCGAGTTGCTGCGGGTGCAGGCGGTCGCCAAGGTCGAGATCTTCGGGGTGCAGCCCGAGAAGCTGTATGTCGAGATCCCCGGCAATCGTCTGGCGCAATTGGGGCTGGACTGGGGCCAGCTGGTGGCGCAGATCGGGGCGCAGAACTTGGTCGAGGGCGCGGGGGCGCAGGAGACCGGCGTGCGCTCGCTGCAGGTGCGCGTGGGCGGCCAGTATGAAGCGGTGGACGATCTGGCGCAGCTGCCCATTCGCGCGGTGGATGCCGCCACCGGTCAGGCGCGGCAGATGCGCTTGGGCGACATCGCCCAGATCCGCCGGGCCTATGCCGACCCGGCCGCAGTGAAGGTGCGCTTCCAGGGCAAGCCGGTGCTGGCGTTGGGTGTGACGATGGCCAAGGGGGGCGACATCATCTCGCTGGGCGATGCGCTGGACGTCAAGGTCAAGGCGTTGCAGGTTGGCTTGCCGCTGGGGGCTGAGCTGCAGCAGATGGTCAGCCAGCCCAAGGCGGTCAGCCGGGCGGTGAACGTGTTCGTGCGGGCCCTGATCGAGGCGGTGGTGATCGTGCTGGGGGTGAGCTTCCTCGCCTTGGGGCTGCACCGCTCCAGCAACCGCTTCGGCTGGCGCATCGACGCGCGCCCCGGGTTGGTGGTGGCGATCTCGATCCCGCTGGTGCTGGCGATCACCTTCATCATCATGTACTACTGGGGCATCGGCCTGCACAAGATCTCGCTGGGCTCGCTGATCATCGCGCTCGGGCTGCTGGTGGACGACGCCATCATTGCGGTGGAGATGATGGTGCGCAAGCTGGAAGAGGGCTATGACCGCGTCTACGCGGCCAGCTATGCCTACCAGGCCACCTCGATGCCCATGCTCACTGGCACGCTCATCACCGCGGCGGGCTTCCTGCCCATCGGTCTGGCGCGTTCGATGGTGGGTGAGTACACCTTTGCGATCTTTGCCGTCACGACGGTGGCGTTGTTGGTGTCGTGGGTGGTCTCGGTGTACTTCGTGCCTTACTTAGGCACGCGCTTGTTGCTGATTCCCAAGCATGCCGAAGACGGCCAGCCGCATGAATTGTTCGATTCGCCGTTCTACCTGCGCTTGCGCAAGACGGTGGACCTGTGCCTGCGCCATCGCTGGCTCACGTTGCTGGGGGTGCTGCTGACTTTTGTGTTGGGCGTCGGTGGCATGCGGCTGGTGCAGCAGCAGTTTTTTCCGGATTCGAACCGGCCCGAGTTCTTGGTCAACCTGTGGCTGCCAGAAGGGGCCACGATGGCTGCCTCGGAGGACGCTGCGAAGCGCTTTGAGCGATTGATCGCCAAGGCGCCTGAGGTGGAGTCGGTGGCCGCCTGGGTGGGCTCGGGTGTGCCGCGGTTCTACCTGTCACTGGATCAGGTGTTCCCGCAGAACAACGTCAGCGAGATGCTGGTGCGGGCGCGCGATCTGGCATCGCGCGAGGCCTTGCTGGCGCGCTTGCCTGACTTGGTGGCGGCCGAGATGGGCGATGTGCGGGTGCGCATCAAACTGCTGCCCAACGGCCCGCCGGTGCCGTATCCGGTGATGTTCCGGTTGCTGGGGCCGGATGCTGACCAGGTGCGGCAGTACGCGCAGCGCGTCAAGGACCTGATGGCCAAGGATCCGGATCTGCGCGGCCTGAACGACAACTGGAACGAGTCGGTTCCACAGTTGCGGTTGGAGGTGGATCAGGATCGCGCCCGTGCCTTGGGTGTCACGCGCCAGGCCATCACCCAGGCCTCGCGGGTGTTGCTCACTGGCTTGCCGGTGGGGGAGTACCGCGAGGGCGACAGGCTGATCGAAGTGCAGTTGCGCCGGCCGGTGGCCGAGCGTGACGCCCAGCAGGCGCTCGCTCAGGCCTATGTGCTGTCGTCCAGCGGACGGGCCATTCCGCTCGCACAAGTGGCGAGCCTGCGTGTTGCCTGGGAGCCGGGGGTGATGTGGCGCGAGTCACGCCTGTTTGCCGTCACTTTGCAGGGCGATGTGGCGGCTGGGGTGCAGGGCCCGACGGTGTCGAGCCGGTTGTGGCCTCAGCTGCAGGCCTTCGAACGTGAGCTGCCGCCGGGCTATCGCATCGAACTGGCCGGGGCAGCTGCGGAATCGAGCAAGGGCACCGGTGCCATCGTGGCTGGCGTGCCGATCTTGCTGTTCATCGTCTTCACGCTGCTGATGCTGCAATTGCACAGCTTCTCGCGGGCGATGCTGGTGTTCCTGACCGGGCCGTTGGGGGTTGCCGGGGTGGCGCTGGCGCTGCTGGTGTCGGGCAAGCCGTTTGGCTTTGTTGCCCTGCTGGGTGTGGTGGCGCTGGCCGGCATGATCATGCGCAACTCGGTGATCCTGATCGACCAAATCGAGCAGGACCGGGCGCGCGGCGTGCCGGCCTGGGAGGCCATCGTCGAATCGGTGGTGCGGCGCTTCCGTCCCATCGTGCTGACAGCGGCAGCGGCCATCCTGGCCATGGTGCCGCTGTCGCGCAGCGAGTTCTGGGGGCCGATGGCCATTGCCATCATGGGTGGCCTGGTGGTGGCTACGGTGCTCACCTTGTTGGGCTTGCCGGCTCTGTATGCGGCGTGGTTCCGGGTGCGGCCCGCGACGGCTTCGGAACGTGCGGCTGCGCCTGCCGGCTAGAATGCGCGGTTCCAGGAGATTTGGGCCGCGCTGCCAGTCAGCCGGCTCACACACTTGAAAACACGGTGGCTTGCGAGCCGTGGGCGTTTCACATGAGGTGAGATGCCCGCGCAGCAGGCCGCCAGGACCGCGCGGGTGGCGAAATTGGTAGACGCACCAGGTTTAGGTCCTGACGCCTTCACGGGCGTGCCGGTTCGAGTCCGGCCCCGCGCACCAGTTGCACCCAACTCAAAGAGCTGCACGACATGTCTGTTACTGTGGAGAACCTCGAGAAGCTTGAGCGCCGCATCACCCTGACGCTGGCCGCTGACGAGATCAACAAGGAAGTCGAGTCGCGCCTTCGCCGGCTGGCTCGCACCGTCAAGGCTGACGGCTTTCGCCCTGGCAAGGTGCCGATGAACGTGGTCGCTCAGCGCTACGGCTATTCGGTGCAGTACGAGGTGATGAACGACAAGGTGGGCGCCGCCTTTGCGCAAGCCGCTGGCGAAGCGCAACTGCGTGTGGCCGGCGCTCCGCGCATTGCCGAAAAAGAAGGCGCCCCCGAAGGCCAGATGACCTTCGACGCCACCTTCGAGGTGTACCCCGAGATCCAGCTGGGCGACCTGTCGGCCCTGGAGATCGAGCGCGTGGCCGCTGATGTCAGCGACGCTGCCATCGACCGCACCGTCGACATCCTGCGCAAGCAGCGCCGTACCTTCGCGCAGCGCCCGCAGGCTGAAGCCGCTGCCGATGGCGACCGCGTCACCATCGACTTCGAAGGCAAGCTCGATGGCGAAACCTTCGCCGGCGGCAAGGCCGAAGACTTTCAGTTCCTGCTGGGTGAAGGCCGCATGCTCGAAGAATTCGAGAAGGCGGTGCGTGGCATGAAGACGGGCGAGTCGAAGACCTTTCCGCTGAAGTTCCCCGACGACTACCAAAGCAAGGATGTCGCAGGCAAGGAAGCCGACTTCCTGGTGACGCTGAAGAAGGTTGAGCAGCAGAACCTGCCCGAGGTCAACGATGAGTTCGCCAAGTCGCTCGGCGTGGCCGACGGCACGGTGGATGGCCTGCGCGCCGACATCAAGAAGAACCTGGAGCGCGAGGTCAAGTTCCGCGTGGCTGCTCGCAACAAGCAGGCCGTGATGGCCGCGCTTGAAAAGGCCATCACGTTCGATCTGCCCAAGGCCCTGGTGAGCAACGAGCTGGAGCGCCTGTCCGAAGGTGCCCGTGCCGATCTGAAGGCCCGTGGCATCAAGGACGCTGACAAGGCCCCGATCCCCACCGAGGTGTTCCAGCCGCAAGCCGAGCGTCGTGTGCGCCTGGGCCTGACGCTGGCCGAGGTGGTGCGTGCCAATGAGCTGTCGGCCACCGTCGAGCAGATCAAGGCCCACGTCGAGGAACTGGCGCAGAGCTACGAGAAGCCTGAAGAGGTGGTGCGCTGGTACTTCAGCGACCGCCAGCGTCTGGGCGAAGTCGAGGCCGTGGTCATTGAGGCCAATGTCACCGAGTTCATCCTGGGCAAGGCCAAGGTCACCGACAAGGCGATCGATTTTGACGAGCTGATGGCGGCCTGATCTTCAGAGGGTCGTGTTTCAAGGGGCGCCGTGAGCGCCCCTTGTCACATGTGGGCGTTTCTGTGCGCATTTGCGCGAGCGTCCCACTGCCGGCTTCGGTTATCGTCGCCCCGCATAATCAAGTTGTCATCCACGCGACACGGGTGTCTGCCTGACCGGGCGGGCGCCAGTCGCATCAAAGCAAGACAGAGGAACGCATGAGCGCCATCGAGACGCAGAACCTGGGCATGGTCCCCATGGTCATCGAACAGTCGGGCCGCGGTGAACGCGCCTACGACATCTACTCGCGCCTGCTGCGCGAGCGGGTGGTGTTTCTGGTCGGGCCGGTGAACGACCACAGTGCCAACCTGGTGGTGGCACAGCTGCTGTTCCTGGAGAGTGAAAACCCCGACAAGGACATCTCGTTCTACATCAACTCGCCCGGCGGCAGCGTGAGTGCAGGCATGTCGATTTACGACACGATGCAGTTCATCAAGCCTGATGTGTCCACGTTGTGCATGGGCTTGGCTGCCAGCATGGGCGCTTTCCTGCTGTCCGCCGGCACCAAGGGCAAACGCTTCTCGCTGCCCAACTCGAAGATCATGATCCACCAGCCGCTGGGTGGTGCCCAGGGCCAGGCGACCGACATCGAGATCCATGCCCGCGAGATCCTGAAGACCCGCGAGCAGCTCAACCGCATCCTTGCCGAGCGCACTGGCCAGCCGCTGGAAAAGATCCAGAACGACACCGAGCGCGACTACTTCATGTCGGCCGAAGAGTCCAAGAACTACGGTCTGATCGACCAGGTCCTGACCCACCGCGGGTGATGACGGGCGGGCGTCTGCCTGCGCCCGGCAGCCTCCCGCCAATCGCTTTATCATCCCCTCAACACTTTCAAGCAAACTGACCCATGCCCGAGAAAAAAGGCTCTTCCGGCGAAAAGACCCTGTACTGCTCTTTCTGCGGCAAGAGTCAGCACGAGGTCAAAAAACTGATCGCCGGCCCGTCGGTCTTCATCTGCGATGAATGCATCGAGTTGTGCAACGACATCATTCGCGATGAGGTGCCTGCGGTTGACAGCCCGGCCAAGGGTGGCAAGAGTGATCTGCCGGTGCCCAGCGAGATCAAGGACATCCTTGACCAGTACGTGATCGGCCAGGACCCGGCCAAGCGCACGCTGGCTGTGGCGGTGTACAACCACTACAAGCGCCTCAAGCACATGGCGGGCGACGGCAAGGGTGCTGGCGTCGAGCTGGCCAAGAGCAACATCCTGCTGATCGGGCCCACCGGCTCGGGCAAGACGCTGCTGGCCCAGACCCTGGCCCGCCTGCTGAACGTGCCGTTTGTGATTGCCGATGCCACCACGTTGACCGAAGCCGGTTACGTGGGTGAAGACGTCGAAAACATCATCCAGAAGCTGCTGCAGAACTGCAACTACGAAGTCGAACGGGCCCAGCGCGGCATCGTCTACATCGACGAAATCGACAAGATCTCCCGCAAGGCCGATAACCCTTCGATCACCCGCGATGTGTCGGGCGAAGGCGTGCAGCAGGCTCTGCTGAAGCTGGTGGAAGGCACGCTGGCCTCGGTGCCGCCGCAGGGCGGGCGCAAGCATCCGAACCAGGACTTCCTGCAGATCGACACGACCAACATCCTGTTCATCTGCGGTGGTGCGTTCGATGGCCTGGAGAAGGTGATACAGAACCGTTCCGAGAAGTCGGGCATCGGCTTCGGCGCCACGGTCAAGACCAAGGTCGAGCGCAGCATCACCGAAGTCTTCAGCCAGATCGAGCCTGAGGATCTGATCAAGTTCGGCCTCATTCCCGAATTGGTGGGCCGCCTGCCGGTGATCGCCACCTTGGGCGAGCTCACGGAAGACGCGCTGGTGCAGATCCTTACTGAGCCAAAGAATGCGTTGGTGAAGCAGTACCACGCGCTGTTCGACATGGACGGCGTCGATCTCGAGATTCGCCCCACCGCGCTCAATGCCATCGCCCGCAAGGCGCTCAAGCGCAAGACCGGGGCCCGCGGGTTGCGGTCGATCGTCGAGCAATCCTTGATGGACATCATGTTTGACCTGCCCACACTGGAAGGTGTGGAGAAGGTCGTCGTCGACGAACAGACCATCGAAGAGAACACCAAGCCGCTGCTCGTGTACCGCGAACAGAAGGCCAGTGCTTGAGTGGAGGAAAACGGCGTTTTTCTGAGCGTCTGAGACCAGCGTCTCGTTGTCTACTTGCATTCAGCAACTGCGCCCCTAAGTGGGGATGCAGAAAGAGAGGTATCCATGTCTGGTCATCCCGTCCTTCCCCCTGAACAAATCACGCTGCCGCTGCTGCCGCTGCGCGACGTGGTGGTGTTCCCCCACATGGTGATCCCGCTTTTTGTGGGTCGCCCCAAGTCCATCAAGGCCCTTGAGGCTGCGATGGAGGCCGGCCGCCAGATCATGCTGGTGGCCCAAAAGGCCGCCGGTAAGGATGAACCGAAGCCGGAAGACTTGTTCGACACCGGTTGCGTGTCGAGCATCCTGCAGATGCTCAAGCTGCCCGACGGCACCGTGAAGGTGCTGGTCGAAGGCCTGCAGCGCGCCAATGCCACGCAAGTGCAGGACATCGGTGAGTACTTCACCGCTGATCTGGTGCCCGTGCCGATGCCCGATCAAGGCACGCCCGAGATCGAGGCGCTGCGCCGTGCCGTGACGCAGCAGTTTGATCAGTACGTCAAGCTGAACAAGAAGATCCCGCCGGAGATCCTGACCTCCATCGCCGGGATTGATGATGCCGGTCGCCTGGCTGACACCATCGCCGCGCACCTGCCGCTCAAGTTGGAAAGCAAGCAGTCCATCCTGGACATGGTGCCCATCGGTGCCCGCCTGGAAAAGCTGCTGGAGCTGCTGGAGCATGAAGTCGACATCCTTCAGGTCGAGAAGCGCATCCGTGGTCGCGTCAAGCGCCAGATGGAGAAGAGCCAGCGCGAGTACTACCTGAACGAGCAGGTCAAGGCCATCCAGAAGGAACTTGGCGAGGGCGAAGAGGGCGCTGACCTCGAAGAACTCGACAAGAAGATCAAGGCCGCCCGCATGCCCAAGGAGGCACGCAAGAAGGCTGACAACGAGCTGAAGAAGCTCAAGCTGATGTCGCCCATGTCGGCCGAGGCCACCGTGGTGCGCAACTACATCGACACCCTGGTGAACCTGCCCTGGGCCAAGAAGAGCAAGGTCAAGCATGACCTGAAGCTGGCCGAGGACGTGCTCAACGAAGACCACTACGGCCTGGAGAAGGTCAAGGAACGCATCCTTGAATACCTCGCGGTGCAGCAGCGTGTCGACAAGGTGAAGGCACCCATCCTTTGCCTGGTGGGCGCGCCTGGCGTGGGCAAAACGTCGCTGGGCCAGTCCATCGCGCGGGCCACGGGCCGCAAGTTCGTGCGCATGGCCCTGGGCGGCGTGCGTGACGAAGCCGAAATCCGCGGCCACCGCCGCACCTACATCGGCTCGATGCCGGGCAAGGTGCTGCAGAGCCTGTCAAAGACCGGTGTGCGCAACCCGCTGTTCCTGCTCGACGAGATCGACAAGCTGGGCATGGACTTCCGTGGCGATCCCTCATCGGCGCTGCTGGAAGTGCTCGACCCCGAGCAGAACCACACGTTCAGCGACCACTACGTCGAGGTCGATTTCGACCTGAGCGACGTGATGTTCGTGGCCACGTCCAACTCGCTCAACATCCCGCCAGCCCTGCTGGACCGGATGGAAGTGATCCGCTTGTCGGGTTACACCGAAGATGAGAAGGTCTCGATCGCCCAGCGCTACTTGCTGCCCAAACAGCGCAAGAACAACGGCGTGAAGGATGAAGAGATGGATGTCACAGAAGGTGCCATCCGCGACATGATCCGCTATTACTCGCGTGAAGCGGGCGTGCGTTCGCTTGAGCGTGAAATCTCCAAGATCTGCCGCAAGGTGGTGAAGGGCCTGTCGCTCAAGAAGTACGAAGGCAAGGTGGAAATCAATCAGGAGAACCTGAATGACTTCCTCGGCGTGCGTCGCTTCAACTTCGGCCAAGCTGAGCTGCAAAATCAGGTGGGCCAGGTCAATGGCTTGGCGTGGACGGAAGTGGGCGGCGATCTGCTGACCATCGAAGCCGCATCGATGCCGGGCAAGGGCAATATCATCCGCACAGGTCAACTGGGCGACGTGATGAAGGAATCGGTCGAGGCCGCGCGCTCCGTGGTGCGCAGCCGCGCTCGCCGCCTTGGCATTGCCGATGAGCTGTTCGAGAAGCGCGACGTGCACATCCACGTGCCCGATGGCGCGACACCCAAGGATGGCCCGAGCGCGGGTATCGCGATGACCACCGCCTTCGTCTCAGCCTTGACCGGGATTCCGGTGCGGGCCGACGTGGCGATGACGGGCGAGATCACGCTGCGCGGCGAAGTGACCGAGATCGGCGGCCTGAAAGAAAAGCTGCTGGCAGCGCACCGTGGCGGCATCAAGACGGTGCTGATCCCCGAAGGCAATGCGAAGGACCTTCAGGACATCCCCGAGAACGTCAAGAACCAGCTCGAGATCGTGCCGGTGAAGTGGATCGACAAGGTGCTCGAACTGGCGCTGGCCAGCCATCCACAGCCCTTGCCTGAAGAAGAGGCCAAGGTGCCTGAAGCAGCTAAGCCGGTGGCGGGCATCGAAGCTGTGAAGCATTGAGCAGACATTGGGGTCGGGGGCTTGATGGCCCTCGATCTTTCTGCCTATAATTTCAGTCTTCGCTGAGCGGGAAACGACGAAGTTTTCTGACCGGCATGAGACACCAAGATACGCGGGAATAGCTCAGTTGGTAGAGCGCAACCTTGCCAAGGTTGAGGTCGCGAGTTCGAGCCTCGTTTCCCGCTCCAAATTTCGAATCAAGTACTGAAGTGCTGCTCACCACGGCAGTGCACGGCGCGGTAGCAAAGCGGTTATGCAGCGGATTGCAAATCCGTTTAGACAGGTTCGACTCCCGTCCGCGCCTCCATCTCATTCAACAAGCCCCGCTTCGTCGGGGCTTTTTTTTTTGTGTGGGGCGCATCAACGGCTGATCACGATCCGCCCCGTATGATGTATTCGCCGCCCGGGTGGTGAAATCGGTAGACACAGCGGACTTAAAATCCGCCGCCACAAAAATGGCGTACGGGTTCAAGTCCCGTCCTGGGTACCAAACAAAAATGATGCTCAAAAGACTAGACAGGCTAGCTAAGCGGGCTATACTACAAAGCTTCGCTGATGACGGTTCTGTTTGAGACATCAGCAAGATACGCGGGAATAGCTCAGTTGGTAGAGCGCAACCTTGCCAAGGTTGAGGTCGCGAGTTCGAGCCTCGTTTCCCGCTCCAAATGCTCGGCAAAAAAGCCGCCCTCGGGGCGGCTTTTTTGCGTCTGTCGAGTCCGCACTGTGTGCCGTTTGACGATGAGGAGCCCCTGCGATGACTGATTTGGTGAGCCCGCTCAACGCCGGTGTGCGCAAGCGCGAAGTGCTGGGGTGGGCGTTGTATGACTTCGCCAACTCGGGCTACACCACGGTCGTGCTCACGGCTGTGTTCAATGCCTTCTTCGTGGGCGTCGTGGCTGGCAATCAGCCCTGGGCCACGTTGGCATGGACGCTGGCGCTGGCGGCCTCGAACCTGTTGCTGATGATGATCATGCCGCTGCTCGGAGCGCAGGCCGACCGGCACGCCAGCAAGAAGCGTTGGTTGGGCTTGAGCACCGGTGGTTGCGTGTTGGCTACCGCGGCGCTGGCGATGGTCGGGCCGGGCGATGTGGCGCTGGCGATGTTGCTGATCGTGTTGTCCAACGCCTTCTACAGTGTGGGTGAGTCGCTCACGGCGGCCTTCTTGCCTGAGCTGGCCACGGCCGAAGGCATGGGCCGTGTCTCGGGCTGGGCCTGGAGCCTGGGTTACTTTGGCGGCATGCTCACGTTGGGCCTGTCGTTGGCCCATGTGCTGCAGGCCAAGGCGGCCGGGCAGACGGCCGCGCAGTTTGTGCCGGTCACGATGCTGATCACCGCTGGCGTCTACGGCCTCGCCGCACTGCCCACCTTTGTGCTGCTGCGCGAACGTGCCGTTCCCCGTGTTCATGCCGGCCTGGCCTGGGCCCAGGTGTGGCAACGCCAGCGCGAGGTGTGGGCGGCAGCGCGCGTCCACGTTGATTTTGTGGCGCTGTTGCAATGCACCTTTGCCTACCAGTGCGGCATCTCGGTGGTGATTGCCCTGGCTGCGGTCTATGCCGAGCAGGTGCTCGGTTTCGGCCAGACCGAAACCATGATGTTGGTGTTCCTGGTCAACATCGCGGCCGCGGCAGGCGCCTTCGTGCTGGGGCATCTGCAAGACCGCTTCGGCCACCAGCGCCTGCTTGCCACCACCCTGCTGGGCTGGATCGTGATGACGGTGCTCGCCTTCCTGGCGCGTGATCGCAGCCTCTTCTGGCTGGCGGCTGTGCTGGCGGGGCTGTGCATGGGCTCCAGCCAATCGGCCGGCCGCGCGATGGTGGGGTTGTTGGCGCCGGGGGGCCGGGTGGCCGAGTACTTTGGTTTGTGGACCTTCGCCACGCGGCTGGCTGCCATCGTTGGGCCGGTGTCCTACGGCCTGGTGGTCTGGCTGACGGCAGGGCAGCACCGCCTGGCCATTCTGTCGACGGCGTTGTTTTTTGCGGCGGGCTGGTGGCGCCTGCGCCGGGTGAATCTGGCGCGTGGCCGGGCGGTGGCTTTGGCCTGATCAGGCCGGCGTCGTCTCGGCGACTTCGAATTCGAAGTCGAGCCAGCGCTGGGCAAAGCTGCGCAGTGTGGCCTGGGTGCCGGTGGTCCACAGGCGCGGCGCAGTGGATGGGCCCTCGGTGGTTGGCGGTGCCGGGCTGAGCGCGTGCACCCGCCGGGCCACGGCCTCGGAGGTGTCGATCAGGCGCACGTCCGAGCCGAGTGCCGCCTGGATGGCGCGTGCCACAAACGGGTAGTGGGTGCACCCGAGCACCACGGTGTCGACGCCGGCCTCGCGCAGCGGCTCGCAATAGCGCTGCACCAGGCTCACCACCGTCTGCGCTTCGGCGTCGCCGCCCTCGATGGCTGCCGCCAGGCCGGGGCAGGGTTGCAGCGCCAATTGCACATGCGCGGCATGGGCCTGCGCCAGAAGACGGAACTTCTCACTGTGCAATGTGCCGGTGGTGGCCATCACACCGATGCGCCCGCTGGGCGACAGCGCGGCTGCCGGCTTGATGCCCGGCTCAACGCCAACGATGGGCACATGCGGATAGTGCGCTCGCAGGTGCGCGATGGCGGCGGCCGTGGCGGTATTGCAGGCCACGACCAGCACCTGGGCCTCCTGCTTCAGCAAGAACGCCGCAATGGCTTCTGATCGCTCCAGCACAAAAGCATCGCCACGCTCGCCATACGGCGCATGCGCTGAATCGGCCACGTAGAGCAACCGATGAGCGGGGCACAGCCGATGTACGGCTTTCAGCACCGACAGCCCACCCAGACCGGAATCGAAGATGCCGATGCGTGGGGCCGGGGTCAGGGCGTTTGAAGGCATGGGATGTTGCACGTGAGCAGGCGCGAGTCTAGCTAGACCCGAGGACAGGCTCACTACAATGAATGGCTTACGTCAACGTCAACTGACCAGGAGAACACGGATCATGAAGGTGCTCGTACCCGTCAAGCGGGTCATCGACTACAACGTCAAGGTGCGCGTCAAAAGCGACGGCAGCGGCGTCGATCTGGCCAACGTCAAGATGAGCATGAACCCCTTCGACGAGATTGCCGTCGAAGAGGCGATGCGGCTGAAGGAAAAGGGCGTGGTCACCGAGGTGATCGCCGTTTCCTGCGGCGTCACCCAGTGCCAGGAAACCCTGCGCACGGCCATGGCCATTGGCGCCGACCGCGCCATCCTGGTGGAAACCGATGCCGACCTGCAGCCCCTGGCCGTGGCCAAGCTCTTGAAGGCCGTGCTCGACAAGGAACAGGCTCAACTGGTGATCCTGGGCAAACAGGCCATCGACGATGACTGCAACCAGACCGGCCAGATGCTGGCTGCGCTGGCTGACCTGCCACAGGCCACCTTCGCCTCCAAGGTGGTGGTGGAAGGCGGCCAAGTGGCTGTCACCCGTGAAGTCGACGGCGGCCTGGAAACCCTGAAGCTCAGCCTGCCCGCGGTGATCACCACCGACCTGCGCCTGAACGAGCCGCGTTACGTGACGCTGCCCAACATCATGAAGGCGAAGAAGAAGCCGCTGGATGTGTTGAAGCCTGCGGATCTGGGTGTG
>Ga0209066_10002171_pt1 | contig 24484 bp, 18 predicted proteins | sample All_14_2_FD_187198 | JGI IMG/M metagenome (GOLD analysis project Ga0209066, IMG submission 187198) | Freshwater microbial communities in response to fracking from Pennsylvania, USA - Allegheny Zone_MetaG_DW_15 (SPAdes) (version 2) ... | reverse complement strand
CATTTATATTCTCAATAATAGCCTTAATTCTCGGCTATTTTACATACGGATTATTTGTTGAGCGCATTTTTGGAGCCGATTCCAGTAAGCAAACACCAGCATACACAATGCAGGACGGAATTGATTACATCCCAATGCCTTGGTGGAAAGCATTTCTCATCCAGTTCCTCAATATTGCAGGTTTAGGTCCAATTGTTGGAGCGGTACTTGGTGCAGCATATGGCCCTGTTGCATTTCTTTGGATTGTTTTAGGAAATATACTTGCTGGGGCTGTTCACGATTACTTCTCAGGAATGATTTCAATCCGAATGGGCGGACTGAGCATTCCAGAGATTATTGGAAAATACCTAGGTTTAAACGTTAAGCAGTTTATGCGCGGATTCACGCTCCTACTGATGATTTTAGTTGGAGCAGCATTTATATCGGGCCCAGCGGCATTGCTTGCAGCATTAACCCCCGAAGCATTAACAAAAAACTTTTGGGTATGGATAATTCTTGCATACTATGTAATGGCAACTTTACTTCCTATCGATAAGATTATCGGGAGATTTTACCCAATTTTTGGTCTTGCATTGCTAATAATGGCTGTAGGTATTGGCGGTGCAATTTTCTGGGGCGGTTATGCTTTCGACATTCCTGAACTTACGCTCGGAAATTTCGAAAATATGAAAAGCAATGCCGATGCTTATCCGTTATTTCCAATGCTATTTGTAACAATATCGTGCGGAGCAATCAGCGGATTTCACGCAACCCAAAGCCCAATGATGGCACGCTGCCTAAAAAACGAAAAACTAGGCCGACGAGTTTTCTACGGTGCAATGGTTACTGAGGGAATTATTGCGTTAATTTGGGCTGCCATTGGAATGAGTTTTTACGGTGGAGTTCACGGTCTAAACGATGCCATTGCAGGCTACAAAGGCGAAGCAACAATAATAGTTAAGGAAATATCCAACACAACGCTTGGTTACGTGGGTGGAATTCTGGCGATACTTGGAGTTGTTGCAGCACCAATTACAACTGGCGATACTGCATTCCGCAGTGCTCGACTAATTGTTGCCGATTTCCTTAGAATAGCGCAGAAAAAACTCTCGAACCGTATTTGGGTTAGCTTACCATTATTCATTATCGGATTTACACTAACACAGGTAAAATTCGATATTATATGGCGATATATGTTCTGGAGCAATCAGGTTTTAGCAACTGTGGTTTTGTGGGCTATAACCGTTTATTTGGCTAAAGAAAAAAAACTCTACATTATAACATTGATTCCTGCTCTGTTTATGACAGCCGTAACAATTAACTATATTATGATTGCCCCTGAAGGATTTAAACTCCCGCATATAGTTGGTTATATCTTTGGAGGGTTATCGGTTATTGCAGGAATTGTGGGGTTTTGGTTATTCCTTAAAAAGCAAAAAGTTTAAAATTATTGCCATCTGCTTTTCTCTCTCAACACTGCTAAAAACTTAAAAGCCCTCAGTGAGGGCTTTTAAGTTTATTATGAATTGCGTTTACAAAGGTAATATCGATATCGCCGCACCTCCTCCAGATGCAAGTTTTAATTGCAACTCAGAGTTACTATCTACATCTAGCTTCTTAATCTCATATGCGGTTGGGTTATCATTCCAATGGGCATCTGGTGCATCAACGTACATTGTTGCTCGATACTTCTTACCTTTTTCAAGGAAATCTAGCTTAACTGTTAAATCGCGAGCATTCTCGTCGGTAACGGAGCCAATAAACCATCTATCAGTACCACGCTCCTGACGGGCAACTGTAATGTAATCGCCAACCTCGCCATTTAGCACCTTTGTTTGCTCCCAATCCACAGCAACATCACGGATAAACTGAAATGCAGAATGCCCTTCGTAGTTCTCAGGTAAGTCGGCAGCCATTTGAATTGGACTGTAAATAACCACATACAATGCTAATTGCTGAGCAAGGGTATTGTTAACCTGATTGTTTGGTTTGTAGGGCTTTAACTTGATGTTAAAAATTCCGGGAGTGTAGTCCATTGGTCCAGCCAACAAGCAAGTGTAAGGGATAATAGTTAAGTGCTCAGCAGGATTTCCTCCATCGGTCGACCAAGCATTAAACTCCTGTCCACGAAAACCTTCCTGCGAAATAAAGTTTGGATAAGTCCTACGCTCCCCAGTTGCCATAAATGGCTCGTGAACATTCACCGCAATCTGATACTTTGCAGCAGTTTCTAATACTCGTCGGTAATGGGTTACCATCCATTGTCCATGATGGTACTCGCCTTTAGGAATTATTTTACCAACATAGCCTGTTTTTACAGTATGCAAACCCAGACTACTCATCAACGCAAATGCAGTATCTAACTGCTGGTCGTATGTGGTAACTGCCGATGATGTTTCGTGATGCATTATTAGGTCAACACCCTTTTTCCTGCCGTACTCAACAACCTCTTTGAGGTTGTAATCCTTATAAGGTGTAACAAAATCGAACACTCCTTCACGATCCTCAAAACCAATCCAGTGCTCCCAGCCGGTATTCCAACCCTCAACCAAGATTGCTCCAATACCATTTTTTGCTGCAAAATCGATATAGCGTTTTGCATTGGCTGTGGTTGCACCGTGTTTACCGCTTGCCATATCCCACGATGCTTTCCCCAAGTGCATCTCCCACCATATTCCAACATACTTTGTGGGCTTAAACCACGACACATCGCCAAGTTTGTTGGGCTCGTTCAGATTCAGAATTAGCTTCGACTCGATTAAATCGCCCGCTTTTTCTCCTATCTGAATTGTTCGCCAAGGCGAGTTGAATGGAGTTTTTGTCACAACCTTAATTCCAGAATCATTCCCAACCAGCTCACTCTGCATTGCGAAATTAGCAGTATCAACCTTTAAGGTTATCCCAGCGTAGTTTTCAACCGCTGCCTCATGAAAACTCAGGTAAATACCATCATCGGTTTTCATTGTTACAGGTGTATTAACTGCATTCTCAGGAATATAGGTTTGAGCCAACTCGTTCTTGCTCTTACTATTAACCGCATCAATTTTGCTAAAGCGTGTAGTTTTATATAGATGCTCGTAGATATCCCAATCGCCGGGTTGCCACCAGCACATATGGTCACCAGCGAGGTTGTACTGAGTGTTCTCATCAACAATAATTACGTCCTTGAAGTTTTCCTGCTTTGGGAAATCGTAACGAAAACCTACGCCATCGTCAAAAACTCTAAAAACAATTGTTAATCGACGTTTTAGATTTTTACTTTCACACAAAAATACTTTTAACTCATTGTAATGGTTGGTAACATATCGCTGTTCGCCCCAGGGCATCTCCCATTTTTCATTGAACTCGCGGGTTAGAATACTATCAATTCTCATCCCTTTGCCAAGCGATTCCATATTCTTAAAATCAAACCCAAGTGTAGATGGTTTGATAATTGGCTTATTGTTAAAATAAACGCAATATAAAGGCTGATTTTCGCCATTTAAAGCAAAGTTCAACTTCACTTTGCTTGAAGGAGAAAAAACGGTAAATTCTTTATTTGAGCAGGATAACAATCCCATCATCAAACCAAGAAAAATGAACGATAGTTTTCTCATTGTTATCAAATTTAAAGAATGAACAAGGAATGTCGATTTCTGATTTTAGAAGTTTAACTCTTAATCAAAAATCAACATTCCCTTTTAAAATCTTAAATTTAGGCAACACCACCTTTACCGCCAAAATTCATTGGGAATGGAGGCATTCCCTCTGTTCCCTCTGGCAGCTTGATTGTTCCCATATTGGATTCAAACTTGGCAATATTATCCTGTAAAGCCAAGAGCAAGCGTTTTGCGTGATCAGGGGTAAGTATTATCCTACTCTTAACCTGAGCCTTTGGAATGCCCGGCATAACACGCACAAAATCTATAATGAATTCTGATGATGAATGAGTTATTACGGCAAGGTTTGAGTAAACTCCCTGTGCAACCTCATCACTTATCTCAATGTTAATTGGGTTCATCTTGTTATCGCTCATAGCAAAAGTATTTTAAAGGATTAATGATGCTAAATTAAAGAAAATTACTGGAAAAAATTTTTTTCGATGTGTTATTAGACCAACTCACTAAACAAAAAAAGAGTTGATCATTTCGATCAACTCCTTCTTTTATCAATGTATATTATTTATTCCTCGTCAACAGTAACTGCGCTTTTTGATCTTTCAATCAAATCGTGATCGTCCTTTGAATAAACTACTAATTTATCGAACTCACGAAGACCAGTACCCGCAGGAATTAAGTGACCACAAATTACGTTCTCCTTCAAGCCTTCCAAGGTATCAACCTTTCCGAAGATTGCAGCCTCGTTAAGTACCTTAGTGGTTTCCTGGAACGATGCAGCCGACATAAAGCTATTGGTCTGTAGAGCTGCTCTTGTGATACCCTGAAGCACCTGACTCGATGTTGCAGAAACCGCATCGCGAGCTTGGATTAACTTCATATCCTTACGCTTAAGTTTAGAATTCTCATCGCGGAGCACCCTTGCAGTAATAATCTGACCTGGACGGAATCCAACAGCATCACCGGCATCAACTACAACCTTTTTATCAAAGATGTAATCGTTCTCCTCAATGAACTCCCACTTATCAACAATTTGCTTTTCAAGGAAACGGGTATCGCCTGGATCGTCAATCTCAACCTTACGCATCATCTGGCGAACAATCACCTCGAAATGCTTGTCGTTGATTTTTACACCCTGTAAACGGTAAACCTCCTGAACCTCGTTAACAATATACTCCTGAACCTTTGTAGGACCTTTGATTGCAAGAATATCGCTTGGAGTAATAGCTCCATCGGAAAGTGGAATACCTGCCTTAACGTAATCGTTCTCCTGAACAAGAATTTGTTTTGAAAGTGGAACTAAGTATTTCTTAACCTCCCCAGTCTTTGAAGTAACGTTAATCTCACGGTTTCCTCTCTTAATCTTCGCAAATGTAACCTCACCATCAATCTCTGATACTACGGCAGGGTTAGATGGGTTACGTGCTTCGAATAACTCAGTTACTCGAGGAAGACCTCCGGTGATATCACCCGACTTACCCATCGCTCTTGGAATTTTAACAAGAGTTTCACCAGCAAGCACTGTACTTCCCTCATCAACAACAATGTGCGATGAAACAGGGATGTTATATAAGCGAATCACATCGCCCTTCTCGTCGGTAATTTTGATTGCAGGGTTTTTAGTCTTATCGCGTGAATCGATAATAACCTTCTCGCGGTAACCGGTTTGCTCATCAGATTCTTCACGGAAAGTAACATCTTTTATTAGTGAATCGAAAGCTACTTTACCGCTAACCTCAGAGATAATTAACGCATTCCATGGATCCCATTCACAAATAAGTTGTCCTTTCTTTACAACATCTTCGTTGTTAATGTATAGTTTGGATCCGTAAGGAATTGTATGAGTTGATAATGTAATACCAGTATTTAAATCAACAATACGCATTTCGGCAAGACGCCCAATAACGATATTGTAAGGATTTCCATTTTCGTCATCACGCGAAACAGTTTTCAACTCTTCTATTTCGGCACGTCCCTCAAAGCGAGCAATAATCTTAGAATCAGAAATTATGTTAGAAGCGGTACCCCCCACGTGGAATGTACGAAGTGTAAGCTGAGTACCTGGCTCACCGATACTTTGAGCGGCGATAACCCCTACAGCCTCACCCTTCTGAACCATACGTCCAGTTGCAAGGTTACGTCCATAACATTTTCCACAAACTCCTTTTCTCGATTCGCAAGTTAATACTGAACGAATTTCGACTTGTTCAATGGGTGAGTTCTCAATTTCAAGTGCAATTTCCTCTGTTACTTCTTCACCAGCAGAAACAATTAATGCGCCTGTTAATGGATGGTAAACATTGTGCACAGTAGTTCTACCAAGAATTCTCTCGTATAGAGTTTCAACAACCTCCTCGTTCTTCTTAATCGCTGTAGCAACCAATCCACGAAGAGTGCCGCAATCTGGCTCTGTTATAATAACATCCTGCGATACGTCAACCAAACGACGGGTTAAGTAACCAGCATCGGCAGTTTTAAGAGCGGTATCGGCAAGACCCTTACGAGCACCGTGGGTTGAAATAAAGTACTCAAGAACTGATAATCCTTCCTTAAAGTTTGAAAGAATTGGGTTCTCAATAATCTCATTTCCAGTAGCACCCGATTTCTGAGGTTTAGCCATCAGACCACGCATACCGCAAAGCTGACGAATCTGCTCCTTAGAACCACGAGCCCCGGAATCAAGCATCATATAGATAGAGTTGAATCCTTGATTATCGCCCGAAAGATTCTTAAGTAGAGTTAGAGTTAACTTAGCATTAGTGTGTGTCCAAATATCGATAATTTGGTTATAACGTTCGTTGTTGGTAATAAGACCCATATTGTAGTTGGCCATAACCTCATCAACTTGCTCATAACCTTCCTCCACAAGTGAAGCTTTTTCTGCAGGAATTACAACATCGTTAAGGTTGAATGACAAACCACCTCTAAACGCCATGTAATAACCCAAATCTTTGATATCATCAAGGAATTGAGCAGTACGTGAAGTTCCTGTCTTCTTCAAAGTAGTACCAATAATATCACGAAGCGACTTTTTGGTCAGTACCTCGTTAATATATCCCATTTCTTTTGGAACGTACTGGTTGAAGATAACACGACCAACAGTTGTTTCCATTAGTGGGTGAGTTACATTACCTTCAGCATCAGTTAAGGTTAAACGAACCTTTATGATTGCGTGTAGGTCAACAGCCTTCTCGTTATAAGCAATTAGAACTTCCTCGGGAGAATAGAAAATTAATCCTTCACCTTTAGCGCCTTTACGTTGCTTTGTGATATAGTATAGACCCAAAACCATATCCTGCGAAGGTACGGTAATAGGTGCACCATTAGCAGGGTTGAGAATGTTGTGCGAACCTAGCATCAAGATTTGAGCTTCCAATACAGCCTCATTGCTCAATGGCAAGTGAACCGCCATTTGGTCACCGTCGAAGTCGGCGTTGAACGCTGTACAGGAAAGTGGGTGTAATTGAATTGCTTTACCTTCAATAAGTTTTGGCTGGAAAGCCTGAATACCTAAACGGTGCAAGGTAGGAGCACGGTTCAACAGTACTGGATGGCCTTTAAGAACGTTTTCAAGTATATCCCAAACTACAGGATCTTTACGGTCAACTATCTTTTTAGCCGATTTTACTGTTTTTACAATTCCTCTCTCTATTAATTTACGGATAACAAATGGTTTGTAAAGCTCTGCAGCCATATCCTTAGGTAATCCGCACTCATGCATCTTTAACTCAGGACCAACAACAATTACCGAACGTGCAGAGTAGTCAACACGTTTACCGAGTAAGTTCTGACGGAAACGTCCTTGTTTACCCTTCAAACTGTCGCTAAGAGATTTAAGCGGACGGTTTGCATCGGTCTTAACAGCGTTGGATTTACGAGAATTATCGAATAACGAGTCAACCGCTTCCTGAAGCATACGTTTCTCATTACGAAGAATAACCTCAGGAGCCTTAATCTCGATAAGTCTTTTTAAGCGATTATTTCGGATAATAACTCTACGGTATAAATCGTTCAGGTCAGAAGTAGCAAATCTACCACCATCCAATGGAACTAAAGGACGTAATTCTGGTGGAATCACAGGGATAACCTTTAAGATCATCCATTCTGGCTTATTAATCTGAACCGATTCACGGAACGCCTCAACAACATGTAATCTTTTTAAAGCTTCACTTTTTCTTTGTTGCGAAGTTTCATTGTTTGCCTTATGACGTAAATCGTAGGAAAGTTCATCTAAATCAATTCTGGAAAGAAGAGTGTATAAAGCCTCTGCTCCCATTCCTGCCATGAACTTATTAGGATCGCTATCATCAAGGTATTGATTTTCCTTTGGCAGAGTATCCAAAATATCAAGATATTCTTCTTCAGTTAAAAAATCTAGATACTTTATACCATCGGCAGCCTTAATACCAGCATTGATTACGACATAACGCTCATAGTAAATAATTGCATCCAATTTCTTGGATGGTAAACCCAATAGGTAACCTATTTTGTTGGGTAGTGATCTGAAGTACCAGATATGAGCTACGGGAACAACCAAGTTGATATGTCCCATTCTCTCACGTCGAACTTTCTTCTCTGTAACCTCAACTCCGCAACGGTCACAAACAATCCCTTTATAACGGATTCGCTTATACTTACCGCAATGGCACTCATAATCCTTTACAGGACCAAAAATGCGCTCACAGAAAAGTCCGTCGCGTTCAGGTTTGTATGTTCTATAATTGATGGTTTCGGGTTTTAGCACCTCTCCGCTCGAACGCTCAAGAATTTCTTCTGGCGATGCAAGACTGATAGTAATTTTAGAAAAGTTGCTCTTAACCTTATTTTCCCTTCTGAACGACATATTATGAATATTAAATAGTTAAGCCTTGCTTTTTAAAACTGGGAGTTTTACCTCCCAGTATGATATCGCAAAACGTGTTAATCAAGGTTAATGCTTAACCCTAAACCACGCAACTCGTGTAACAGTACATTTAGTGATTCAGGTATGCCTGCTTGTGGCATGGATTCACCCTTAACAATGGATTCGTAGGCTTTAGCCCTACCAACCACGTCGTCGGACTTGATTGTAAGAATCTCCTGTAGGATATGCGATGCACCAAACGCTTCAAGCGCCCATACCTCCATTTCACCGAAACGCTGACCTCCAAATTGTGCTTTACCACCAAGAGGTTGTTGTGTAATAAGTGAGTATGGTCCAATTGAACGAGCGTGCATTTTATCGTCAACCATGTGACCTAACTTCAGCATATAAATAACACCTACTGTTGCAGGCTGGTCGAAACGCTCTCCGGTACCTCCATCATATAGATAAGTTGTACCAAACGATGGTAATCCTGCCTTATTAGTATATTCAGTGATATCTTCAAGCGAAGCGCCATCGAAAATTGGTGTACTAAAACGCTCTCCAAGTTTTAAGCCTGCCCAGCCAAGAACAGTTTCGTAAATCTGTCCAAGGTTCATACGCGAAGGCACACCCAGCGGGTTCAACACAATATCAACAGTTGTTCCATCTTCTAGGTAAGGCATATCCTCGTCACGAACAACTTTTGCAACGATACCTTTATTACCGTGACGACCTGCCATTTTATCACCTACTTTAATCTTACGCTTCTTAGCAATATATACTTTTGCCAATTGCATAATACCTGCAGGAAGCTCATCACCAATAGTTACATTGAATTTCTTACGCTTATACTCAGCATCGTACTCTTTCCATTTAAGGATATAGTTCTGAATAACCGCTTTAATAAGATCATTCTTCTGTTTATCGGTAGTCCACTTGTTAGGATTAACATTCATATAGTCAATCTCGGCAAGCATCTTTTGGGTAAACTTAACTCCACGTGGAATTATTTCTCCACCAAAGTTATCGGATACTCCTTGCGATGTTTTTCCATTAACTAAAACGAATAGTTTATCAACAAGTTTGTTAAGCAAGTCGGCAGCATGACGGTTAAATTCATTGTCGATCTTCTCAAGAATACCTTTCTCGTTACTCTTTGCTTTCTTCTGATCTCTCTCATCCTTAACGGCTCTAGAGAACAACATTTTATCGACAACAACACCATGCAACGAAGGCGATGCTTTCAACGATGCATCTTTAACATCACCAGCTTTATCACCAAAGATTGCTCTTAACAATTTTTCTTCTGGGGTTGGATCGGACTCTCCTTTTGGAGTAATCTTTCCAATTAGAATATCGCCAGGAACAACATTCGCACCAATACGAATCATACCGTTCTCGTCGAGGTTTTTGGTAGCCTCTTCGGAAACGTTTGGTATATCGGAAGTTAACTCTTCCATACCCCTTTTAGTATCGCGTACCTCAAGGGTGTACTCATCGATATGAATCGAAGTGAAGTAATCCTCGCGAATTAATCTTTCGCTAACCACAATAGCATCCTCAAAGTTATAACCCTTCCAGGGCATGAATGCAACTTTAAGGTTACGTCCTAGGGCTAACTCACCCTGACGGGTAGCATAACCTTCGGTTAAAATATCACCTTTCTTAATCTGTTGTCCTTTACGAACAATTGGCTTAAGGGTGATTGATGTATTCTGGTTAGTCTTTTTGAACTTTGGAAGTTTGTAACGTTTCAACTCGGGATCGAAACTTGCAAAAATCTCATCCTCTGTTCTATTGTAACGCACTACAATTTCCTCAGCATCAACATACTCAATAGTACCATCCTCTTCTGCTACAATCTGAACACGACTATCGCGAACAACAGACTCTTCCAATCCAGTTCCAACAATTGGAGCTTCTGGATTCAATAAAGGAACAGCCTGGCGCATCATGTTCGATCCCATAAGTGCACGGTTAGCATCGTCGTGCTCAAGGAATGGAATTAGCGAAGCTGCAATTGATGCAATTTGGTTAGGAGCAACGTCCATTAAATCAACGGTTTCCTTCTCTGCAAGAGGGAAGTCGCCTTCGTAACGTGCTTTTACTCTAGGGTTTACAAATTCTCCATTATCACTCAAAATAGCATTGGCCTGAGCAATAATTTTTGCTTCTTCTTCCTCTGCGCTCAAGTAAACAACATCATCGTTAGTTAATCCAACCTTTCCGCTGTCAGTCTTACGATAAGGAGTTTCAATAAATCCTAAATCATTAATACGAGCAAAAACGCAAAGTGAAGAAATTAGACCGATGTTTGGTCCTTCAGGTGTTTCAATTGGACATAAACGTCCATAATGTGTATAGTGTACGTCGCGAACCTCGAAACCTGCACGCTCACGCGATAAACCGCCTGGTCCTAATGCTGATAAACGACGCTTGTGAGTCATCTCAGCAAGAGGGTTGGTTTGATCCATGAATTGCGATAGCTGATTGGTACCGAAGAACGAGTTAATTACCGACGATAGGGTCTTAGAGTTAATAAGATCTATTGGAGTAAATACCTCGTTATCGCGAACGTTCATTCTCTCGCGGATTGTTCTAGCCATACGGGCTAAACCTACGCTGAACTGAGCAGCTAACTGCTCTCCAACAGTACGAACACGGCGGTTACTCAAGTGGTCAATATCATCCACATCAGCTTTTGAGTTGATTAGTTCAATCAAATACTTGATGATTTCGATGATATCTTCTCTTGTAAGTACCTTTGTATCCGAAGCTGTATTTAGATTCAGTTTTTTATTGATACGGTAACGTCCAACCTCCCCTAAATCGTAACGTTTATCGGAGAAGAATAACTTCTCGATAACATCGCGGGCAGTAGCCTCATCGGGTGGTTCGGAGTTACGGAGCTGCCTATAAATATGAACCACAGCCTCTTTTTCAGAGTTACACGGATCCTTTTGCAGCGTGTTATAAATAATGGCAAAATCAGAAATGCTCTGGTTTTCTTTGTGAATTAGAATCGACTTAGCGCCAGAATCAACAATGGCATCAACGTGCTCATTCTCAATAACTGTTTCACGATCAAGAATGACCTCGTTTCGTTCAATGGAAACTACCTCGCCGGTATCCTCATCAACGAAATCTTCTACCCATGTTTTTAATACGCGGGCTGCAAGTCGCTGACCAACAACTTTCTTAAGGTTAACCTTAGAAACCTTAATTTCGTCGGCCAAGTTGAATATTTCAAGAATATCTTTGTCACTTTCGTAACCAATGGCCCTCAACAATGTGGTAACTGGCAATTTTTTCTTACGATCGATGTAAGCGTACATCACATTGTTAATATCGGTAGCAAACTCAATCCACGAGCCCTTGAAAGGAATAATACGTGCAGAGTATAGCTTAGTACCATTTGGGTGGATACTTTGACCGAAGAATACGCCAGGTGAACGGTGCAATTGAGAAACAACAACACGCTCGGCGCCATTTATTACGAATGTTCCCCTAGGAGTCATGTAAGGAATGGTACCTAAGTACACATCTTGAACAACAGTATCAAAATCCTCATGCTCAGGGTCGGTACAATAAAGTTTTAGCTTTGCCTTTAAAGGAACGCTAAAGGTTAATCCACGATCTAAGCACTCTTCAATGGAGTATCTTGGTGGATCAACATAATAATCGAGGAATTCCAGAACAAAGTTGTTTCTGGTATCGGTAATAGGGAAATTCTCTAAAAAAACCTGAAATAGCCCCTCGTGCTTTCTCTCTTCAGGTGTAGTTCCTAACTGGAAGAACTCAACGAAAGACTTAAGTTGAATCTCCAAAAAGTCAGGATAATCGAAACGACTCTTAGTTTTAGAGAAGTTAATTCTGATGTTATTGTTATTTTGAGACATTGCGTTGGAATTTGTTGAACCGTAAAACATAACAATAAAAAGGCTTAGAATCTAAATTAATAGATTCTAAACCTTATACCTAATATAGGCTTGTGCTATTTAAGTTCAACTTCTGCTCCAGCTTCTTCTAGTTGTGCTTTAAGAGACTCAGCTTCTTCCTTAGAAGCACCTTCTTTAACTGCTTTTGGAGCAGCATCTACAAGGTCTTTAGCTTCTTTAAGTCCTAAACCTGTAAGTTCTTTTACAAGTTTAACCACTTGAAGTTTAGCACCACCAGCTGATTTTAGAATAACATCAAACGAAGTTTTTTCAGCAGGTGCAGCACCACCAGCAGCAGGTGCAGCAGCAACAGCTACAGCGGCTGCAGCAGGTTCAATGCCGTATTCGTCTTTTAGAATCTTGGCTAATTCGTTAACTTCTTTAACTGACAAGTTTACCAAGTCTTCTGCAAATTTTTTAAGATCTGCCATTTTGCTAAGTATTTAAATTGATTTTAAACTAAAATTATTGTTCCTTTTCAGAAAGTGTTTTAACAACACCAGATAGAATATTTCCGCCTGATTGTAACGAAGAAATAACATTCTTTGCAGGTGATTGTAACAGTGCAATAACATCTGCAATAAGCTCGTTTTTGCTCTTGAGTGATGCTAGTGCTTCAAGTTGGTTCTCACCTATATAAATGGATTCCTCCACAAAGGCAGCTTTCAGTAAGGGTTTTGGAAATTCTTTTCGAAAATCCTTGATTAGCTTTGCAGGTACATTACCGGTTTCAGTAAACATCACTGAAGTAGAGCCTTTTAAAGATTCAAACATAGCTGTAAAATCAGATTTTCCGCTACGTTCAAGGGCTTTCTTCAGAAGGGTGTTTTTAACTACCACTAATTTTACCTGCTTGTCAAAGCAAACTCTTCTGAGTTTGCTAGTTACTTCTGCGTTTAGTTCAGAAGTATCCGCAAGGTAAAAATGAGGATAATGTTTAATCTGCTCAGTAAGCTTATCAATCAGTAAATTTTTATCTTCCCTTCTCATAGTAAATTGGGTCTGTGAAACGGTTATTAATTCGCCGCTGAGATTGCCTTAGTATCTACGGATAAACCAGGGCTCATCGTTGTTGAAATATAGATACTCTTAATGTAAGTACCTTTAGCCGATGATGGTTTCAACTTAATAATTGTGTTGATAAACTCCATAGCGTTTTCGACGATTTTCTCAGGATCGAATGAAACCTTCCCGATTGACGAATGGATAATACCAAACTTATCAACCTTGAAGTCAATCTTACCCTGTTTAACCTCATTAACAGCTTTATCAACTTCCATAGTAACAGTGCCACTCTTTGGGTTAGGCATAAGACCACGTGGACCTAAAATACGACCGAGAGCGCCTATCTTTGCCATAACAGTAGGCATAGTAATAATAACGTCAACATCGGTCCATCCACCTTTAATCTTCTCGATATACTCATCGAGACCTACATAATCGGCTCCTGCTTGTTTCGCAGCTTCTTCTTTGTCAGGTGTACAAAGTACCAAAACGCGTACTTTTTTACCTGTTCCGTGAGGAAGAGTAACCACACCACGAACCATTTGGTTCGCTTTACGTGGATCTACACCTAATCGAACATCAATATCAACTGATGCGTCGAATTTAGTATAGGTAATCTCCTTCAACAGTGCAGCTGCTTCAGAAAGTTTATATTGCTTATTAGGGTCGGTTTTCGACAGAGCAATCTTCCTGTTTTTAGTCAGTTTTGTCATTGCGCAAAAGAGGTTTAATGTTAATTAACTGGGAATTCTCCAGTTACAGTTATACCCATGCTCCGGGCTGTACCTGCTACCATCTTCATCGCAGACTCCAGAGTGAAGCAGTTCAAATCGGGCATCTTGTCTTGCGCAATTTGCCTAACTTGTTCCCAGGTTACCGAGGCAATTTTTTTCCTGTTTGGCTCAGCCGATCCACTTTGTTGCTTAGTAACTTCTAACAACTGTACTGGTACGGGAGGGGTTTTTACAACAAAATCAAATGATTTGTCGCTGTAAACAGTAATCACAACTGGTAATACTTTACCTGCCTGCGATTGAGTTCTTGCATTGAATTGCTTGCAGAACTCCATAATGTTTACCCCTTTGGAACCAAGAGCAGGACCAATTGGCGGTGATGGGTTTGCCGCACCACCTTTAACCTGGAGCTTTATAAATCCAGCAACTTCCTTAGCCATAGTGCTTGTGCTCTTTAATTTTTACTCCTTTTCTACTTGCATAAAACTTAACTCCAGAGGAGTTTTACGTCCGAAGATTTTCACCATAACCTTCAGCTTCTTCTTTTCGTCATTTACTTCCTCGATGATACCAGAGAAGGAGTTAAACGGACCGTCTATCACCTTAACTGTTTCACCAACGTAGTAAGGAACATTCAATTCCTCATCGCTATCAACTAACTCATCAACCTTTCCAAGGATTCTGTTCACCTCGGAAGTTCGAAGAGGGATAGGATCACCTGTTCTAGGATCTCCTAAAAAGCCCATAACGTTAGGAATGTTTTTTAAGATATGAGGAATTTCACCTACCAAAGTCGCTTCTATTAAGACATATCCTGGATAGAAAATTCTTTCCTTACTGATTTTTTTACCATTTCTTATTTGGTAAACTTTTTCAGTTGGAATAAGAACTTGAGAGATAAAGTCTTGGAGTTTCAAACGAATTATTTCGTTCTCAACATACTCCTTAACTTTTTTCTCTTTTCCTCCAATGGCTCTAAGAACATACCATTTCTTAATATTCTCTTCCATTTTTGTCCCGAATCTGCTTATTAGTTAAGCATTTGGTAAATTAATTTCATCATGTTCTCAAAACTAATGTCCATGACGAATACTACCAGTGCTATTAATAGGGAAGCTATCATAACAATTAAGGCACTGGATTGAAGTTCTTTCCATGTTGGCCACGAAACTTTTTGCACCATTTCGGTGTAAACTTCGTGAAAGTACTGTGTTATCTTCATGATAAACAAAGATTATTTTGGCACGGGAGGAGCGACTCGAACGCCCGACACTCGGTTTTGGAGACCGATGCTCTACCAACTGAGCTACACCCGTGTATAAGGTTGATAGGATTTTATACCTATCAACCTTGTTGGTATTACTCTACAATTTCAATTACCTGACCAGCACCTACTGTACGTCCACCCTCGCGGATAGCGAAACGTAGGTTTTGGTTGATAGCAACTGGGTAGATAAGTTCTACAGTAATAGTAACGTTATCGCCAGGCATTACCATCTCAACACCTTCTGGAAGAGAGATCTCACCAGTTACGTCAAGAGTACGTAGGTAAAACTGAGGACGATATTTATTGTGGAATGGAGTGTGACGTCCACCTTCCTCTTTCTTCAAAACGTAAATCTCAGCTTTGAATTTAGTGTGAGGAGTGATTGAACCTGGTTTTGCAATAACCATACCACGTTTAATCTCATTCTTGTCAACACCACGTAGAAGAAGACCTACGTTGTCACCAGCTTCACCACGGTCAAGAATCTTACGGAACATCTCAACACCAGTTACAACTGATTTTTTCTTCTCTGCACCTAAACCAACTAGCTCAACCTCATCACTTGTGTTGATAACACCAGTTTCAATTCTACCAGTAGCAACAGTACCACGACCAGTAATTGAGAACACGTCCTCAACAGGCATAAGGAAAGGCTTTTCGTTATCGCGTGGAGGAATTGGAATAAATGTATCAACAGCATCCATTAACTCCATAACTTTCTCAACCCATTTTGGTTCACCGTTAAGAGCACCAAGAGCAGAACCGCGGATAACAGGGGCGTTATCGCCATCGAATTGATAGAAACTCAATAGTTCACGAACCTCCATCTCTACTAGTTCAAGCATTTCAGGATCTTCCACCATATCACATTTGTTAAGGAAAACAACGATACGAGGAACGTTCACCTGACGAGCAAGTAGGATGTGCTCACGGGTTTGAGGCATAGGACCATCAGTAGCAGCAACTACAATGATAGCGCCGTCCATTTGAGCAGCACCAGTAACCATGTTCTTTACGTAGTCAGCGTGACCAGGACAGTCAACGTGAGCGTAGTGACGGTTAGCAGTTGAATACTCAACGTGAGCAGTGTTAATAGTAATACCACGCTCTTTTTCTTCAGGAGCATTGTCGATAGAATCGAAAGAACGGAACTCAGATAGACCCTTTTCTGCAAGAGTTTTAGTAATTGCAGCGGTTAGAGTTGTTTTACCATGGTCAACGTGACCGATAGTACCAATGTTCACGTGAGGTTTCGACCTATCAAATTTTTCTTTAGCCATAACTTCAGGTATTAATTTAATTAGAATTTAAAAACTTGATATTCATTTATTTGAGCCAATGGCGAGAATTGAACTCGCGACCCCTTCCTTACCAAGGAAGTGCTCTACCCCTGAGCTACATCGGCCTATAGGCAGAGCGGGAGACGAGACTCGAACCCGCGACCCTCAGCTTGGAAGGCTGATGCTCTACCGACTGAGCTACTCCCGCTTATAGTTACCGACTTTCGCATCAAAACATAACGTTTTGGGTAGCGCCGAATCAATAACGCCTATATTGGTGGGGAGAGCAGGATTCGAACCTACGAAGGCATACGCCAGCAGATTTACAGTCTGCCCCAGTTGGCCGCTTTGGTATCTCCCCAACTTTATTTAATTCTTTGAGCCGATGGAGGGATTCGAACCCCCGACCAGCTGATTACAAATCAGCTGCTCTGGCCAACTGAGCTACATCGGCGTTGTGTCAAAGATTAAAAGGATTCAATGAACGTTTACCTCTCAAAATCGGATTGCAAATGTATAACAATTTTGCATACGTGCAAAATTATTTTTCTTTTTTTCTATATAAATTGACATGTTTTAAAAGTGGTCTTGAAAATGAGATTGTTATAATACTATGCAGTAAATAACATAGCCCCTTGCGTAGGGGCTATGTATATGTGTTTAGGAGTTATATTCCTACATTTAATTTCCGCGTAATTTGTCTTTATGTTTCTGAATTTGTGTTTTCAATGCGTCAATACAATCATCTACAGCCTCTTCGAATGTTTTAGACTGGCGTTGGGCGAACAGGTCGGAGCCGGGAACCTTAAGTCTAATCTCAGCCACTTTGTTGTCTAACTCTTGGCTGTTCTGCAATCTCAAAAAAACTTCAGCATCAACAATGTTGTCAAAGTAACGTTCAAGTTTGCTAACCTTCTTCTCAACAAAATCGGTTAACTTCTTGTCTGCATCAAACTTAATTGACTGAATCTTGATGTTCATAACAAATCCTCCTTTTAAATTTAAGCTCGCGGATGAGCTTGGTTATAGTTACGTTTTAACTTTTCGAAAGTATTATGAGTATAAACCTGCGTTGCCGATAGATTTGCATGGCCAAGCAATTCCTTAATTGCATTTAAATCTGCACCTTGATTTAACAAATGTGTTGCAAATGTATGGCGAAGGACATGCGGGCTTCTTTTTTTCATGGGGGTAACCATTGATAAATAATAGTTCACTATTCTGTAAACAAGTTTCGGGTAAACTGGTTCGCCTTTTACAGTGATAAAGTATGATTTACAATCATTAATATCAATTTGTTTTCGCTGTTCTTCGTAATTTCTGAGCAATGGTTTCAGTTCTGGGTGGATAGGTATTAGCCTCTCCTTGTTACCCTTTCCTATTACTCGGATAAATTCAGATGATTCACTAATTGAGCTAGTTTTCAGAGCAACCATCTCCGATAAACGAATTCCTGTAAAATAGAAAAGTGATAATATGAGCAAATCGCGTTGGCCCTCGAATGTTTGATTGAAGAGTTGCTCGGAGTTTAACTTGACCATATCCGATTCGGGAACAAACTCGGGCAAGCGTTTACTTACCTTGGGTGAAACAACTTTGCTTAAAGGGTTGGTGGAAACCACTCCTTCTCTAATGAGGAATTTAAAGAAGGTGCGTAACGCGGAAAGTTTCCTATTTGTGCTCCGCGATGTTATTCCTTGGGATATCAAGGATGAAATCCATGCTCGAACTTGCCGATGAGTGATTGAAGAATAGTTGGCGTTTTCGGGATCAACACCTACAAATAGCATAAACTGCCTTACATCATCTCCGTACGATCGAAGTGTGTAGGCAGAGTATCCCCTCTCACTTTCAAGATATTTTTGGAAAGAAGCCAGCATAGTCATTGAATGCAATATAACAGTTTTGTTGAAAAAAAACAAAAAAAATCAGGCAAAAAAAGCCTGATTATGCACTCAAAGTTGGATGACTTTTTACTCCTCGGTTCTTTGAAGATCCTCGATGTAAATGGCTTTCTTAATTTCTTCTCTACGCTCAATTGAAGGCTTTGTGAATGCCTGACGTGCACGTAGTTCTTTCATAATGCCAGTCTTCTCAAATTTACGTTTGAATTTTTTGAGAGCCCTTTCAATATTTTCGCCTTCTTTAATTGGTACTATAATCATGTTTGTAAAATTTTATGAGGTGCAAAATTATACTTTATTACTATTTTTTCAAAATGATTTTTATTTTTTTTTACTTTTTTAGTGTTTATCTCCATAAAAAAATCACTCAAAATTATTTCAGAGTAAGGTAAGGCTTAATTTTAATGAATCTATCCTCAGGTAATAATTTACTCTCTAAAATCTCGGTTAAACTAACAAACGATCCACGCTTACTCCTATAATATACTATTGATTTTGCTTGATAATCGGTTAAGTATGGGTGATTTTTTAACTCTTCGTATGTTACCATATTAATGTTAATCCGCTTTACAGCCAAACTATCGATCCAGATATTTGGCCTTATGGTGCTAATAAGCTCGTTATTTAGACCATAAACCTCGGAAAGTTGATTAATGCTATAAAATCCGCCTAAAAGGTTTCGATACAGTATAATTCGTCGAGCAAACGATCGGCCAATTCCCTTTATTTTTGTTAACGATATTGAATCGGCAGAGTTTAGTTCAACTAAAATGGCCTGAACGGGCACATTAACTTTTGCACTATCGGCAATTAGATAGTTCTCGCTAATTCGAACCCAAGGCTTTAGCCTCAAAAAGGTAACAGAATCTATTACATGGATTTTTGATAGGTCGTTAGCAGTTTTAAAACGTCCTCCTTTAGTTCTATAATTTATAACAACCTGAGCCTGTTTTGGGGATAGCCCTAAATCAATCAGACTATCCATGTTTACTGTATTCGGGTCAAAGTAGAATTGTTTTATTTCCTTTGTGAAGCTAAGTTCCTCCTTAAGAGCAGAATGATCGTTAGGTTCTCTGTTAACTGGTTCAGTATACTCCAAAGAGCGGAAAAAACTATCAACTTTCTGGTGTGTATCGTTATCTATATTGCTATTGTTGGTAAGCAGGGGGTTTAGGAAAAATGTTATTGTTACTAAAGCTATTAGTATTATAGCTAATACAATTGTTCCATTTTTTTCACTCTTTGTATAAATGAAAAACCGCTTAATATTACTTATGGTGCTTTTCCATGCCATATATCCTTAATTATAAAGTTCTCCATTCTTATACCTACTCCAATAGCTTGATAAATCAATACGAACCTCTTTAGATAGAATTATCAGACCGACAATATTTGGAAAGGCCATACCCAATATCATCATATCGGAAAAGTCCATTACTGCATTCAAGTTTGAGGCACTCCCTATTACAACACATGAAAGGAATAAGAAATAGTAAACTTTAGGCGATATACTTTCGCTTTTGAAAATTCTCAGAAAAAAATCGCCAAATAAATAGTTAAAACCCTTTAGTCCATAGTATGACCAAGAAATCATTGTTGAGAAAGCAAAGAGTAAGATTGCCACAGCTAAAACGTAGGGAAACCAGGGTAATACCGTTTTAAATGCAGCGGAAGTTAATTGGGCCCCTTGCAAATTATCGGGATTGGTGTAAAGCCCTGTAAAATTAATTACAAGGGCAGTCATAGTACATATTACAACAGTATCGATAAAGGGTTCGAGCAGGGCAACAATTCCTTCGCTAACGGGTTCATCAGTTCTTGCTGCCGAATGCGCTATTGATGCTGAACCAATTCCAGCTTCATTGGAAAAAGCTCCACGTTGAAATCCAATAATTAAAGCGCCAAAAAAACCACCCGAAATTGCATCTATACCGAATGCATTTCTGAAGATCATTACAAAAACCTCTCCTACTCGAGAAATATTCATTGCAATGATTAATAAAGATGCCCCTACATATATTATTACCATAATTGGGACAATCTTATCGGCTACCCTTGCTATGCTTTTTATGCCACCGATTACGACCAACCCAACAAGAAAAGCCATCACTACGCCAAATAAAACTCCATTCCCCTTAAGTTGAGGTATAATATAACTTATTTGTGCAAAGGCTTGATTTGATTGAAACATATTTCCGCCACCAAATGATGCTCCAATTACAAGAATAGAAAAAAGAATCGCCAAAAACTTTCCTAAATACTTCAAATTATGTTTCTCTAAACCTTTGCTCAGGTAGTACATTGGACCGCCAGAAACTCTTCCTTTGGAATCGATAATCCTATACTTTTGGCCAAGGGTACATTCGGCAAATTTTAATGACATTCCAAGCAACCCCGCCATAATCATCCAAAATGTGGCTCCAGGCCCACCAATACTTACGGCAATAGCCACTCCTGCTATATTACCAAGGCCAACAGTTGCCGAGAGAGCTGTTGCGAGTGCTTGAAAATGGGAAACCTCTCCCTTAAGGCTATCTTTATCGAGTTTCCCAGTGACCAGTGCAATAGAATGCCGAAAACCCCTAATATTAATAAACCCCATTCGAATTGTAAAAAATACCCCCCACACCATTAACCATAGCACTACCAACGGGAAACGGATACCAAGTTCCAATCCTATTGCTTGAAAAGGATCCCAGAAAAGAACTCTGGAAAGAATCTCGACAAACGGTTCGAAAAAGGAGTTTACACGATCGTCCATAGTAACAATGCTTAGCCTAAAGACCCAAAGAAAATAGAGTATATAAATATGGCTGCAATTGCAAGAGGTGCAATAAACTTTACAATAAACCGATAGTATGGAAAGAACTTAACCTTTAATTTTCCGCTATTGGAAACTTCATCAAGCACATCATCCTTTCGCATATACCATCCAACGAAAATTACGATGAAAAGACCGCCTAAGGGTAATAATACGTTTGATGCCGTAAAGTCTAATAGATCAAAAATTGATTTTTTGAACAGCAATAATGAACTTAGTGGTCCTAATGACAATGATGCAAGCACACCTAAAGCCGAAATTGAGATTGTCGAGATTACTATCGCCTTTTTCCGTGTTATCTTAAACTCCTCGGAAAAATAGGCCACAACTACTTCCAACACGGACACCGTTGAGGTTAGAGCTGCAACTGCCAATAAGGCAAAAAATAAAACTCCGAACAGACTCCCCAAAGGCATCTGTTTAAAAATCTCCGGTAATGTTATGAATACAAGGCTTGGTCCTGATGAAGGTTCTATACTAAAAGCAAACACTGCAGGAAAAATAACCACTCCGGCCAAAATCGCAACTAAAGTATCGGCAATGGAAACATTAACTGCAGTTGACGCAAGGTTTTCCTTCTTACCAAAGTACGACGAGTATGTTATTAAAGTGCCCATACCAAGGCTAAGCGAAAAGAAAGCCTGTCCCATCGCAAAAAGCACTGTTTTTGCGGTAATCTTTGAAAAATCTGGATAAAATAGAAATTTTATTCCTTCGAGTGAATTTGGTAGAGTAACAGCTCTAACACATAGTATTATAAGAAAAAGTAAGAGTAAAGGCATTAATATCCTATTGTACTTTTCTATTCCATTCTTAATACCTCCAGCAACAATAAGCGCAGTTAATACCATAAATACTAACTGCCATACAATGGGCCGAAATGGATGTGTAATAAAGTGAGAAAAAGCATTGCTTAAACTTTCATTGGATTGAAAACTACCATCAACAGACCGAACAATGTACTCAAGGGTCCAACCTGCAACTGCGCTATAAAACGAAAGTATCACAAAAGCTGCAACAACACCCATTATTCCTACAAAATACCAAGGAGTTCCAGGGGCTAACGTTTTGAAGGAGCCAAAAACATTACGCTGAGCTCGCCTACCTATTGTAAACTCCGATAGCATAACAGTTACTCCAAGAATAAAAACACAAGCCAAATAGATAAGAAGGAAAGCTCCTCCCCCATTTTGACCAGTTACGTATGGAAATTTCCACACATTTCCAAGCCCGACAGCAGAACCTGCTGCGGCTGCTAAGATTCCAAACTTACTGCTGAAATTATCACGATTAGAGTTTCCAGTTACAGACATAAATGCTTGATTTAGGTTTTGGTGCCCCAAATTGGTAAAAATTGTAATTATAACCAAAGGTTAAACTGAAAAAGAAACCCACATATCTACTCTGCAATAAATACGTGGGTTCTAATTATTAAAAGATTATTTAAGCAATATCTATTTTAGGCTCAAGGTAAACATCCTGAATAGCGTTAAGTATTTTTACTCCATCATCCATTGATTTTTGGAATGCTTTTCGTCCACTTATCAACCCCATGCCCCCGGCACGCTTGTTAACCACTGCAGTAAAAACTGCCTCGGCTAAGTCGCTAGCACCACTCGATGCGCCTCCAGAGTTTATTAATCCAGCACGGCCATTATAGCAGTTTAGAACTTGGTAACGAGTCAAGTCAATTGGGTGATCCGATGAGAGCTGAGTGTAAACCTTATCATGAGTTTTTCCAAAACTAATAGCTTTATACCCTCCATTAGTCTCTGGCAATTTTTGCTTAATAATATCAGCCTGAAGAGTTACTCCTAAATGATTTGCCTGACCAGTTAAATCTGCAGCAACATGATAGTCAACACCATCCTTTTTAAATGAGTTGTTGCGGAGATAACACCAAAGTACTGTGGCCATTCCCAGTTCATGGGCACGTTCAAAGGCCTGAGCCACCTCAATGATTTGACGTGTACTCTCGTCGGAACCAAAATATATTGTGGCCCCCACAGCAGTAGCCCCAAGATTCCAGGCCTCCTCAACAGAACCAAACATAATCTGATCAAACTTATTGGGATAAGTAAGCAACTCGTTATGGTTAATCTTTACTATAAAAGGAATTCTGTGAGCGTATTTTCGGGACATAGATGCTAGCACGCCAAAAGTTGATGCAACAGCATTGGCTCCCCCCTCAATGGCAAGTTTAACGATATTTTCCGGATCAAAATAAATTGGGTTAGGCGCAAATGATGCTCCAGCGCTATGCTCAATACCCTGATCGACAGGAAGAATTGAAAGGTAACCAGTATTTGCCAGCCGACCATGATTATACATCGACTGGAGGCTCTTAAGCACTTGTGGAGTCCGATTTGTATGATAGAAAACCCGCTCAATAAAATCTGAACCTGGTAAATGTAAATTCTCCTTGCCAACTGTTTGGCACTTGTGATCGAGCAAAAAACTGGATTTTTCGCCCAGTAACTCTACTATTTTATTTATTTCCATAGTGGTAAATTTTTACATTTACACAAACCTACAATAAATAACAATTGAAGTCAACAGGGATTAGAATGGATATCCAATTCCGAAATTGAAGTTAATATCTCTCCACATAAATTTTTGCTGAAAAGGTACCCAAGGCCTGAACTCCTTATCGGGATTTCTGGAGGGATCGTAAACTTTATAGCCAAAATCTGTCCGGAGAGTGAAAAAACCAAGGTTTACTCTAATCCCAATTCCACTTCCAAGCGCTATCTGCTTGTAAAACTCATCAACTTTGAAAACGGTACCCTCAATTTTTTCGTCACCGGGTAACGACCAAATATTTCCGGCATCAACAAATAATGCACCCTCTAATTGCCAGAATACTTTAAATCGATACTCGAAATTTGCCTCTAGTTTGATATCGGCTGTTCGATTAGGGTAGGTTTCTCCTGTTTTATAGAAGGATCCTGGGCCAAGTGCACGAGCTTGCCATGCTCTAACGCCATTTGCACCACCCGAGAAATACATTTTTTCGAAAGGTAGAGCTTTTGAATTTCCATAGGGATATCCAACACCTGCAAAAACCCTATAAACAAAACTATTATTATTATCAACTACTTGATGATATGTAAT
>Ga0209066_10002169_pt1 | contig 24489 bp, 21 predicted proteins | sample All_14_2_FD_187198 | JGI IMG/M metagenome (GOLD analysis project Ga0209066, IMG submission 187198) | Freshwater microbial communities in response to fracking from Pennsylvania, USA - Allegheny Zone_MetaG_DW_15 (SPAdes) (version 2) ... | reverse complement strand
CAGTCGCATTGATCCAGGCCATTGTCGGGCGAATATCCGGGTGGCGCCAGTCGCCCATGCGATCTCGGACAGCCTTTGGCGCCGGTAGCCCTCGCCCTCGGCGGGAATGGCGCTGACGCGCGTGCCAGGACGTCAGCAGTTCGTCAGCGAAAGGATATTCATGCCGCACGGCGCCGCAACGCCCGCTTGGTACTGGCGATGACTTGCATCGAGACGAGCGGGAGCAATAGTTGCTCATCATCGAAGCTGTCGGCGTCGATCATCTCGCGGCCGCTTCGGATCGCCGCGATTGCGACAGCCTCCATCAATCGGAATATTCGGCCTGTCACGCCCTCGCTCAATGCGATGACGCGCTGGCGGACATCAGGTTCATCGAGCAGGGAAGGGCGGCGCAAGGGCAGCAGACCGGCGAAGCTCGCCATGAGCTGGCGCAGGGCGTGATCGTTGCGCCATGGAGACAGCTCGAAGGCGGCGAAGCGGTCGGCGAGATTAGGATCGGTGAGTATCGCGATACGTGCATCTTCGGTGCCCGCGCACACGATCGGGATTCTGAGGTCGTTGGTCAGAAAGCGAATGGTGTTGAGAAAAATCCGCTGTTGGCGCGGCGAGCCTGCCAGCATCTTGTCGATTTCGTCGAGGACCAGCACCTTCGTCCCGAATTCCCCAAGGGTGCGACGAGCCAGAGAGCGCAGTGATCGCAGGGAGATATGGTCGAACTCGGAGTAGTTCATCGCCAGCATAAGCTCGGTGTAGAACTCGTCCTCGGTAGGCTGTGGCGGCATCTGCACCTTGACGACAGGCATGATCCTAAGGCCGGCGCCTTTATCATACCGGGTTGCGTGCAGCTCTGCGAAGCGATTGAGGATCTCGCTTTTGCCCATACCAGTGGAACCGAAAAGCAGGAGGCAGGGCATGCGGCCGCGCGGGGGATAGGTCAGCAGATCTTCTAGCCTGCCGAGCGCGGCTTCGGATTGTGGCAGCGATAGCCATCGATCGCGTCTCAGCCAGTCGATGCGTTCGTCGTCGGATAGCCCTGCCTGCTCGCGATATGCCGGAAACAGGTGATCGTAAAGGTCGGTCATAGTCGCTCCTCGATCTGGAATGGAACGATAGGCGCGCTATCCTCCGGCTCGGACGATACCGGCAAAGCCATTGAAGGGGCTGCGGTGGCAGGAGGAAGGCCAGCCTCCAGAGCATAGGCGATGCGCTGGGCGGATTTTCGCGCTGTCTTGGTCTTGTGGGCCGCTTCGAGGACGATGCGCCGCTGCTCGTTCACCATGTCAAACAGCGATTGCTCGTCGACGGCCTGGCGCCCGCGCTCGCGCAGTGCTCGCACTGCAAGGTCGTGCTCGAACTTCGTGATGGCAGGCCGTCGCCGATCACGAAGCGGAACCGTCAAATGCTCGGTATCGGACAACTCGACGTAAACAGCCGAGAGGTTGAGCGGATTATATTTGATCGGGAGCTTGTGGTCGCAGTTCGCGATGAGGCCGGCCAGACTGCCATGCCAGTAGAACGCATGGAACAGCTCGATCCCCTCGCGCCTGACCTTCCGCATCTCGAACGGGAGAAAGTTGAAAAGGAAGCGAGCGGGATCGGCGGGGAGCCGGAGCGGATCAGCGCGGTTGCCCAGCCCGTCGGCCCAGGCCGTGAGCGGCGGGACGCCAAGCTCGCTGTGAATCGAGCCATGATAGACGCCGACTTCGAGCGCGAACCACTGCTCGAACTCGCGCAGCGTCATACAGGCCCGGCCTTCGGCGTCATAGTCGCCTTTGGCCTTTATGTTTGCAAAGGTCGTACCGGGCAGGAGATGCACGGCGCCGACCGCGGTTCCGATCAAGCGTTCGATGTGGCCACCGTAGTGCGGCGTGCGCCGGGGGCGGTGCTTGAGGTCGATGCCATGCTGCTCGCAGCCGCGCTCGAGTGCCCGGGACCGAAACTCTGCGGCATTGTCGAGATGCAGAGTTTCGGGGATGCCGAAAACGGGATAGTCGAGGTTGATCTCCCGCTCCTGAAGCCAGGTTGCCTTCGGCAGGACTGCATGGCGGATCGCCATGCCTACAGACGTGGCTGAGGGTCTCTCAAGCGAGATGTAGAAGCCCGGAATGACCCGCGTCGCTACGTCGATCTGAAGGGTCAGCGTTGGTCGACCAAGCGGTTTGCGGAAATGCTCGTCGACGATGATGATATCGGCAGGTGTGTGGTCTATTTGTACGATCTGCAGCGGGTAGTCGGCAGTGTAAGATCGCGTCACGGGTCGATATCGATCAGATGCAGCCTTCGCACCGTCGCGCGCCCTGGTGAGGCGTTCTCGGTCAATCGCGGCAACGCGCGCGGCGATGGTCTTGCGTGTCGGGGCGCGAAGGCCGCGTTCATAACAGGCATGCCGAATCTCGCGTAGCAATCGCGCGAGGGTCGGCTTGGGGCGCGTCAAGTAGAACCGCTCGATTTCGGAGGCGACTACCTGGTCGATCTCCGGCGCCAATCGGCGACGCCCTTTGGGAAAACCTTCGGGCCGATCGACCAGGGAGCTGGTAACGGGCTCTGCGCGATAGCGGGCGACAAGCTCAAAAACGCGCGACCTGCTCAGGCCCAGCTCCGCGCTCGCATTCAACATCGCGGCGCGGGTAATCTTGGGCAGGCTGGCAAGCGAACGAATAGCCGGCTCGCGATTGCAAGCAATGCTCCAGGCTGTAGAATCCGCTCTCGTAAGAGCTGTGCCCGTTTCGGCCATGACCTATCCCCGATCTTGCCAGGGACTCGTGTTGCCGGGTCCACCGGTATTGTATCAGAAACGGGATGGACGGGCGAGAGTCCGGAGGTATTTGGGATAGATGAAGATTGAAAAACCTAGCAATTTCGGTCTGTCGGTTTGGTCAAGCTGACAGCCGCTGAGGAGCGTGGCGCAGGATGGGCACCGAAACCGGCTTAGAAGGGTCAGAAAACGCTGTGGCGGCGCCTGAGGCGATCCTGCCAACCGTTAGCGCGCCGGCCGACCTTGCCTGGACGATCGTGCAGATGCGCGCGGGCGAGCGCATTGCCGTCAACGAGGCGCTGATCGCCGCCTATCAGGCCGCTTCGTCGCCTCACAGCATCCGCGCGCTCAAGTCCGACATCGAAGCATTCGACAGCTGGTGTCGGCGCACCAACCGGATCGCGCTGCCGGCGACGGCTGAGACCGTGGCCGATTATCTGGATGCGCGGGCGGGGAAGGGGAGCCGTCCAGCGTCGCTATCCCGGTACAAGGCGTCGATCGCCAAGATTCATCAACTGCTCGACCGCCAGGATCCGACGCCGGCGCCGCTGGTCAAGTTGCGGCTGCAGGCCGTGCGCCGTGAGAAGGGGACGGCGCAGAAGCAGGCGCGGCCGCTGCGGTTCAAGGGCCCGGTGCGCGACGTCGAGCGTGACAAGGCGCGTGGGCTCAACATCCGCGCGCTGCTAGAGAGCTGCGGAGACGATCTGCCGGGCCTTCGCGATCGTGCATTGCTGTCGGCGGCCTATGATACCGGCCTGCGAGCCTCCGAACTCGTGGCGGTGGCCGTCGAGCATATCGAGGAGGCGATCGACCCCGAGTCACGCCTGCTGCAGATCCTGCGCAGTAAGGGCGATCAGGACGGGGAGGGGGCGACCGCCTATCTTAGCCCCCGCACCGTCGCGGCGATCATGGCCTGGACCGAGGCTGCCGAGCTATCGGCCGGGCCGCTGTTCCGGCGGGTGCAGGTGCGGCGCTACAAGGCGCGCGCCGCCGTGCGCGGTCGGGCGATCGACAGCATTTCAGGTCGTGAGGCTTGGGACCTGCGCAAGACACTCTCGAAGCCTGCCGTGAAGGCGCGCGTCGAATATGACATCGGCAGCCTGGCGCTCCACCCGGGCTCGATCGGGCCGATTTTCCGGTCGATCATCAAGCGGGCGTTCGACCTCGGCGCGCTGCCCGATCTGACAGCCGAGGATTTGGCCAGATTGCTAAAAGGGATCAGCGCGCACTCGACACGGATCGGGCTGAACCAGGATTTGTTCGCGAGTGGCGAGGATCTCGCGGGTATCATGGATGCTTTGCGGTGGAAGTCGCCACGAATGCCACTGAGCTACAACCGTAATTTGGCCGCCGAAGCGGGCGCCGTCGGCCGCCTGATGGACAGGTTGAAATGACCGCGCCCGGTATCGACAGCTGCTCCCTAGCCCCTTTGTATTTCGAGGCCTTCTTTGGTGCCAGCACGGGGCGGTGCAACGGCTTTCTTAGATTGTGCCCAAGGTGTTGTCTAATCGCGAACCGCTGAGCAAGCACCTTTTCGCAACATCACTGGGCTGCCGTGGCGGGATGACAGGCAGCTGCAGTCATAAAGATCGACAGGCTCGGTACCCTGGCGCCTTTAAGGTGGGCGCTGCCAGGAGCATGGTTGTCTGCGCGGTCGACATGTTCCGCCGCATGATGGGTTTCGCAAGAGAGGCCTTCCAGTGTGGTGCGCGCATTTTGCCGACAGTAATTGCAACTGGAACGTTGTTGGACGGAATGGCCTGACCAACGTCCCGACGAGACGACCGGGCGCCGGATACCGGCGTGATCGGCTATGGTTTTTCCTTCTAGCTTCCTCGTGAACTGGTTTAAGGCTTTGCGTTTGCTGACCTGTCGAACAGCTCGCCAGTCTTCAGCATCTGATGCATTATGACTGCCAGCTTGCACGCGTCGCTCTGGTGCCCCGCAAACGAGCTGCTTCCCGAGCTCTGCGGTCTGGCTGCGCATGCTGCGCCATGCTTCGAGGATGGGCAAGATGATCCGCTCCAATGCAGCATTGGTGCTCAAAAGGCTCCGGACGTGCCCTTCAAAGACTCGTCCGGAACCCTTGGGAATGATCAAACCGAATCAGCAACGGAAGTCGATAATGCATTGCAGCGTCACTTTTGGCGATTATCTGATCCGTCGATCCTCCGTCCCGTTAGCAGGCCTTTGGCGCCCTTGCCTTCGAACTTGAACTCGAAGTCTCTCCAGGTTTTCCTCCAGCGTCGCGCCACGTATCTTTCTCCTGGTCTTGCTGCATCATCGAGCATGATAAGGCCTCCCGGTGCGATACGTTCGAAAAGGCGTTCCGCCATTCCTCGGGTAAAGGGATGTATTGACCAAGGCGGTCCATCTATGACAAGCAGATCAATTGTCTTTGGAAGGTGATGCAAGACATACCATAATCCAGGCCAGGCCTTGTCCCGAAAGTTCAGCGGAGCATGGCTGAAACTTGCCGACAGGTGGTGCTCAGCGAGCCAAATGCCCATCTGCTCAACGAACGGTTCATACTGATCGTAGCTGTATAAATGCCCGCCACCGTGAAGCGACAATGCTTTGGCGATAACCAGCGAAGTTACTCCGGAACCTAATTCCACAACATTTTTCGGTTGTCGGACTTCAATCTCATCAACAATCCTGTGAAGAAGGTAAGTGTCTGCTTTCCAGCTGCCAAGATGAGGCAAGGCGTCCTGTTCAAGGTTTATACGCTCAAGAACAGCATTTTTTTCAGCTTTGTTTCCCCCATAAAGGCTTTTCAACAGCCAAGGCCATTGGATGAGCGCAAAGAATAGCTGGAACAGGGTTTCGCCCTTTGTGCGCGCGGTGCCTGTTTCCTGCGGCATCTTTTTGGCCAGCATGCCGGTCAGATTTTTGGTCGTCAACTTTCGTCACCTTCGTTATGGATAGCAGTCCAGTGAGCGAGGCAGCAGCCAGTTACCGAGTGTCATCTTAGGCAAACCCACCAATGTATGGCGCTCTGCACAGCAAGTCGTCCGACCCTCGATGATCTGGAGCAAAATCTCTTCTCCCATGCTCGTCCCTCTAGGAGGTCGACTGGCGCCCTAAAAAGCCGAGAATTGCGGCAGAAAAGGCGTCGTTTGCATCGCCTGCGACCATATGCGTGGCATCGATTATGTCGGTATATTCAGCATGCGGCGCCAATTCGCGTAGATGTTCGACAGCGCCTTTCGAGACAAGATCACTAGATCCGCCCCTGATCAGATGAAGCGGTAGCGTCAAATTAGCGGCAGCCTTGTATAATATATTGACTTGCTGCTCCTGATGCGCGGTATCGCTGCAATGTGCAGCCACCATATTGCTAATAAATGCTGGATCCCAGTGCCAGTAATAGCGGCCATCCTCTTTATGCCGGAGATAGTGCCGCAGGCCATCACCCGCTCTGCGCTTGCGACGATGAGGCATGTAGCGCGCAATGACTTGTGCAGCTTCTTCCGGAGACGAAAAGCCAGTCTCGACATGTTCTTGCATGAAGCTGACCACCCGCATCACGCCGCCCGGATCGATACGCGGGGCTATATCTACAAGAGTGAGCGACGCGAAGCTGCCTGGGGCGAGGTCTCCTTCGGCTATCATTCCGGCAAGGCCGCCAAGGGAGGCGCCTACCAGAGCCGGTTTGCGATCCATTCTTGATGCTACCGCGACGAGATCGGCCGCAAAGTCGCGCACGTCATAGGCACCTGCGCTCGACCAGTCGCTGTCGCCATGCCCACGCATGTCTATAGCGATAGCGCGAAACCCCGCCTCGACCAGATCTTGCATTACCCGCTTCCAGGCGCGGCGAGTCTGACCCGCCCCGTGGGCAAGCAAGACGGGCATCGCCCCGCACTCGCCCTTCACTTCAACAGCCAGGCTGATACCAGCGGCTCCATCGATTGTGCGATTCTTCCCGGTCATCCACCAGTCTCGGTCTTGCAGGCCCGATTGAAGATAAACCCCTTAGTCCATTTTTGGCGTTGCCTTTGCGCCACTTCAGGACGTTGCATCCACACACGCGCGAAGAATTGAGAGGGTCGTTCTATCGTCCTGACTTCGTGCTTCACAGAAGCTGATTGCGCGCCTGTGCATGAAGACGAGGGTTGGTCCGTTCCTGAGCGGTCGATCGCGATCATCTATTTCCGTTCCTCAGTCGTGGGCCGGTAGTCAGGTAGTTTGGGAGATCCCAAGCCTTCCCGGTCAATCTTCTTGGCCGCATCGCCCACGCGTCGAACTGGTTCGCGAACGGAGCGGGCGGTTTCGGCGATTTGTTGCGCATCCCCTTCCAATTGCCTGATCCGGGGCCGTGCGTGTGCAATGGATAGGCCCAGAGACCGGGCCTTGCCTTCGGCATCATGCAAGGGCCGGCCGAGGCTGTCGCGAAGACCGCCCCGCGATGCCTCGAGCCTCAGGCGAAGCCTCTCCGCGTCGTCTCCCGCCCGAGCCATCACATTCCCTAGAGAATGGATCCTGTCTTCCTGCAGGACCTCCGCCGCGATTTGACTGGCATCGCTTTTCCAGTCCCGCGAGCGCAGCGCGAGTTGGCCAAGACGTTCCTCGATTGATCGCTGACCGGCAGGGTCCAGCTTCTTTGAGATGCTCTCGGCACCTGACGATATCTTGGCGATCATCTCGCCTGGATTGAGATCACCGCTCAGGAGACCGCCGGTCTTCACTGGCACAAGCGGGAATGGCTGTCCCGCTTGAACTGTAAGTGCCGGTTCACGCTTGTTGCTTCCCGCCAGGCTTATTTCTGCCGATCCATCGAAGAATGATTTATCGATCGACGCTGTCACGCCGCGATGGAGTAAGATGTCCTTGGTAAGGACGAACCGGACCATCACCGTACCCGGATTTGAAGGTTGGAGCCGGACCTGGGTTACTTTCCCGACGGGAACACCAAGAAGGTTGACGCCCGATCCGATTTGAACGCCGTCGACCGATTGTTTAAACTGCACCTCATACGTGGCCCCGTCAGCCTCACGCGACTGGATGAGCCACAGGGTGAACCCAATGACGGCGGCTATGAGCAGGCCGACAACAAGGCTCACCTTCAACCAGTTCGAACGCGTTTCCATGCGACCTAGAAATCCTGGAGCCGGCAGCGCGACAAATAAGCTTTGACTTTTCGCGAGATTTGGAACGTGATCATCGCCGTTTCACTCGTTCGCCAATTGCCAGGGCAATGGAAAGCACCGCCAGCAGCCCGGCGATCATCGGTTCCGAGGCGAAAAGGATTGCAGCACATATTCCCAATGCTGCGGGGTAGAGCTGGGGAGTGGCTCTGCTGTTGCGCTCATCGCCGCGCAATCGTTCAAGATCCCTGGGTGCGATACTGACGGTGATAGACCCGGTACGCGCAACTCTCTCGATCTGTCCCACCAGGCTCGGCGTTGACAAGGCGGCTCTTCCAAGCGCTGCAAATAGCTTGCCCGCTTCGCCACGCAATCGCGCAGGACTCGTTCGCTCGCGCATCAGTTCCTTTGCCAGCGGAGCCAGTTCTCGAGTGATGTCAAATGTCGGATCGATGCGCCGGACAAATCCCTCTGCTGTGAGCAGCGTCCGGAGCACCAGTGCCAGATCGGGCGGGAGCGCGAGATGAAAGTCGCGCAGTATCGCAAAGACCATCTTGAAAATGTCGGTAAGGTCAATTTGCTCCAGCAGAACATTGCTGAAACGGTTGATCAGTTCGTCCAGGGCCTCTTCCAGCCTGACACGGTCAACATCAGGGTCGCCCGCCCAAAGCAGCAGAATATCGACGACCCCGCTTGTGTCCGCCGCCGCGATCGCCAGGCCAAGCCGTACCAATTCCTCCCGGCGTCTCGGCAGAAGCGTCCCCACCGCTCCGAAGTCGATAAGCGCCAGCGTTCCGTCCTCCAGGAAAAAGACGTTGCCGGGGTGGGGATCGGCGTGGAAATGACCATTGATGACGATCATGTGGAGGATCGCCTGCGCATAGGTGCTGGCGAGGCTCGTGAGATCAAGGTCGCCCTGCCGTGCCGCCTCCAGATCGCTTGCCGCGAGGCCTCGAAACCGCTCCTGTATGTTGACACGCCTGCCGGACAACTCCCAGTCGAAGCGAGCCGTTCGCACGCCGAAAGCTTTGAGATACTCTCCGATCGTATCGCTGGCGCGAGCTTCCGCGCCGAGGTCCATTTCCCGATCGATACTTTCAGCGAAGTGGCGCAGCAGTTCGTCCGGCTTGAGTCGCGCGATCTCGGGGATGCGGCGCTCTGCGATCCGGGCGACGCGGCGCAGCAGCCGAAGGTCGGCGTCGACAATCCGCTCGATCCCGGGACGACGGACCTTGACGATAACGTCCCGGCCGTCGAGCAGCGTTGCTGCATGGACCTGAGCGATCGAGCCGGCCGCAATCGCTTCGTCTTCAAACGAGGCGAAATAGCTTTCCACAGTTCCGCCGATCGCCTCTTCGATAAGTGGTCGCACGGTGGCGAACGGCAGCGGCGGAACCCGGTCCTGAAGTTTCGAAAGCGCATCGATCCAATCGGGCTCCAACAGATCACTTCGCATTGCAAGAATCTGCCCGAACTTGACCGCCGCAGGACCGATATCTTGCAGCAGCGCAACGACTGCTTCTGGTCGAGCGCTATCAAATGGTTCCTCACCACCCAGTCTGAGACCTAGCCGGGAGGCCATTCCCTTGAGGCCATGTCGCCCGAACAGAAGCAGGATTTGTGCGAACCGCTCCCGCTCCTTCAATGCGACCGCTTCAGGCCCGTCCATCAAATGAGGATCAGCCATCGTTATGTGCCTTGAGCGTGGGGACCCGACCTTGGCGGAAGCCAGCTTGCGTTTCGAGTTGATCCACGACCTTGTCGAGGTGAAGGATCGCCCTATCCAATGCTTCCAGTTCTTCCGCGGTCAAGCTGCCGAAGGTCTTTGCCACAATGCCATCGTAGAGTGGCAGGGCCTGCTCCAGCATCGCCCTGCCTGCGTCCGTGATTTCCACGAGCTTTACACGGCGGTCCTCTTCAACGGGCGAGCGTGTGACCAGACCATTCTGCTCCAACCAGTCAATCGCCTGGGTTACCGTGCGCGGGGCCTGATCGAAGAAGCTTGCAATATCGGTTGAGCGGCTGGGTTGCTCGGCGAGATATACTAGCAGCTTAAGACGGGCCATCGATGCACCTTGGGACGCAAGGTGCGCGTCGATCAGCCGCCGCATTCTGTACCAGGTCCAGCCAAAGGCCGTCGCGAGCGCGCGCAAATGAACTTCCTGAGGTTCCATATGTTATGTCCTTGCTCAATCTTTGATGGCATGGCAAGAGGAGAGGATAAAGTTATGACTGCGACGAAGCTGACCGCTCTTGGCCTTTGGCGCGCCATTGCTCGATCGTCATCGTGAGACCCCAATGCTTGACCATGGCGTAGTTCAAGATATGCGCTGCGTGGCGTTGATGCCAGCAGCAGCCGAAATCGTCCGCTGTTCAATTCCCATGCTGCCAGTGCGATGATCGCGGCAGATTGGCATATTGACGAGGGTGGCGGCCAGACTCTGCATGTGAGCGGTGACTGGACTTCGCTTGCTTTGGGCGATGCGGAAGGGCGCCTGGATGCCCAGGCGGCCAGGAGTCTAGACGTGCAGCGTCTCGATCTTTCTGCTCTAGGGCGGATCGACACTGCTGGTGCCCTCCTACTTTTGCGGTCCATGGCTCCAGGCGCCGAAATTGACTTTGGCGAAAGAGAGGATTTGCAAAGGCTGATAGACCTTGTTCGACCTGCCCTTGAACAAGAGTCGTCCGGTAAGGCTGGCGTCACTGGTGTTCTAGGATTTTTCGAGCGCTTCGGCCGTCAGGTAATCGGGACCGCCGGTGACGCCTACCAGATGCTGGTGTTCACTGGACAGCTTATTATCGCGCTCGGCCGTACGCTTGGCAATCCTCGCCGATTGCGCATGACGCCGCTTGTCGCTTTCATGCAGGACGCGGGCATTAATGGGCTTCCGATAGTTTTTATCATGACCTTCTTCATCGGCGCGGTCATTGCGCTTGTTGGCACCAACCTTTTGACAACGCTTGGCGTTGAGGTGTTCACGATCCAGTTGGTGGGCGTGGCCATCCTGCGCGAGTTCGGCGTAGTGATCACCGCCATCCTTCTGTCTGGACGTTCCGCATCTTCCTTTGCCGCTCAGATCGGTTCGATGCGGATGAACCAGGAAACCGATGCGATGCAGGTTATGGGTGTGGACCGTTTCGATGCGCTGGTAATCCCGCGCATATTAGCCGCGCTTCTCATGATGCCTCTCATGACCTTCTGCGCGGATATCGGCGGTCTTGCTGGCGGACTGTTGGTCAGTTGGGTGACGATTGATATCAGCCCGGTCTTTTTCATCCAGCGTACGCTCGAAACGGTAGACATTAAGCATTTCTGGATAGGCATGTGCAAAGCGCCGTTTCTGGCTCTGATCATCGCTGCTGCGGGCTGTCGGCATGGCCTTATGGTCGGCGGCGATGTCCAAAGCCTTGGTCAAAATGTGACATCCGCGGTCGTCCAGTCAATCTTCATGGTCATTATGTTCGATGCGATTTTCGCGGTGATCTTCATGGCGCTCGATCTGTGAGCGCGCCTCTGGAAACCGATGCCGAAGACGTGCCCATTCGCGTCAAAGGCCTGCGCACGGCTTTTGGCGACAAGGTCATCCATGAGGATCTCGGCCTTGAGGTCAAGCGCGGTGAGATATTGGGTGTGGTTGGCGGATCGGGTTCCGGTAAGTCGGTGCTGCTCAACACTATCCTGGGCCTCAAGCAGCCCGATGGCGGATCCGTCGAGATATTCGGGCAGGACATCCGCGATCCGCAAGCGCACAGTGAAGTCGAGCGTCGGATTGGGGTGATGTTCCAGCAAGGCGCATTATTCTCCTTTCTCACCGTACAGGAAAATGTCGAGGCGCCACTTCTAGAACATACGAAACTCACACATGAGTATGTGCACGATCTTGCAAGGCTGAAGATCAAGCTTGCTGGTTTGCCGGAAGATGCAGGCTGCTTGAAGCCTGCCGAGCTATCTGGCGGAATGCGCAAGCGCGCGGGGGTAGCCCGCGCAATCGCGCTGGATCCGGATATCCTCTTTCTCGACGAGCCGACTGCCGGCCTCGATCCAATTGCTGCAGCCGAATTCGATGATCTTATCAGAACATTGCGGGATGCTCTTGGCTTCACCGTGTTCATAATCACCCACGACCTCGATACTCTGTACGCGATTTGCGACCGCGTTGCGGTTGTCGCTGACAAGAAAATCGCCGCTGTTGCAACGATCAAAGAACTTGAACGGTCAGATCACCCGTGGATCCGGAGCTATCTTCTGGGACCGCGAGGCCGTGCCGCCAAAAAAGAGAAAGAAAGCTGATGGAACGCCATGCCAACTATGCTCTGGTAGGCGCCGCCTCCATCGCGTTGCTTATCGCCACGCTTGTTTTTGTTGTCTGGCTCGGCGGTTCGGCCAAAGGAAGTGATTCTTACCAGATCGTGTTTCATGGGCCGGTCAGAGGCTTAAGCGTTGGAGGCGAAGTGCAGTTCAACGGCATCAAGGTCGGGGAAATCGGCGGAATCCGCCTCGACCAACGCGACCCCAACCGTGTTATCACGGATATCGAACTGACGCGCGGGACACCGGTCCGCGAAGATTCGGTCGCATCCTCTGAAAGTCAGGGCATCTCAGGGGTCAGCATCGTTCAAATCAGCGCTGGCACGCCGAGCAAGCCCCTTCTCAAGACCAATGATCACGGTAAGCGACCTGTCATCCCCAGCAAGCCCAACGCTATGTCTTCGTTGCTGCAAGGCGGCGGACAGGTGGTGGCAAGCGCGACCGAGGCACTGAGCCGTGTGAACAAGGTCCTGTCTGACCGTAATATCGCCAACATCGGCGGCGCCATTCGCGATGTCCGAATGACTACGGCGGAACTGGCGGCCAATCGGACCATGTTCGCCCATGCCGGTTCTGCGCTCGCCAAACTGGATCGGGCGGCTGACGATATTCAGGGCGCGGCCTCGTCCGTTCGGCAGATTGCCGATGGCGATGGCAAGCGCGCCTTCGCCGACATCTCCCAAGCGGCAAACGAGCTCAAATCGGCAGTTCATGAGGCTCGCGGCGTGATCGCCAAACTCGACACGCAAAGCGCCGATATCGGCACGACCACGATCCCTAATATCAATGCGACTATGCTGACATTGCAAGAAACAGCTGAATCGCTGGACGGGCTAATTCGCGGGATCCGACAAAGTCCCCGCGAAGCTCTGGCCAAAAGCCGGGGTACTGAACTGGAGTTGCCTAAGTGACATTATCAACCAGGAATCGGACTTTTGCACTTCTGTCGAGCGCCTTGCTGCTGGCTAGCTGTGGAAACCTGCTAGGCGGCGGCGAGCGCGCTGACCTTTTCAGGTTTGGCGTGGTTGACCCCACGCCCGTCACCGGGATGCAGGGTGCGCTCCCGACTCGCTCTGTATCTCTGCTTCGCCCCCGGTTCTCGCAGGAGGTGGAGGGCGATCGCATGCTCACCACGCGGGGGGAGCGTGCGCTCTACCTCAAGGGGGTTCGTTGGGTGGCGCCGGTCCCCGATCTTTTCACCCAGGCGCTGATGCGTCAATATGCGGCGCGGGCACCTGACGTGCGCCTGACGGGCGTGAGAAACGCCACCGGGGCATCGCATGCGCTGCAGATTGATATCGAGCGATTCGAAGCAAGGTATGCCCTAGATGGGGGTGAAAAAGCACCGCCCACTGTCATTATCGAAGGCGATGCAACCCTGTTTGATCTTTCTGATCGTCGTCCCGTCGAGGCCAAGCGCTTCTTGGTGCAGGAGCCAGCTTCCGCAAATACCACAAGTGGGATAGTCGCCGCTTTCGATCGTGCAGTAGCTCGCTCAACCACAGAATTGACGGATTGGTCCGCGGATACAGCGCGGAAGCATTCCACAGAGCGCGCGCTAGATACATCCAAGGATCGGATGGATCGCAAGCAGGAGATAAATTGATCATGAGCCTGTCGCCGATCTCAGCAACTTTCGGGCGTAATTGCATGTACAAAATCGCCATGCGCCGGATACCTTCGTAGGTATCTACGAGTTTTGTTTTTATTTGAAGGACCGACCCGATCGGAGCCAAATTAAGTAAGATAGTGAATATCGGGTTCCAGGTCTTAATAAGCGATAGCATATCGACCATGTGATAAGTCAAATCTTGCAATTCCTAATATTTCTATCCGATTAGCCAATGGAATCTGCTGCCGATTCAATTGCTATTGATTTGACAATTCAATTTATGCAATGCGGGTGATGGTGGAACGATTATCCAACAGCATCGTTACGACGTGGTCACGTTTAACGTGATGCGGCCACTTGACCGCTCGCAATCTATTCTACGGAGAAGGTACTATGCTGAAAGTCATTATGGCCGCGGGCGCGCTAGCGCTTTCAGGTTCAGGGGCTCTTGCCCAAGCTGTTTCGCCAACGAACACAGGTTCAATGTCGAGCATGGATACCGGCACGACACCGATAGCTGGACAGAATGAGCCAGCGTTTGTGATGGCTGCATCGGATGCGAACCTCTATCAAATAAAAGCGGCGCAGCTCGCCGTGACCAAGGCCCAGCGTGACGATGTGAAGGCTTATGCCAAACGTGTTCAGACAGAAGCGCAAATCGCCCAGAAAGCTCTCATGGCGGCGCTGCGCAACGATCAGCGGACGATAAAAGCGCCATCGTCATCGCTTTCCTCCGACAGAGCCGCACTCGTGAAGCTGCTCCAGAAGACGCCGCGCGGCAGCTTCGATAATCTTTATCTATCCCAGTCCGCCCAGGTACTGCAGGCGGCATGGGCCATCAACAAAGGCTATGCGCAAGACGGCACCGACCCAGCCTTGAAGCAAGTCGCGGGCACCGCCGTTCCCACACTTGAGCAAGAACTCACCAACGGGAAGGCACTTCTTCCTTCAGCATTGACCGGCGGTCAATGATCATAGTGGCGCCCGTTCTTCACGGGCGCCACTCAATGTGATCGTCATGCCCTTGTGGGCATCTGCTGTTATTTCAAGCGCGGCAACAGTGAACCCCACAGCGGTCGTGTTTATGCTTTCAACCTTGTCTTCAGGATATTTGGCGGATGATGATACTTATTTTTGCCATGGCGGCTCTTGGACAAAGCCCCGAGCAACCCGCCAGAAAAGATGAGACAGTTGACCGCGGTCGGGAAATCGTCACTCAGCCGGCGAAAGATATTGGCGCGGCCAAAACTGAAATTCCAGTTATTCTGGAAAGAGCGCAAGAAAATCCATATGGCCTCTCCGGTTTGAAATCCTGTGCGCAGATCAAGGCCGCAACCACGGAGCTCGATAGCGTCCTCGGACCTGATTTTGCCGTCGGCAACAACAAAAAAGAGAACAGGCCTGGTCGGCTAGCCGAGGCTGGAGGAAAAACTATTGTTAACACAATCATACCGTTTCGGGGCTTAGTTCGGGAGATTTCGGGCGCAGCTCCGGCCGAAAGACGCCTGGCGTCAGCAATCGACGCCGGCTTCGCGCGCCGCGGCTTTCTTCGTGGAACAGCGCTCGCACGGCGCTGTCCGGGTAGTAAAAATTAACGACGAAAGCTGACGCTATTGAATTCAATGCCGCTGTGTGAGGCTGCGCATTATCTCGTGAGCTTGGCATTGCAGGGCAATAACTCCGGCGAGACTAACAAGAAAGTACTAGCGGTCGAGACCGCCCATAATATCGCTGTCGGACAAGGTGACGGCACCCATCCAATCAAAGTGGCACGGCAATTTTCGGATGGCGCTGCTCATATCACGATAGCCCATCGTTGCGCGGATTGAACCTGGACATCGGATCTCGGCTCAGTTTTTATCGACCGTCCTGTAGGCACCAGTAATCTTCTCGCCGAAATGGTGGGCATCATGCGCGTTCAGCTTCTGTATTTGTGCCCCAGCTTAACAAATCGTTCCTCGGTATATTCTGATTCTGACGTGAAGTTGGGGGGAGCTACAGCCTGATAGGGCGGCTGATGGTTAGTACCGGTCCAGCGGCGTCGGGCAAGAGCGAATGATAGGGGCGTAAACGCTGAGGTTCCATATAATATGCAATTGCCGAGCGCCCTTTAATGCTGCAAGAGCAGAACCGCACCGCGCATCATGGGGAATTGTAATTTATATGGCGGACAAGTCGGCCACTGCTTCGGCGGATCCTGAGGGCCTCGGCGAATCGGCAGCGTCCCCGCTTAAATCGCCACGCGTTCGCCTGGCGATGCTCATTAGCGCGATCTTGCTGCTCATTGGTGGCCTTGTCTGGTACTTGGATCATCAGAACCGGGGCCGATACATGCAGGTGACCGACAACGCCTATGTTGCGGCGGATTCCGTCATCACAGCGCCCAAGATCGCCGGATATGTTGAACGGGTGTTCGTTATCGAGAATCAGACGGTTCGGCAGGGGCAGTCTCTAGCTGAACTCGATCCCCGCGAATATCGGGCGCAGACTGAACAGATTACCAGCCAGATCGAAACGGCAACGGCTGCGGGGGATACGACGCGCTCTCAGATTTCCGAACAACAGGCAACCATAGCGCAAGCGCAAGCCCAGCTCGACGCGGCGCGCGCCGAGGCTGCTTTCGCCGCACAGCAGGTTACGCGATATCAGCCGCTTGCCGCATCCGGCGCCGAGCCAGGGGAGCGTTTCGCGCAGCTTCAGACGCAGGCACGGCAAGCTCGCGAGCGAACCAATGCTGCGCATGCCGCGCTGATTGCCGCGCAACGGCGTGTCGGTACACTGAGCGCGCAGGTACGTCAGGCCCAGTCGCAAGCAGAGGCCGCGCGTGCCCAACTCAAGGTGGCGCGCGTCAACGTCGAATCGACAGTGCTTAAGGCTGCCATCAATGGCCGTGTGGGCGACCTGGCTGTCCGTGTCGGGCAATTCGTGCAGCCCGGTACGCGCCTGATGACACTGGTTCCTGTCGATCGATTGTTCATAGAGGCGAATTTCAAAGAGACTCAACTGGGGCTTATGCGCGTCGGCCAGCCTGTTGGCATCGAAATCGATGCGCTCCCTGGCGTCGAACTGACCGGGCGTATTGCCAGTGTCGCTCCTGGCACGGGCGCCCAGTTCTCGGTGCTCCCCCCCCAGAATGCGACCGGAAACTTCACAAAGATCGTACAGCGCGTGCCTGTACGCATTGCAATCGATGCTCCTCTCGAAGTGCGCAGGCTCCTTGTGCCGGGAATGTCGGTTGGAGTAACGGTCGATACGCGTTCAGCCAGAGGAGAGATGGATCGACTCCGTCAGGCCGTAAGCCGGAAGCGTTGACAGTGGTCACGGTCACAGCATCTCCAGACGCAGCTCGTTCCGCGCGTGCGGACTTGACCGCTTGGATCGCTGTGGCTGCCGGCTCGCTCGGCGCACTGCTGGCGACCCTCGACATCTCGATCGTCAACTCGGCACTGCCAACGATCCAAGGCGAAATCGGAGCAACCGGCACTGAGGGAACGTGGATCGCCACCGCCTTTCTCGTTGCCGAGATCGTCGTCATTCCGCTGAGCGCTTGGCTGGAGCGGCTTTTGGGACTGAGAACCCTCCTTCTCATTTCCGTGACTGCCTTTACCGGGTTCTCCATCCTATGCGGCATCGCCACCGACCTTATGACGATGATCATCGGACGAACCGGGCAGGGCCTTATGGGAGGGCTGCTGATACCGACCGCCATGACGATTGTCGCAAAGCGACTCCCGCCACCCCAGCAGCCTATCGGGATGGCCCTTTTCGGAATGACAGTAATCTTGGGGCCCGTTCTTGGCCCCTTGCTCGGTGGCTGGCTGACGGAAAATTTGAGCTGGCATTATGCCTTCTTCGTCAATGTGCCGGTCTGCGGGATACTCCTCTTGCTCCTGTTGCTCGGCCTGCCGCACGAACGTACGAATTGGGTCTATCTTCGCGAGGCCGACTGGTTGGGTATTATAGGCCTGATCCTTGGCCTTGGAGGACTGACGATCGTGCTCGAGGAGGGGCACCGTGAAGACTGGTTCGAATCGACGCTTATCATCCGGCTGACGTTTATAACAGTAGCAGGGTTTGTGATGTTGGGGATCGGACAGATCCGGGCAACAAAGCCCGTCCTTAAGTTGCGAATCGTCATGAGCAGACAGTTCGGCAGCGTCGTTATAATGGCGCTAGCGCTGGGCATGGTGATGTACGGATCGACCTTCGTCATCCCGCAATTCCTGTCGCTTATCGCCGACTATAATGCCCTCGAGACCGGACAGGTCATTTTTCTCATGGGCGTTCCTGCCTTCTTTGTGATGCCATTCGTACCGTTTCTGATGCGGTTTGTCGACATCAGGCTGGCCGTTGGTGCTGGCCTCGCGCTTATGGCTGCTAGCTGCTTTGTGAACACCAGTCTCACAGTGGAATCCGCAGGCGAAGCCTTTACTACCGGTCAGCTGCTGCGCGGGGTGGGGATGATCTTTGTCATGCTCTTTCTGAACCAAGCCGCCATTACCTCAGTCAGCAAGGAGGATGCTGGAGATGCCTCGGGCATCTTCAATGCTGCGCGAAACCTCGGTGGCTCATTCGCTCTGGCGGCCCTGACGTCGTTCCAGGACCAGCGCATGTCACTCCACAGCCGACGGATGGAGGAAACGCTGTGGGCAAACGATCCAAGCGTGCAGGAGTATATCGCGGGGATGTCTCATACTCTGGGAAATATGGACGCCGGCCTTCAGTCGCTCGCTGGCACTATTCAGCAGCAGGCGTTCGTCATGACCTATAACGACATATTTTTGACGATGGCGGTAGCGACTTTTGTGACGCTCCCGTTCGTGTTTTTCCTTCGCCCGCTCCCCAAGGGGATGTCGCTGACGATGCATTGAGGTGGTAATGGCAAAGTTAAGTGGTCTCATCCTTCCGCTGCTCCTTGGTGGATGTGTGGTCGGCCCGGACTATTCCGGACCACCAGAGCTCGGCCAAGCCGCGCCGCGGCCGACATTCGTTCGTCAACCAGCGGATGCGTCGACCAGCGAGCCTGAACTCGCCGAATGGTGGGCGACGCTGCAAGATCCGGTTCTCGATGAGCTCGAGCGGCGCACTCTTGTCGCGAATCCCTCGATTGATGTTGCGCAGGCCCGACTTCGCCAAGCCCGTGCGTCTGTACGCCAGGAGCGAGCAAACCGCCTGCCGACGGCTGGTGCTCAGGGCACGGCCATATTTGCCGATCTTCCCGGGATCGATCTCCAGACCAGTCAAGGAAGTACTACACCCACACCTGTTCCGGCGCCTTCATCCGCCCAGGATGCGGACACGTCTCTGCGTTTCTACAACCTTGGTCTGAACGCAAACTGGGAAATAGATCTCGCGGGCGGGCAGGTGCGAAAAATCGAAGCGGCAAACGCGCTGGCGGCGGCAGCGGCGTATAATGTTGCAGACGCAAAGGTCCAGCTCAGCGCTGAAGTCGCGCAGACCTATACCAATCTTCGTGACCGGCAGCAGCGCGCCGCCGCTTTTCGCGAAGGTCTCGACATTCAGCGGCAGCAGCTCGCCCTAGCCCGGCAGCGTTTCGGGCAAGGCACAATCCCGGCCTTTACTGTCGGCCAAGCGAACCGCGCGGTTCAGGCCACGATCAGCGATCTCGCCGCAGCCGATGCTGAGATCGTAATATATATGAATGCGCTAGCGGTTCTCGCCGGTGAAGCGCCGGGATCTCTCGATCCGCTATTGACGCCACGGCGCGATATCCCGATGCCCCCTGCGCGGGTGTCGATCGGAGACCCTTCGGCGCTCCTGCGTCGCCGTCCCGACATCCGCGCTGCGGAGCGCAGTCTCGCTGCCACAACTTCCCGGATAGGAGTCGCGGAAGCAGCTCGTTTTCCGAAAATCAGCTTCATGGGGATTCTCGGGATTGGCGGCACGTCGATCGGAGACCTGGTAGATCTGGGCAATATTTCCAACATCGCCGTCCCTCAGCTGCAATGGGGCTTGCTCGATTTTGGACGAACGTCAGCGGCGATATCACAGGCACGCTCTGGTCGCGATGAAGCCGAGGCACAATATCGGCAGGTAGTGCTCGGCGCGCTTGAGGATGCGGAGACGTCGCTTGCGCGCTTTGCACAGCAAAGGCGAAACGTCGCCGCTTTTGCCGAAATCAAGCGGTCAGCAGATGAAGCGGCAACGCTGATGCGGCAGCGCTATGCGCGGCAGGTCATTTCGAGAGGCGACGCTCTTGAGGCTGACCGCCAGCAGCGGCTTGCAGAGGCAAACCTGCACAGTGCGGTTGCGGCCCTCACCGCCAGCTATGTTGCCATACAGAAGTCGCTTGGACTGGGATGGACAGAAGCTGGGAGTCAAGCCTCAGCCCTTATGAGCAAATAATGATGGTATCTGTCCGGACTTGCCAATACAAGAATCGGCGGCCCTGCCCACCGCCAATGATGACTTTTGGCACAGGGCAACCCGCCTGTTCGGCATCCATCCTGCGGCCCTTGCGATTATACAGAGTTTCGCGGGGTAACGCGCCCCGGGGCGATTGCGATGTGTTTGACGGGGGTTGCCCCCGATAGGATGAAATACGGATTCACGACCGCATAGCCGGACGCAACATCGGACCGGAGACAACCATAGAGCAGTTTATCGGCCTCGACGTGTGATTGAATAGAATTTTCTGTCCGACGAAGATCTATCCCGCGGGGAGTTGTCCTGACCGCGTATACGACCTTGTACCCGACAGACGGCATCACCCGCAGACGGAAGATGGGGGCGCTTGTAAGACCAGCCAAGCTTACGACCTCACGACCATAGATCGACGAAGGGGGCACTTCAAGGTTTGTTACACGGACAGCGGTAAGTTGAACATAGAGGCAACATTGCGGGGTCAGATGAGCTTCGACCCCCTTCATGCAACTTGGTCGATGGGTTCGACGCCAAGATTGAGCGGCCTGAAGCCGTCGTTATCGACGCCATGGCCGGTGTTCTGCCAAAGATAGTCGCCGGTGAGGCTGATATGCCGCCAGCCCAGCGGCGCGACATGCGCAAGCAACTCGTTGGGGGCAGGCTCGCCCGATCGGCGTAGGTGATCGACTGCCCGGCCCATATAAAGTGTGTTCCAATAGATGATGGCGGCGGTGACAAAGTTCAGCCCCGATGCCTTGAGCGCCTGGTCCTCGAACGTGCGATCCCGCAACCGGCCCTGCTTGTGCGCGAAGACGGCCTGGGCGAGGAAATGCCGCGCTTCGCCCTTGTTCAGTCCGGCCTGGCACTGCTGCCGGAGCTGCTTCGATTCCAACCAGTCGATTGTGAACAGTGCGCGCTCGATGCGGCCCACCTCCTGGAGCGCGAAATCGAGACGGTTCTGACGGCGGTGCGCGGCCAGCTTCTTCAGCATGACCGACGGCAGCACGGCATGGGCCTTGATGGATGCGGCCAGACGGACCAGCTCGTCCCAGCTCTCGCGGATCACCGAGGTGTTGATCGGGCGGCCGATCAGGGGCGCCAGCGAAGGGTAGCGACTCTGGCCCTCGAATGTGCCGAGCTTGCGGTCTGCCAAGTCGCGCAGGCGCGGGACAAACCGGAAACCGAGCAGATGCGCCAGGCTGAACACATGGTCGGAACTGCCGCCGGTGTCGGCGTAATGGGTGGCCGGTTCGATGCCGGTTCCGTGGGCGACCAAACCGTTGAGGACGTAGGGCGCCTCGGCCGCGGTCGCCGAGATCAGCCGGGCGTGGAACGGGGCATAGGTGTCGGCGACGTGGGTATAGATCTTCTGCCCGGGTTCCGAGCCGTAATGCAGGTTGACGCTACCGGCGGACCCGCGGCGACCGCTCCTGAAGAACTGCCCATCCGAACTCGACGTGGTGCCGTCTCCCCAGAGCCGGGTGAGCGGCAGGGCGGCCTGCGCATCGATCAGGTGGCGCAGCGCGCCCGCATAGTTCTCGTCCGAGAGATACCAGCTGTGTGTCCACGCCAACTGCGCGTAACTGATACCCTGACTGGCGTTAGCCATTCGCTCGATCCCGAGATTGGTCGCGTCCGCCAGGATGGCCGCAAGAAGGGCCTCGGGATTGGGATGCGTCCGCCCCGAACGGAGTTCGGGGAAAGCTGACACAAAGCCGGTGCGTCTCGCCACCTCGGCCAGAAGCTCGGTGATGCGGACCTTAGGCATGATCCGATCAACGAGTGCATCGAGCTGGTCGGCTGCCGCGGGTGTCGTTGCCGCGACCGGGGTGACGCGCAATTCGTTGCCCCTCAGCTCGACGCCGTCGAGCGTGCCGCGCTTCAGTGCATTGCCGAACCGGCGCAGCCGCCAGTCGAGCAACTTGGCACGTCCGTCGAGGTAGCGGTCCACGTCGGTGTCGAAAGGCAGATTACCGGCGATTGCTGCGGCCTCGGAGCGGGGCAGCAGATAGGCATCGAAGCGAAGGTGGTCGCGGGTACCCTCCACCCACAGGTCTCCCGAGCCAAGCCGCTCGCGCACCATAGCGACGGTTGCCGTCTCATATCGTCTCCGATCGATGCTTCCGCCCTCCGTGATCGCGGCTTTCCAGCTCTTCGGGAATGGCATGGGTGCGTCGATCGGCACCTCGCGCTTGCCGGTCGCGTTCAACTCGCGCACCAGCTTTACGGCCGCGAGCACGCCATCGCGCGACCCCGTGGCCTTGAACCGGAATGCGTCCAGGAAAGCCGGCGCATATCGACGAAGCGTCATGTACTTGTCGGACGCCCTGACCAACGGCTCGTCACGAGCGAGATCGGCGATCGCGGACACCTCATCGGCCACACCCATCAACCGGTCCCAGCCAACGCCGGTCTCGAGCGCAGACCAAGGATCAAGCCCGTCTTCGCGCGCGACACGAAGCGTACCGATCGTCGATCCGAACATTCGCATGAGGCGGCCGACGTCCTTGGTGGTCGCCTCGTAGCGGCGTTTTTGCGAGGCTCGCGCCTTGGCGAATAGGAGCCCGGTCTGCTTGGCGAACATCTCGATCGCGGCATCGGCGAGCCGGGCTTCAAGGTCGATCATGGCCGCGGCCAAGGTCGCTCGCCGGCGACGGAGCGAATAGTCCGAGAGGAGGAATGCCGGCGCAACTGCTCCTTCACGTACGAGTTGGCGAAATCGGCGCTCGTGGATGCTCTCGGCCACCCGCGCGTCGATGCCGATGCCGCGGACGTAGGACAGGCGAGCGAGGATGCCGGCGAGATTTCGGGCGGATGGGCTGTCGCCCGTGTCGCGCAACCACGCGAGCGGGGTCACCCCACTTTTCTGATCGGCGACCAGCAAAGCGTCGAGGGCGCCGACCTGCCCTGGCGTGAGTGCGGCCACCACGATGTCGGCCGCGAGCTTGCGCGCCCTTGCCCTTCCTGCGATCCCGATCCGCTCGATGCGGGCTGGCGCCGGAAGAACGATGCGGCCTGCGCGAAGGTCGTCGATGATCGCAGTCGCAATGGCCATGCCGCGCTCGGTTCCTCTCGCCGCCTCGGTCGCGACGTCAAGTGCGCGCCCCACGTCGCCGGGCTCGAAGCCGCGCAGGCCCAGACTTCCCATTGCTTCCCAGGCGTGCTCGAGCCGGGTCTGTGCGCGGTGGGCATAGCCAGCCAGCGTGCTCGATCGCAAGCCGAGTTGGTCCGCTATGTAATGGGCCAGAAAGTCGGGCACCACCTCGTCGTGTCGTAATCCAAAGCCTGGATACTGCAGAAGCGCCAAGTGGAGCGCGAAGCCAAGCCGGTTGGCGTCGCCACGCCTCGCCTCGATCAGCGACCGATGCTCGGGCATGACGGTGTAGAACTTGGCGAGCGAGGCGCGGTCGAGCGGTACGCCGAACAGTGCTCGGCGCTCGTCTCCTGTCAGAAGGTCGCGTCGGGCCATACGACTCACTCCCGTCAACCAGTAAGCGTAGCCTTGCCGCGCCAGGGACGCGAGGTTTCGCAAAACTTGTAAGTTCCGCGACAGATCGGGACCACACGGAAAATCTGGCACGGCGCTGTCGCGAAAATCGGTTGCTAAAGTCAGGCGTTCCGATGCACATATGCGACATGCTGATCGGCTATGCGCGCGTCTCGACAGACGACCAGGATCTCACCATGCAGCGCACGGCGCTAAAGGAGGCCGGGTGTCGCCGCACGTTCGAAGAGAAGATGTCGGGCGCCAAGCGCGATCGACCCCAACTCGCCCGCCTGCTCGATCAAATCCGCGACAACGATGTGGTGGTCGTCACGCGGCTCGACCGGCTCGCGCGCTCGACCAAGGATCTTCTCGACATCGCTGAAAAGCTGAACGAAGCTGGCGCGGGACTACGCTCGCTCGCCGAGCCCTGGGCGGATACGACCTCGCCCGCGGGCCGGATGGTGCTCACCGTATTCGCGGGCATCGCAGAATTCGAGCGCGCGCTCATCCACCAGCGCACCAGCAGCGGGCGCATCGCCGCCAAGGCTCGCGGAGTCAGATTCGGACGGCCGTCGAAGCTCAGCCCCGAGCAGATCGCGCTCGGTCAGCGTCTCGTCGGCGAAGGAACATCGGTGCGGGAAGCCGCCAAGCTGCTCAAGTGCCACCACGCTACCCTCTACCGGTCACTCAATGCACCGACCGCCGCGCCCTGACGGTGTTCGCCAAGCGTTCTGTTTAACGCTGTCCGTGTAACAAACCTTGAAGTGCCCCCTTCCTGGGCAAGGCCCTGCGAGGCCTGAAGCACTGGGAAAAGCCTGCCACGCTCAATACCGACAAAGCGCCGAGCTATGG